>Ga0066793_10000427_pt1 | contig 16326 bp, 16 predicted proteins | sample PersoiDNA2013189_FD_83876 | JGI IMG/M metagenome (GOLD analysis project Ga0066793, IMG submission 83876) | Permafrost soil microbial communities from the Arctic, to analyse light accelerated degradation of dissolved organic matter (DOM) -... | ecosystem: Environmental > Terrestrial > Soil >... | reverse complement strand
GGCTATAATGGGATGGCCTTGATTCCGGCCAGCTCGCAAAACGCGATTAGGTCCTCGTAGAGATGCGCGCCATAGCCCAGCACGGCATACTCGTTGTTCCATGCCTGCAGCAACGCGTCGACGTCACATTCGGCCGTCACAAAGGCATGTGGCCAGAACGGGATGCCGCATTCGGCCTTACGCCGGGCCAACTCTTCCGGCGATGGCGGCTCAGCGACCGTCGCCCGGGCGACAACGAGCTCGAATTCGCCGTTCTGGCGGCCCAGTCGCGCCAGGACGCCGGCCCCCGGCTTGCAAGTCAATTGAACGGACAGCCCGCCTGCTGCGCCTTCGGTCGGAATGCCGTGCTGCGCAAAGCGCGCCGGTTCAAGCTGGCCGGCCAGCGAGGGTGGGCAGGCGCCGTCACCGACGATCTTGATCTCGCGTGTCCGTTTGTCGATGTGCTGCAGGTCGCCGTAGTACACGCGCTCGCCGCTCAAATCCATCAGGAGCTTGACGGTAAGCGCTGTGTTGAAATCGCTCAGCGTCGACGTGGCCACGCCATCCTCGAGCATCATGCTCTGGGCAAACGACGTCGCGCTGTAGTCATCGCCCAGGCCCGGGAAAGATTGGATGGTGTAGAAATCCCAGCCCTCGCGTGCCACGGTCTTCTTGATGGCCAGATACATGCGAATCGAGCGATCCGCGACCTCGTCTTCGGGGATTGGCAGTGCGAAGTGCGGCTGGATGTGCCGGCGCGCTTCGGCGATTTCCTCTGGCCTGATCGAGCGGGCGGTTTCGATCAACTGCGTCGTGTCGCGCGCGTCGATGTCGATGCCGAAAACTCGCATCCACTGCGAGGGGTCGGCCACGCCGCAGGTCTGGCCCATGCCGCGGCCGCCAAGGGCGCCGAGGGTGCTGAGGTTGAGCCGGTTGCGCATGGCGCCGGCCCGCAGATAGCTGGCGATCCGGTCGAGAGTCGCCGGGTCGTCGGAGCTTCCATAGACAAAGCGATGCGGGATGCCGATCTCTTTCAAGGCGGCCTGCAGGACCAGCCCACCAACCGGCCGCCAGCCCTGCGAGCCAGGATGGGTCCAGATCGTAATGGCCTTGCCGGTCGAAGCGAAGTCGCGTAGAGCGCCGATCATGTGCGCAGCCCACACCCAGGTGCCCGAGAAAAGCACCAAGCCGTCAATGTCGTCGCGTTTCTTGAACTGGGCGAGACATTCCCGGGCTTCCTGCTTGCTGGCAACAACGATCGGATACTCGATGAGTTTCACACCCACCGTACGCAACGCGCTCTTCGACTGAGCGATCAATTGGTCGTCGATGAAGGGCCTGCCCATCGGGTCCAGTAGACCATCTTTGTGCACGCCATAAACGATAAAACCAGCGTTCGACGCGAGCATATTCCCTCCTCAGGCCATGTGGATCTCAACGTCGGAGGCTATAGGACCGAAAATCGTATAGGTCCCGGGCACGGTCTGCAACAACGAGCCCGGCACCAGTGTGTTCACCCGCCCGTGCGCGCACAACCTGGCGATAAAACGCTGCCAGCTCACGCCGCCGCCCAGGTACCCATCAAGCCAGAAGCTCCGCGCGCGCGCCCCCACGATCTGGGCCGGTCCAATGCTGGCCGCTTTGGGTGGAACCCAAGACCAGTCGCCGCCAAAGGAGTGCAGCGCATTTTGCATGATGGTCATGGGAGTCAGCTCGACGATGCGCGGTCCTGCGCGGCGATATCCATCCATGTCGCTACCGAACTCGAACCCCAGGTCCGCTTCCCAGAAGGCGATGTGCCCGCACCAGCCGATGCCTCCGTAGCAGACATCGGCGCCGCCCATGTCGGCGATCATCTGACCGTAGTGATTGATGTTCGCCGTCTCGGGGAAGTGGACCTGCTCCATGGGCGGGCGCAATGCGGGATCGATCTTGAGGAAAAAGCTCTCGAGCATCGCCCGCTGGAAGGAGCCGGACCAATCGACCGGCGCCGTGTTGCCGTCCTGATCGGCGTATTCATCCATGTTGAATGTATGCACGTGGTGCATGGGAATGCGGAGATCATTGATCATGCGGGCGGCAATCGCGTATTGCGGCATAGGGCCGACCGGAAATATGCCGACGAAGCGGCGGCCCTCGTCCAGAGCCGTCTTGATGCGTGTCACGATGTCGGTGGCAAATGCCGCGTAAAACTCGCCGAGATCCTCAATCATCCGGATCTTGAACTCGGGATTTGGATGCCTGGTGATGTCTTCCTTCTTGATCGCGCGCACGCGCTCGCATTCGGCCAGATCTCGAAAGGCAATGAATTTGGCAAGGTTGTACGAGAAGCCCATGGACGTTTCCTCCTTCTAAGTCAGCTCACGGCGAGTACCTGGTCGGGCGACCTAGTGCTTGCCGTCCAGATACACGACCTGGTTGGTGGCCGCGGACTCTTCGGCTGCCAGGCAAGCTTCCACGGCGGCCATCGACTCCTCGGGCGTGATAACTGCCGGCGGGGTGTTGCTAAGGATGCAGGTCAGGAAGTAGTTGAGTTCCTCGGCCAGTGCGCCGCCGCGGACGCCGGGCCTGATCTCCGGCCAGTAGGTGGGATCGGGCGTATAGGCGCCTTCCGTCGTGACGACGGACAGGGCCGGATAGGTTTCCTGGACGTATGCGCCGCCATCGGTGCCGATGATCTCCATCCGCTCGTCAGGGAAGTAGCCCTTGTGATCGGGCATGCACCAGACATTTTCGAGCACGCCGATGGCGCCGTTGTCGAAACGGTACATGGTCCAGCCCAGGTCAGGATACTTGTGACCATGGACGTTCAGAGACTGGGCATAAGCTGACACGATCCTGGCGCCTGTATACCAGAGCATGATATCGGTATCATGAACGCCATCGCCGATGATGGGGCCGATCTTAGGGAGCACAGCTGTGCCCACAGAGACCGGCACATTGCGCCGGGCATACATCGAGACGACCTTGCCGATCTTGCCGGACGCGATCTCACGCTTCACCGCCGCATAACGAGGGTTGAAGCGTACGATATGGCCCACCATAAAGTACCTGTCGGAGGCGCGCGCGGCGTCGACGATGGCCTGACAATCGGCGACGGTGGAAGCCATCGGTTTTTCCAGGAAGACGTGCTTGCCCGCCTGGATGGCCGCCAGCGCCGGCCCAGTGTGCTGGTCCCACATGGTGGTCACGCTGACGACGTCCAACTCGGGATCGGCCAGCATCTGGTTGTAATCAGTATACAGATGCGTCACCCCGAACTTCTGGCCCAGCTCGTGCAGACGAGATTCGGTACGCGTGCACAGCGCGTAGATTTCGGCACCTGGCAACCCGGCAAGCGCATCGCCGTGATACTCCCCGAACCAACCGAGGCCAATGATCCCCCACTTTACCTTGCGCATGGCTCCCCCTTACCCTTTGAACCAGCTATCAGGCCCCGAGTTCTCCATGTACTCAAAGACGGCCCCATCTTTCAGCACAAATACGACTCGCAACGCATCGGTGGGCTGGAATGGCCCGAGAAGGATCTCATCGCTCTGGGCGATCTCAGCGTCGAGGTTGTCTACCTGGAAAGCCACGTGCGGCAGATTGCGCACTGGACCGCTAACCGGTGTGTCAGGCTCGTAGCGCAAGAATTCCACCCGATACGGATGATCGGCTGGATCGGTGACCCACACTTTGGTCGCCGGCACGTACATCTCGCGCGGCTGCCTGTCGTCGGTGGGCAGTCCCATGTGATCGAACTTACGCATGATGTTCCCTCTTGTGCCTACAACGCGATTACGCGGCCGGTCTCGAGTGACTCGCGGGCCGCGAGAGCGGTCTGTACGGCCAACCGGGCTTGGCGGGCAGTCCCTCGTTCGGGAGCGCGGCCCGAGCGCACGCAGTCTGCGAAGTACGCCGCCTGGTTGGCGTAGCCGTCGCCGGGGATCACCGGCAAGGCGTAAGGCGCTCCGCCTCCCTCATACACCAGCAGGCTGTTGGTTCCCGCGTCGCGCGAGTCTACCTGCACGCCGCCGGCCCGGGAGCGGAACTCCACTGAGCCTTGCTCGCACAGCACGCACAGATTCATGGTGAAAGGATAGTCGAGTGGCTGCAGGGCGCTGCCCTCGGCGAAAGCCCGGACAGCTCCGTAGTCGACGAGCGTCAGAGCAAGGTCCCAGCCGTTGGTCTCGCTGCTGCGCTGTCCGCGGGAATAAACGGTCCGCGGCTGCCCAAACAGCCAGTTGAAGGTGTCCAGGTCGTGAATGTGCAGGTCAAGCACTTCACCGCCTGACAACTCGGGATGCAACAACCAGTCGCTCCAGCGAGGCGGGCCAGCGAGCCGCTGAGCGGTAGCCGACAGTGCCTTGCCGATCTGGCCCGTCTGCAGGAACCCGACGAGCGCTGTGTATTCAGGCCAAAAGCGGAGCACGTGGGCCACCATGAGTATGCGCCCGTTCTTCTGCGCGACCTCGATCATCGCGTCGCAGTCCGGCACGCTCAGCGCCATGGGTTTTTCCAACAGCACGTGTTTGCCGGCCTCCAGGGCAGCCGTCGTATACTCACGGTGCAGGTGCGTAGGCAGCGTGATGCTCACGGCGTCTACCCGAGGATCACGCACCAGAGCCAGCGCATCGGTGAACGGCTCTGCGCCAACTTCCCTGGCCAGAGCGGTGGCCCTATCGGCGGAGCGAGAAGTGACGCCGGCCACGTGCACGTCTGGCAGCCCGGCAAAAGCGCGGGCGTGGGTGCCGCCCATGAACCCCGCACCCAGGATTCCGATGTTGAGCATACCAATCCTCCACTCTCGTTACGCAAGGCCGTGCGCCCTCAGCGTTGCATAGGAGACCCGCATCGAACGATGTACTTCTTCGAGGGGCGGCCATGGCAGGCCCTGGAACTCGATCTCGACGGACATCGGGCCACGATAGCCGTCTTCCGCCAAGACTCCCAGGATGCGGGCCCAATCGTTGTGGCCCTCACCGACCGCCGGGAAGTCCCACTGCCCCAGTCCGCCGCGCCCGTCTTTGAGGTGAACGTGCGCCAGATAAGGCACGGTCGGGCCGATGTCGTCCGCAGCGTTCACACCGCCGTAGTACATGCAGTTGGCTGTGTCATAGTTGACGAGCACGTTGCTGCGGTCAATCTCTCGGATCAAGGCCACGGCCTTCGCGCCAGTGGCCATAATGTCGCCGTGCACTTCCAGCGACACGATGACCCCGCGTTGTGCGGCGTAATCGGCCAGGTCGTGGATGTGCTGCATAAAAGCGGCTTTGTCTTCCGCTTTGCTGGCGTGCCCGCCGACAGCCGTGTTCATCACCGTTATGCCTAGCTTCTGGCAAAGGTCCACGGCCTTCTTGCCGTCGACTACCCCCTCGGCCGTAGTCAGGTCGGAGTGCCCGCTGAGGGCAGACGCGTGGAGCCCCCAATGCTCGAGCTTTGCCTTGATTGCTGCCAGTTGCCCGTCAGTAGCCTCCAATGGGACATGCTCGGTCCAACCCCTGACCGCTGAGAGCTCGACATACTTGAAGCCGGCCCTGGCGATGCCCTCCAGGGCCTCATCGAGTCCGTACGTGTGGTAGCTGTTCGTATGCCCCGCCAGGCTATTGTTCACCTCTATTTCTCCTTCCAAAGTTGAGGTCGGCGCAGCCCGAGCAGCGCCGGCTGCTGCTCGCCAGGCCCTCGGGTAAGGTGCATGATTGCGGATAGAGATGGGGTCGGTAGGCAAGATGGGCTGGGGTGATAGGGCCACGGCCGCGTAGGAGCGCCATCGCAGCCGATTGGTTCATCCTGCAAATAAATGTTGCGTCTCCGGTGTGGTTTACGTCTTCGATATCCACAGTGCGTCCAGTTGGGGCGAGCCTGGTCCGGCTTGCTTGTTTCCGTTTGCATGGAAGACTATAGCACCCTTGCCCAAGCCTTGTCAATACGTGTCGATTTGCGGTACCATAAGGCAGGGTGTTGCGCGAACCCGCCGAACAGCGCACTCAATGAAGGGGGCTTTTATGAGCAGGTTCGAAGGCAAACGGGTCATCGTTACCGGCGGCGCCAACGGCATTGGCAGGGCGGTCGTGGCCCGCTTTGCAGCCGAGGGCGCCAGCGTAGTGTTCACCGACATTGCGGCTGCGGCAGCAGAGGCCACAGCCCGGCGTATCTCCGACGAGACGGGGGCGAGCGTGTATCCTTTCATCGCCAATGTCTCGATCAAATCCGACAACCTCGCCTGTGTCCGGTTTGCATTGGACAAGATGGGAGGCGTTGACATCCTCGTCAATAATGCCGGCATCTACTACGAAGATCATTTTGAGGACATCACCGAAGAACGTTGGGACGCCATCATGAATGTTGACCTGAAAGGCACGTTCCTGATGACCCAGGCGCTGGTACCCCATTTCAAGGAACAACGTTCGGGGATCATCGTCAACATGGCTTCGACCAACGGGTTGGCAGGCGAGATCTACTATTCGCACTACAACGCCGCCAAAGGAGGCGTCGTGGTCCTGACGAAGACGCTCGCCCTCGAGCTGGGGCCTTTCGGTATTCGCGTCAACTGTGTCTGTCCCGGGTATATTGTGACCGAAAGCACCCAGGCGATGGACAACGATGAGTTCGTCAAGGCCTATATCCAGAACAAGATCCCCCTGCGGCGTACCGGTACCCCGGCAGAAGTAGCGGCAGTGATCGCCTTTCTGGCCTCAGACGATGCCTCGTTTGTCCACGGTGATGCCATCTTGATTGACGGTGGGCAATTGGCGGATTAGTCGATTTGCTGCGTCGTGTGAGGGATCGCCTGGTGGTTGGCCGCTCTTACCGACGGCAAGAAAGGGATTGATCGATTATGATAGGCAGCACACGTAACGCGATCCTCGAATGGATTGCTGCCCACCGGGCTGACGTCACGAGGCTGGCGCAGTCACTGGTGAGCTTCCCCAGTGAAAACAAGCAGCCACACGGTAATGAACGGGCGTGCCAGATGTTCGTCGCCGATTACCTGCGCGATATCGGCTGCCGGGTGGACGTCTTCACGCCGCTCGAAGTGACGGGCCTGACCGAACATCCCGAATACCTGCCCGGCCGCGACTATGCCGAGCGCCCCAACGTGGTGGGAGTCTTGACCTCGCAGCCCGGCGACGTGGTAGGCAAGCAAGCCGGGCGCAAGGCACTGCTCTTCAACGGTCACGTTGACGTGGTGCCGACCGTCGGCCAGGGCCAGTATGGCTGGTGGGACGGGACGGTGGAGCATGGCCGATTATACGGCCGAGGCGCCAATGATATGAAGGGCGGCATCGCCGCCTACCTCATGGCCGCGCGCTGCATCCGCGAGTTGGGCCTCGAGTTGAAGGGCGACCTGATCCTGGAAACCGTGGTGGATGAGGAATTCGGCGGCGCCAACGGGACCCTGGCCTGCCGCCTGCGCGGCTATAATGCCGACGCCGCCATCTGCCCCGAACCCAACAACATGCTGATCAGCGCGGCGCACCGCGGCGGGCAACAATTCCGCCTGCACACCTGTACCGAGGGGATCGGCATGGGCTTCGGCGAGACAATCTTTCCCGACCCAATCACTGCCCTCGGCCACCTGCTTGTCGCCCTCGATCAGTACAACCAGGAGCGCCAGGCGCGACCGAAACCCAAGGGGTTCGAGAACGACGTATTTCCCCTGATGCCCTTTTCGATGCGAGCGGGCGAAATGCTGCCCTGGGGCACCGGCGAGTCCATCCCCCAGGACGCATGGGTGGAATTCTGGATCGAGATCCCGCCCGGGGTCACCAGGCAGCAGTTGCAGGGGGAACTCAAGGATGTCGTGGCCCGAGCGACCGAAAAGACCCCCACCTTGCAACGCGTGACGACGCGCTGGGAAGAACGCACACGCTTCCTGGCAGGCAGCAGCATGCCCGACGACCATCCCATCTTAGGTATGCTGGCGGCCAATTTCAGCTCAGTGACCGGCCAGGCTCCTTCCTTTGAACCCGCACCCTTTGCCTGCGACGGATTCATCTTCAACCTGCATAGCCCCACGCCCGCCGTCGTCCTGGGGCCGCGCGGGGCGAATGCGCATGGGCCTGACGAATGGGTGGAACTCGAAGACCTGGTGGCCCTGACGAAGATCTACGCGCTCACCATCGCCGGCTGGCTCACCTGAAATCGTTTGGGCCGCTGCCGCGGTCAGACGTGCACTTCCAGATCGGCCAGAGACTGTTCGGCCCTGGATAGTAATGCGTCGATCTCGCGCGACTGCTCGTCGGACAGGAATACCTGGGGTGGAGCGGCGAGGATCTGGCGCACCACGCCGGCAGCCCGGTCCAGCGTGTCTCGCGCGCCAGCCGCTTCCCAGGTGGGCGCGCTCAAGCGACTGGCCAGCGGCGAAACGTAATGCTCGCCGCGAAAATGCTTCAGGGTATGCTCCTCCATGATATAGGCATTGCCCGGGCCAACGCCGGCGATGACTTCGCCGGCCAGGCAATCGTCGTCAACCTGGATGCCGCGGCCGTGCCGGAAAAAGTGGCCGTAAATGTCGTTGTCAATCACGATTTGCTCGAGGCTGACGGTGCTGACGCAGGCCAGCGAGCCGGCCCCACCGTTGACATTGGCGCCGGCCATGAAGGGCAGATAGCCATTGGCCCACTTCTCGAGCGTGGCCATGGAGTCCGGTGTGCACGCGTCGGAGCAAATGCCGTTGGAAGCGGTAGGCAGCCCATAGAAACGCCCGACTTCGATACAGGCGGCCGACATCAACCCCACCTCAGCCGTGCCGATGGATGCCATGCCGGTCTTCATGTCCATGGCCATGGGATGCGCGGCGTAGACCACAGGGCTGCCCGGCCGGTGCAACTGCAGGATGGTCAGCGCCGCCAGCATCTCGGCATTCATCTGCACTACGTTGCCGGCCAGCGTGACCGGCGCGGTCGCTCCGGCCACGGCTGAGGAGTTGACGCAAACGGGAAGGCCCAACTCCGCAGAGGCCATGGCTGCTTCGCATTGACCCCAACCATAGACCAGCGGACTGTTGACCGAGGAAAGCACCATGAGCCGCGGCAGGCGCCCACCGCCTTGGACCACTTCAGTCATACGCCATAGCCAGCGTATGCCCTCGCCGCTGAATGCCGAAAACATGAACGGCTTATCGGTGTAGTGGAGCATGCGGGCCAGGCAGCGGACCTCCTCGGACTTCGCTGCCTCTTCCTGGTCGTTCAACGAGCCGGCGAAGTGAAGATTGGGCATGGCATGGATAACGCGAGTCCAGTTGATCACATCGGTCTCGCTGACAGGCCTGCGATGGGTGGCGCCCGCGTTCAGAATCCAGTTCAGCCCGGTCGTGGTGCGCGCGTAACGTGGGCCGTCAAGAACCAGCAGGCAATCCCTGGAGGATTCACTCTGGCCGTACACGCTCACCTGGCGCGGCGCCGAGCGCAGAGCCTCTTCCACCAGGCGGCGCGGCACGCGCACCAGCTGGCGCGCCTCGTCCACGCTCGCGCCGTGGTGGGCCAGGAGTTGGCGCGCCGGCGGATAGTGCAGTTGGATGCCGGTCTCGGCCAGCACCTTCAGAGATACTTCGTGGATACGCTCGATGTCTGCCAATGCGAGTACGTCGAAGCGCAGAGTCAGGCCGGCGGCGCCAGGAGTGGGACCACGGTTGCTTTTCATTGCGATCTCCTCAACTGAAAACCCGGGAAAATACTGAAGTACAAAAAACTGGGATGAACGCTTGACGCGCGACCGTGCACATGCTAGAGTTGAGCCAGTGTCGGCTCCGCACATCGCAACTCCGACCTCTCAGGAGGGATACCTCGTGGCACAAATGATGACTTCCCTGCAGCGCGTGAAGACCGTTCTGGCCGGCGGCATACCAGATCGCGTCCCTGTCTGCCTGCTGAGCTTTCAGAATGCCGCCCATCTCGCCGGCTATACTGTAGGCGAGTATTGCCGGGACGGGGCAAAGATGGCAGCGGCGCAACTGGCCTATTGGGATACGTTTCGGCACGACATCATTGACATAGAGAGCGGCATCGCGGCCACGTCCGAGGCGATCGGCTGCGCGGTAGAGTACCGCGACGACGCGCCGCCCTGGGTCACCCGGCCCGCGATCGACAGCCTGGACGAGGTCGGTTCCCTGCCGGATATCGACCCGGAGAAGTGTCCGAGCCTGGCCGAACTGTTGAGGGCCACCCGCCTTGTGGCGGCCAGGCTGGGGGACCACGTCTGCATCCGGGGCGAATCCGACCTGGCCCCGTTCAGCCTGGCCTCGCAGATTCTCGGCATAGAGAAGTTCCTGATGGCGCTGGTTGACCCCGAGCAGGCAGACGGCCTGCACAGGCTGTTGAGCTACACCACGGCCCAGGTGGCAAAACTGGCCCGGGCGCAGATCGCTGCCGGCTCTCACTACACGCTGATCGGCGACAGCACGGCGGGACCCGATGTGTGCTCCCCGGCCGTGTACCGTCGTTTCGCATTGCCCTACGAGCAGCGCCTGCTAGAGATACTCCGGCCTGCGGGTGTTGAGGTGGGCATTCACATCTGCGGGAATGCCACCCGGATCATCAAAGACATGGTGCAGAGCGGAGCGCCTTACTTCGAGTTGGATGCCAAGATCGACCGCATGGCGGTCAGGCAGGCCACCGCCGGCCGCGTCACCATCTTCGGCACACTCGACCCCGGCTGGTTATTGCCCCGCGGTACAGCGGAAGAGGTCAGCGCGGCGGCCATCGAGGACATCCGGCTCCTGGGCCAGGCTGGCCGCTACGTGCTCAGCCCTGGCTGCACGTTGCCGTACGATACGCCGGTCGAAAACCTGCGCGCCCTGGTCAATGCCGCTCATGAATACGGCCGGTACGCGCCTGATGGCAAGCTCGTGGCCTGATCCAATCAGGACATGTGAATCTCGATGTCCTGCGCCACCCGGCCCAGGATCACGTAGTCGCCGGGCGCGGTCTGCAGGAGGGAACCCGGGACCAGGGTATTTACCCGGCCATGGGCGCACAGCCGAGCGATGAAGCTCTGCCAGCTCGTGCTACCATCGTAGTAAGGCAGCCAGAAGCTGCGGTATCGGGCTCGCATGACCTGGGCCGGGCCGATGCTCGCCGCCTTGGGCGGCACCAAAGACCAGTCGCCGCCGAAGGAGTGCAGGGCGTTCTGCATGATCGTCATAGGGGACAGGGTGACGATGCGTGGCCCTGCTTTGGCAAAGGCCTCGAGATCATCTCCAAATTCGTAGCCAAGATCCGCCTCCCAAAAGGCAATGTGCCCGCACCAACCGATGCCGCCATAGCAGACGTCGGCATCGCCTGCGTCCTCGAGCAGTTTTCCGTAATAGCCGATGTTCTCAGACGACGGAAAATGAATCTGCTCAGCGGGCGGCCGTAGTTCGGCATCGATCAGGCCAAAGAATCCATCCATCATCGCTTTTTGGAACGAACCAGCCCACGAGGCGGGCGCGGTTTTGCCGTCCTGGTTGGCGTATTCATCCATGTTGAAGGTATGCACATGGTGCATGGGGATGCGCAACCGATTGATCATGCGGGCTGCGATGGGATACTGCGTCATCGGTCCCACCGGCAAGATGCAGACGAACTGGCGGCCTTCCTCAAGCGCCTGTTTGATGTTGCAGACCAGGTCGACGGCAAAGGCGCCGAAGAGCTCAGCGGGGTCTTCAATCACGCTGAGCTTGAAATCAGGATTGGCATGCTTGCAGATGTCAGCCTTCTTGATGGCACGCACCCGCTCACATTCGGCGCGATCGCGGAAAGCAATGAACGAAGACAGGTCATACTGGAAGTCCATTAAGGTTGCTCCTTCTCTAATCTGCCTGCCATAGCAGCCTGATACGCGGCAGCGGAAAAGTCCGGGCGACACCTGCGTCGCCGCGACGCTGGGTCGCCCGGACTGTGTCAGAAGGTAAACGCCCGGTGCTCCCTGCTAGGCCTTCCGGAAACGCTTCTTGTACCAATTCGTGATCAGCGGGAACAGACCTTCGGGTGCCAGCACGGCGATCAAGGCCAGGGCAATACCCATGGCCAGGTTGCGGTAGATGTCGACGTCGCGCAAGATTTCTGGCAGTGCGGTGAGGAGGGCGGTACCAAGTATCGGTCCCCAGAAGGTGCCCCAGCCGCCCAACACAATCATGGCCAGGAGGGTGATGGTCAGGTCGAAGGTGAGTATGGCCGGCGACTGTGCTCGTGCCCGCAGCAGCGGCGGCATGGGCATCGCACCTACTCAGGACATGCCAAGCTTTTTGGGACTCTCACCCGAAACCTTCATGGAGCGGTCCACCTCGGCGAGCGGCGGGAATGGCTCACCAGAGAACTCGATCTCCACGCTGAAAGACCCCGCGCACCCGTCCACGGTGGTTAAATCCGAGTGGCCGGTCGGCGCAGAGGGTGTCAGGCCCCATTGGGCCAATTTGGCCTTGATCTCGGCGAGCTGCGCCTCGGTTGGCTGGAGCGGCACGTGCTCGGTCCAACCCGTCACGGCTGATAACTCCACGATGTGAAACCGGCGTTGGCCATGCCCGCCAGGGCCTCGTCCAGGTTGTGAGTGGGATAACTGTTGGTGTCCCGCCAGAATGTTGTTCATGGCTCGCCTCTCTTCAAGTGACTCGGGCCGCGCCAGGCCGGGCTACGTCCCCACGCCCGGCCTGGCCGGCCCCGAGGGCGCAGGCTTACTCTGTGCCGAGGAAGCCTGCGGTGACGACCGAACTGCCGGTCGAAACCAGGGTCTTACCCACAAGGCAAGCCCTGCCGGCGACTCACTTCCAGGGCACTTGGCTCGTGTCGACTGCGGACCAGTCTGCGCTCAATTGGAAGGAATCGGCATCCTTCTTGACAGCGGCCTTGTCGAAATCGTTGGCGGCCGCGATCAGCTCGTCGGTGACTACCTGGTCGGCCTTGTAGTCGGTCTTGATCTGGCCCAGCTTGAAGACCGTATCGATGTAATTCTGCCAGTTGGTCAGGTCGTTGTAGCCGTAGCCTTTGCCCTGTAGGCCGCTCTGCAGATAGAGCCCAGCCAGCTCGAGGAAGGAATCGAAGGCAAGCTGCGGCTTCATCTGCTCGCGAATGGCCGGGAATTGCTCGTATACGATCTGGGCCGCGGCGCGCGGGTTATCCTTGGCAAACTCGAACGCCATGGCGTTTGCCTTGAAGAAGCGGGTCCACATGTCCTTCTTGGCCGGGTCCTGCAGGTCGGCCTTGCGGATCGCGTAGCCGTTCGACGGCTGCTTCGAGAAATCCGTGCCGATCAGGTAGCGGAACTTGAGGCCCTGGGCGGTCCATTGGGAGGTCAGCCCACGCCAAGAGAGCGCTGCGTCCGCCTGGCCAGAAGCGACGGACTGCGCCCATTGACCGCCGGCGTTGAGATAAGTCACACTCTTGGGATCGACCCCTGCTTCCACCAGGATCGGATCGACAATCACGCTCCAGCCCTCGGATCCTAGCGAAATCTTCTTGCCCGCCAGGTCCTTGACAGACTTGATCGAGCTGGCCTCGGGGACGGCGAAGTTGAAAGTCTGCCCGAGCATCATGTCCCAGGGCTGGATCAAGGGCATGCCGGCGTCGATGCTGGAGAGCAGCACGCCCGGCGAAGGATAGCCGACATCTGCCTGGTTGGCCGCCACCAGCTTGGTCACGGCCAGGGCCTCCAACGGGCCTGGTTGCAGATCGACCTGGAGGCCGTTGGCCTTGAAGTAGCCCAACTTGTCGGCCACCCAGAGGTTGAAATCGTCCATGACCTCAAGAGTGCCGCGCGGGGAGACCCAAACGATCTTGTCTAGCTTGCCAGTTGTCGCGGCCGAACCGGCGGTTGTAGTCACGGTGGTTGTCGCGGCGACAGCAGGCGCCTCCGTAGCGGCGACGGTGGCGGCGGGCGCTTCTGTCGCCGCGGCTGGGGCTTCAGTCGGCGCCGCGGCTGGGGCTTCAGTCGGCGCGGCAGCTGGGGCTTCAGTCGGCGCGGCAGCGGGGGCCTGAGTCGGCGCAGCGGCAGGGGCTGCCGGCGCTGCGGGCGATGCTGCGGGAGCGCAGGCGGCCAGGACCGTAGCGGCCACCAGCATCAACACTACCATGTTCATGAGCAATTTGCGGCGAGAGTGCTTCTCGTTCCCCATGATATTTCTCCTTAGAATGGATTTGTACGGCTGGTTGGTGCCCACCCCGATTTGGAGGGCAGAGCGGAGATGTCTAGGAAAGTCACAGGATGATGTGACCACCTCCTTTCCCGCGTTTTGCGCCGAGCGTTCTCTGTGCCCGGGCAGGGCTGGCATGATTCGCTGCCGGTTAAATGGGACATGCAAGACGACCGCTCACGCCTCCCAACTGGCCCACTTCTTGCCGATGAAGTAGAACAGCACGTAGAGGCTGATGCCGATGATGGCGACGATGATGATGACGGCGAAGAATGGCGCCATGCGCGCCAGCGAGGAGTAGTAGGTCAGGCGAGTGCCGAGACCCATGCCCCCGCCCACCATTTCGGCGCCCACGCAAGTCGTCAGGCCAAAGATGCCGCCCACCATCAAGCCGACGATGATCATCGGCAAGGCCAATGGAAAGCGCACTTTCTGGAAAATCTGCAGGGTGGTGGCGCCGTAGGAGCGGGCCAAGGCGATCTTCGCCGCATCCGTACGCCTGAAACCGGTCGACGAGTTGATCATGACCATGGGCCCGGAAGCCAGGGCGATGGCGATGATGCGGGGCGTCTGGCCGAAGCCGAACTTGAGGATTAGCAAGGGCACCAGGGCAACCATCGGCGTCGTGACCAGCAGCAGAATGTAGGGTGTGATGATCTTCTCGATGAACGGGAACTGCGTAATAACGGCGGCCAGGATAATGCCGATCAGGGCGCCGATCAGGTAGCCGGTGGCCAGCTCCTGGAGGGTTACCAGGATGTGTGGGACAAGGTTCGGGAAACTGACGACGAGCGCCGAGGCGATCTCGCTGGGAGCCGGGAAAACATAGCTTGGGATCCGAAACAGGTGCACGGCCAATTCGATGCCGGCGATGACGAGAGCGGCAACCCCGAGAATGATCAGCATCTGGGTGCCGGCGAAGTTGATCGAGGTCAGGGCAGACCAGTCGATGAAGCCCTCGCCCTGGAGTGTAACCTTGTCTTTGGCTTGTGGAGTCTCTGTAGTCATGAGTCAGGGTCTTTCAGTTTCAGTGCGCGTAGGTGTCCATCTGGTACTTTCCCGCATCAGCCGCGGCCTGCACGTCATCATAGATTGTCTGTTTGATCTCGGCCACGATATCGAAGAAGGCACGCTCTGTTGTCAGGACCAGCGGCCGCGGCCGAGGCAGGGGAATATCGAAAACCCTGGAGTTCCGCCCGGGGCGGGGTGTCATGACATAAACGCGATCGGAAAGGTAGACGGCCTCGGGGATCTGGTGGGTCACGAAGACGATCGTCTTCTGCGACTTTTCCCAGATGTTGAGCAGCATCAGGTTCATCTCGTCACGTGTGAAGGCGTCCAGCGCCCCGAAAGGCTCATCCATCAGCAGCACTTGAGGGTCATACGAGAGCGCGCGCACAATGGAAGCCCGCTGCTGCATACCACCCGATAATTCCTGGGGCATATGGCCCTCGAAACCGGTCAGTGAGGTCAGCTGCAGCAGCTCTTTGATGCGGTCTTCGTAGCGCTTTGGGTTCTCGTGCATGATCTCGAAGGGGAAGTGAATGTTGTCGAGCAGGTTACGCCAGGGCAGGAGATTGGCGCTTTGGAAAACCATGCCGACTTCGCGGCGTGGGCTGCGCACCTCCTGTCCCATGATCTGAATGGTACCGCCGCTGAGCGGCCAAAGGGAGGCCATGGCCCACAGGAGGGTGCTCTTGCCGCAGCCGCTCGGCCCGACAATTGACACGAATTGGCCCTGGTTGACGAACATGTCGAAGCTTTCCAGGGCACGCACGGGGCCGCGTGCGCTCTTGAAAGTCTTACTGGCTTTCTCAACGACGATCACGGGTTGATCGCTCATGTGTTCCATCCTTGAAGGACACCTGCGTTGCTGCGGAATGTGTGTATGTTGATATAGCATGGCTCCCGCGCTTTGTCAATGCGCGCACACAATAACTGTTGCTGCTCGGGGAAAATGTCCGCATACTTGAGGTATGAGGACAATCACTTTGAATCCGAAACAGCAACGTGAAGCTGAGATTCTGACCCGCCTGGAGGCAGGGGTGCTCGATGTTGAGACGGGCGCAGAGTTGCTGGGAGTGAGCGCTCGGCAGGTCCGCCGGCTGCGAGCCGGCTTTCGCCAGGAGGGCATGGCAGCCGTCGTCCACGGCAACAGCGGTCGCAGCCGGGCCAATCGCACCGATCCGGCCCTGGTGGAACGCATCCTGGCCTTGGCCGGTCCTGAGGGCAAGTACCACGATCTGAACGTCTGC
>Ga0066793_10000426_pt1 | contig 16337 bp, 11 predicted proteins | sample PersoiDNA2013189_FD_83876 | JGI IMG/M metagenome (GOLD analysis project Ga0066793, IMG submission 83876) | Permafrost soil microbial communities from the Arctic, to analyse light accelerated degradation of dissolved organic matter (DOM) -... | ecosystem: Environmental > Terrestrial > Soil >... | reverse complement strand
TGCTCGCGGCCGCGAGCAGCTGGGCGATGCCGCTGGCGCGGTCGTGCAGGTGCAATCGGACAATGGGCCGACCGAGCTCGCGCAGTGCGCGCAGGTCGCCGAGCGCCTGGGCGAGTTGCAGCCGACCCAGCGTAAAGGGCTGGCCGGGCACCTCCACATCACGCTGGACGGCCCCGGTGATCTGCAGGAACACACCAGTGGGCGGGCCGCCTTTATGATACTGGCCGGTCGAGTGCAGGAACCGGGGTCCCCAGCCGAAAGTCACCGGGTGCGTGGTCCTGGCGGCCAGCGCATCGCGCAGCTTGGCCGCCGCGCCGTCTCCTACCCGGTCCAGATAGGCCATGATCGCCAGGTAGCCGCCCCGTGGCGGCGACCAGAGCAGTGTGTCGAACACGCCGGCCAGGTCAGTCACGTCCCTGAGCACGTCGGGCTCGGCATGTACTTCGACCGCGCCGTCCACGAACGCGGGCCGGCCGGTGGGCAGCGGGCCATGGCCGGCCTCGGCCAGCAGCGTCGTGGTGTTCTCCTTCGACTCCGCCACGTTCGGCTGGTCGAAGGGGTTGATGCCGAGCAGCCGGCCGGCCACCGCCGCGGCGTACTCCCAGATCAGGAACTGCGCGCCGAGCGGCCCGTGGACCGAGGTGTCGACCGGCCGCCGGGGTGCGCCCAGGCCGATCAGGTGGATGTCCGGGCCGGGGGAGAAGCCTGGCGAATCCTCGCTGGGCACCACGACCGGCAGGATGCCGCGGCCTTGCTTGCCCGTGGACTCCGCGAGCAACTGCTCGACCCAGTCGCCGAATCCGGGGATCGTCGAGTCCGCCTCGGCGAGCACTGCCTTGTCGTGACCGGCCAGCGCATAACCGCCAAGTGCTGCCCCGAGGGTGAGGCCCGGATTGCCGTCCACACTGGACAGTTCGGAAAGCGCGCCCTCCGCGTCGTCCAGCAGGCGGCTCACGTCAGCGCCTGCCAGCCCGGCGGGCAACAAGCCGAACGCGGTCAGCGCGCTGTACCGGCCGCCCACGTAGGGATCGGCCTGCACCACGTGGTAACCGGCGGCGCGGGCGGTGTTCTCCAGGGGCGAGCCGGGGTCTGTCACCACGATGAACCGCCGCTTCAGGTCGCCACCGGTGATCCCCCCGGCGGCGAAGGCCTGCTCGTAGATGCGCCGGTGGCTGTCGGTCTCGACGGTGCCGCCGCTCTTGCTGGCCACCACGACGAGCGTGCGGCCAAGCCGGTCGCCGAGCACCCGGGCGGCCTGGTGCGGGTCGGTGGTGTCCAGGATGGTGAGGCGCACCCCAGCGGCCCTGGCGATCACCTCTGCGGCGAGCGACGAGCCACCCATTCCGGCCAGTACCACGTGGTCAAGGCCGTCCGCCCGGCTCCGTTCCGCCAGTTCGCCGATCTCCGGCAGCAGCTCACGGGAGAATTGAGGTGCCTGGAGCCAGCCGAGCCTGATCGAGGCCTCCTGCTCGGCGGCCGGGCCCCACAGGGTGGGGTCGCCCGCGGCCAGCGCGCCGGGTACCCCGTCCCCGGCCAGCTTGCCGAGCGCCTGCCCCGTCGCCTCATTCACCGCGGTGCTGCGCGTCTGCACCGTCACCGAAGGCGCCCGGGCATGCGCCCACGTGCCGCCGGGCGGCCCGGTGCTCATGGTTTGGCCACCGCCGCCATGTTGGTCTCGATCGTCTCCAGGAACTCATGCCACGACGTGGCGAACTTCTGCACGCCCTCCGCCTCGAGCACCTCGACCACGTCGTCGTAGGAGATGCCGAGCGCGGCGAGATCGGTGAACACCTGCCTGGCCTCGTCGTAGGTGCCCCGCACCGTGTCGCCACGCAGCACGGCGTGGGCGGCGGTGGCGTGCAAGGTGGCCTCCGGCATGGTGTTCACCGTGCCGGGCGCGACAAGTTCCACCACGTACATGGTGTCCTCATAAGCTGGGTCTTTCGTGCTGGTGGAGGCCCACAGCGGCCGCTGCGGTGCGGCGCCGGCCTGTTCCAAGGCCACCCACCGGGGACTGGCGATCCGCTGTTCGTGCAGCTCGTAGGCGAGCCGGGCGTTCGCGATCGCGGCCTTGCCGCGCAGCGCGGCCGCCTCCGGCGTGCCGATCTTGTCCAGCCTCCGGTCCACCTCGGTGTCGACCCGGCTGACGAAGAAGGACGCCACCGAACCGATGGGAGCCAGGTCATGACCGGCCGTGGCCGCCTGCTCCAGGCCCGCCATGAAGGCGTCGATGACCTGCCCGTAGCGCTCCAGCGAGAAGATCAGCGTCACGTTGACGCTGATTCCCTCCGAGATGCACTGGGTGATCGCGGGCAGGCCCTCAAGGGTCGCCGGGATCTTGATATACAGATTCGGCCGGTCCACCTGCCACCACAATGCCCGGGCCTCGGCGATGGTCTTCGCGGTGTCCTTGGCGATCCGCGGGTCGACCTCGATGGACACCCGCCCGTCGACGCCGTCCGTCGAGTCGTAGACCGGCCGCAGGACGTCGCAGGCCCACCGGATGTCGTAGGTCGTGATCGCCCGCGCGGCCTCGTCGATGTGCACTCCGCGCACAGCCAGGTCCGCGAGTTGCGCGTCGTAGGCGGTGCCGGTGCTCACCGCGTGCGCGAAGATCGTCGGGTTGGAGGTGACCCCGGACACGTGCATGTCGCGGACCAGGGTCGCGAGGTTCCCGGTGGTCAGCCGCTCCCGGCTGATGTCGTCGAGCCAGATCGCCACGCCCAAGGCGGTCAGCGCTGCGAGGATGTCGTCCGGCTGGGAAAGCTTGTCCTGTGGCTGGGAGGTCATGACTCCTGGCTCCTTGCTTGTCAGTCCCGTGCGGTGCTCAGCCGGGTCAGGCTTGACCGGGCGGCGGCCACCACCCGGTCCGATGTGAACCCGAACTCCTTGTACAGCGTGGCGCCCGCGGCAGAGGCCCCGAAGTGCTCAAGGCTGACGCACTCGCCTGCATCTCCCACGAACGCCCGCCAGCCCATCGCGATGCCAGCCTCGACGCTGACTCGTGCCCGGACCCCCGGCGGCAGTACTTCCTCTTGGTAAGACGCATCCTGACCGGCAAACCATTCCACGCACGGCATGGAAACCACTCTGGTCGGAATTCCATCGTCCTGCAGGGCGGTGCGGGCGGCCAGCGCGATCTGCACCTCGCTGCCCGTGGCGATGATAATCACTTCGGGTTTCCCACCGGTGCCCTCCGCGAGGATATAGCCTCCGCGGGCCGTTCCCTCTGCGCTGGCCAGGCCCTCCGCGCTGTCCGGCGAGCGGTCCACCACGGGCAGGTTCTGCCGGCTCAGGCACAGGCCCGCGGGCCGGTCGGTGTGCTCGAGGACCGTCCGCCAGGCCACCGTCGTCTCGTTCGCGTCGGCGGGGCGCACCACGTCGAGGCCGGGAATGGCGCGCAGTGCCCACAGGTGCTCCACCGGCTGGTGAGTGGGCCCGTCTTCACCGAGCCCGATGGAATCGTGCGTCCAGACGTAGGTCACCGGCGCGCCCATCAGCGCGGCCAGCCGCACGGACGGGCGCATGTAGTCGCTGAACACCAGGAAGGTCCCCCCGTACGGCCTGGTGAGCCCGTGCAGCACGATCCCGTTGAGAATGCCGCCCATGGCATGCTCCCGGATCCCAAAGTGCAGCGTGCGGCCGAACTCGTTGCCCGGGAACATCGCGGTCTGGTGCTCCGGCGGGATGAACGACGGCTCACCCTTCATCGTGGTGTTGTTGCTACCGGCCAGGTCGGCCGAGCCACCCCAGAGTTCCGGCAGCACGGGCGCCAGAGCGTTGAGTATCTCGCCCGAGGCTTTTCTGGTGGCCATTCCCTTGGCGTCGGCCGGGAAGGTCAGCAGGCCGTCGGTCCAGCCCTCCGGCAGCCGCCTGGCCCTGAGCCGGTCCAGCAGTGCGGCCCGCTCCGGATTGGCGTCCGTCCAGGCGCCGAAGGACTCGTCCCACTCCGCCCGCAGCCGCTTGCCGCGGTCCATGACCTTGCGCGCGTGCGTGAGCGCCGCGTCCTCGGTGGGGAACGACACCGCCGGATCGAAGCCCAGGATCTGCTTGGTCGCGGCGACCTCAGGGGCGCCCAGCGCCGCCCCGTGTGCCTCACCGGTGTTCTGCGCATGCGGCGCGGGCCAGGCGATGATCGTCCGCAGTGCGATCAGCGACGGCTGCCCCGTGTGGTTCCGGGCCGTGATCAGGGCCTGGTACAGGGCGTCGACGTCCTCCTTGTAGCCGCCCGGCTGGCGCCAGTCCACCCGCTGCACATGCCAGCCGTAAGCCTCGTACCTGGCGCAGACATCCTCCGACTTGGCAATGTTCGTGTTGTCTTCGATCGAGATGTTGTTGTCGTCGTAGAGCAGTACCAGGTTGCCCAGATCCTGGTGCGCGGCGAGGGCGGACGCTTCGTGGCTGATGCCCTCCTCGATGTCGCCGTCAGAGGCAAACACGTATATGTGGTGATCAAACGGGCTGGTTCCGGGGGCTGGGGCGGGGTCGAGCAGCCCGCGCTCCCGCCGCGCCGCCATCGCCATGCCGACCGCGTTGGACAGGCCCTGGCCGAGTGGACCGGTCGTGGTCTCCACGCCCGGGGTGAGCCCGTGCTCCGGGTGGCCCGGGGTACGGCTACCCCACTTCCGGTAGGCCCGGAGGTCATCGAGGGTCAGTCCGTAGCCAGACAGGTACAGCTGGATGTACAGGGTCAAGCTGGAGTGACCGCACGACAAGATGAAGCGATCCCGGCCCGGCCAGCCCGGATCGGCCGGGTCGTGCCGCATGATGCGCTGGTAGAGCAGGTAGGCGGCGGGTGCCAGGCTCATCGCCGTCCCCGGATGGCCGGAACCTGCCTCCTGCACCGCGTCCATGGCCAGGACCCGGATGAGGTCGACGGCGCGCGCGTCGGCCGCGGTCCACTCGAGCGGGCCAGATGGCGTGGTGTCAGATGGGCTGCTCACCGTGGGATCAGGGCTCCTCTCCAGGCCCGCGCCAGCCCCCGCGGCGGCGAGCATTCGATCGCTGGCACGACCCTATCCCCAGTGTGCGCTATACCCCCGCCGGCCCCCAATGGCCGGCCGGCCCGGCACGGGTTGTTCACCGCCGGTTGTCTGCCGCGACGCTCAGGTCGCCGGCGGGTACGCTCCCTGCCATGGTCACCCCCATGCCCGGTTCCGACCCCCGCGGGGTTATTGCCGGGCGCGGCACTGGCCGGCCGCGCGCGGGCCTCATCACCGGCATCGTGCTGGCGATCGGGTGCGGGATGGTCGTGCTCGGCACGGACCTGCTGCAGAGCGTGGATGCCGCAGGTCACAGTGTGGCGCCGTTCTTTATCGCGCTGCCCTTTGCCTTGCTTCCGGTCCCGCTGCTGGTGGCCCTGGTGCTGCTGGTCGACCGGCTCGAGCCTGAGCCGCGGATCAACCTGGTCTTCGCGTTCGCGTGGGGGGCGGGGATCGCCGCGCTGCTCGCGGCGGTGATCAACACGGCCGGCCTGCTCTTCATCACCCAGCCGGACCTCGGCAATACCACCGGGCAGTACATCTCCGCGACATTCGGTGCGCCCGTGGTGGAGGAGTCCCTGAAGGGCCTGGTCCTGATCGTGCTCCTGTGGCGGCGGCGCCAGGAACTGGACGGGCCCACCGACGGGATCATTTATGCCGCCATGGTGGGCCTCGGCTTCGCGATGACCGAGAACTTGGGCTACTACATCGACGCGCTTGTCCGGCCCGAGGTGGGCGGGGTGAAATTGCTCGGCATGACCTTCGTGCTGCGTGGCGTGCTTTCACCGTTCGCGCACCCGATCTTCACCTCGATGACGGGGATCGGCGTGGCCTACGCGGCCACCCACCGGCATGGGCGGTGGGCAGTGGCGGTCGGCCTGCTGACGGCCATGTTGCTGCACGGGCTGTGGAACGCGCTCACCGCGCAGGGCCTCGCCGGCCTCGGGATGGCCTATGTGGTCCTGGCCTGCGTGTTCGCCGGGCTCATCGGGGTGATCATCGCGGACAGGCGCCGTATCGTCCGGCTGATCTGGCGATTCCTCCCGGTATATGAGCCCACCGGCCTGGTCACCGAGGCCGATCTGCGGATGCTGAGCACGCTGCGGGAACGCCGGGCGGCCCGGCAGTGGGCGCGATCCGCTGGTGGCCGGGCCGCGTCCACGGCCATGGCGGACTATCAGCTCGCGGCGACCGAACTCGCGCTGGCCCACCTGCGCCAGGAGCGGGGCGTGATCGCGCCAGGCCCGTTCGAGGAGCGCCGGCGGACGCTGCTGCGGCTGATGGCCACCGCGCGTGGCGCCTTCTTCAAGCAACAGCCCGAGCCGCCCCAGCCGCCGTGGGCGGCACGCTCGGGCTCCGGCTTCGGCCGCCACCGTCAGGGGCCGACCGTGGAGACCGGCTAACGCGCTACCCCGCGGGTGCGGCTGCTACCCGGCGGGTGTGGCTGCTACCGGGCGGGTGTGGCCGGCCGGGGCGGCGGCCGCCTCGCTGGCCGCTCCGGCGGCCGCCTCCGTGACCGGGCCCCGGTCACGGGTGGCGAACATCAGCAGCAGCGCCACGATCCAGATCAGCACCGAATCGGAGACGTGCACCCAGACCAGGCCCGCCGGCAGCCCGCTGAAGTACTGGCTGTATCCGATCGCCCCCTGCGCGAGGACCAGGAAGAACATCACCCAGCCCAGCCGCGCCGCCCGCTGCGGCGCGCCCGTCAGCTGCAAACTGAGCGCCAGCAGGGCGGCCAGCATGCCCAACGCCCAGCCGATATCAGCGTGCGCCTGGGTGACGCCTTCCAGCGGCAGGTGATAACGCGGCACGTTGCCGGCGCCGGCCAGCGGCCCGGTGCCGGTGACCACGGTCCCGGCCGCGAGCATGAGCGCCACCAGCGCTACCAGTCCCCGGGCCATGATGCGCTGGTCAATGCGCACCAGCGACCTGGCGGGCCCAGTTCCCTCGGCGCACCGGACATACAGCGCCGTGGCGATGCCCACGACCGCGATCGACACCATGAAGTGCACCGACACCCAGGCCGGGTTGAGATTTGTCAGCACGACGATGCCACCGAGCACAGCCTGCGCCACCACCCCGATCGGCTGGCCGGCCGCCAGCCAGACCAGTTCCCGGCGGCGCCTGCCGCCTGGCCGGAACTGCCACGCGGCGACGAGCACCACTACGGCGATCACCATGAGCAGACCGGTCAGTGTCCGGTTGCCGAACTCGATCCAGGTGTGGAACATGGGATCCCCGCGCGTAGGCGCGGCGACCAGGCTGCTTCTGGTGCACTCCGGCCAGTCCGGGCAGCCCAGGCCGGACTTGCTGAGCCGGACCGCGGCACCCGTCATGATGATCCCGGCGTTGGCCAGAATCCCGGCCAGCGCCATCCGCCGCATGATGGCCGGGGTGGGATCGAGGAGCGGCGCAGCCCAGCGCCGCGGCGCCGGGGAAAGCCGGGGCCGCGCGGGGACATCGGGGCTGTCATCGCGTGGGGTACGGTCGGCGGGCACGCACCTATGGTAGAAGCGCCCCGGCCGGCCCGCATCCCACGGTGCCTTTCACGCCGCGACGGGCCTGCGGTGCCTGGGCTGCAGGCCGGGCAGCGGTGCCTACGGTGCGGGCGGAGGCTGGGTCCGATCCACGGGATCCCCGCGAGCCGCGCCCGCGCAGGCGACCATCACGCAGCCGATGGCGACCCACTCGCGGGCGACCAGGTCCTGTCCCAGCATCACCAGCCCGACCAGCGCGGCCACCGCAGGCTCCAGGCTCATCCAGATGCCGAACACCTTGGGCGAGATCCGGCGCAGCGCTTCCAGTTCCAGCGAGTAGGGGATGATCGAGGACAACAGCCCGATCGCGACTCCCGTCGCAAGCACGCCCGGCCGCAGCAGGGCGGCCCCACCAGCGATCACTCCGGGGGGCGTGACCAGCACGGCGGCGATCACCATGGCGATCACCAGCCCGGAGGATCCGGGGAAGCGCCGGCCCGTCGCCGCGCTGAGCAGGATGTAGGCGGCCCAGGTGGCCGCCGCGACCAATGCGAAGGCGATTCCGGCGAGCGCCACGCCGCGGCCGCCATGGCCGGCTGGCTCGGCCGTCCCCCCGGTGCGGGCCAGCAGCACTACGCCCGTCGCGGCCAGCGTCACCCAGAGCAGGTCCACCGCCCGTCGCGACGCGGCCACCGCCACCGCGAGCGGGCCGAGGAACTCGACGGTCACCGCGATGCCGAGCGGGATCCTGGCGAAGGCCTGGTAGATCGAGAAGTTCATGATGGCCAGCGTCACGCCGAAGGCCGCCACCACGGCCGCATCCCGCCAGCCCCGGCCGCGCGCCAGTTCACCGACCGCCGTGGCCAGCCCGCGCCAGCCGGCCACGACGAGCAGCGCGGCGGCGCTCCACAGCCGCAGTCCCGTCACTGCCGCGGGCGGGATCTCGGTGAACAACCTGGCCGCCAGTCCTGCGCCGACCTGCACCGAGATGACCCCGGTGAGGACAAGCACGGGGGGTGGCACCGCACCAAGCAGTGCCGCACCGATCGGGGCAGGCGCCCGGCCGCTGGCTGTGACTGTTATTCCCAGCGGAACAGGCGGGCGGCGAGGCCGATGCCGACGGCGGCCCACACGGCGAGCACAGCCAGGTCGCGGAGCGGCAGGCCGCCTCCGTGCTGCAGCACGGAGCGCAGGCCGTCGGAGAGCGCGCCCGGCGGCAGCAGCCGCAGGACCGTCTGCGTGCCGGCCGGGAACTTTGTCAGCGGGAAGATGACCCCGCCGACGCCGAGCAGGACGAGGTAGACCAGGTTGGCGGCAGCCAGGGTGGCCTCCGCCCGCAGCGTCCCGGCCATCAGCAACGCGAGCCCGCTGAATGCGGCAGTGCCCGCGAGGATCAGCAGCATCACCCAGGCCGCTGCCAGCGGACCGGCGACCGTCCGCCAGCCGAGCGCCAGGCCGACCCCGATGATCACGATGGCCTGCACGAGTTCGACGCCAATCACGGTAATGGTCTTGGCGGCGATCAGCCCACTGCGCCGCAGCGGCGTGGAGCCGAGCCGCTTGAGCACCCCGTACCTGCGTTCGAATCCGGTCGCGATCGCCTGGCTGGTAAATGCCGTAGACATCACCGCCAGCGCGATGATCCCCGGGACGAGAAAGTCCACCCTGGGCCCGGACCCCACCTTGACCAGCGGCTCGAGGCTGAACGCGGCCAGCAGCAGCACCGGGATGATCAGGGTGAGCAGCAGCTGCTCGCCGTTGCGGACAAGTGTGCGCAGTTCCAGGCCCGCTTGTGCGGTGACTATCCGGGCCAGCGGCGCCGCCCCGGGCGCCGGCGCTGGCCACTCACGCGTCACCGGCCCGCCGCTCTCGCCGGCCAGCCCGCCTCCGCTGGCAGGCACGGCGTCGCTCATGAACGCAACTCCCGCCCGGTCAGCTCGAGAAATACGTCCTCCAGGCTGCGGCTTTCGATGCGCAGATCCTGGGCGAGCACGCCACGCTCGGCACACCATGCAGTGACCGCCGCCAGGAGCTGAGGGTCGACGCGGTCATGCGCCTCGACGATGTAATGCCCGGCCGGGGACTCCTTGGCGGCGGTGCCCGGTGGCAGGGCCGCGAGCAGCCCGTCGGTGTCCAGGCCTGGCTCGGCCCGGAACCGGAGCTGGCCGGTGGTGCCGGTGAGGTCCGCAGGGCTGCCCGCCACGATCATCCGGCCGTGGTCGATGATGGCGACACGGTCGGCCAGCCGCTGGGCCTCATCCATGTAATGCGTGGTGAGGATCACGCTGGTGCCGGCGGCCCGCAGGCTGGCGATCAGATCCCAGGTGGCGTGCCGTGCTTGCGGGTCAAGCCCGGCGGTGGGCTCGTCAAGGAAAACGAGTTCAGGGCGGCCGATCACGGCGGCCGCCAGTGAAACGCGTTGCTGCTGGCCGCCCGAGAGCCGCTTGAAAGGCGTGCGCACACAGCCCGTGAGCCCCAGCCAGCCGAGCAGCACCGCTGGCTCGATGGGCCGGGCATAGAAGCGTGCGAGCACCCGCAGGTACTCTCCGGCCCGCACGGTGGGCGGGATTCCGCCGGCCTGGAGCATCACGCCGACCTTAGGGCGCAGTTCCCGGGCGTCGGCGACAGGATCGAGCCCGAGTACCCGGACCGTGCCACCGTCGCAGCGCCGGTAACCCTCGCAGATCTCGATCGTCGTGGTCTTGCCGGCCCCGTTCGGCCCCACTACCGCGGTGACTGTTCCCCGTTCGGCTCGCAGCGAGAGCCCGTCCACCGCGGTGGTCCGCCCATACCGCTTGACGAGTCCACTGATCTCGACTGCGGGGGCGGCAGCGCTCACGGACGCGAGTCTAGAGGCTCGTGCTCCGCTGCCGGCGTTTGGTCCTGCCGCCCAGCGGCACATCCTGAGCCAAGGAGCGGGTCCAACTCCGCCAGGCCGTTACGGCCCTCAACGCCCCTGAACTGGCAGAACGGGCTGGGAGAGGCGGCGAACTTCAGCCGGCCACTGCTCATGCCCCGCAGCCCGCTCCTCCCGCACCGACTAGCCCGTAATCTCTAGCTACTGGTAATCACTCTGCCGCGAGGTTCCCGGGCAATCTCTCCGGCCGGCCCGAGGCGCATGGGCCTCCTCGGCGTCCACGATGATGCTCGTGGCGGGCGTCCGCGCCGGCGCGGCGGCAGCAGGGCCAGTGCTCGGGTGACCTGCCCAGTGGGCATCACGCGGGCGCCGAAATCCACTAGGGTGGGGCTTAGGAGGGTGTAAAGGTTGTTCGTCACAGAGCGATCTTCAGCCCTCTGCCTTACTTTCCGCGCGGCGTCGCGCACCGAGATCTCATCGCACTCATTCATCTAGGGGGCCTGGAACCCGTGAGCGGCACAGAAGTGGCTCGCCCTCGTATCGGCGTCCTGGTGGTGGCCTACAACGCCGAGTCAACCCTTCGCGCGACGCTGGACCGTGTTCCGGTTGACTTCCGGGAGCGGATCGCCGAGGTGATCGTGCTCGATGACGCGAGTCACGACGACACCTTCGCTCACGGGCGAGCCTGGGCTGAGCGGCCGGACACGCCGAGCACCTTGGTGGTGCGGCATACCAAGAACCTTGGCTATGGCGGTAATCAGAAGGCTGGTTACAAGCTGGCGCTGGAGCGCGGGCTCGACATCGTCGTTCTGCTGCACGGGGATGGCCAGTACGCGCCGGAACTGCTGCCGGAGATGGTGGCCCCGCTGGAGCGGGGCGAGTGTGATGCGGTGATGGGCTCCCGGATGATGGACAAGGGGGCCGCCCGCCGCGGCGGGATGCCGTTGTACAAGCTGGTCGGCAACCGGATCCTCACCCGAGCGGAGAATGCGCTGCTCGGTGCCGAGCTGACTGAGTTCCATTCCGGATACCGGGCCTATGCCACCAGCGCGCTGCGGGATATCCCGTTCGAGCACAACACCAACGATTTCGACTTCGACACGCAGATCATCGTCCAGCTTCTCCACGCCGGAAAGCGGATACTGGAAATTCCGATTCCCACGTACTACGGCGATGAGATCTGCTACGTCAACGGCATCCGCTACGCCAAGGACGTGGTCAAGGATGTTCTGGAATACCGTCTGGTAACCATGGGGTTCGGCACTTCGGAATGGGTGCCAAAACCGCAGGAATACGCGTTCAAGGACGGTGACGGATCCTCCCACTCGGTGGTCCTCGAAATGATGGCCGGCATGCCCAGGAGCCGCATCCTCGACCTCGGCTGTTCAGGCGGCCTGTTCGCCGCCCATGCCAGGGCGGCCGGCCACGAGGTGACCGGCGTGGACTACCTGGAGATCCCTGGCGTGCGGGAACGCACCGACCGCTTCGTCAAGGCCAGCATTGAAGAGGGCATCCCGGATGAAGTGGGTGACGGCTTCGATGTCATCGTCGCCGCGGACGTCATCGAGCACCTGTCCCGGCCAGGCGAGGTGCTCCGCGACATGTGCAAAGTGCTGCGGCCCGGCGGCCAGGTGCTGCTCTCGGTTCCGAACTTCGCGCACTGGTACCCCCGGGCGAGGACCGTCATGGGCCTGTTCGGCTACGACCGCCGGGGCATCCTGGACGAGACGCACCTGCGCTTCTTTACCCGGGCGACGCTGCGCCGGCTAGTCCGCGCCAGCGGATTCGACATACTGGAGGAGCAGGCCACCGGACTGCCACTCCGGGCCATCCCCGAAGCGGACGGGCGGAGGCTCCGGATCGCTCGCAGCATTGACAAGACCCTGGTCCGCGTCCGCCCTACCCTGTTCGGATACCAGTACATTCTCAGGCTGACCCCGCACGCCGAGGAAGCGGTGCATGTCGAAGCCATCTGACGCGGACGCCCCGCTCGGTCCGGGCGTGCTCCGGGACACGCTGTCGGTGGTACCGCCCGCGCAGTCGGCTAAACATCGCCGAACGGGCCGTTCTAGCCTTGAAGGCACCTCATCAAGGAGGCATCGCTTGACCGTCGGAAGCGTGGCACTGCTGCTGTTCGCCGTGACCACCGCGGCCATCGGGCAGGTAATGCTCAAACACGGCATGCAGATCGCAACCAGTCGCGCCGCCAAACCTGGCGGCTCGCTGATAATGAGCGCCGCCTTCTCGCCGTGGGTGCTGTCCGGGCTCGTTGTCTTCGGCGTCTCCGCGATCGCCTGGCTGTCCGCGCTGGCCCGGGTGCCGCTGAGCGTGGCCTATCCATTCAACGCCCTCGGCTATCTCGGAATCCTGACCGCGAGTGTCCTTGTCCTGCACGAACGCGCCAACGTACTGACCTGGGCGGGATCGCTCCTGGTCGTTACCGGGCTGATCATCGTCGTCTTGGCCCGGCCGTAGCTAGGATGCTGGTCTACCCCCGGCCGTACGCCCGGGTCTCCCGGTTCCGCGCTGCTGGAGGTTCGTCGCGGTGACTGAATCCCTCGCCGCCAGCAGTCATGGCCCCGACGTAGTCGTGGTCGGTGGCTGCGGTCATGCCGGCCTGCCGCTGGCGATTGCCCTCGCCGACCGCGGGGTAACTGTGCGCATCTATGACTTCAGCGCCGAGGCAGTCGGCATGGTCAATGCGGCCCAGATGCCGTTCGCCGAGCCCGATGCGGCAGCCGCGCTCAAGCGCGTGATCGCGGAGGAAAGGCTTGAGGCGACCACCGATCCCGCGATCGTGGCCGGTGCCGAGCACGTCATCGTGGTGATCGGCACACCGTCCGACGAGCACCTCAACCCGGATCGTTCTGCGATCCCGCGGGTGCTTGACGGCTGTGCGCGCTACCTCACCGATGGCCAGCTCCTCATCGTGCGCAGCACCGGCCATCCCGGCGTGACCGCGCAGGTCGAGAAAATGATCGCGGGCCTGGGGATCGCGCTGGACGTGGCATTCTGCCCGGAGCCGGCCGCCGAGGGCCAGGCCATGACCGAGCTCTACGCGCTGCCCCAGATCGTGTCGAGCCGGACCGTGCGCGGCAGTGAGCGGGCCAGCGCGCTGTTCGGGCGGCTCACCGACGAGATCATCCTGATGGCACCCGAAGACGCCGAGCCAGGCCAGGCAGGAGGGGCGCCCGCCGGGACACCACGGCGCCAGCCGCGGCCCGCGGCCGGCCGCCGTCGGCCGCGCTGGGTGGCCGCGCTGGCCTGGACGGTGGCCGGACTGATCCTGTTCGTGTGCTACTGGCGGCTGTCACGGACCGTGGCGGTCAACTCCGACGGGGCCGGCGAGCTGCTGCAGGCGTGGGACATGCTGCACGGCAATCTGCTGTTGCGCGGCTGGACCACGGGGGACGTTTCGCTCTACACCACCCAGCTGCCCCAGTACATGCTGCTGGAACTGGCCCTCGGCCTGCACACGGGCTTGTTCCAGGTGGCCGGCGCGATGACCTACACGCTGGCCGTCGTGCTCGCGGCCCTGCTGGCCAAGGGCAACGCGACCGGCCGGGACGGGCTCATCCGCGCCGCTATCGCCGCCGGCATCATGCTCGCCCCGCAACTCGGCGACGGGGTCGCCATCGTGATCGTGGCGCCTGATCATCTGGCCACAGCGGTGCCGGTGCTGGTGGCGTGGCTGATCCTGGACCGGGCCAGGCCCCGGTGGTACGTACCGGTCATCATTGGCGCGGTGCTGGCCTGGGCGCAGCTGGCGGACCCGCTCCTCGTCTACATAGGGGTCGTTCCGCTGCTCCTGGTCAGCGCGATCCGCGCCTACCAGGGCGCCGTCCAGGGACGGCAGCCATGGTCATCGCAGTGGTACGAGCTCTCGCTCGGCGCGGCGGCACTAGCCTCGCTCGCCGCCGCGAACCTGATGGCCGCCGCGCTGCGGGCGGCGGGCGGCTACCACCTGCTGCCATTGATCGGCGGCTTCGCTGATCCGGCCCAGCTGACCAGCCACATGTGGCTCGGAGTGGAGTCGGTGCTGGTGCTGTTCGGGGCTGACTTCTTCGGCCTGCCACTGCATCCGGCGCCAGTGACCGCGCTCTTCCGCCTGGCCGGGGTATTCCTCGTCGCCTGGGCGGTCTGGCTTGGTGCCCGGAGGTTCTTCCGTGACCGCGATCTGGTTACCGCGCTCCTCGTCGTAGGCCTGGTCATCAACCTGGCCGCGTTCTTGCTGAGCACGAAGGCGGGCGATCTCGGGGACGCACGGGAGATCGGCCCAGTCCTTCCGTTCGGCGCGGTGCTCGCCGGGCGGCTGCTCAGCACCCGGCTGGCCGCCGCCCGGCTGCTCCCAGTGCTGCTGGTGATGCTGCTGGGGTACGTGCTGATCCTTGGCCACGAGGTGGTTAAGCCAGCCGCCCCCGCGCCGAACCAGCAACTCGCCAACTGGCTGGTCGCACGGCACCTCCACAACGGCCTGGCCGCCTACTGGGCGGCCGACATAACCACGCTGTTGAGCGAGGACCGGGTCCAGGTTGTCCCGGTGTGCGGGGGGGCCGGCGGATTCACCCCCGAGGTGTGGGAGGACAAGGCCTCCTGGTACGACCCGGCGCGTCATTACGCGAATTTCCTCGTCATCGGCGCGCCCTCCACCTGCAACTACGCCACTGTGGCCCAGGCCCGGTCCGTATTCGGGCCCTCGGCACGGACCTACCATGTCGCCGGATACACGGTCCTGGTCTGGGACAAAAACCTGCTTGCCGCCCTCGGCTGACGGCAGTCTTGCTGCTTGTCTTCATGCTGCCCGGGCCGCGCCCGGCCCAGCCTGTGATCAATGCGCCGAGTTTTCAGGTCGGAGTAGCTAGATTACGGGCCAGCCGGTACGGGGAGGAGCGGGCTGCGGGCAGCGGATCGGCCCGAGGCTGCGGCGATGAGCGCCCGGAACAGGCTGGGATCGTCGCCCGTCTCCGGATGCCACTGCACGGCCAGCACGAACGGGTGCTGGCCCGGGCTGACCATGTCGAGTTCCACCGCCTCGATCAACCCGTCCGCCGCCCACGCAGTAGCCCTCAGTCCGTCGCCGAGCCGGTCGATCGCCTGGTGATGGGACGTGGGCACGGTACGCTCCAGAGCGCCCCGGCCATTGGCGTCGGGCCCATCAGCGGCATCAGCGGGGGCCAGGATCTCGGCCAGCTTGCTGCCGGGGGAGACCCGGACCGGGTGAGATCCGTAGCTGCCAGGGGCCGGCGTGTGCGCGGCGAGGCCATCTAGGCCGGGCGCGTCCGGCAGGTGCTGGTGCAGGGTGCCGCCGCGGGCCACGTTGAGTATCTGGAGCCCGCGGCAGATGCCGAGCACCGGCAGCCCTGCTGAGAGGCTGGCCGTCAGCAGTTCCAGCTCCGCGCGGTCCCGCTGCTGGCTCACCCGGTGGGTCAGCGGATGCGGCTCGGCGCCATAGGCGGCGGGATTGATGTCCCCGCCGCCGGTCAGCACGAGCCCGTCCAGCCGCCCGGCCGCGATCTCGATCCCAGCCACCGGCGGCAGCAGCACGGGGATACCTCCCGCGGCCGCGACCTGCTCGGCGTAGGCCAGGGGGAGCAGCACGGCGGAGGAGTTCCAGACGGCCCACCGGGCCGGCTCGGCGTAGGCGCTCAGCCCGATGACCGGCTTCATAGTGCTGGCCTCATTGGGGCGTCACGTACGCGCCGGAGATCCCGCCGTCCACCAGGAAGGTGGACGCCGTCATGAACGAGGAGTCGTCGCTGGCCAGGAACGCCACCGCGGCCGCGATTTCCTCCGGTTCGGCGAACCGGCCCATGGGGACGTGCACCAGCCGCCGCGCGGCCCGCTCGGGATCCGCGGCGAACAGTTCCCGCAGCAGCGGCGTGTTCACCGGCCCCGGGCACAGCGCATTCACCCGGATACCCTCCCGCGCGAACTGGACGCCCAGCTCGCGGCTCATCGCGAGTACGCCGCCCTTGGACGCGGTGTAGGAGATCTGCGACGTCGCGGCCCCCATCACGG
>Ga0066793_10000425_pt1 | contig 16338 bp, 11 predicted proteins | sample PersoiDNA2013189_FD_83876 | JGI IMG/M metagenome (GOLD analysis project Ga0066793, IMG submission 83876) | Permafrost soil microbial communities from the Arctic, to analyse light accelerated degradation of dissolved organic matter (DOM) -... | ecosystem: Environmental > Terrestrial > Soil >... | reverse complement strand
GAATTTATCCACGCCGGGGCAGCAGCGATTGGGGTGGGGGGTGAGTTAATGGACCTGAAATGGTTGGATTCTGGGGATTGGGATAATTTGACTGGGCGGGCCAACCGTTTTGTTGAAGAAGTTAAACGGGGCCGTAGTGCCTAACTTATCAAGTGGAAGTTGCCGAATTTTAGGTGTTTGCGGGTGCGAAGCACCCGCAAACACCTAAAATTCGGGTCTTTTCCACCAGGGCGTGAGCAGTTACCTTATTTGCAGATTGAAGCCGGAGGAGGAGCACAATGAAAATAACAAAACTTGAAACATTCCTGGTAAAACCCCGTTGGTTGTTCTTGAAAATCCATACCGATGAAGGTTTTGTTGGCCTGGGTGAGCCGATCACGGAAGGCCGTGCTCTGACTTGCGCCCAGGCCGTGGATGAATTGGCGCCATATCTGATCGGGCAGGATCCCCGGCGGGTTGTTTATCACTGGCAAGCTATGTACCGCCATGCATTCTATCGCGGGGGACCCATCCTCACCAGTGCTTTAAGTGGTGTCGAGCAAGCACTCTGGGACCTGACGGGTAAATCGCTGGGTGTCCCTGTTTACCAGTTGCTGGGAGGGCCTACTCGCGACCGTATCCGCATGTATAAAGGGATTGGCGAGGATCCCGTGGTGCTCAAAGAGTGGATCGGCAAGGGCTTTAATGCTTTTAAAACTGGCGTAGCCGGTGGGCGCTCGGCCCGAATTATTGAAACGAAGGGGTTTGTCGATCGCGCCGTGGCGCGGTTTGCTGCGTTGCGCGAAGCAGCCGGCCCTGATATTGACATCGCTATCGATTTCCATGGGGCGATCAGCCCACAGACCGCCAAACTGCTCATCAAAGGCTTGGAGCCTTACCAGCCCATGTTCATAGAAGAGCCGGTTCAATGCCAGAATGTGGATACACTCGCCGAGGTGGCGCGCAGCACTTATTTACCCATCGCGACAGGTGAGCGGATTTTTACAAAGTGGGGTTTCCGCGAGATCCTGGAGAAGCATGCCGCCTCGGTCTTACAGCCTGACCTGTGCCATGCGGGTGGCATTCACGAAGCCCACATCATCGCCGGGATGGCTGAAGCCTATTATGTTTCGATTGCTCCGCATAACCCCCTGGGACCTATTTCTCTGGCAGCCTGTATCCAGCTGGACGCAACCATCCCGAATTTTATCGCTCAAGAGCATACCACCCTGGGTGAAGGGTATTTGAAGAACCCCTTTGTGGTCAAGGATGGTTATATCGATTTGCCCACTGCCCCTGGATTGGGGATTGAACTGGACGAAGAAGCGATGGCAGATAAAATGGGCCACGATTGGCGTAATCCTCAGTCGTTCCACCCAGACGACCATGCCGTGGTGGATTGGTAATCGCCGTTTTATCTTAATTAAAAAGGATTTGCGGTTATGTTATGCCGCAAATCCTTTTTATAACCTTCGGTTCAATGAATCTAAAAAATTAACTGACCTTGCGCCAGCTCATGAAATATGGCCGGTCAGGATGGGAGATGCGGCTGGCTCGAAGGATACATTCATCTCAGAAGTGACCGTCAGGGTATCATCCTGGAAGTGGCAGATCATGGTGTAATAGAAAGGCGTTTCATAAGCGCGTAGGGTAAGTACATAGGTGTCTTCCGCTGTCCAGATGCCGCTCGTCACGATGGGTTGGGGCCCCCTCTCAAATAATGTGGTAAAACCTTCTTGCCAGGCGGCTTTTCCACTGCAGAAGACATGTTCACCGCGCGCATCACTGACAACAACTTCATCACCATTGTTTGAAAACTTAAAAGTGATCGCACTTGTGGTCATTTTGTTTGCTTCGATATTGAAGGTTTTCCCGGATAACTTCTTTGCCAGAGGTGATGTTTTCATCCCCGCGGGTGGGAGAAGAGAAAGGCCTTTGAGTCGTTGATAAAGCGCGTCTTGAGTCGATGGGTTATCAGGCAGGGGCGTGGGACCTAGCGCCGGGAGTAATATATCCCAGACCAGGGTGAGCACGGCCTGCATGTCCCCTAATCCACTGGTGATGGCTAAAACGGTATCCTGATCGGGCATGACAAGGCAATACTGTCCAAAAGCTCCATCGCCTCGATAAGCATTATGCCTACAGCGCCAGAACTGGTAACCGTATCCTTGCGACCAGTCTGGGTTAGTCTGGGTGTTCGTGTTGGGCACCTGGAACGATGTGGCTTCGGCTATCCAGCTTTCCGGCAGAATGCGATTACCATTCCAGACCCCTTTTTGCAAGTACAACTGTCCGAAGCGAGCGATTTCCTCTGTTTTAATGCTGAGACCGTAGCCGCCCATGTTGATCCCCTGCGGGGAAGTTTCCCAGGCGGCGTCCCGAATGCCTAGCGGGGCGAACAGGCGCGGTTCCAGGTAGTCCAGCAGCTTCATCCCGGTGACTTTTTGCACGATGGCCGAGAGCATGTAACTCGCCCCGGTATTATATAGGAAATAAGTGCCTGGTTCGTATTCAACCGGTAGGGCCAGGAAAGCTTTTACCCAATTCTTCCCATACCGTTTTTCGATGCGCCCCATCGTGTCTTTGGCGTGGCCAGTCGACATGGACAGCAGGTGCCGCACCCGCATGGCTGCCAGGTTGGCGCTGATTTTGGTCGGGGCGTCTTTTGGGAAAAATGACAGAACCGGGTCGTCAACAGACAGGCGGCCTTCTGCGACTGCCAGGCCAATCGCCGTCGAAGTAAAACTTTTGCTTAATGAAAACAACATATGGGGTCGCTGGGGCGCGTAGGGTGACCACCAGCCTTCGGCCACCACGCACCCGTGGCGGAGAAGCATGAAACTGTGCATTTCGTGAACAGTTTGTTCGACATCATTAATAAAAGATAGGATGGCGGCAGAAGAAATGCCTTGTTTTTCGGGCGTGCTGCGTTTCAGTTGATATTCGTTCGACATGGTCAATGCTCCTTATAAATATTCAAAATGGTTGTGTTGCCAACCCGGTCATTGCCAACCGGGTGAAAATAACCGTTCGTGGTTTAATCTCTGGTTTATTTCATCCAGAGAACTGGCGGTTGTAAAGCGCGGCGTATAGCCCATTCCGTTCAAGCAGTTCATCATGTTTACCCTGTTCTGCAATGATTCCATCTTGAATGACACAGATCAGGTCAGCGCTGCGAATGGTGCTCAACCGGTGGGCAATGACCACAGCGGTGCGATTTTGAAGGAGTTTACGTAATGCGTCCTGGATCAGGCTTTCGGTCATGCTGTCCACATTTGAGGTGGCTTCGTCTAAAATCAAGATGCGCGGGTCGGTGAGTATTGCGCGGGCGATACATATCAGTTGACGTTGCCCCACGGATAGATTGACCGCTCCTTCCATAACGCGTGTCTGGTATCCATCGGGCTTTCCAGCGATAAAGTCGTGCGCATTGGCTTGTTTGGCGGCCCTCTCGACTTCTTCATCGGTAGCTCCGGGTTTGCCAAAGCGGATGTTTTCGGTGATGCTGCCAGAGAAAAGAAATGAATCTTGCGGTACGAGGCCAATCTGGCTGTGCAGCGAATGCTGCGTCACGTTGCGGATGTCGATACCGTCGATGCAAACGGCGCCTCCGGATACGTCGTAGAAACGTGTGATTAATTTGCTTATGGAGGTTTTACCCGCTCCAGTGGGTCCAACCAGGGCAATCGTTTGCCCTGGTTTTATAGCCAGGTTAATCCCATGGAGCACTTCTGGGAGATCGGGCCGGTAGCGGAATGAGACCTGATTCAGGCTAATTTGCCCAATCATTGGCGGCATTTCAATTGCACCGGGCTGATCTTCTACATCGGATGGGGTATCTAGAAGGTTGAGTACCTGCTCTCCGCCCGCCATCGCCGCTTGGAGCGTGGTAAACATGCGGCTGAGTTCCTGAATCGGTTGGAAAAAGCGCGTCACGTAAGACAGGAAAGCTACCAACACCCCCAAAGTCACATCACCACCGCTTACAGATCGTCCACCGAACCACAGCACAATGGCTGTGGAGAGGATGCCCAGGAATTCAATCGCCGGTAAGAAAATGAACGAGAGCGACATGGCGTTAATGTTGGCTTTACGGTTGGCCTCATTAACTCCATTGAAGCGTTCCTGGGTTGAGCTTTCTTGTCCAAAGGCCTGGATCACCCGCACACCCGATATGTCTTCTGCAAGGTCACCCACCACTTTGGCCACACTGATACGTGTTTCGCGAAAAGCATCCCGGGCCCGGCGAGAAAACCAGAGCGTAACCAGCACCATCAATGGCAGGACAAGGAAGGTTAACAATGCCAGCCTGGGGTTCATGGTCAACATAATAACGATGATCCCGATCAAAACCAGTAAATCGCCAGTGAAGGTGATCAGACCTTGAGAGAGCAGTTCATTGATCGTGGCCACATCGTTCATTACTCGTGATACGGTGACACCAACGATGTGGTTATCATGGTAGCTGAGGGATAAGCGCTGAAGTTGGCGGAAAAGTTCGCTGCGCAAGTTGGCCAACACACGCTGGCCAACCCACGAAAGCATGTATTGCTGCGCAGAGCTGGTGACGTAAAGCCCAATAAAAGCAGCCGCGGTGATGATTGAAATACGGATCAGGCCCGGTATATCTCCCTGGGTAATATATTGGTCCACAGCAATCTTAAGCAGGTAAGGCGTCAGGAGCGTCATCGCTGAGACGCCGATCATAGCTAGAAATGCCAGGGCCATTTGTTTTGAATAAGGGCGCAAGTAGGCCAACAGCCGCATCACCACGCGACGGTTGAATACCTGCCCGCGGGTATCTTGACCTTGTGAAAACTGGTCCAATGCCCCGCGCGGTCCCATGCCTCCGGTCCCAGAAAGACCTATACCAAATCCCATATGATAGTGTTATATCCTCTCATGATAGGTTTACCCGAATTTGATTTGTTTTCAGGTGCTTTCCACCCGCAAACAAATCAAATTCGGGAACTCTCCTCTCGCGGCTGATTGGATAACTGCCGTTGGTAAATATTGTGGTACAACGGTGAAGACCTCAGAAGCTCTTCGTGTTTTCCTTGGGCGACAATGCGCCCTTTGTCCAGCAGGACGATCAGGTCAGCCTGTTGGATCGTGCTCAGCCGGTGGGCAATGACGAATGTGGTCCGCCCATGCATCAAGCGTTCCAGGGCCAGTTGGATCAGATGTTCGGTTTCGGTATCGACGCTGGAGGTAGCATCGTCCAGGATTAAAATACGTGGATTGGTGAGCAGGGCCCTTGCGATAGCGACGCGCTGTTTCTGCCCGCCAGACAGGGTAATCCCTCGCTCACCCACCCGGGTTCCGTAACCATCAGGCATCTGTATAATAAAATCGTGTGCCTGAGCGTCCCTGGCGGCTGCTTCAATGTCTGCCTGGGTGGCGTCTGGCTTTCCAAAAGAGATATTTTCGCGGAGGGTGGTAGCAAACAACGTGGTTTCCTGCAAGACGATACCGATCTGGCTGCGCAAGGAATTGATCGACACGTGCCGGGTATCTGTACCGTCGATCGTGATCCGTCCGGAACTCGGGTCATAAAAGCGCGGGATCAGGTTAATCACCGAGGTTTTCCCTGAGCCGGTTTGGCCCAGTAAAGCGATCACCTGGTCCGGCATAGCTTCGAAGCTGAGGTCTTTTAGCACATTGCTGTGCTTACCGTAAGAAAACGAGACGTGATCAAAGACCACGTGCCCCTGGCGAATGGCAATGGGAGGCGCGCCCGGATCTTCACTCACGTCTGGTACCGAATCGAGGATTTGAAATACGCGTTCGGCTGATGCCGTCGCCATGGTGATGGCGGGCAGCACCATTCCCAGAGAGCGGACTGGTGAAACCAATTGGGCCACATAGGTGGTAAATGCCACCAATTCGCCCATGGTCAGGTGGTGGTTGATTACCAATATGCCCCCATACCAGAGGATGGCGACGCTGCTGACATTGGCAATCATGTTGAGTAGTGGCATGTTTAACGATTGCATGCGGGCTGAGACTGCCGACAGGTTGAACCAGTGTTTATTCTCTATCTCAAAGCGCTCGATCTCAGCTTCTTCTTGCGCGAAGGTCTTCACGACCTGTGCGCCGCGCAGATTCTGTTCTACGCGTGTGGTCAATACGGCAAGTTGTTTTTGGATCTGCGCGGAAAGTGGGCGAAAGGCCTTGCCGAAACGGATGGATTGTAAGACCAGCAAAGGCATGGAGACAATTGCCAGTAGTCCGAGCTGGGGGTTCATCCAGATCATCACCCCCGCAGTGATCAGCATCAGGAAGAGGCCTTCGATCACGCGAAAAGTGGCTCGCCCGGTTAAAAAACGGATGCGCTCCACATCCTGAATGGTGCGGGAAAGCAGGTCGCCAGCCTCAGCCTGATCGTGGAAGGAAAACGAAAGCAGGGTGATCTTTCGCTGAAGCTCGTTGCGCATATCGTAGGCGACATTTTGTGATGTGACTTCAGTCCAAATCCCTTCATAATAGGTGAAAATACCTTTAATCATCACAAGTACCAATAACGCCCCAACCGCCAGGCTTAGCATGGTTAGATTGGAATTCCCGATACCATTATCGATCGTCCAACGGATAAGTTGTGGATTGATCATGGTGAAGCTGTCGATCAGCAGCATCATCATGTAAGCGCCGGCAGTGAGCTTCCAATGCCGGCGCAGATAGCCGAAGCATCTTAACAGGATTTGAAATTGAGTATGTTTTGAGGTGGATGGATCAGAGGAAAAGGTCATGGTCACTTTAGAGGAGATGCGTGATTTATTAACGCCAACATCTCCTCTATTGTGAACCTCTTTTGAATTTTTGACAAGACTGTCATAAGTAAGGATTTTTCTTGGGCCTTTGGGAATTGCAGTGGCGAATCTCCGTATTTTGGGGTGGGAGCGTGCGTACGCACGCTCCCACCCCAAAATACGGCCCATTCCACGGGAATTCCTGGAGAACCATTTTTCTTATTGAGAGTATGGATTCATGGCTGCCCGGCCCAGGCCAACCCGAGGGTATCGCCATCGATCTTCCCCATGGCCTCGGGTTTATAGTCTGGGAAAAGCCCCCGGTAGAAGGTTCCATTATTGAAAAAGAACAGCGTATTTTTACCACTCCAGGCGGGAAGTATGGCAGCCTGGTCGAAGACTTTATTAGCTGGCACACCAGGACCGTTCACCCAGACGCCTACTTCGCCTTTCGAGCAGGTCCAGGCATACAGGGCGCCAAACGCAGCCAATGAAGTGTTGTAGCCACAATTAATCGCGGGCGCCTGGATAATCGCTTCGCCGCTCCCGGTGTAGATGGTTTGAGTGTGGTCAAATTTCACCAGGAAACCACCATCTTGCTTCAAATACTGGACCGATTGAGCTGTTTCTTGCGACAGTTGTTTACGGGTAAAGTTACTCGGTCCAAAGATGTAAAGACCCTTCAGACCCCCGCTGTTCCCATTGCCTGCCACCAGGATTGTGCCGTCATATTCCGCGACGGCTTTTCCATTAAAACAGCCTTTCACCAGACTCGTCTCTTTTTTCGTAGACAGGTCGTAAATGCGCAAGTCCTGTGGCCCGCACATCATTGTCCAGGAATTAATCAAGAAGGTGTGGCCATTAACCCACCCGCCAAATTCTTGGGCGCTGCCGCCGGGAGGGAAGAGCGTAATGGTCTGAGAGCCATCAGGTGTAGTGGCCCACCCGCCAGCCATGGTATACCCTCCTCCCGTCCCAAAGGTGGTGACGCCAAAATTAACGATGTAGTTCCCATCTGGCGACCATTGTGGGCCGTATGCCTGGGCCGGGCCATCCGAGAGGTGGGCAATCTTACCGGTGGAAAGGGTGTAAGAGTACAGGTCGGCTGTGGGTCCTGCCTGCAGCCCGATGAAGGCCAGGCTCTTTCCATCCGGGGACCAGGCCATGCTGTCCACTTCAGTGATGGAGCGGACAGCATCGGTTTTAGCATCGAGGGTGCCCGACCAGGGACCGGGTTCTGTAGCTTTGCTGGTCAGCGTGGTCACCAATTTCACCTTGCCGTCAGGAAGGGTCATCAAGCTGAGTATGAGGTTGTGCATCGAATCAGGGTCTCCGGAAATAAACGCGAGCATCTTGCCATCTGGAGATAGCCCGTGAGTCAAATCGCTTGGGCCGAGGATGGCTTCTTTGGACAGTTGGGTCAAGGCTGAACCATCCGGGTTGGCAATCCAAAGACCGTTCGAGGCTCTGAAGATCAGCCAGGGGGGATTACTGGCCAGTTTACCGGTAGAAGATCCACCTGAGACGGGAGTTTTCGTGGCGGCAGGCTGCGTGGCTTTGGCCGTGGGTATGTTTGGCGCCGTGGCAGTGGCTTTTGACGGCTGGGTAGGAGACGTCTGTGTGGGGACGGTAGTACGGGTGTCTTTAGCGGTCGGTTCTGGCGGAAGTGTATCTGTGGCTGCAGCAGCCAAGGTTTCTGTTGGGCTGCTTGTTGTGGGCGTTGAAGCTGGTTTTACCCCCGAGGTGAAAATGCAGCTCATCAGAAAAATCATGAGGGTTGAAAGTATAACCAGTATCCGTTGGCTCAAATTGGCGCCTTTTGAGGTTTTCATGATTTCCTCCTGAGAAACCTTCTCCCTTGCGGAGTAGCATATCTTATATGTGATTGAGCATGAGTCAATTAATTATCGACACATAAAAGCATGGCGTCAAGCGACTTTTATGACCAGTTTGGTTAGATTATTTGGTTCTTTGGGATTTGCCGTGAGAATAGGCCGCATTTGGGGATATATCACAGCAATTCCCATTGAGCCGATTATTTTAGGGTCGTATTATTTAACGATTTGGTGAATGGTTTAATTAATTTCGTTTCAACTGCCAGCCGAGAGTAAAAAACGTGAATACGACCACGCAGATCCAAACACCAATCAAAACCTTATCGCCAAGAAAGTTTTGTAATACAAGAGAATGAAACGCCCGATTTAAATCAAAAGAATAAAGATATTGGATATCCAGGCTACTGCCAAGAGGCTTCTGGTTTTGTTCCAGATCGCCATTCGCTGCATCGTAGTATACATTAAAGGGCGCACTAGAAGAATCAACACTGAGTTGAACCTGCAGTTTTTCACCCACTATCAGAGATATAGGTTTTTTAAAAACGATAGTGAGGGTTGAATCATCAGGCTGGTTAACAGACTGGCCTTGATCACACACCAGGGGTTGAGCATCACCTAATCGGTTCAAACAAACGTGAATGGCGATAACCGCGTTTTGAACCTCGCCGACCCTCAGGCGCAGCCCATTGATGGTTGGCCTGGCCGCCTCCAATTTCTGAGTCAATATATCGCCAGCCGTTACGCTTTGCTCCTGCCAGTTTTTGTTTTCATTGAAAACGAGCAAGTTTGAAGATGCAATGAGATTGGTCAATCCAATCAGAAAAAAAACACCTATCGGGATAAAAACCACTGGAAAAATTCTGAATTGATCGGATGGCTGACCATTCCGATTGGATTGGAAAGCCTGGTAACTAAAAACCAGGCATAAAATAAAACATGCAACTAACCCGGCAGAAATAATCGGCCAACCCGCCTGGATAAGACGGGACAGGCTGCTCACATTAATCGCTAATGCCGTTATTAAGTTTGGCAATCTAAATTCAGGTGATAAATGAATGGGTAGAGCAATTCCAAGTTCTTGATTCTGATTTGCTACTAACAGTGGAAAGATACCCTGTAGCAGGATCCAAATCGTAAAAAACCTGATATTTCTTGCGCTCATCACACACAACATAGGCATTAGCCAGATTAACCAATAGAAAGGGATAGGGGTCCAAAGAAACACCCAGGCGAAAATAGCCAGCCCCAACAACCATGGTGTATAGATCGATGAGGTCTTGATTTCTCCCCAAAAAAGGAACAGGCATAAGCATAAATAGCCCACGAGAAACGGGGAGACATTTATGCCGAAAATTGTAACTTCTCTGAACAACTGAACGCCCTCATGATTTAAAAGAACTTCATTAAAAAATATTGGTGTATGCAGGAAAGGGATGATCGAACTGGTCAGAACAATCAGTCCGATCAGAAGCAATGTGAGACGTTTATACCAGCGTCGTTCGAGTACCAATATCACTGGGGGAAGCAAGATTATAGGGAAGAGTTTAAAGGTTGCCCCTAAGCCGAGGAGGACGGCAGAACAAATAGCCCAATGACTGGGAATTAGGGACGTAGCTTTTCTCTCCCCGGTGGCATTAATCGAGATAGCCTGGCTGGCTGCACATAATCCCCAGGCCATAAATGCTGTCGCATAAATATCATTTTGGCCCATTAAGAAAGGGGTATATAGGACAATCGACGACCAGGACCAAAGGGCCCAGGCTTTTATGTTGAAGTGCTTATATAGTGCAATGCCCACGCCCAGGTCGAAAAACAAGTAGAGTAGCTTAAATAAAAAAACATACCTGGCGGGATATGCCACATCCCAGGTGGTGATCCAATTTGCGACTTGAATTAAGTGAAACCCATCGAGAATTTTTAACCATATGCTGGTAAGAAAATAGAAGGCGTAGGGATAAGGGGTCCAAATACCTGGATGAGTTAAAACGATATCCCCAAATTTTTGGTAGAGAAGAGCGTAAATATTCCAGCGGTGGTCGGTCAGTATAAAGTGGGCATGCCAGGGCATAAACATTACGTCGTGTTGCCCGGTAACTGGCATGACACACAACCTGAGTAGGTAACCACTAAAAATGAGCCAGAACCAGGGAGAACGAACTGGCCAGTTTTGAAATAACCCAGCAAACCGCCTGTAAGTTTTTCGAATGTTCACACATTCCTCCAGGGGCAATTAGGCATACAGGCGATTGGCGCTAGCTCAGGCGCCTAAAGTGCGCGCAACCTCGGCAAGCTGGTCCATGATGTGGATGTTTTGAGGGCATTTTGCTTCGCACTCGCCACATTCCTGGCAGGCATCGGCTTTGAGACCGGTCACTTTGCCGTAGGGCATCCAGGAGCCTTCTTTGCTTAGCCGGGCATACGCGGACTTAGCTTCGGCCTCAAGGCCCCACACGCGGTACCAATTCATGTAGCGGAAATTCTCAGGAATATTAACCTCATTAGGGCAGGGCAAGCAATAAGCACAGCCGGTGCAGTAAAGATCAGCCAGTTTTTGGTTGCGTTCGATCAGGTCCAGAACGGCAGCATTTTCTCTTTCATTAAACTTTTCCAGCCTGGCTGCTGAGGCAGCGTTCTCTTCCACCATCGGGATCGTGTTCATCCCTGATAAAGCGACGGCAACATTTGGGTTATTCCACACAAAGCGCAGCGCCAACTCGGGGGTTTTCATTTCGAGTACCCCATCTGAATCGACCACCACGCCTTCCGGGGTTGCCAGCCGGCCGCCTGCTACCGGCCCCATGATGATCACACCCATGCCCTTTTGGGCTGCCAGCGCGATCACCGGCTCGTTGTGCCGGTCCAGGTAGTTGTACTGTACCAGCATACCGGCGAATTCGCCAGTGTTGATCAGTTGGGTAATATTATCGACCGTGTCATGGCTTGAAAAACAGATATTGCGCACCAATCCTTCGGCCTGCGCCTTGCGCACTTCGGCAAGAGTGGAATTGGGTTGAGATATATAGCTGTCAAAAACGGTCCAGCTCAGGCCATGAAACTGGATAAAATCGATGTATGGCGAATCCAGGCGTTTAAGAATGATATCCAGCTTGCGGCGCCATTCTTCGGGTTTGGCGTCTTCCGCGTTCCCCACCGGGATCTTGGTCGCCACGTAAACCTTGCTGCGATCGTAAGCCTTGATTGCCTGACCGACAGCGATTTCACTGGTGCCATTGATATATCCAAATGCGGTGTCAATATAATTGATCCCCAGGTCAATACCGCGCTGAAGAATTGGCACGGATTTCTCCAGGTCTACCATCTTGTCATCACCGGCCGGAAGGCGCATTGCCCCAAATCCCAAAGCAGATACACGTTTCCCTGTCTTGCCATAAGTCCTGTACAGCATTTTATTATCCTTTCAAAGCAACTGATCAACGGCGATCGATCCGCACTGGATTAATCTTCTGGGCTGGTGACCGCGACCACTTCGCCATAATATATCCGGTGATAATCTTTCTCAGGGTAATGGCGTTGTATACTCGGGTTGAGAAAATGGTTTGGGTCTAGATCCTGCCAATATACTTTCCGGCATTCTAATGCAATTGCAGCTTGTGTATAGATTGGCGCTGCTACCACGCATGCGGCAATGGGGGTCAGGCCGGCCTCAGCAATTTTATTGCTATCTCGCCCTGATTGGGTGCCGAGAAGATCCAGAGCCGGGTGGAATTCGGGTTTGAGCAGGCACAACGTAAAGGTGGAATATTTTTCCATAAATTGGAAGGTGTACCGTTGGGGCCTCACCACCACTTGCGCAAAAGGCCGGTTCCACATGACACCGAGGCTGCCCCATGAAACCGTCATAGCGTTGTAATGACCGGTCGAGAATTCACCACTGGTGAGCAGTAGCCATTTCGCATCCCAAAAATCCAGGGGGGCTTCAATAAATGCATCAATTGGAATAGATCGTAAATTTGTCATACCAGAATTATAAAGCTCATTGGGGATTTCCGTGGTGAATTCCATTCCACGGGAAATCCTAAAGAACCAATATTAGTAACTTCTCAATTATTAGGGGAGAAGCGGGGTGTTTTGGGTGGACTTCGCCCACCCAAAACACCCCGCACCCCTCTTTGTTGAGAAGTTACCAATATTAAGCATAAGGTGCTGGATAGGTTAAAATATAGGGACAGCCTTTCGGATAATGGCTAATGGTTGATGGCTATAATTTGTTAAAAGTGAGGTGCCGGTTATGACGGTTGAAGTGATCCTTAACCCTTATGCGGGCCGGTGGAACGCGAAAAAGCGTATCCCCGAAGTGCATGCAGCGCTCCACGTGGCTGGGATTGATTACCATTTGTCATTGACGGAAGGTCCCCACCATGCGATCCGTCTGGCGGCTCAAGCGGTGCATGAGGGTCGTGAGGCCATCATCGCGGCAGGGGGAGACGGAACGATCAGCGAAGTGGTTAATGGGATGGCCCAGGCCTCCATTAAGCGCGACAATGACGCGATTAATGTTCCCTTAGGTATCTTTGCTTTGGGTTCTGCCAATGATTTTGTGGTGAACATGGGATTGCACCGGGATGTAAAAATGGCAGCAGCCAGTTTTATTCCGGGTAAAATACGGTGGATTGACCTGGGACGGGTCGCTTATCCCTCAGCGGATCATCATCAAGTGGTTTCAACGTGTTTTTTTGATAACAATTCGGCTGTCGGCCTTGAACCGAGTATTACCTTGATCCAGCAAAAGATCACGTTTTTGCATGGCACAATGCGTTATCTGCTGGCGACTCTGATCGGAATAATCCAACACCCCAAATGGGATACTCATTTGGAATGGGACGGGGGATCATATCACGGTCCGACCTCCCTGGTGACGGTAGGGAATAACCCCTTAACCGGTGGTTTATTTTATATGACACCGCATGCTGACCCTACGGATGGCCAGTTGACTTTTGTTCACGGTTATATGCGCACTCGCCTGCAGACTCTACGTCTATTACCCCGTACGATGAAACCGGGAACCGGCAGTTATGTTGAACACCCCGACATCCATGAAGTACATTCATCTTGGCTGCGGATTCGTACAGAACAGGCCACACCGCTGCACGCGGACGGTGAGATCCAAAGCCATGCGGTCCACGAGATTGAATACACCATCTATCCTAAAAAATTGCCCATCCTGATACCCTCTTGAATTATTTAACTTCCAGTGCGATTGGGGACAAAGGTTAGTTTGACGCCTACTTTATCTTCAGTTTTGAGCATGCCCATCAGCGAAATGGGTCCCACGCCAAAGTCGCTCATCAGCAGAGTCGTGGTGGCTGTGCCGTTCAAGGTATCACCTGTTAAGTTCGCACTGACGTCGAATGAAACAGGTTTGGTCACATTGTGAACGGTTAAATTCCCAGATACTTTAAACGAATAATCTTGCCCGTCCTGGTATGAAGCGGGGAGGCCGATATATTTATCTGGGACAAATTTTGCCAGCGGGAATTTCGATGATTCGAGGAAATTCTGACGGATCATATTATCCCGGCGTGAGCTGTCGGAGGCCAGCTTGCTGAGGTCAATCGAAATCGTGCCCAATGAACTTTTGGGCGGGTTGGCTTTGCTCGTATAGATTTCACCGCTCACCTGGGTGGTCACACCTACCGCGGTGTTCAGGCGGTTATTTTCATTCAGGAAGGTTTCATTGACGGTATAGCTGGCCTGGGATTTACTCGGGACTATTTTAAAGATAACTGTGTCACTCGTAGTGATGCCGCTCGTATTTTCAGAGGTTGCAGCCGGGTAAGCTTGCGAGGTTGGCTGTGAGGCCAAAACGGCCGGGTAGGCTGCTTGAGTAGGGTCTGCATTCGGGGTGGACGTTGGAGCAGACGCGGGGGCACTCGTGGCTGCTGGTTGCACCGCACAGGCCGAAAGGACCAGGCCTGCCAGTAAGATGAGATAAAAAAGACGTTTCATAAACTCCTCATGACTTAATAAGCATGAATCTAATACCGATTTTAATTGGACCAACATGGTACAAGATAGCATAAATCGGTTTCTCCGTCAAATAAGACTTCGCTCATGTTCTCATATTGTTTTAATCAATTAAATGATCCTGTAAGGCTAGGCAAACAACCTGGATAGAAGGGCCAGATATGTTAAAATTATCGAGCTGTCAGTTATGCTCGTGACGGGCGATTGCTACAATCGATTATGGAATGGTTATTCATTGAAAAAGAGCAAAGGATCAAGTGATGCAATTTCCTACCTATCATTTCGAAGGTGATATCGTCGTTGCAGCCGGGCAAGGTTTTTGCAGGGATTACCTGCAATTTCCGTTTGAGGTACCGGAGGGGGTAGGCGCCATACACCTACAATTGGTATATTATCCACTTAGGGTTGGAAAAGTTGATAATTTGATGACCCTTGGTCTGTTTGACCCGGCCTGTTTTCGTGGTCAGGCCCACCGTCATCCCCCGGATGCGGAGGTCGTGGTATCGCGTGAGGAGGCCACACCAGGTTTTGTCCCAGGAGATACCCAACCTGGAAACTGGCTGGCGCAACTGACCGTCCATACGGTGGTAGAGGATGAGTCACCCTGCCATTATTCTCTTGAGATTACCACACATGCAAGGGATGATAGTGTGAGAACCCGCACACCCTACTTGCCGGCGCCAACCGTCGTTTCATCACGTCCAGGTTGGTACTGCGGTGAACTCCACAGCCACACCCTGCACTCGGACGGAACGTTCACGCCGGCCGGTCTGATCGAACAGGCGCGCCAAAACCACCTGGATTTCCTGGCTGTGACTGACCATAACACGACCACTGCCCTGGCTGAGATTGATCCAGCCAGTCTGGGTGCCATGTTGTTGATCCCAGGGATGGAGCTGACCACATATTACGGGCATGCCCTGGTCCTTGGTACCCTGGATTGGGTCGACTGGCGCACCGGTTATAACGGTTATTCGATTTCGGATGCTGCCAGGCGAGCTCACACCTTGGGTGGTTTATTTATTATGGCTCATCCTAACGCGGTCGGCTCGCCTTATTGCACCGGCTGCCAGTGGGAATTTACAGATTTCAACCTGGATCTGGCCGATGCTTTTGAAGTATGGAACAGCCAATGGCCCGATTCGACCGACCAGAACCCCAAGAGTTTACAAGCCTGGCATTTGATGCAGGAAACAGGCCGGCGCCTTACCGCTACAGGTGGGACAGATTTTCATAGCCTGGGCGATTGGGGTGGTTATTCACCGCGTGTGTGGGTTTATGCTCAGGAATTATCGGTACCGGCGGTTCTGGAAGGCATTCGCCAGGGCAGGGTGATCATCAGTAGTGGGCCACAATTGCGTCTGCAGGTTTTACCAGGAGGAGACAGCCAGCCCGGTGAAATCGGCGATACCGTGGAAGCAATATATCTTGAAGTGACCCTTTCAATGACCTGGGATAATGCGCCTCAGGGCGGAAAGCTCTATGTGAGGAACGCCCACGACATTGTATTGAGCGCCAACATCACAACCAACGGGTCACTCCAACAAAAAATTTGTGTAGGTGGAGAAGACCGCGTGTGGATTGAAATGTATGATGGGAATGGATATCTATCGGCGATGACTAACCCGGTTTTTATCAAGGCTGGTTAAATAATTCTGGGGTCCTCACCTGGGATACCTTTGTGATTCTGGCGGCGACTACCAGCCGCTGGAAGACTGCCTATAAGCTGGATGTAAGTTTCTACCCCTATCTTTATGATAACATTTCCGGTGCAAACCAAATCACACGAT
>Ga0066793_10000424_pt1 | contig 16387 bp, 14 predicted proteins | sample PersoiDNA2013189_FD_83876 | JGI IMG/M metagenome (GOLD analysis project Ga0066793, IMG submission 83876) | Permafrost soil microbial communities from the Arctic, to analyse light accelerated degradation of dissolved organic matter (DOM) -... | ecosystem: Environmental > Terrestrial > Soil >... | reverse complement strand
GCTCACCGTCATGCAAGCTGCCGACGGTCATGGAACCGGCAGGTAGCCGCGGTGCGGCTGCACTCTGCCTGGGACTTGCTTGGGTCCCCGGCAGCCGCGATGCACGAGCCTTGGGCGACGATCCGGTTCCGCCAGGATGAAAGCAAATGGTGGTGGGGTGCCGACTGGTGGGAACGCGGCAGGATGCCGGTCGTGCTCGGGCACGACGCGGCGCGGCGATTGGACTCGCTGCAGCGCGCCGCTGAATTGATGCGCGCGCAGCTGGAGGCGAAGTTATCTCCGGCGCGACGAGGTGCGAGGGTGCGCAAAAGGGAACGGCCGTTGCGCACCGCGCCTATCGACGAGCGGGATAGTCAACGCCTGCCCGCAGTGAGGCTGCCGTCGAAGGCGGGGCCCGATTTGAAGCTGAAGATGCGCTCGAGATCGAGTTCGCGGATGTGCTGATCGGCCGCCGCATGGCCGTGCTCGCGGTTCACTTCGGCGACGATCAGCTTGGCGCCGTTGGCGTTGTAGAAGCCGCCGAAGTCGGCCTGCGCCTCAAAAGCTAGCGGGCCTTGTCGAGCGTCACGGGTCAGTGGCTCCCGTCGAACAGTCCCGATGCCGCAGCGAGCAGCACGATCACCTGCGCGATGGCGAGCCACGCCTGCAGTCGCTCGCCGCGCCTGAATAGCAGCGGAACCATCCTCACATAGCAAGCCACGGTGATTAGCGCAAGGATGGCGATGCCGATAAAATTGAGGTAGTCGCCTTTGCCGAGCAACCGCAGCCAGCCCCAGCCCGTCGGCGCGCCGGTCACGGCGAGATAGCGGTCCACAGGCAGCGCCCACAGGCGCGTGAGCTGCTGCGGCGGCACGAGCGGCTCGACCAGCCCCAGCGCATAGGCGATGAAGGACGCCGTCAATACGCCGAGCCCCAGGCGTGTGCCCCAATCCACCCAGCGCGCGTATATCTTGTGTTCGATGGGCACCATGGCGTTCAGCTCCAGATCCCGAGGCCCTTCAGGAGCACGCGAGCGCCGGCGAGGATGAGCAGCGTCATCACGGTGCGCCGCACGACCGCGGGCGGCGCGACGAGAAGCAGGCGCACTCCGTCTTGGCGCCGAGCATCACGCCGATGATGGACGGCGCGACCACCATGGGAAGGACGGCGCCGCGGCTAAGGTAGATCCACGCGGCCGACGTATTGATGATCGAGATTGCCAAGCCGCTCGTACCAACCGCCAGCTTGATGGGCACGCCCATCAGAAGATTCAGGGCCGGGACGTTGGCCCAGCCGGCGCCGAGACCGAACAGCCCGCCGACCAGGCCGATCACCGCGAAAGCGGCGAGCCCCGCCGGAGTCCGGTGCACCCGCCACTCGACCTTCCGTTGCGCGACGCCATCGAAGTAAAGGCCCTGCAGGCCGAAGGCAGCAGCAAGCGTGTCTGCCTTGCCAACGTCCGGGTAGTCGTCGCTTTTCGCGGCCGCCATCAGCCCGACGAGCACAAGAATGATGACGCCGAGCGCGGTCTGCAGGGCGTCGGTGGGCAGCGCGAGGCCAATGAGCGCGCCGCAGATCGAGGCAATCGAGCCGACGAGCGCGAGCGGCATGGCGAGGCGCAGGCTGGCGAGGCCGCTCCTCAGCAGACTGGGCGCCGCCGAGAGCGCCCCCGTGAGCGCAAGCAGCAGTCCGGCGCCGCGCACGAAGTCGAGGTGAAATGGAAAGAACGCGCCGACGATCGGCCCGAAGAGCACCCCGACGCCGACGCCGCCGAGAACGGCGACCATGCCCAGCACGAAGGTGACGGCAAACAGGGCGATCGGCCAGATCCACCACAGCGTCGTGCCGCCGTCGGCCACCACGGTTAGGGCTCCTCGCGGGCATTCGAAGATCGCCGGCGGTATCTCCCGTGGTAACGCCGGGGCACACTTTGTCATGGTTGGCGTGCACGCGCAGCCCCGTGGTTACACACTCGGCGAGATCGTCGAACTCCGGGCGGCCCGTGCCGTACTGCTCGCCCGCCACGTCCAATGGATAAAAGAACATCGTGCGGTAGCGGCCGTCGCCGACCTTGGCGATGACGAAAACGGCGCCGCGCTCCTCCCGGCACGGCGTCGGACACGCCGTGAGATGCGCGTCGAGCAACAACTCCTTTTCCCTTTGCTAGCGCGCGGAATGGCCCGCGAGCTTTACTTCGATCTTTTCGTGGTCGGCGAGCCCGGCGTAATACTCGCCCAGGATCTGGAGAACTTCTGGCCGCGAAAACTCCGGCGGCACGGGGCTTCCTTCCGAGAGCCATTTGCGCAGCTTGGTGCCCGAGACCAGCAGCCGGTCGGCCTCCTCATGCGGGCAGGTGCGCCCGGAAGCCATGCCGCCGCACCGGTAGCACCAGAAGGTCCATTCGATCTTGAGTGGCCGGGTCTGGAGCGCATCGCCAGGAATCTGATCGAAGACATGGTGCGCATCCAACGGGCCGTAATAGCTTCCGACGCCCGCATGATCGCGGCCCACGATCTGGTAGGAGCAGCCGTAGTTTTGCCGGAACAGTGCATGTAGCAGCGCCTCGCGCGGGCCGGCGTAGCGCATGTCGAGCGGATAGCCCGCCTGCACCACGGTGTCTTTGCGGAAATACCTGTCGATCAACACCGCGATCGCCCGAGTGCGTACCTCCGCGGGAATGTCGCCCGGCTTGAGGTTGCCAAGCAGCGAATGAATCAGCACGCCGTCGCACACCTCGATGGCGACCTTGGCGAGATATTCGTGCGAGCGGTGCATCGGATTCCTGGTCTGAAACGCCGCCACGCGCGACCAGCCCATTCGCTCGAATTCGGCGCGCGTTTCCGCCGGTGTCATGAAAAGCGCGCCGTATTTCGCCTTGAAGCCGCCGTCGGACAGCACCTGGACCGGGCCAGCGAGGTTCACCTCACCCTGCTGCATGACCATCTGCACCCCAGGATGCGCCGGGTCGGTGGTCCTGAACACCGACATGCATTCGTGCGCCTTGTCGATGCGGTACTTCTCCGTGACCTTCATCACGGCGAGCAGACTGCCGTCGTCCGGGTTGACAAGCGCGACCTCGGCGCCGCTCTCGATCGAGTCGGCCATCGCCTGGCCGGTCGACAGCGTGATCGGGATCGGCCAGAACACGCTGTCCGCCGTACGCATTTCGTCGCACACGCCCTGCCAGTCGGCCCGGGTCATGAAGCCCTCGAGCGGCGTGAAGCCGCCGATGCCGAGCATTATCAGGTCGCCCTTCTCCCTCGAGCTGACCTGCAGCCGGGGAAGCGCTTGCGCGCGTCGACGTATCTCCGCGGCGTACCCTTCTGGCGCCTGCAGGGGCCGCAGCCCGTGGCCGCCGTGGGGCGATGGTAGATCGGACGTGGGCATAGGGGTAGATCGAAATATGCTTATAGCCGAGCGCTACGCTAGCACGCCCTAACCGCTTGTCCGACGAAAATGCTGATACGGGAATAAATTCTCTAAATTCTCCGCTCGCGATCAGGGTGTCGCGGTGGTATTTAGGGGTTTCTAGCTAGTGGCATTGCACCCCGCAGCCGGCTGGTTCTGCCCGTCTGCAGCCCGAGTCACGCAGATGCCTTATCTCTTCTTCAGGAAAAAAACGAACTCCTTGCCTGTAGCCGCCGACGAGAGCAATTCGTTGTGGGTCTGTTTGGCGAACGCCTCAAAATCCTTCACCGCGCCCGGATCCGTGGCAATTATTTTGAGCACCTGCCCCGAGCGCATATCCGTCAACGATTTCTTCGCTTTCAGTATTGGCAGGGGACAATTGAGTCCTCGCGCATCGAGCTCCTGGTCGAATTCCATCTGCCTGCTCCCAAGATTCATCTATAGGTGCTCCCTAGGCTTGTGCCGGTGGCGTGCATTGCGCTGGTCCCTTCGCCCCGACATCAAAACCTACAATCGCCTTCCCGCTCAAAACGTACGCGCCGCTGCCGACCTCACCCTGAAGAACGCGTCGCCGGCTTTTCGCCATTGCGCGTATCGGCGTGGATCGTAAGACCACCTGCTTCTTGGCGCTCTTAGCAGCTCCTCGCCCGCTGGGCGTTTCTGCGCGCACCCCCCAACGCAGCATTGCGTAGACGATACTACCCGGCCAGATCATATAAGGCAAATCGCATATATTCAGCGGCCCGGTTACTCAGTTGAAGCGCGGTCTTTCGCATTCGAAGTCTTTTTGAACTTCAACGAACGAAGAGTTCGCTGCGCGAGGGCCGGACCTATCGGCCTATACGCGCCTCGCGTATTATTTCGGAAGACCTCGACAACACCAGGTTTTGCCGGGAAACCCCACGCTTCCCGCGCGGGCGTCCGGCTCGCGCACGGCCCATGGATTTTCTTCCCATCTTTCTCGATATCCGCCGGCAGCCTTGCCTGGTCGTCGGCGGCGGTGAGGTCGCCGCGCGCAAGACCGCGCTGCTGCTGCGCGCCGGCGCGCGGGTCACGGTGTTGTCGCCGGCGCTCACTCCGGCCTTCGATGAGTATCTTGCCGGAGGCAACGTCGCGCATCGCAGCGCCAGCTTCAGCGCCGAAGACGTCAGTGAATACGCGCTCGTCATTGCCGCGACGGATGATGACATCGTCAACCGCGAGGTGGCCGCTGCCGCGCGGGCGCGGCGTATTCCAGTGAATGTCGTCGATCAGCCCGCGCTGTGCTCGTTCATCATGCCCTCGATCATCGACCGTTCGCCGGTGATCGTGGCGGTATCGAGCGGTGGCGCTTCGCCGGTCCTCGCGCGCCTGCTGCGTGCGCGGCTCGAAACATTGATTCCGGCCGGCTACGGGCGGCTTGCCGCGCTGGTCGGATCGTTTCGCAATCAGGTCAAAGCGCGCCTTGAGCCGGCCGCGCGGCGCCGTTTCTGGGAGCGCGCGCTGCAAGGCCCGATCGCCGAGCTGGTCTTCAACGGGCGCGATGAGGATGCCCGCAAGGCACTGCAGCAGGCCATCGACGACACGCGACTCACTTTGCACGGTGGCGAGGTCTACCTGGTCGGCGGCGGACCGGGCGATCCGGATTTGCTCACGTTCCGCGCATTGCGCCTCATGCAGCAGGCCGATGTGGTGGTGTATGACCGTCTGGTGTCGCAGCCGGTGCTCGACCTGGTGCGCCTCGACGCCGAGCGCATTTACGCGGGCAAGGCGCGCGCCTCGCATGTCCTGCCGCAGGAAGACATCAATCACCTGCTGGTGCGCCTCGCCCGTGAAGGCAAGCGCGTCGTCCGGCTGAAGGGCGGCGATCCGTTTATCTTCGGACGCGGCGGGGAAGAGATCGCGACGCTCATGGACGAAGGCATCCCCTTTCAGATCGTGCCCGGCATCACCGCCGCTGCCGGCTGCGCTTCGTATGCTGGTATTCCGCTCACCCACCGGGACTGGTCGCAGGCGGTCATTTTCGTCACCGGACACTTGCAGGATGGGAGCATGAATCTGAACTGGCAGTTGCTCGCCCAATCACGCCAGACCGTTGTGGTCTACATGGGCCTGCACGGTGTCGACATTCTCTGCCGGGAGCTTATCGCGCACGGGCTGCCGATCGCCACGCCGGCCGCGCTCATACAGCAGGGCACGACACCGCAGCAACGCGTGTTGACCGGCGATCTCGCTACTCTGCCGGAGAAGGTGCGCCGGAGCGACGTGAAGGCGCCGACCTTGATCATCATCGGCGAAGTGGTGCGGCTGCGAGATCGGCTCCGCTGGTTCGAGCCCACGCCGTAATTTTCTCTCAGCGAACGTCAACCTTGGCGCATTTTCCTACCCAGGCCGTGCTCGACCGCGATCACGGCCGCTTCGACGCGCGAATGCACCGCCAGCTTGCGAAGTATCGCTTTGACGTGCAGCTTGACCGTACCATCGGTGATGTCGAGAGTGTTGGCGATCACCTTGTTGCTCGAGCCCTTCGCGACATGCTCTAGGATCTCCAGCTCGCGCGCCGTGAGCTCGGCGAACGGTGCGGACCGGCGTGGCGCCTCTGCGCGCCCTCCCGCCTCGCCTCGCACGATGCGCGCCAGCGTTCCGAGCAGTTCCTTGGCCACCACGCTCTCGCCTTGCAGTGCCGACTGGAGCGCTGGCACCAGCTCTTCCGGCTCCATGTCTTTCAACAGATAACCCTGCGCGCCCGCGCGCAGCGCAGCGCTCAAATCGGCGTCCTCGCTGCTCATGGTGAGCATCAGCACCGGAACGCCGACGCCGCGCGCGCGCAGCGTGTTCATGGTCTCTATGCCATTCATCCCCGGCATCTTCACGTCCAGGAGCACGATGTCCGGCACCGAGTCCAGTGCGCAGCGCACGCCTTCTTCGCCGGAGCCTGCCGATACCACCTCCACGCCGCGGCTGCGCAGCAGCCCGGCGATACCCTTGCGCACCAGCGCGTGATCGTCGATCAACAGTACGCGCACGTCAGCTCCGCGGCGGATGCCCGCGCGCCGGGGGCGGCGGCGCGGTGAACATCAGCACGATGCGCGTGCCTTCTTCGGGCTCGCTCTCGATCACCAGTTGACCCGGCAGGCGCTCGGTGCGCTCGCGCATGATCGCGAGGCCCATACGCTCGCCTGCTATGCCTTGCACCACCTCGGCCATGCCCAGTCCGTCGTCTTCGATCAACACGGTGTAGAAATCGTCCTCGTTGTTCAGCATGACCCGCACATTGCGCGCTTTGCTGTGCTTGCGGATGTTGGTGAGCGCTTCCTGAATGATATAGAACACCTGGACTTCCTGCGCGGAGGTGAGATTGAGCGCCCGGCATTCGTTCTGGAAAAACACGGCAATACCCGTTTCCTGCTGGAAGCGCTGAACCATGTCGGCGATCGCCGGCGCGAAACCGCGGTCGCCGATCTTGAGCCGGAAGTTGGCGAGCAGATCGCGCAGGTTCGCGTGCGCCTCGTCCAATGCCTGGCGCAGGTTGCTGACCTCGCTTTCGGCCGCTCCGCTGTCCTTGCGGTGCAACGACTCGCTCAGCATCTTGACCTGCAGGCGCATGCTGACCAGCGCCTGCGCCAGAGAATCGTGCAGCTCGCTCCCGATCAGCGTGCGCTCCTCCATCAACGCCAGCCGGCGCGCGTCGTTGTCGAGACGCGCCTTCTCCAGGGCGAGTCCCAGATGGCGGCCGACACTGATGAGCAGATCGGGCATGTCCTCGCCCATGGCCGCGAGCGGCCGGTCGAGGAACAGGTTATAGACGCCCAGTATGCGGTCTTGGTGCTGCACGGGCACCACCACGAATTCCTGGCAGTCGCGCTCGAGCATCGGCCGCCCTACCAGCCTCGCGCATGCGCTCGTGCCTTTCTGGACGCGAATGCCGCCTTCGGTTGCGCACCAGCCGCAATGGCAGCGGCCGAGCGGCATCAGCCGATCCTGTTCCACCACCGCCGGATCGAGGCCGCGGCTCGCGATGAGCCGGGTATAACCGTCCTCAGTGACCACGCGCACGCTCGCCGCACGCGCATCGATCAATTCGATGAAGGTGTCGAGAAAGCTGTCGAGCAACTGGTCGAGCGTGCCGGGCTGGCCCAGGCTGGTGGCGATCGCGTACAGCACGTCGAGCGACTGGGTTTTGCCGGCGAGACGGACGAGCTGTTTTTGATTGTCGGCACGCTTGTTCTCGGCACCCTGCTTGGCATCGAGGTCGTCGCTCAGCGCATTAATTTCCCGCGCGAGCGGCGCGAAGGGCCCACTCGAGGGCCGCACGCGCGCACTGAGATCCCCCCGGCGCATGCGCCGCGCCCACACCTGCAATCGGTCGATCTGCCGCCACACGCTCGCGATCAGGACGAGGGCTGCAGAGATCAACAGCACCTGGAAGCTCACGGCCCAAACCGCGTAGTCGGGATACCGGCTCGCGACGAGCAGCGTGCCGATGCCGGCGACCGCGATCAAGCCAATGCCCGCGAGCGGCCAGGCGAAGGCGCCGCCGCCTGCCGCGGCACTGTCGTCAGGACTGGGAGTGGTCTCCGTTGGCGCCGGGCCTTGCGTGGAGGGCATCTACGCCTGCGCCGCGCGACGCGGCGGAAGAAAGAGCGTTAATGAGACGGGGGCGCCGCGGCTCCCGGCGCCCCCTCCGTCTTGGGTGGCTTGTGCGACGGATCGTTGGGGTTGATGAAGATGAACTGATGCTCAGCGGCGTTGATCTCGACGAAATCCAGGGTTGCGCCCGTCAAAAGTTCTGCGCTGCCCGGCGAGATTAGCACATTGATGCCTTGCGACACCGCCAGCACATCGCCGTCAGCCTTGGCGTCGAAACCCATGCCGTATTCGAGGACCCCCTTGGCATCCAGCCGCGCGGCGAGGCGCAAGTAGATTTCTTCTCCGACGTCGGATTGTTGGGCTGATTTTAGTATCTGTGCAGCGGCCTGCGGTGTAATGGAAATCATAAAAGTCCTTTGACGAAAGCAGCGGGCCTGCGGCTGGTTTTGCACCGGCGGACAAACTCGACGAAGCGCGCGGCCCAATGATGGCCGCCGACGTCGCGCAGGTGCGTATACGAGGCGAGGAGGTTCTTGTAAACGATGCCGTCGTGACGGCCGTCGATGCCATGGCCGCGCTCCACCTCATAGGCAAACTCGACATCGGGCGCTAGGTTTTCGACGCTCGAATAGTGGAACTCATGCGCTCGTATCACCGCTGTGGGGTCCGTCCCGCCGCGAGGCCACAAGCCCCGCCCGGTCTCGCGCAGATGCACGTAGCCGCGGCCGACCGGGTGGCGATGCATGATGATATCCGCAGGTATTACGCCCACCATCTCGGCCGAGCGCCCGTTCCACCCGATGCTGCGCGCGAGATACATGAGGCCACCGCACTCGGCATAGGCCGGCAAGCCCGAATCAATCGCATCGTACAGCGCCTCGCGCAGCCCGCGATTGGCCGATAACGCATCCATTTGCGTCTCGGGAAACCCGCCGCCGATGAACACGCCGTCGACGGCCGGCAGGCTGGTGCTGTGCAAAGCGTCGAAGCTCACCAATTCGGCGCCCGCGGCCTGCAACGCCTCGAGATCGCCCGGATAGTAGAAACCGAACGCTGCATCGCGCGCGATGCCCACGCGCACCGGCGTGGCGTGCACGGCGTCCGACATCGGGGCCGGCGCCGGCAGCGGTGGCGCCTGCCCTGCGAGCGCCCATACCCGGTCAAGATCGACCTGAGCGGCAATGCTCGCTGCGATGTCGTCGATGCGCGCGCGGGCGGTGTGCGCCTCGTTGCTGGGAATCAGGCCCAGATGGCGCTCGACGATCGCCATGCTCTCATCGTGCTGGATCGCGCCCAGCACCGGCACGGCGGTGTAGTGTTCGATCACCGCGCGCAGCTTCGCCTCGTGACGCGTGCCGCCGAGCTGATTGAGGATCACGCCGGCGATGCGGATGCCGCGGTCGAATGCCTGATAGCCGAGTATGAGCGGCGCAATGCCGCGCGTCATGCCGCGTGCGTCGATCGCCAGCACCACGGGCGCATCGATCAGCGCGGCCAACGCGGCATTGCTGTTGCTGCCGTCCAAGTCGAGACCATCGTAGAGGCCCTTGTTACCTTCGATGATCGCGAGATCGGCGTCTCGCGCGCGGCGCGCGAGCTCTTCCATGATCTCGGTCCCGCTCATCAAATAAGCGTCGAGGCTGTAGCACGGCCGGCCGGCAGCGAGCCCCAGCCAGAGCGGATCGATATAGTCGGGGCCTTTCTTGAACGGCTGCACGACCCGGCCGCGCGCGCGCAGCGCCGCGCAAATGCCGACGCACACGGTGGTCTTGCCCGAGGATTTGTGCGCGGCGGAGATGAAGAGACGCCTCATGCCGTCCCTCCCTGGATCGCTTCGTCAGGCGCAAGCGCGCGCACGCTACCCGAGCCGAGTCCGGTGAAGCAGCCGGCCGGGCTTCACCTGTATCCGCATCAAGCCGCGGCGGGCCGCTCTTTGCCCGGCTCGGCAGGATCTGCGTCGATGTCGCTGTCCGCCAGACTGCGCGGCAAAAACGGCAGCACCTTGAGCGCGATGACGGTCAGCGCGATCGCCAGCGCCATTCCACCGACGCCGAGCGCGACTTCGGGCAGGCTCGGGACATAAGCCGCGACTTGGCCGTCGAAAAAACTGCTGGTGACGTCCTTGCCGGGGAATATGTCGAGCGGATAGGCCTGGCCGCCGATGATGATGACGTAGAGCTGCGCCAGGCCGCCCACAATCACGCATGCGGCCGCTCCCGCGATCGCCCGGCGCGAGCGGCGCGATACCGGATGGTAGAGGAGCGCCAGCGGCAAAAAGCCGCCGATCAGCATCTGACCCAACCAAAAGAGCAAGGTGTAGATGCCGCCGTCCAGGAGAACGAAACGCTCGATGCCGTGCCGGCCGGTGAAGTAGAGGTTCGTCAGGTGATAGACCACGACGAAATAGATGACCGCGGCCACGAACAGGCCGAGCAGGTTCTTCAGCCGCAGCACGATCAGATCGCCCAATGGGCGCCCGGCCCCGCGGTAGGCGGCCATCAGCGCGAGTATGAATACCGCCAGCCCGAACGAAAACGACATCAGGATGAACATCGGTGCGTAGAGCGCGGTGTCATAGGCCTCTCGCGCCACGACAAAGCCAAAAATCGAGCCGGTGCCGGTGGTCAGGGCGAGGCGCCAGAAGAACGCGATGAAGCCGGCGGGCTCGATGTAATCGTTCATGCGCCGCTCGAACATCATCCACAAATAGGCAGTCACGACCGCGATAAATCCGGTGTACAAAAAAATATTCCAGGCAAATATTGACTTGAAGTTGTAGTGCGTCATGGCGACGATCAGCCGGTCGGGGCGGCCGAGATCGAGCACCAGCACCGCGAGGCCGCCGAGGAGCAGCGTGATCGCGAGCAAGCCCGAAAGTCGCGCCAGCGGCTTGTACATGTCGCGCCCGAAAACCGAGGCGATCGAGGCGACGTTGAGCGCTCCCGACGCTGCCACGATCAGAAACACAGCGAATACATGCGGCGTGCCCCAGACGATCTGATTGCTCATCCCCGTCACGTAATGGCCCTGGTGCTCCATATACCGGGCGGCCGCGAGCCCGGCCATGATCAAGGCCGCGAGTGCTCCGAGGAGCGCCAGGAATCCGGGACTCCGGCCCTGAATCGGCCGGTAGTGAATATAAGCCACGGGCGCCTCGCCTATAGATGCTGGTAGCGCACGCCCGTGTTGAGCGCAAGCTCCGGACGCAAGGGGCTCGACTGCTCCTTGCGCAGTCGCTGATGCAGCTCACCGGCGGCATCATTGAGATCGCCGAACACCATGGCCTTGCCGCCGTCGCGGTTGCAGGCCTCGACACAGGCGGGCGTCTCGCCCCGATCGACACGATGCACGCAGAGCGTGCACGACTCCACCGTACCTTTGCCGCGCGGCACGTCCGGTTTCTGGTCGGTGACGCTCTCGTGTATGAACGAGCGCGCCCCATAGGGGCAGGCGATCACGCAGTAACGACAGCCTATGCACGTATGCTTGTCCACGAGCACGATGCCGTCGGCGCGCTTGAACGAAGCGCCGGTCGGGCATACGTCCACACACGGGGGGTGCTCGCAGTGCTGGCACATAAGCGGCAGCGTTTGTGCATGGCCCGTACGTTTGTCGCGAAGGTCTACTTTGCGTATCCACTGCGCGTCGGTGGCGGGGCGGCCGTGGCCGGTCACACCGTTCTCCTCGTGACACGCGGTAACGCACACCTCGCAATCCGTGCACTTGGCCGTGTCGATCCGCAAGCCCCACCGCTGGAGGGCCGATGCGGCTTCTTCCGGTGAACGCGCCTGCACGAGCTCGATCAGCCTCACGCCCGGCGCCATCGCGACCCCGGCCGCCGCGGCCACTCCGAGACCGAGAAAATCACGCCGACCGAGGCTCATGGCGCGCAGATCCCGGCCGGCGCGGCGGCTGCAACGCGCTGCTTTCCTTCTCCCAAGGCCGCGGGGCCTGGCGCGGCAGATTGATGGCCGCTGCCTGAGTGCCGTGGCGAGGCCGAATGGCACTCAAAGCAATCGATGCGCACCGCGGCATAGGTATGGCAACTCTCGCAGAATCCGTCCTTGCCGATCACGCTGTGGGTCCCGGGGTCTGCATGGCATTCGATGCAGCCCTTCAGACTATGCCGGGTCGTGCGGATGCCGCGGCGCATGGTCTCATCACGCTGATGGAGAATCATGTTCATGTGATTGCGGCGCATTTCATCGGTAGGCTCGACGCACTTCTCGCCTTTTTCGATCTTCACCGTGGGCAGTGGCACACGCGTGACCTTAGTTTCAGCAGCGGCCTGCGGCGCTGCGGCCATCAGTGAGGCCGCTAGCACGCCCGCCGCAAGCGCCATCATTTCGCGATAGCTTTTCACTGTCGGCCGAAGCGCTAGTGGCCGCCCATCCCCATCTTGATATAACCGGTGGGGCAGACGTCGGCGCAGATATGGCAACCGATGCACAGGTCGTAATCGGTATAGACGTACCTGCCCATCGTGGCCTCGGATTTCGGCGTGCGCTTCACTGCCGTCACGGGACAGTAGATGACGCAGTTGTCGCACTCGAAGCACATGCCGCAACTCATGCAGCGCTTGGCTTCGGTCACCGCCTGCTGATCATCGAAGCCCACCATGCGCTCGGCATAGTGGCCCAGAACCTCTTCGGCCGTCGGACCGATCTCGGTGCGCTTGATGCGCTCCTGATACGGGTAATGGCCGAGGAAGAGCTCGTCCGACTGGCAGACTTCGGCGGCGCTGCGGTCTTCGTAGTTGTGGATCGCGAAGCCGCCCACCGCCTTGCCGGCGAGGTCAGTCCCGCGCACGCCGCGGTCAATCTCGCGCATGGTCTGGTCGTTTACGGGCTGGAACGACTTGGGCTCGAGGTTCACTTCGCGCAGCTTATCGAGCAGATTGAAGTGGTGCACGTCTACCTTAGGACGCTTGGCCATGTCCTTCCCGGCGAGGTAATGGTCGATGCTCTCGGCGGCGATCGACCCCTGGCCGATGACGGTGGTGAGCAGGTGCGGGCGAATAATGTCGCCGCAGGCGAACACGCCCGGCTTGTTCGGCACCTGATAGAACTTGTCGGCGGCGATCAAGCCCTTGCCGTTGTCAAACTCCTCGAAGCCGACGAAATTACCGGATTGGCCGATCGCGGAAACGATGAGATCGGCCTCGAGATCGATCTCAGTGCCGGGCTTTTCCACCGGCTTGCCGCTCGAGTAGTCGAGCTCGATCACGCACAGCGCCGTGGCGCGGCCGGTCTGCTCGTCTACGATGACCTTGACGGGCAGCAGGCTGCCGCGGATCTTCACCCCTTCGCGCTGGGCGTCCTCGATCTCGTGCTTGGCCGCATTCATCTTCTCGACCGGCTGCATCGAGATCAGCATCACATCTGCCCCTTCGCGCGCGGCCATGGTGGAGACGTCGTGCGCGGTATGACCCATGACAACGAATTCAGGGCGCTCGGTCTCCTTCATGTCCTTGATGTAGCCCAGCCGGCGCGCGACCGACACCACGTCGACCGAGGTGTCGCCGCCGCCGACCACCACCACCCGGCCGGCCACCGACTGCAGCCGGCCCTGATTGAAGGCCTCGAGAAACGCAACGCCGCTGATGCAGTTAGGCGCGTCCGCGCCCGGCACCGGCAGGCCGCGGCCCGATTTGCAGCCGATCGTAAGGAGCACGGCGTCGAATTGCGCCTCGATGTCCGGCAGCGGCACATCGGTGCCGACTCGGGTGCCCGTCTTCACCTCCACCCCCATGGCGATGATGCGGTTGATCTCGCCATCGAGATGCTTGCGCGGCAGCCGGTAGCCGGGCACGCCGTATTTCGCCATGCCGCCGAGCTCGGCGTGATCGTCAAACAGGGTGACGCCATGGCCTTTGCGGCGCAGTTGATAGGCCGCGGACAAGCCGGCAGGACCGCCGCCGACGATCGCGACGTGCTTCCCGGTCTCAGCGCCCGCCTGGAAATCAAAATCGTGCTCGAGCGCGTAGTCGCCGATGTACTGCTCGACCGCGTTGATGCCGACATAATCTTCCACCGCGTTGCGATTGCAACCGGTCTGGCACGGCGCCGGACATACCCGACCCATCATCGACGGGAACGGATTGGCGTCGGTGGAGCGGCGGAACGCATACTCTTGTACGCTAGTACCCTTGGGCGGCTTCTCAATACCGCGCACTATGTTGAGCCAGCCGCGGATATCCTCGCCCGACGGACAGCTCGCTTGGCAAGGCGGGGTTTTGTGCACGTAGGTCGGGCACTTGTCCGTCTCATCGGCGGTGAAGATCCGTTCCTGCGCCGAGCGCCATTCGTGATCGCCGTCCTTGAACCGGCGGAACGTGTGGCCGGTCTTGGCTTGCGGCTTATTCGCTGGGGCTGACATGTCTATCTCCGGTGAACCTCGCGTGCGCAGGCGCCCACGCGCTATTTCTTCGCATCCAGCACGATCGCGTTGCTCACCAGGCCGTGCACGCTGCCGATCATGTCCATGGAATGCTTGTAGTAGGGCAGCACCTTGCTGAACTGGCTCTTGCAGATGGCGCAGATCGCGGCCATGTAGTTCACGCCGTGCTCCTCTACCACCTGCTGCAGCGCCTGCATGCGCGGCAGCGCGCCCTTGACGCGCAGCTCGATCAGGTCGTCGGTGAGCAGGCCGCCGCCGGCGCCGCAGCAGAAGGTGGCCTCGCCGATGGTCTCGGGCGCCATGTCGACGAAATTGTTGACGCAGGCGCGGATGATCTCGCGCGGGATAACGAACTGCCCGCCTGGCACGTCGCCCATGCGCGAGGCGCGCGACACGTTGCAGGAATCGTGGAAGGTCACCACCTTGTCGTCGTTGGCGCCCTTGTCGAGCTTGATCGCGCCGCGGCGGATGAGGTCGTAGGTCACCTCGCAGATGTGCTGCGGCGCCGGGTAGCGCGGGTCGAGGAAATCGAACGGCCCGATGAGCGTGTTCCAGAAGCTGTAGGCGACGCGCCAGGCGTGGCCGCACTCGCCCACGACGATCCGCTTCACGCCGAGATCGAGCGCCGCCTCGCGGATGCGCTGGGCCACCTTTTGCAGGTTGTCGTGGTTGCCGATGAACAGCGAGAAGTTCGCTGCCTCGGAGGCGTGCGAAGAAAGCGTCCAGGAGATGCCCGCGGCGTGGAACACCTTGGCGTAGCCGATCAGCCCGTCGATATGCGGCTCGGCGAAGAAGTCGGCGCTCGGCGCGACGAGCAGCACTTCGGCGCCCTTCGCGTCAAGCGGGAACTTGACGTCCACCCCGGTCGCTTCCTTGACGTCCTCTTCCAGGCCGTCGAGCGTGTTGCGCAGCGCCGGCTCGGGCAGGCCGAGATTATTCCCGATCTTGTGGACCTTGCCGATGATCTCGTTCGAGTATTTCTGGCCCAGGCCGACGCTGTCCATGATGTCGCGCGCCGCCATCGAAATCTCGGCGGTGTCGATGCCGTAGGGACAGAACACCGCGCAGCGGCGGCACTGCGAGCACTGGTGGAAATAGGTATACCACTCGTCCAGCACCTTCTTGGTCATGTCGCGTGCACCCACCAGCCACGGAAAAAACTTGCCGGCGAAGGTGTAGTAGCGGCGATAGACCGAACGCAGCAGGTCCTGGCGCGCCACCGGCATGTTCTTGGGATCGGAGGTGCCGAGATAGTAGTGGCACTTGTCGGTGCAGGCGCCGCATTTCACGCAGGAATCCAGGAACACCTGCAGCGCGCGCGACTGCGACACGAGTGCGCCGAGCTTGGTGACTGCGACCTTCTCCCAGTCGGGCACCAGCTCGCCCGGGAAGCCGAGTCCCTTCTGAAGCTCGGGCTTCGCCACGAAAGGCCTGCTGTGCGCCATGGCCCCCTCGCGCACCAGCGGAATCACCGGGTACTTGCGCAGCGCAGGCGTTTCGAACGTGGCCATGGCGATTACCCCGTGCGCCCGCCGCTGTTGTCGATTTGCGCCGACCAACCGGCTACGTGCCGATGCTCGCGCGGATTGTCGACTTGATTGAGGGTCGGGCTGAAAAACACCCCGGGCGCATGCAAGAGCTTGCTCAACGGGAAGATAAGCATGAGCGTCGCGACCAGAGTGAGATGGATGAGCAGCACCGGGTCTGGCGGCAGCGGCTGCCAGCTGAAGACCATGAGCCCGAGAAAAAACGCCTTGAGCGCGACGATGTCGGTGGCAGCGAGATACTTCATGGCAAGTCCGCTCGCGGCGGTTGCAACCAGCAGGGCGAGCATCAGGTGATCGGACGGCGTGGAAATGAATCGCACGCGGTCGACGAAAAACCGCCGCGCCCAGAGCCCGATGAGTCCGGCAATCATGGCGAATCCGGCGTACATGCCGATCGGCTGGATCAGTACGACGACGGACCAGACCGGCTCGGTGAAATAGCGCAGGTGGCGCAAGATCACCAGAAGAAGAGAGAAGTGGAACAG
>Ga0066793_10000422_pt1 | contig 16404 bp, 10 predicted proteins | sample PersoiDNA2013189_FD_83876 | JGI IMG/M metagenome (GOLD analysis project Ga0066793, IMG submission 83876) | Permafrost soil microbial communities from the Arctic, to analyse light accelerated degradation of dissolved organic matter (DOM) -... | ecosystem: Environmental > Terrestrial > Soil >... | reverse complement strand
GCGCTGAACCATTCGATCGCATCGTCCACATAGGTGAATACCACCGGGATCACCAGCAGGCTCAGGAAGGTCGAGGTGATCAATCCGCCGATCACGACGATCGCCATCGGCGAGCGGAAACTGCCATCGCCCGAGCCCAGATCAAGCGCCACCGGCAGCATGCCCGCACCCATCGCCATGGTCGTCATCACGATCGGGCGCACGCGTTTCTTGCACGCATCGAGCAGCGCCTCGGCGCGGTTCATGCCGCGCTCGCGACGCGAGACGATCGCGTATTCCACCAGCAGGATGGAATTCTTCGTCGCGATCCCCATCAGCATGATGAGGCCGATCATCGAGGGCATCGAAATCGCGGTGCGGGTCAGGAACAGCGCCAGGAACGCGCCCGGGATGGACAGCACCAGCGCAACCAGGATCGTGGCCGGCTGCATGAAGTCCTTGAACAGCAAGACCAGCACGATATAGATGCACATCACGCCCGTGAACATCGCAAGACCGAAACTGGCGAACAGCACTTGCATGGCCTCGCCATCCCCGATCGGTGCCATCGTCACGCCGGCCGGCATATTCCGGATGGCCGGTAGTGCAGCCACGGCGGCCTGCACCTTGCCCATAGGCTGCCCGGCCAGCTCGATGTCAAAGCTGATATTGCGCTGCCGGTCATAGCGGTCGATCTGGGCCGGACCGCTCTCCAGACTCAACGTGGCCACACTGCCGAGCATCACCGGTCCGCGCGAACCCTGCCCTGCCAGACGGGAAAGCAATTGGAGATCCTGCCTCGCCTCATCGCGCAGTTTCACGACGATAGGCAATTGCCGGTCCGGCAAATTGAGTTTGGCCAGATCCTGGTCGTAATCCCCGGCGGTCGCCACACGCAAGGTGTCGGCGATCGCACTGGAAGTCACCCCCTGATCCGCTGCCCGCGCGAAATCGGGACGCACCACCACTTCCGGCCGCAACACGCTGGAATTGGACACCACGTTGCCGATGCCCCGAATCGTGCGCAGCTCCTGTCCCACCTTTAACGCATGCTGGTTCAGTAACTCGCTGTTATCGCTGGTCAACACAATCTGGTATTTGTCCGCAGATGAGCCCAACCCCACCTTGACGCGCACGCCGGGCAATGTCATCAACGCATCGCGCAACTGATCCTCGATTCGCTGCTTCACGACGCGTTCTGCACGCGGCTTAAGCTGTATGGAAAGCGTGGCTTTTTGCACCTCAGGCATCCCGGTTGGCTCAAATGCATTGCCGCCCGTTGCACCTCCACCGATTGCGGTATAGACCAGCGTCACATTTGGATTCTGCATGACAATCCCGCGCGCCTGTTCCGCGATCATATAGGTCTGCTCAAACTTGCTCCCCGGCGGCAGAGTCAGCGTCACCTGGGTTTGCGACTGGTTGTCCTTGGGCTGAAACGCTGTCGGCAAAGTCCCGGCCAACCCGAATGAGCCCACGAAAAAAACTGCCGTTACCGCCAAAGTGGTCTTGCGATGTGCCAAACACCAATGCGCCCATTTGAGATATATCTCGATCCACCTGGGCGTCGGATGCGCGACGCGCGGCCGCAGGAAATAGGCAGACATCATCGGTGTCAGCATCCGCGCCACCGCGAGCGAGAACAGTACGGCCACTGCCGCTGTCCAGCCGAATTGCACAAAGAATTTGCCCGCTATGCCACTCATGAAAGCGGTCGGCAAGAATACCGCCACCAGCGTGAACGTGGTCGCAATCACCGCCATACCGATCTCGTCGGCGGCCTCCATCGCCGCCTGGTAAGGCTTCTTGCCCATCTCCAGATGGCGCATGATGTTTTCAATCTCGACGATGGCGTCATCCACCAAAACCCCGACCACCAGCGACAGCGCCAGCAGGGTCACCACATTGATGGTGAAGCCGAACAGGTACATGAGTGCAAAGGTGGGAATAACGGCAAGCGGCAAAGCTGTCGCCGCAACGATCGTGGCGCGCGAATTGCGCAGGAAAAAGATCACCACGATCACTGCCAGCAAGGCTCCCTCGAAGATCATCTCCATCGAGCCCTGGTAGGTCTCGTAGACCACATCAACCATGTTGAACACGCGCTCCACACTGATCTCCGGATGACTTTCCTTGAGGCTGTCAAGCGCCCTGGTCACCCCATTGCCCACCTCGACATCGCTGGCACCCAGAGAACGGATGATTTCAAACCCGACCACCTGTTTGCCATCATGCAACGCAGCCGAACGCCGCTCGGCAATCGTGTCGCTGACGTTCGCCACCTGGTCAAGACGGACGTGCCTGCCATCACGCAGGGTTATCTCCATTTGCGCCAACTGCCCTGCTGTTTGCACCGTCGCCACGATGCGCACGGCTTGTTCCATGCCGCCAAGATCGGTGCGTCCGCCCGGTGCTTCCTGCTGGATCTGCCGCAACTGGCTGGAGATTTCCGAGGCAGTAAGATTCAGCGCCAGCAGCTTGGTCGGATCAAGCTCCACGCGAATCTGCCGTGTCACGCCGCCGACGCGATTGACCGCCCCCACGCCTTTCACACCGAGCAGAAGTTTGGTCATGTTGTTATCCACGAACCACGACAGTTCTTCCTCGCTCATGTTCGGCGCGGCGATCGTGTAGGTCAGGATAGGCTTGCCGCTCAATTCCACTTTATTGATGACTGGGTCGAGCATCTCGCGCGGCAACTCGCCCCGGATGCGCGAGACGGTGGAACGCACATCTTCCAGTGCCGCACTTGAATCACGCTCCAGCCGAAATTCGGCAGAGATAATGGCCGTCCCTTCCTTGACCTGGGAATACAGATGCTTCAGTCCTTGCGTACTGGCAAGCGCATTCTCGATCTTGCGTGCCACCTCGGCCTCCATCTGATCCGGGGAGGCGCCCGGCATTGAAGCCGTCACCGTGACCATCGGCAGATCAATGTCCGGGAACATCTGGATCTTCATGGCTTTGAAGGCCATCACGCCCAGGAACGTGAGCATCACGAAGGCAAGCACTGCCGGAATCGGGTTGCGGATGGACCATGCAGATACATTCACGATATTTATCCCTTCACGACCTGAACGACATCACCTTCGGTCAGGAACGCTCCGCCGCTTTCGACGACCGGTTCATCCGCTTTCAGCCCCTGTTTGATCTGGACGCGATCGCCATTGCGCTGTCCTACCGTCACCGCACGCTCATGCACATGCTTGTCCCGCCCCACGATCAGCACGTAAGTCATGCTGCCGCGCTGCATGACGGCAGACTGCGGCAATGACAGCAAGTTTTTCTTGCCCCCGCTGACATCGAATGTGCCGCTCGCAAAAGCGCCCGCTATGATTCCTGCGCTATCCGGCAAGGTGACCAGCGCATAGCCGAAACGCGTCTGTGGATTCACCGACGGCGAGATCGCGCGCACTGTGCCACTGATGACGCGTCCCTCACTCATCGTAACTTCCACGCCCATGCCCTTGCGAAGCAGCATCAGTTCTTCTGCAGTCAGTTCTGCGCGCCATTCCAGACGACCCTTGCGGATCAGCCGAAACAGCTCCGCCCCGGGTTGTAACATCGAACCCACATTGGCATTCACCGCAGAGATGACGCCGGAATCGGGCGACACGATGCGCCCCTGGGTCGGCAACGAAGAACCTGACTCGTTGCCCGAGCGCGTTAAATTGTCCCGCGCGAAATTATCAAACGTGACCAACACCTCGCCCTGCTGAACATGATCCCCGATGCTGACCTTCACTTCCGCTATCCGCAAACCCTGCACTTGCGCGCTGATGATCGCTTCCTGCCACGGCATGATGCTGCCGTTCGCCGCTAACGTGCGTGCCCATTTGTCTTCACGCAGTGTCGTGGTACGTACCGTCAGCGCGGGCCTGCTTGCCGAAGGCGCGGCTAGTTCGGCCTGGCTGGTATCGACCAGACCAACCGTTCCGCCAGCCAAGACCAAACCTGACAAGGCGATTTTCAAGAACAGATGGTTGTGTTTGATGTTGATACGCATTGCTTCTTTTGTCTCCAAATATTTCAAAACCTGTAATTCAAACAGACGCTGGCAATATCCAACCATACCCGGATCCAGCACATTCAAGCCGGGCCTGGTCCCGTTGCTCGCGGTTTCATGCTAACCTTTTCGCGCAACGAACAACTGGAACAACCGGTGGTCATGAAAAAATCGCTATCCATCATTCTCGTCTTTGCACTATTCAACTGCGGCTGCAGCACTATCGGCCTGGTCTACCGCAACGCCGACTGGTATCTTCAGCACAAGATCGACGACTACACTACTTTTACTTCCCGGCAAAAAGAAACTATCCGCAAGGATATTACCGATTATATGTTGTGGCATCGAAAGGTCGCGCTGCCAGAATACATCATCTTTCTGCAAAACCTGAATGAAGTAGCCCAGTATGACGGCCAATTGAAGGCAGAGGAAATCGCTCTGTTGAGAGCCCATCTGATGAATTTGTACCGAAAATCCCTGATACCTGCGATCAGGCCCGCCGCACAAATGTTAAGTAGCCTGGATAGCCGGCAAATACAGGAACTGGGCAGAAATCTTGCCAAGGAAAACAAAAAACAAAAACAAGAAGAACTCGATGTAAGTCACGATGAATACCTTGACAAACGCGCGGATAAAACCATCACTTTTCTGGAATGGCTGGCAGGAAATTTGAGTGATGAACAAAAACAACAGGTCAGGGAAATGAGCCGTCATTTACCCGTTGCCAGCAACCACTTCATCCAGCATCGGGAAACCAATCAGGCCAGGTTGTTGGCGCTATTGAACGACCATGCCGGCGCAGACAAGATCGAAGCATTCATGTCGTCGTGGATCCTCACTCCCGAGGCGACCAGAACATCGCAGCAACAGCGTGTCATACAGTCATTCGAGACGTCCTCGGATGCAATGATCGCGCAAATCCATGGGCTGCTGACGGCGCGGCAAAAAGAACATATGCGAAAATTGATATCGGCTTACATCAAGGACATGCAAAGCCTCGCCACAGACACGCATGCCGCAAGCGGAGCAACCCGATAGGATTTGTGTCCATGTCGTTACGCTTCCGAAGAAAACTTATGCCACGTACTTGATTGACGGCTGTCACCACAACCTTGCTCTTGGTCACTTCCGCGCCCGCTCAAACTGATCGCCCTGCTCGGAGCGTAGCGCTGACGACTGATATCCCTGGGAAATCGTAGCGTGATTTCTGCCCGGCAACGGGTGCCGACCTGCATGCATGCTCATCTACTGCCTTCTACCGGCTATCACATTTTACAAGCACGGCATGATGCCGGATTAAAAAGTTTCCTGGGCCAGTCTGCCATGGATGTGATTTTTCCGTACATGCCGCTGGAATTTTATACACGGGTAAATTACTATGCTTGCTTGCATGCCAGTCGCTCACATACCAGTCACCCACAACCAGTCACCGGAGTCCCCTTGCCGCATAATCGCAAAAATGATGTTGCCCTGAACATTGGACTGCTCAGGGCACTACGCAGCTTGTTGCCGCCGGAATCCGTGCTGGTCGACGCGGAGGATATGCGCCCGTTTGAATGCGACGGGCTGGCGGTCTACCGGCAGCTGCCGATGGTCGTGGTGCTGCCGGAAACCATAGAGCAGGTGCAATGCATCATGCGCCTGTGCCATGCGCAGCAAGTGCCGGTGGTGGCGCGCGGCGCGGGCACCGGTCTTTCCGGCGGCGCATTGCCGCTGGCGGATGGCGTGCTGCTGAGCCTGGCAAAATTCAAGCGCATCCTGAGCATCGATCCGCATAACGCGATGGCAACAGTGCAGCCGGGCGTGCGCAACCTGGCGATATCCGAAGCGGCGGCAACCTATGGCATGTATTACGCACCCGACCCTTCGTCGCAGATCGCCTGCACGATAGGCGGCAATGTCGCGGAAAATTCCGGCGGCGTGCATTGTTTGAAATATGGTTTGACGGTGCACAACATCCTGATGCTGAAAGTGGTCACGATGGAAGGCGATCTGCTCACCATCGGCGCCGAGACGCTGGATTCACCGGGATATGACCTGCTGGCGCTGATGACCGGCTCCGAAGGCATGCTGGGCATCATCGTCGAAGTCACCGTCAAGTTATTGGCCAAACCGGAACGTGCACAGGTCGTGCTCGCAGCCTTTGACGATGTGGTGAAGGCGGGCGAGGCGGTCGGCTCGATCATCGCCGCCGGCATCATCCCTGCCGGACTGGAAATGATGGACAACCTCGCCATCCAGGCGGCGGAGGATTTCGTGCATGCGGGCTATCCTCGCGATGCCGAGGCGATTCTGCTGTGCGAACTGGATGGCACGCATGCCGAAGTGTCCGAGTACATCGCGACGGTGCGCAAGATATTGACCGGCAGCGGCGCGACCGAAGTGCGCACAGCCGTGGATGAAGCCGAGCGGCAACTGTTCTGGAAGGGGCGCAAATCGGCCTTCCCAGCGGTGGGCCGCATCTCGCCTGATTATTACTGCATGGACGGCACGATACCGCGCCGCCAGTTGCCGCATGTGCTGCGCCGCATCAGCGAGATGTCGGCGGAATACGGATTGGCGGTCGCCAATGTGTTCCATGCCGGTGACGGCAACCTGCACCCGCTGATCCTGTTCGATGCCAACAAACCAGGCGAACTGGAGCGCACCGAGGAATACGGCCGCCGCATCCTGCAGCTCTGCGTGGAAGTCGGCGGCACCATCACCGGCGAACACGGCGTCGGCATCGAGAAGATCGACCAGATGTGCCTCCAGTTCAACAACACGGAATTGGCCCAGTTCCATGCGGTCAAAGCCGCATTCGATCCATCTGGTCTGCTCAATCCCGGCAAGGCCATTCCCACGCTGCCTCGCTGCGCCGAATTCGGCGCGATGCATGTGCATCACGGAAAACTTTCCCACCCCGAACTGGAGCGCTTCTGATGGATGAGCAAGACATCAGCTTAGCGTTGCAGCAACAGGTGCTGGATGCATTTCAGAACAAGACGCCGCTAGCCATCACCGGCGGCGGCAGCAAATCCTTTCTCGGGCGCACTGCCGTCCACGCGCAACCTATCGACATCAGCAAACATCGCGGCATCGTCGAATACGATCCGTGCGAACTGGTGTTGACGGCGCGCAGCGGCACTCCGCTACAGGAGATCGAAGCCGCGCTGGCCGAAGCCGGGCAGATGCTGGCGTTCGAGCCGCCGCATTTCGGCGACAGCGCCACCCTGGGCGGCACCATCGCCTGTGCGCTATCCGGACCGCGCCGCCCCTACAGCGGATCGGCGCGCGATTTCGTGCTGGGCTGCCAGATGCTGAATGGCCGCGGCGAAATTCTGCGCTTCGGCGGACAAGTGATGAAGAATGTCGCGGGCTACGATGTTTCGCGCCTGATGGTCGGAACCTATGGCACGCTGGGCATCCTGCTCGAGACCAGCCTGAAGGTGCTGCCTCGTCCCGCAGCCAGCATCACCGTGGCTAGTGAATGCAGCGCAGCCGAAGCGATAGCGAGCATGAGTGGTTTGCTGGGCAAGCCTTATCCGGTGGACGGCGCGTGTTATCACGGCGACCGCTGCTACGTGCGCATCTCCGGCAGCGCGCAAGCCGTCAAGGAAGCGCGCACCAGGATTGCCGGTGACGTGGTGGCCGATGCGGAAAAATTCTGGCATGCGCTGCGCGAGCATGAGCTGCCCTTCTTCCGTCATCCCAGCCTCAGCGGTAAAGCCAGGCTGTATCGCATCATGGTCAAACCCGCCACGCCGCCATTGTCCATCGAAGGTTCGTGGCTGCTGGATTGGGGCGGCGCGCAGCGTTGGCTGCGCAGTGATGAAGATATCGCCACCCTTCGCCGTCGCGTAGAACTCGCCGGAGGTCATGTCACGGTGTTTCGCGGCGGCGATCGCGACGAAGAAATATTCCAACCACTATCTGGGCCGCTGCTGACCATACACCAGCGGCTCAAGGCCAGCTTCGATCCAAAGAATATTTTCAATCGCGGCCGGCTTTACGCCGATCTATAGCATGCAAACTTCCATACCCCTGCAATCGCTGAGTCATCCCGATATCGCGGAAGCCAACGAAATCCTGCGCACCTGCGTGCATTGCGGATTCTGCATGGCGACCTGCCCGACCTATCAGTTGCTTGGATCGGAGCTGGATAGCCCGCGCGGCAGGATCTATCTGATCAAGGAGATGCTGGAGACTGAACAGGCCAGCGACAAGACCCGCTTGCATCTGGATCGCTGCCTGACCTGCCGCTCCTGCGAAACCACCTGTCCGTCAGGCGTGCGCTACGGACGCCTGATCGACATCGGCCGCGAGATGGTCGAAAAGCTGGCGCCGCGTTCTCTTTACCAAAAGCTGTTGCGCAAGACCATGCTCGCCGTCATCCCCTACACCGCTCGCATGTCCGTTGCGCTGGCGTTGGCTCGCGTATTTCGCCCGCTGCTGCCAGCAGAGCTCAAGAAAAAGATCCCGGCCAAACAGGCCGCTACCTTGACACCGGTAACGTCTCACGCGAGGCGCATGCTGGTGCTGGAAGGTTGCGTCCAGCCGCTGGGCACACCCAACACCAATGCTGCTGCAGCGCGCGTGCTCGACCGGCTGGGCATCTCGCTGGTCAGCGCGCAGGACACCGGTTGCTGCGGCGCATTGAACCAGCATCTGTCCGACAGCGAAGGCGCGCGCGCGATGATGCGCCGCAACATCGATGCGTGGTGGCCGCATGTCGAGAGCGGCGCGGAGGCGATCGTGATGACCGCCAGCGGCTGCGGACTGATGGTGAAAGACTACGGCCATGCGTTGAAAGACGATGCGGACTATGCAGACAAGGCAGCGCGCATCAGCGCACTGACGCGCGACTTGAGCGAGTTGCTGAGCCGCGAGAACCTGGATGCTTTCGCGCATATCGGCCAGGGTATGCGCGTCGCTTACCAGTCGTCCTGCACCCTGCAGCACGGCCAGAAACTCGGCGGAACGGTGGAAGCGATCCTGCGGCGCTGCGGTTACGAACTCACGCCTGTCGCGGACAGCCACCTGTGCTGCGGTGCAGCGGGATCCTATACCCTGCTGCAAGCCAAGCTTTCCCGGCAACTGCTGGAGAACAAACTGGCCGCGTTACAGAACGGCAAACCGGAAGTCATCGCCTCCGCGAATGTCGGTTGCCAGATGCATCTGGCCAGCGCAAGCGATGTGCCGGTCAAACACTGGATAGAGTTGCTGGAACAAAGCTAGAATCAAATAATTTTAAATTCAAATAAAGAGAGGAGATAGCATGGCAATAACACCGTTCCATCCGCCGCAACGCGTATTGATGGGGCCCGGCCCTTCCGATGTCAGCCCGCGCGTACTCGAAGCCTTGTCGCGCCCGACCATCGGCCATCTCGATCCGGTGTTCGTGTCCTTCATGGACGAGATGAAGGTGCTGCTGAAATTCGCTTTCCAGACCGATAATGAATTGACCATGCCGGTATCGGCACCGGGTTCCGCCGGGATGGAGACCTGCTTCGTCAATCTGGTCGAGCCGGGTGACAAGGTCATCGTGTGCCAGAACGGCGTATTCGGCGGACGCATGAAAGAAAACGTCGAACGCATCGGCGGTATCGCGGTGATGGTGCAGGATGACTGGGGTCGCGCGGTGGATCCGCAAAAACTGGAAGACGCGCTCAAGGCCAATCCGGATACCAAGGTCGTCGCTTTCGTGCACGCGGAAACTTCCACCGGCGCGCAGTCCGACGCGAAGACGCTGGTCGAGATCGCGCACAAATACCATTGCCTGACCATCGTGGACGCGGTCACTTCGCTGGGCGGCACGCCGCTCAAGGTGGACGAGTGGAACATCGATGCGATCTATTCCGGCACGCAGAAATGCCTGTCGTGCACGCCGGGTCTCTCTCCGGTGAGCTTCAGCCCGAATGCGCAGGAAAAGATCAAGAACCGCAAGACCAGGGTGCAGAGCTGGTTCATGGACCTGAATCTGGTGATGGGCTACTGGGGCGGCGCGACCAAGCGCGCCTACCACCACACCGCGCCGATCAATGCGCTGTATGGCTTGCACGAGGCGCTGGTGATGCTGCAGGAAGAGGGTCTGCATAACGCCTGGGCACGCCATCATAATAATCATCTCGCGCTGCGCGCGGGACTGGAAGCGATGGGCCTGAACTTCGTGGTGCCGGAAGCGGAACGCCTGCCGCAACTGAATGCGATCTCTGTGCCGGATGGCGTCGACGAAGCCGCAGTGCGCTCCATCCTGTTGTCCGACTATCACCTGGAGATCGGCGCAGGCCTGGGTGCGATGGCCGGCAAAGTGTGGCGCATCGGCTTGATGGGACACGCCAGCAATCCTCGCAACGTGCGGCTGTGCCTCAACGCACTGGACGATGTGCTCGTCCGCCTGAAAGCGCCGATCAAGCACGGCGTCGCTGTGGATGCGGCGAACAGGAAGCTGGCTGACTGATCCATTGCAAGCATGCAAACAAAAACCCTCCCATCATTAGTGATAGGAGGGTTTCGACACATTGAAGACGGACGATAACTTCCAAAGCATCCATCCCATCCGGGATTCGCAAATCAGCGGCTGCGATCAACCCTGCTTCAGCAGCGCCTCGAACTGCTCAACCGGTACCGGCTTGCTAAACAGATTCCCCTGGTAGTGAGTGCAACCCTTGCCCAAGAGGAGTTGTCGTTGCTGTTCCGTCTCCACCCCTTCGGCAATGACGTCCAGGTTCAAGCTTTGTGCCATGGCAATGATGGTGCGCACAATCGCTTTATCGCTGCTATCTATGACAATATCGCGTACGAACGACTGGTCAATCTTGAGCTGATCGAGCGGCAGCCGTTTGAGGTATTGCAGGGATGAATAGCCGGTGCCGAAGTCGTCCAATGAAAACTGGACACCGATTTCCTTCAATGCGTTCATGGTTGCGATGGTCTCTTTGATATTCTCCAGCAACATGCCTTCAGTCATCTCCAGCTTGAGAAGCATCGGGTTGATGTCATGGTGTTGCACGGCAGCTTGTACTTGAGCCACGAAATCAGCCTGACGTAATTGCTTGGCACTGACGTTCACCGCCAGAACAAGGTGACGCGTTAGCACCTCTTGTTCCCATGACTTGAGTTGGGCGCAGGCCGTATCCAGCACCCATTGCCCGATGGGCAGGATCAAACCGGTTTCTTCCGCCAACGGAATGAATTGAGCGGGAGACATCAGACCGCGTTCAGGGTGTAGCCAGCGTATCAATGCCTCTGCGCCCAAGGGACGTAACATTCTGTCCACCTGAATCTGGTAGTACAACTGGAATTGTTGCTTCTCAAGTGCTTTGTGTAATTCGCCCTCCAGTGAGACACGTGCAGAGATGCTAGTCTGCATTTTCGGGTCGAAGAAGCACAGGGTGTTGCGGCCTGCTTTCTTGGCCTGATACATCGCGATGTCGGCTTGTTTCATCAGTTCATCTAACGCCTGTTGGTGGTCGTTAAACAGGGTGACTCCGATGCTGGCGGTGCAGCGGTAAGCAAACTTGTCAAGCTTGTAAGGTTGGCTGAGGGCAGCGAGAATTTTCTCGCCGATGGCTTCCGTCTGTGCCGCAGCTTCAATGGGTTGTTCGCTCAGGTTTTCCAGCATCACCACGAACTCGTCACCGCCCAGACGGGCCACGGTGTCGCCTTCGCGCACACAGGAGGTCAGACGTTGAGCGACCTGTTGCAGCAGCAAATCACCGATGTCATGGCCGAGCGTGTCGTTGAGGTTCTTGAAATTGTCGAGGTCGATAAACAGCAGCCCGCCTGCCCGGTCAGCTCGCGCACTTGACGCCAATGCCTGCCTGAGCCGATCCAGCAGAAGTAGCCGGTTTGGCAGTTGAGTGAGGGGGTCATAGAACGCCAGATTTTTGATCTTATCCGCCACCTCCATGCTCATGGTGAAGTCGGTGATTGTGGCAACGTAATTCGTGACGGTACCGCTTGGGCTTTTCACTGCAGTGATGATGAGATGTTCCAGACAGACATCGCCGTTCTTGCGCCGGTTCCAGATTTCACCATCCCATCCGCCTGTGCGCTGGATGTCCTTCCACATTGCCGCATAGAAGTCAGCATCATGACGGCCAGATCTGAGTATCCCTGGGTTCTGGCCAATGACTTCGTTGGCGGCGTAACCGGTGATCTCTGTAAAGGCGCGGTTCACCCTAAGGATCGTGTTATCGGCGTCAGTGATCATGATGCCTTCTTGAGTTTCAAAAGCGGTGGCAGCGATGTGTAGCTGCTGTTCAGCTTGCTTGCGATCACTGATATCGGTGTGTGTACCGATTAACCGCAGTGGATTTCCTTTATCATCACGACTGACCAGCTTTCCCCTGGAAAATATCCATTTCCAGGAGCCATCTTTGCAGCGCATGCGGAACTCGATAACATAAAATGGCTGGTTACCTGCGAAATATTCCTGGATGGTGGATAACACGCGATCCTTGTCATCGGGGTGCAGATGTTCTAACCACCCAGCTCCGGTACCCGGAAATTCATGATCGGCGTAGCCGACCATTTCTTTCCAGCGCTTGGAATACAAGGCTTCATCGGTTTTAGGATTCCAATCCCACACTCCGTCTCCTGCGCCTTCCAGTGCGAATTTCCAGCGCTCTTCATTCTCGCGATTTTGCCTGGCTGAAATAAGGCTGCTTAAGGTGTCCGAAATTCGATGTGCGATAACCTGGAAAAGATGCAGATCCTCTGCACCATGCACCACCTCACTTTCACAATGATGCAGTCCAAACGCCCAAGCCTTTTCGATTTTCGGCCGCAAAGCTGTTATCAATTGGGATTTGACTGAAAAGTCTTCTGCAATGAAAGGAGGGACAGGGTGATCGGTATCCGGGCAATATTGGATCGTGCCATTGGCACTGAGCAAGTCGCTGAATAGTTCAGATATATTGCTACCCATCGGCATTTCCACCCCTTGCACGAATAGTCCCGGCCATTCTGGACGCGTGCGCTCCATGGGAACACCCCAAGACTTCGCATCGGGATCACAGGGGTACAAGAACCAGGCGCGATCCGCATTAAAGAGTTCAAGCACCAAATCCAGCACGCCACTCATCATGTCATCCATGTTCTCGCTGGCAAGGCTGATTTGTGTAATCTGATTCAAAACATCCAGGAGTCGAATGCGATGCAAAAGATCGTCAGAAAGTTGATGGTCTTTATTCATTTTGATAAAGAATTAATGATTCACGCTGTCATAGTGTTATGGTCGGGACAAGAAATAAACCAATGCACGCCCAATGAATAATCGCTTCATGCTCCAAATCGCCATTGGAATACCAACATGTTAACAGTCGCAGACCGAACCTAAGCCGACCTTCGAATTGTTTGAAAGCGGCCGTGCGGAAAAATTTTCTGCACATGATGCCACGTCCCCATATTGTTATGGCCGAGAGGTAGCACCGAAATAATCAGTGAATTTCAGGAAATCTCCGGATCCTCACCGGAGGGCATTGTCGTAAGTGCCAGTTCAAGGTTCGAGGCAAGATTGTCAGCATATTGGGCCGCCTCAATTAACCGAAGCGACTTGTAGTATTTGGCTTTCGACCGAAAAGTATCGATATCGTCCAACAGTATCTTTCTTGTTTCGTCTTTTTTCATCGCTCCACTCCTGAACTTGGTTGAAATGAGGACAGATCGATAATATGCGCTCGGTAAAAATCGGCTCAACAAATTTGTCTGCCACATATATATAATAGTATGGACAAGAGTGAATGTCTCCTTTGGCACAAAGAATACGTTCTAACTTGCCATAAGCAGACACTTTACGTTTGATGTAATCGGATGCCGAGGCTCAGAGGAAATCCGCAAGCACAGCTTGCCGGAAGTCGGGTTGGCTGATAACTTATGTGTTGCCTCTTTTCTTCGCGTCTACCCTGGCATTAAATTTCTCCCGGATGATCACGAACCGCTCATGCCGCCCTTTGGAGATCAGGTCCACCCCATCATGGGCTTCCACGGCAAAAACAAGTTTCCTTCCCTCGACGGCTATCAATTCAACGGTAGCCGTTACTTCGAGGCCGGGCGGTGTTGCGGCTTCGTGGCTAACGTCGATGTGCGTTCCAAGCGTTTGTTCTTGCGGCCAATCGATGTGGGGGTTGATTGCCTTGATGCAGGCCCATTCGAGGAAACCCACCAGGAAGCCGGTTGCAAAGACTTCTGGCATTGCCGCAAACTCTTCCGATTCCGGATAAAGCGCGGGGACAGTTTTCGATGCGGGCACGACGAACTTATGCTCGTATCTGATACCTGGTTTCAATGTTTCCTTCATCCTTTTCTCCCGTTACGCTTAACCGTTACTAGCCGGACGCCCGTGTCCGATAATTTTTAGCGGCACTGAAAGCGCATGATGCCATTCTAATTTTCCGGTCCACCCCGACACTGGCGTGGCAGGTATCTGTCCTTGATCTCTTGGCTCATGCACTTCCATATGATTTTGTTATTTGCATCAAAAGATGGCACTAACAGCAAGGTCTTGCCCTCAATGGGTGCGGTTGCCATCGTGATAGTCACAACGCTATTTTGACTATCTACACCAATTTCTTTAATGAACGGCGGAAGCGGCGCTGCAAACCCTGCCTGCGCCAGGCTGACGGGAGTTTGTTGATGCTGGTAATAATAATTGGCGACCGACTCGGCTGCGTTTGTCCCGACAACGGCAGCTTGAGCCATACGGGCGCGTGTTGTGTAATCCTGGTATGCGGGAATAGCGATAGCAGCAAATATCCCGAGCATGGCAATAAGCGCAAATACAAGAACGGCGATCAGCACCACGTTGCTGGTGCCGCCCTTTCCAGAAAGCTCTCCGAGCTGTCGTTGCAAATCATGTGTAGACGAGCGGGTTTCTGAAATCTTCTTCTTGCAGTGTTTGTAGTAAAGGGCGTTTGCATACATCGGCGGCAACAACAAAATGCCGGCCGCATACAAGAAATAACCTATGCCAATAAAGGTACCGGCAGATTTTCCAGACATGGCAGCAGCAACCCCCATCGGGATCATGACGAGATAGGGCAGCAAGAAATATATCAGGGCGTTCAGCCACATCTTTCTGTAAAGGAACCAGTAAAAGGTTACAAAGAAGGCGGGCCAATTCCATGAAGCACCTGCATTCCCATCTCTGTCAAAGCGGGAGAAATGCCGCAAATAGTAGTCCTGATTCTTGGGTCCGACTATGGCCCTGTAAAATTCCTCCGGATTGCCAGGCGCATCAAATTCTGTGTGTAGGGTGGATGCATTCTGTACGACTTGAGGCAGCACACTGCCGCAGCCGGAACAACACTTTGCAGTGTTGTCGTTTGTGTTTCCGCATTGTGGGCAAAACATTCCTTTTCTCCCTGACTCGTTTTTGCTGTTATCGAGGTTTTTTGCTGCCCAACATTTAATAGCCGGACGCTTGCGTCCAAACATTTCTTAAAAGTACTGACTCGCATATTGCCATCGTGTATTGCAGGTGTGCAATGGTTTTGATTTACCGCCAACCCCGTGCCATTGCCAGAATTCAGTATCCGGCGAATGGCAATGCAATTCAGACCACCCTCGCTCACCGATATGTCTCAAACGCCGCCGCAAGACCGACAGACCAGGCGTTGCGGTAATACTGGGTTACGTTGTTGTTGTAGCCGGCCTGCCCCCACAGTACGATGGGCAGTCCCATGAGATCGCTCAGCGGGGTGAAGCCCAGTTCTGCACGGAAGGTATTCCACCTCGCGAAATTGCGGTAGCCGGTGGTAAAGGACAGGTCAGCACCCTTGAACCAGTTCCAATTTAAATCGCGGTTCACCTTAAGGCGTATGCCATCGACCTGGCTGATCCTGGTTATCGCGCGGGGAGCCTCCCACGGGAAATATTCCTCGCTCCCCTTCTGCAGCAAACCATATGACAAAAAATATCTCAACTCTACATCCAGCGAATTGGTGCCCAGCACGTCGAAATGCAGATGGCGCTTGTAATTCAGGTAATCCCAGCCGCGACTGATATAGTCCTGCGCAATATCAGCCCCGCCGACGCTTGCCGCCGTGCTGTCGAACAGCGGGACGGAATCCACATACTGGCCATTCGATTCGTGGGCATACCCCACATCGTAGAAGTCCTGCTTGTCATCTGTCGAACCCAGAAGCTGTCCTTCCGCGTATGAGGTGTAAAAGCGGAAGAATAGCTTGGGATTGAATTGCTTGGTCACGACCGGCGAGGAATGCCTCACGGTACCGCTGTACTGCCCCATCCTTCCGGTAAAGGAGAGGAAAGGCAACATATTGAACTTGTGCCCCTGCTGCATCGCTTCGTAGAACAAGGGGTAGCGCAGCGACAGGACAAAGTCCATGAAGCAGGACCGCTCATAGCTGTCCCTGGTACAACCCAGCCTGTTGGGCTCGTCGGAAGAGAGCATGGCCAAGGGGCTCAACGAACTT
>Ga0066793_10000420_pt1 | contig 16413 bp, 16 predicted proteins | sample PersoiDNA2013189_FD_83876 | JGI IMG/M metagenome (GOLD analysis project Ga0066793, IMG submission 83876) | Permafrost soil microbial communities from the Arctic, to analyse light accelerated degradation of dissolved organic matter (DOM) -... | ecosystem: Environmental > Terrestrial > Soil >... | reverse complement strand
CGCGCTACGGCGGCGTCGACCGGGAGATTCGCGTGGAACTCGACCCGGCTCGGTTGCAGGCCCTGGGTCTCACGGCGGTCGAGGTCAACGAGCAATTGCGGGCCCTCAATCTGGACGCCGCCGTAGCGCGATACCTGCGCGACTCCGGGCACGGCCAAAAGCCGCTTGGTGACCGTGTTGTCGATGAACCAGCTGAGTTCCTGCGGAGTGAGCGACGTGGTGGTCACCGCATAGTAGGCAATTGCGCCCCCATCCACGCTCTCGCGCTGCACCAACGGCTCCATGATCCCTTGCGGCAGATCGTTGCGCACCTTGGAGACCGCATCGCGCACATCGGTCACCGCGCGATCGATCGGCGTGCCGATCTGGAACTCGAGAAAGATGTTGACCGCGCCCTCCACGATGTAGGTGGTGATGTTGCGCACGTTGCCGATGCTCGAGATCGAGCCTTCCAGCTTTTGCGCGATCTGGGTCTCCATTTCGCTCGGTGCCGCGCCGGGCTGCGCGATCAGCACGTTCACCAGCGGATACGCGATATCCGGATTCAGATTGATCGGCAGGCGCACGAAGGCGACGACGCCCAGGAAGAACAGCACCACGAACAACACCATCGGTGTGATCGGATGCCGAATCGCCCAGGCGGAAATGTTCTTCACGAACTGCCCGCGGTCTTGACCACCGGACTGACCACCTCGCCCTCCTGCAGGAAGGCCCCGGCGGTGGCTACGACGTGCTCCTTGCCGTTGAGGCCGTCCGCGACCGTGACGCCGTTGGCGACGATTCCCGATACGTGCACGGCACGCCGTTCGACCTTGTTCTGCGAGTTGACGATCAAGACGTAACTGCCCTTCTCATCCGACAACACCGCGGTTTGCGGCAGCACGATCCGGTCGGCGTTGCTCACCGTCACCTCGGCACGGGCGAACGCGCCCGGCCGCAAATTCGCATCGGGCGCGAGCGATACGCGCACCAGCCCCAGGCGCGTCTGCGGGTCGATGACCGCGCCCAACAGCCGCACACGGCCCGGGTACGCTTGCGAGGTTCCGGTGAGGCGCACCGTGACAGGTTGGCCCACCTGCAACAGCGGCAGGTCCTGCTCGGCCACCTGGCCGCGCAGCTCGACTTCCTCGCCCTCCGCCAGCCGAAATAGTGCGCCGCCGCCGGGACTCGCGGTCTGTCCCACTTCGACGCTGCGCGTCAGGATGAGGCCGTCGGCGGGAGCACGCACCACGGCCCGCGCCAGCCGAGCCTGCGCCTCGGCCAACTGCGCCGCCGCGACTTTGACCTTCGCGGCCGCGGTGACCGAATTGGAACGGCGGCGCTCGGTTTCTTCGGCCGACAACGCGCCCGAGGCGCCGACCGCGACCGCGCGCCGATACTCCGCTGCGGCGAGGTCCGCCTCGGCGCGCGCGAGCTCCAGGGCGGCCTGCAAGTTGGCGACCTGCGGCGCGAGCACCGACACGTCGAGGCGCGCCAGTACTTGACCGCGCTTGACATGGTCGCCCGCCTCCACATAGATCGCCGCGACCCGTCCGCCGTCCCCTTCGACGCCGATGGGCGTATCGTAGCGGGCGCCGATCGTGCCGATGATGTTGACGGTCGTCGGCATGGCGCTCACCCCAACCTCGGTCACCGACACGGTGGGAATGCCGGTCTTGTTGGCCAGCGCGCCTTTCGCCGCACGTGCCTGCATCAACCGCATCGCGAGCAACCCGACGATCAGCGCCGCCAGGAGCGCGAACAGCCAGACGGCGCGCCGGGCCGTGAGCCAGGTCGGCGCGTGGGGCGCGTTCAGGTCGAACCCCGAATCGTTCATTCGATGACGTCCCACGGGTAGCGCCTTTGCTCGAGGATAAAACCGGCGAGCGAATCCATCTCTTGGTCCTCGTTGCGCTCGATGCGGCGCACGTTATGCGCCATACGGCGCCGCGCCTGACGCGCGAACACTTGCGCGACGGCCACCGCCTGAGCACCCGCATCGCCCGCTTCCCTGGAACCGCCGGCGAAACTCACGGCCCGCGACAAGACACACAGGCCGACGAACAAATCAACGGTGATGTCGGCGACACGCTTCAGCGCGTGCTGACGCCCTGCGATGCTCTTGCCGTACTTGCGCAGCAGGAAATCGGCCGCCTTGGCGAGTTCCGCCGTGTATTTTTCGTAGATACCCGCCGCTTCGCGCAGCTGCGGCGGAATCTTGCCGAGAATCTTGGCTCGGCCCACCCCGGTCGCGTGACTCAAGCGCTTTTCGGCATACTCGGTCAGCACGCCGAATCCCTTGATCGGATGATTGAAGATCTTGTCGATCGCGGTGCGCAATTCAGCCAGCGATTTGCCGAGGTCCTTCAGGGCAGACAAGGCGATGTAGAGCCGCAACACTTCGTTGGTCCCTTCGAATATCGTCAAGATCCGCGAATCCCGCGCCGCCCGTTCATACGGATAGCCGCACATGAAGCCGCTGCCGGCCGCGATCTGCAGCGCCTCGTACGCGCCGCGCTGGATCGCCTCGCTCGCGTACACCTTGCTGATCGCCGCCTCCACCGAGTAATCATCGAGACCTGAATCGATGTAGTGCGCCACCATCCACACCACGCTTTCGGCGGCGAAGCACTCGAGAGTCATCTGCGAAATTTTTTCGCGAATCAATTCGAAATCCCCGATGGGCTGTCCGAATTGCTTGCGCGTCTGCGCCTGCTCGGTCGCGAGCGCAATCAGCGCTTTCATTCCGCCCACCGCGCCGCCGCCCAGGCCGGTGCGCCCGTTGTTCAAGATGCTCATGGCGACCTTGAAGCCCTTGCCCTCGTCATCCAGAATATTTTCCGGAGGCACGCGCACGCCGGCAAAGCTCACGGTTGTGGTCGATGAGGCGCGGATTCCCATCTTGTCTTCGTGCGGCCCGTGGCTCACCCCCGGCCAGCGCGCTTCGACCAAAAACGCGCTGATCTTGCCTGCGCCCGAAGCGGTGCGCGCGAAAACCGTATACAGGTCGGCGATCCCGCCATTGGTGATCCAGATCTTTTCGCCGTTGAGCGTCCAGGTCCCGTCGGCGTTCTTTTCTGCGTGCGTACGGATGGAGGCCGCGTCCGACCCTGCGCCGGGTTCGGTCAAACAAAATGCGGCGATCATCTCGCCGCTGGCGAGCTTCGGAAGATAGCGCGCGCGTTGCTCGGCGGTGCCGAACAACAGTATTCCCTTCATTCCGATGGAGCTGTGGGCGCCAAAGGTGAGCGACACCGAACTGTCGTGCGCGCTGCTTTGGCTCAAGACGCGCGCGTAGCCCGCGTTCGACAGCCCGAGACCGCCGTGCTCCTCGGGGATGATGAGCCCGAACAGACCCAGATCGCGCAGCCCCTGGATGAGCTCCGGCGGCTGCGCCGCCTCCCGGTCCCATTGCTTGAAATCGCGATGCTTGGGCGCCAGGAACTGGTCGATCGCCTCGAGCATCATCGACAATACCTCACGATCCTTGGCGCGCAGACGCGGATAGGGAAACTGGCCCCCCTCGACGATTCGACCGGCCATCAGACTCTTCGCGACGCTCATCGGGCTCCAGCCTACTCGGCGATTCGATCGATCACCAGATCCCGCGCGCCGTCGCGGCCGACCTCATAGGTCAGTTCGCCGTACAAATCACCGGCAGCGGGCAGCGGCTGCCCGCTGAAGGACACCCGTGCCACGATGGATACCCGCTGGCCCGCGAGCAGAGCGCGACCGGGCAGCATCGAATCCGCGGACGACAGATGTATCTGCGTGCCGATGGCGGAGCTGGCGAGGCGCTTGGCCGCCAGCGGCGGGCCCCGGCCGCCGGGTTCGCGCGCGAACACGAACAGTTGCGCGCCCTCCGTCAGGCGCGACTTGAGCGCCGGCGCGATGCTGAGATTGATCGTCGCCGTGGCCTCGGGCCCCGCCGATGCCGCGCCTGATTGGGGCACGCCCGACGAGGGTTGCGGACCGGCAGGGCCCAGTTCGGCAATTTTCTCATTGAGCAGGGTCTGTATTTGCTCCGGCGGGTGCATATTCTTGAGCGCTTGCCAGCGGCTGCGCGCCGCCGCCCGGTCGCCGCGCGCCTCGGCCGCGAAGCCGCCGTACAATAGAGCTCTTGGGTTGGCAGGCGCCAGCGTCACCGCCTTTTCGAACAGTTCCGCCTCCGCCGGCGTGAGATCGCCGCCCTCGCGCTGGCTCATGGCCTCTCCCAATCCCAGCAGCGCGTCGACGTTGTTCGCATCGAGACCGCGCGCATGCTCGTAAGCCGCGACCGCATCCTCCGTACGCTCGAGCGCGAGATAGGAGCGCCCCAACATCAGCCATCCGGTGAGGTCATTGGGCTTATCGTGCAGGTGCTGCTCGAGCTTGGCGACCATCGCGAGCACGTCCGGGGCCGCCTGCGCCTGCGCCGTCGCATGCCAATTCCAATTCGACCACAGCGGATACAGGACCGCGGCGGCGCCTATCACCAATGCGCCCGACACCGCACCCAGCAGGCGGCTCTGGCGATTGCGGAGCAGCGGCAAAGCCACGGCGGTCGCGGCTATCGTCGCCATGAGCGCGGCGACCACAAGAAATGTGTTCATTGATTGCATCGGCCCCTCAACGGGGCTCATCGTCCAGCGGCAAGCGCGAACGCTGGCGTGCCACGCGGTAAATGATGATCCCACCCAGCAGCAGCATGATAAACGGGGCGCCCCAAATTAGCAGGGTTTTCGGCTCCAGCGGCGGACTGAAGCGCACGAATTCGCCGTAGCGGTCGGTCATGAAGGTGAATATCGCGTCGTCGCTCTTGCCGGCCAGCAGCATTTCGCGCACCTGCCGGCGCAGGTCGGAGGCGAGTTCGACGTTGGAGTCCGCGATCGATTCGTTCTGACACACCAGGCAGCGCAATTGCCCGGTAATGCGTTCGAAGCGGACCTGCAGTGCCGGATCCTGCAATTGGCCGTAGGCGTCGAGCGCCGGCGCCGGTGTCGCGTCCGCAAGCGCCAGTGCGGCGCCCATGCCGAACGCCGCGACAATCAACAGTGCCACAAGCTTCACGCGCCGCCCCGGCGTGCCGCGTCGATTCGCGGCACGAACTCGCGTTGCCAAACCTCCGCGGTCATGGGCGAGATGAATTTGAACAGCACGCGGCCATTGCCATCGACCAGAAAGGTCTCCGGCGCGCCGTAGACTCCCCAATCGATCGCGGTGCGGCCGTCCGTGTCAAAGGCGACCGCCGCATAGGGATTACCCAATTGTTGCAGCCATTGCTGCGCCTTGCCGCGTTCGTCCATGTAATCGAGTCCGATGATCGGCACCACGCGCTGCTGCGCGATGGCGAGCAACGCCTCGTGCTCCTGCCGGCAGGCGACGCACCAGGTGCCCCAGACGTTCAGCACGTAAACCTGCCCCTTGAGGTCGGCATTGCTGACGAGGCGATTCGGCTCCAGCACATCGCCCAGCGTGAACAGGGGCGCCGGCTTGCCGATCAAGGGGGACGGCAAGGCATGGATGTCCCGATTCGGATTCAGGCCGAATGCGAACAGGACCGCCAGCGCGATAAATACCGCACACGGTAACAAGAACTTCCACATCAGGCTGCCCTGTAGCTCGGCTCCGGACCGGGCGGCGCGGCCGCCGCGGCGCTCGACGCCGCCTTCACGCGGATGCGATATCGCCGGTCGGTTGCCGCGACCAATCCGCCGATCGCCATCACCAAAGCGCCGAGCCAAATGTAGCGGACCAGCGGTTTGTATTGGATGCGCATGCTCCAGGCGCCGTTGCCCAAGGGATTGCCCATGGCCACGAACAGATCCCGTGACCAGCCCACCGAGATCGCGGCCTTGCTGTTGTCGGTCTGCTGTATCCGGAAATGGCGTTTTTGCGGCTCCAAGACGGTTACCGGCTTGCCGCCGTGCGTGACCACCACCAGCGCTTGCACCGCATCGTAATTCGGCCCGCGCACATCGACCGCATTGACGAAGCGAAATTCGTAACCGGCGATCGAATAGCTGTCGCCCGGTTTGAGCGCCACATCCTTCTCGATCTTGTAGCTTTCCACGCCGCTTGCGCCGATGGCGAATACCCCGACGCCGAGGTGGGCGATCGCCATGCCGAGCAGTCCCGCGGTGAGCGCCTGTTTTTGCCGCACGCGGCGAATCGGCTCCAGAAGCGCGGAAAAGATGATCCAGAATCCGAAGCTGAAGCCGATCAGTCCGACCCAATGAAACGAACCGAACCCCCATCCCTGAATGAGCACCGACAAGAGCACGGCGAGTCCGAGCAACCAGCCGAGCGGCCGCGCCGCCGCGCTGAGTCGGCGGCGGCGCCACGCCGAATGCATGCCGATGGCCAGAAACACCATCAGCGGCAATACGGGTATCATAAACATCAGCGCGAACACCGGCGGCCCGACCGAGATCTTGCCGAGGCCGAATACCTCATAGGCCAGGGGCGACAGCGTGCCCCACATCACGAGGCCGGCCACACTCACCAGAATCACATTGTTGACGAGCAGGAAGAATTCGCGCGAGAACAACTCGAATCCTCCGGGCACGTACAGTTTAGGCGCGCGCCACGCATACAACGTGAGCGACCCGCCGATGGTGATCACCAAGAACGCGAGGATGTACAGGCCGCGCGTCGGATCGCTGGCGAAGGAGTGCACCGAAACGAGCACGCCCGAGCGCACCAGGAAGGTGCCGACCAGACTCAGCGAGAAGGCGAAGATGGCGAGCAGCAGGGTCCAGCTCTTGAAGATGCCGCGCTTCTCGGTGACGCTCAAGGAGTGGACCAACGCGGTTCCCACCAGCCACGGCATGAATGAGGCGTTCTCGACCGGATCCCAGAACCACCAGCCGCCCCAGCCGAGTTCGTAGTAGGCCCACCAGCTTCCGAGCGCAATCCCGATCGTCTGAAATATCCACGCGAACAAGGTCCACGGCCGGGTCCATTTGGCCCAGGTCTGATCCAGCCTTCCTTCGAGCATTGCCGCGCACGCAAACGCGAACGCCACGGAGAATCCGACGTAGCCGGTGTACAACATCGGCGGATGAATCGCGAGCGCGAAGTCCTGCAGCACCGGATTCAAGTCGGTGCCGTCCTGCGCGGCCGGCATCAGCCGCGTGAACGGGTTCGAGGTCCACAAGGTGAACAACATGAAGCCGCAGCTGACCAATCCCATCACACCGAGCACCCGGCTCGAAAAAGTCTCCGGCAGCTGGCGGCTGAACGCGGCGACCGCCGCGCTCCAGATCGACAGGATCAGTATCCACAGCAGCAACGAACCCTCGTGTGCGCCCCAAACGGCCGCCACGCGATAGAACACCGGCAGTTGCGAATTGGAGTTGCGCGCCACATAGAGCACCGAGAAATCGTTGTTCACGAACGAATACACCAGGCACGCGAAGGCCATCACCACGAACACGAACTGGCCGGCCACCGCGGGGCGCGCCACGCTCATCCAGTGGGACTTACCGCGCCACGCGCCGCCCAAGCCGAAGAACGCCTGCGCCAGGCTCAGCACGAACGCCAGGGTGAGGGCGAATTGTCCGAGTTCCGGTGTCATCGAGACTCCCCTACCCTAACCCGTCGGGCCTGGCGAAGGCGCCGGCGCCGGCGAAGATCCCTGCGCGACCGCTTTGCGCTTGAGCGAGCTCGCGACTTCCGGAGGCATGTATTTCTCATCGTGCTTGGCGAGCACCTCATCGGCTACGAAGGCGCCGTTCGCTCCCATGGTCCCGTGGGCGATGATGCCCTGCCCCTCGCGAAACAAATCGGGAAGCACTCCGGTGTACTCGACCGGCACCTCGTGCGCGAAGTCGGTGAGAACGAATCTGACCTTGAGATCGCCCGACTTGCGCGCGACGCTGCCCTTGACCACCATGCCGCCGACGCGAAAACGCTTGAGCGTGGGCGCCTGGCCCGCGGCAATTTGGCTGGGGTCGTAATAGAACATGATGTTCTCGCGCGAGGCCAACACGGCGAGCGTCACCGAGGCGGCCACGCCGGTCAGGATTCCGAGCACCACCCACAAGCGTTTTCGACGCGGAGTCATCGTCAATTCTCGTCGCTCATCGCGAGGGTGCGCCCCGCTCGCTGGCGAGCCGCGGCATGAAAGCGGCGCGCCGACCATAGATTCCAGGCGAGCACGGTACAGGCAAAGCCGAAGCACGGCCAGACAAACCGCGCATAACCGCCCATGGACCAAAAATCTCCGCCGTTCACGATTTAATCGCCTCCCGCACCCAAGTCGCTTGGCGTTCCCGATTGAGAACTTCGCCGCGCAGCCGCATGCACAGCACCGCCCCGAAGAAACACATGAATCCCAGCATCATCGACAGCAACGGCAACAGCATGCTGGGCGGCATGGACGGTTTGCCTAGTTTAGCAACCGTGGCACCCTGATGCAGCGAGTTCCACCACAGAACCGAATAATGGATGATCGGCACGTTCACCACGCCCACGATCGACAGCAATGCGGCCGCCCGATCGCCGCGGTTTGAGTCCTCGAACGCCGGGCGCAGCGACATCACGCCGGCAAACAGGAACAGCAGGATGAGTTCCGAGGTCAAGCGCGGGTCCCAGGCCCAATAAGTGCCCCACATCGGCCGCCCCCACAGCGAACCGGTGACCAAGGCCAACACGGTGAACGATGCGCCGATCGGCGCCACCGCCGCGGCTACGGCGTGACCCATCTTGATGCGCCAGATCAGTCCAATGGCGCCCGCCACCGCCATGGTGCTGTACGCGAACATGGATATCCACCCGCTCGGCGCGTGCACATAGATGATGCGAAACGCATCGCCCTGCTGGTAATCGGGCGGCGCGAACACGAGGCCCGCAATCGCGCCGTAGCCGATGGCGAACGCCGCCGCCGTCAAGAACCAGGGGATCAAGGTCGCGGCGACCCGGTACACATGGGGAGGCGATGCGAGCCTGTAAAACCACGTCCACATAGAATCGGCCCCTCGGTCAGTCAAGCGCTATGCGCAGCGCGGCGGCCGCGGCGAAGGGCGCCAGTGTAGAAGTGAATACACAGAGCGACGCCAGAAAATACAACGCTCCGGCCGCGCTCGTCCCTGAAATCGCCCGATCCGTTGCACCGGCTCCGAATATCAGCAGCGGCATCGCCAGCGGCAGCACGATCAAGGACAAGAGCACATTGCCACGGCGCAGGCCCACCGTGAGGCCGGCGCCGATGGCGCCCAGCCAGCTCAGCGTCAGTGTACCCAACGCCAATCCGAGCAGCATGGTCGCAAATGCCGAGACCGGTATGTTGAGCCCGATTGCGACCACCGGCGATACCAGCACCAGCGCCGCTCCGCTCACCAGCCAATGCGCCAACGTCTTGGCAATGACAATCGTGGCCAAACTCTGTCCAGACAGCGCCAACTGCTCCAAAGTTCCATCGTCCGCATCGTTCTTGAATAGCGAATCCAACGACAGCAGCGACGATAGCAGTGCGGCCACCCATAAAACGCCCGGCGCCATGTCTCGTAACAGCGACAACTGCACGCTCAAGCCCAGCGGAAACAGCGTGGTGACGATCAAAAAGAACACGAGCGGCTGCAGCAGCTGTTCCGGCCGCCTGAAACTGAGACACAGTTCCCGATGCATGATGAGCATCATGGCTCGGCGCGCGCCCACGCTTGTTTCAGCCTCGATCGGCCTGCCGACATTCATCCCTGTAGCTCCAAGCGGCGCTGCGTCGCATTGAGCTTGAGATCGTGATGCGCGACCACGAGCGCCAATCCACCGCCGTTCACATGATCCTCGAGCAACGCGGACATCAGCGCCGATCCCGCCGCATCGAGATTGGTAAAGGGCTCATCCAGCAGCCACAGAACGGCCCGCGCCGCCAGCACGCGTGCCATCACCACGCGGCGGCGCTGGCCTGCCGACAACACGCGCACCGGCAAATCGGCACAGCCGGCGACACCGGTGCGGCCGAGACAGTCGCGCAGTTCCGCAAGGGTTGCGCGCCGCTTTAGGCCCACCATGAACCACAGGTTTTCCAATGCGGTCAGGTCGCCCTTCAGCGCCGGCTCATGCGATGCATAGGCAAGCGCCCATTGATACTCGGGGCGCGTGTTGGCAATCGATTTGCCGAGCCAGGCGACGCCGCCCTGTTCCGGCCGGAGCAAACCGGTGGCGACGCGCAGCAAGGTGGTCTTGCCGGCACCGTTCGGTCCTGCGACATGCAGCAGTTCGCGCGGCCGCACCTCGAGACTTACGCCCTTGAGCACGTGGCGATCCCCGCGCCAAACGTGGACCCGATCGACGCAAAGACCGTCAACTGCACTGTTCATCGGGTCGCGAGCTTAACCAAATCAAGCGGTTGAAGCTACCAACTGCGCCCGTTAGTCGGCATCCCGTTCCGCCGAATAGGGCGTAATGGCCTCCGCTTTGAGGCTCGGCAGGGTCTTGACGTTGCGGATCACTTGCGAGCGTGCGGCCAGCGCGGCCAGCAGCAACGCGGTGCCTCCGGCAAACGCCAGTGCCGCCCGCAGACCGAAGTGCTCGCCCAGCCAGCCGCCCAACAGCGCACCGGGCCCCGCGGGCAGCAGAATCAGCCAGCGCATGGTGCTCGTCATGCGCCCCAGCATCGGCGCCGGCGTGACCGATTGCCGCAGCGACAAAAAATTGATGAATATGAATACCGCGCCCATGCCGAAACACAACAGCATCGTGGCGTACGCGGCGATTCCCATTCGGTTCAATGGCGCAAAGGCGAGCAACAGCCACCCCGCTCCGCATATTGCGAATCCAAGCACCAGCGTCGGTCCGGGACCGAGACGCCGCGCCACCCGATAGCCGAGCGCACTGGCGATGACCGTGCCCACTCCGAGGGCGACATAGCTCAGGCCGACTTCCCGCTCGGTCAATCCAAGCAGGCGCGTCGCGAACAGGATCTGCACCACCATCGCCGCTTGATTGCACAACTCCCACACTCCGACGCAGGTGGCCATGGTGAGGAGCAGCTCGTGGCTGCGCACAAAGCGCAATCCCTCGCGCATGGCGGGCCAGAACGGCGGATTGACTCGGCTCGGCGTTTCCTTCACGCGCACGCCGCGCAATATCGACGCCGATATCAGCAGCAGGAAGGCATCCGCCAGCAGCGCGAGCGGAGCACCCGTCACCTTGATCAAAGCTCCCGCGGCACCGGGCCCGGTCACTTCGGCGGTTGAGGATGCCAGGGCGTTCTTCGCATGCGCCTCGACCAGCCGTTCGCGCGGCACGATCTGCGTCAGAACGATTTGCGCGGCGCTGCCCGCCGTGGTGTTCACCGCGCCGATCACGAATCCAACGAAATACAGCCATTGCATCGACAGCCACCCGAACCACCATGCCAACGGCACCGTCGCCACGGTGATCGCGATCGATATTTCGCCCACGACGTAGACCGGTAACTTGCGCACCCGATCGAGCCATACGCCCGTCGGCAGCGAGAACAGGACAAAGGGAAACAATTCGGTGGCGCTCAATACGCCCATTTGTGTCGGCGAAGCGTGCAGCAGCACCGCGGCCGACAGCGGCAGCGCGAGCAGCGTTACCTGCCCGCCGAACGAGGAGATGAGAATCGAGGTCCACAGCCGCCGGTAGGTCGCATCGCGCAGCAGATCGGTGGGGCCCAGCGCAAAGCGCTGAAGCCACCGCAACGGCGGCAATCTGCGAAGCGAAGCAATGTTCATGGATCAAATCGGTTTGCGATCGAGAATTTCAAAGCATAGCGGAGGCGCGCTGTTCGCGCCCAACCGTATCGCGTGAAGATCTGCGCATCCTGAACCGGCTCGCGCGCGGCGGGACGATCAATGCAACCGCGTGGGCATCTATGCTATAGATGCGACGCACAAATAAACATCGCGCGGCGCGCACGCATTTCGGCAATCACTACACCGGCCCGATCACCGCAGCGCAGGTCGAGGCGCTCGACAATCCGGGTTATCTGGTGGAGATCGAGGTGACGACGCTGCGCCCCTGAGCGCATGCTATTGCCGCGGCGCGTAATTGCCCCAAGGTAAATGGCCTTTGGTACGGGTCCGGGTCTTGTCGCCCGCTACGCACCAAAATCACTAGCGATATGGACGCGGATTCGGTCGCGGATTTCCGTAGAAACCGCAGTCTTGTTGAGTAATTCGAGCAAGCGATCGCGCGATACAATACCCCGCCTGGCAAGCTCGCGGGTAAAGACAACGTCCTTTTCCCGACGCGCAACATATTTGGCTATTGCAAGATCGTGAGGATCTAGGCACAAACCCTGAACACCCTCGGTATCCCCAGCAGGGAGATTGACCAGTCGGCCTTTCCAACCCTTTGGAAGAGTCGCGGTGGTGTGATCGACCGGATCCGCGTAGTAACCAAAGCTTTCATGAAACGGCGAGTACAGACCGATGACGTTCAACCAGTCCGTCCGATCGGCATGCTTCGAGGCAATAAGATCAACCTCGAACGATTTCACAAGATCATCGGGAAGATCGGGAAATTTGCCATGAAGAGACTGGCTGCCGATGATTATGAATTTCCTCTCGCCGGTGATCCTTCCTGCGGCGCGCAGTACCTGATCAACTTCCAGCTTCTTCATTCAGCTTCCTGACCTCCGCTTGCGTGAGAAGCCCGACACCTGGCATCGATTGCCTCAGTCTCACGGCATTCTCGTCACGTCCAAGCATTACGGCAAAAAGTGCGCCGTCATCCTCCGATTGCGCGATGGCTTGCCATTCATCATAGGCTGGACCCCATGTCCCCTGCCTCTTCCATCGGTGCAAATTAGCGAGCATCTGGGCCCGAATTTCCCGGGGCGTAAAGCGACGAACAACTGCAAGGGCGATGCGCCGCTTCAGCTCATCCAATGCCTTATGCGAAAGTCCACCGCGACCTGCCGGTCTAATGCCGCGCTCGGTAAGTTCCAAATGATCGCCCTCACCAACGCCCCATTCATCCAGCGTATCCTTCGGTAAAATGACTCCAAGCGAGTTTCCAATGCGTCGCACTGTAAGTTTCATTTGATCATTATAACTAGTTATAACAAGCGCCGCAACGGAGAACCGGATTCAGCTGAGGTGAATTGCGCACTATTTCACCAGCTGGCTTCCCGATATCTCGATGGTGCCCTCGCCCGGAGTCGAACCGGGATGGCTGTTAACCGACGGATTTTAAGTCCGTTGCGTCTACCGATTCCGCCACGAGGGCTTCGGGCCCGAAAAGTGTAGCAGAGGCCCCTTAAAACGCGAGGCGCTCGCTCGCGGGTATGCACCAGATATCGAGCGGCGCGCTGCGGCCCCGCAGTTCGAACTGCGGTAGCTGAAGAACCGGAATCGACTGCATATCCAGCCCGCCCTTCTTGCCCGCATCGAGCACCTCGGCCACTGAACTGGACAGCAAAACTTCGCCGGCCCGCGCTCGGCTGCAAAGCCGGGCGGCGACATTGACGGTATCGCCAACCAGGGTGGTTCGCCTTTGACCGCGAGGACCCAGCATTCCCACCGCCACCTCGCCGAGATGCAGTCCAACCCCAATGCCGCTTTCGATCGCGAGGTCGCGCCGCCAGCGCCCCGCGACCTGCGCGAAGTTCTTGAGCATCTCGTGGCCGGCTGCCAGCGCATCGCGTGCGCCTTCCCCTGCCCGACGGTCGAGGCCAAAGCCTGCCATCATGCCATCGCCCGCCATATGGAAAACCTGGCCGCGGTATCGCGTCGTGGCGCTCGCGAGCACGTCGAAGAACTCATCCAGCAGCGGCACGATACGTGCCGGCGCGAGTCGCTCCGCGAGACCAGTGTAGCCTCGCAGATCCGCGAACAACACGGTTACTTGAGTGGTCTTCGCGCCACGAGGTCGCGCGAGGCGCGGGCGCGCGACGCTCGTCACCGTGATTGCACTGGTTGCACGCACCTTCGGAGTGTTCATCGTTGAGGCATTCACTACTGTTGCTCGCATTGCGCGACAAGCGCGCTGACGAGCGCCAGTATGCCCTATCACCAGTGCGGGCGCAGCCGCCCGCCGGTGCTTTGTGCAAACGCGCGCCTCCACTCTGCGGCTCAGCGCCTCATTGTCGCGCCATGGCGATGCGGATGGCCTCCTGCGCCGAGACCAAGTGATCGGGGCTAACGGCAGCATCGGCGATCGCCAACTGCACTCCCTTGACCTGACCGGAAAACTCATTGCCTGGCGAACCGTAGTCCGGCGAGACCGGGGAACCCGTGTCCACTCCCACATCGCATCCGTCATCGGCCGAAAACACCATGGCCGCGGTTGCCGGGATCTTGCCCTCGCCGACTTTTTTCCCGTCCACGAACAAGGACGCCGTCCCGCCCTTGCCGAGGCCGCCGCCGTCGTAGGCGAACTCCATGCGCACCTGATGCTCGCCCGCGGGCAGCGCGCTCGCCGATTCGACGTTGAACTGCTGGATGCCGAGGAAGTTGTAGCAGTACTTGAGCTTGCCGCCCTTGGCATAGAGGCTCCAGCCGCCGATGTTGCCGCCTTGCGCGACGATGACGCCTTGCGCCCCGCTCGCGGGCACCACGATCGCGGCGGTCACTGAGTGGGACTTGTTCTTGACATTGACCACCGAGTTTTCGGACAAACGTCCCATGCTGCCGAACAGAATCTGCGAGGTGCCCTTGATCAGCACCGGCCGCCCCGCCGTATCCGAGTTCAAGCGTCTGGCTAGGTCGTCGTCCATCGGCAAGACGTTGTAGCGCACCGCCTCGATCAGCCACAGGCGCTGCAGTTCGTGCAGCTTCTCGGGCATTTGCTTCGCCAAATTGTTCGCCTGGCTCCAGTCCTTGGTGGTGTCGTAGAGTTCCCAGATATCGTCGTCGAAGGCCGGGGTTTTCTCCCCGATGAGCAGCCACGGCGTCTTGTGCCGCGTCACCGCGGTCCATCCTTTGTGATAAATGCCGCGGTTCCCGACCATTTCGAAATACTGGGTGTCGCGCTTGGAAGGCGCGTTGGCATTCGCCTTGTCGAAGGTGTACAGCATGCTCACGCCTTCGATCGGCCTTTGCTTGATGCCATTGACCTGCTCGGGCTCTTTGATGCCGGCAGCCTCGAGGATGGTCGGCACGATATCGATGACGTGGTGAAATTGGCTGCGCATGCCCCCCACGTCTTTAATGTGGCCCGGCCAGGAGATCGCCAAGCCTTGGCGGGTTCCGCCGAAATGCGAGGCCACCTGCTTGGTCCACTTGAACGGTGAATCGAACGCCCATGCCCATTGCACCGCCATGTGCGGGTAGGTCTTGTCCGAGCCCGGCCGATCTCGTGGTCGGTATAGGCGGCATAGGCCGCGAAGACCTCCGCCTCGCGCGCATAGAGTTTCTTCTGCACCGCCGACAGCGAATCCCATCGCGGCAGGTTGGCGCCGTCAAAATAGCATCTGAGGCCATTTTTGCTGTGCGAAAGACCAGCTCAGGTTGCCGTCATGCAATCCGCCACGAGTGCCGGCGCACGTTGTCTGAACGGGAATCGTTCGTGTTGGCATGAAAGCAACTCGAGGAAATCGACGCAATATGTGAAAAGCTCGACAGAATATGTCATCGATGTCGAATAATAATTATCCATGGGCGGTTCTAGTTAGAGAGTTCGCCATGTTGCCGAGCATTGCTTACAGACCGATGGCCCCGCGCCCAGCGCCAGGAGGCGTTGAATCGATTGCCATTACGCGACCGCGGGACGCGTCGCCGCAGTGGGCTCTGGATGTCCTCGTCGACAGTGGCCTCGCGGCATTTCTGGTGCTCGACGGTCCGAGGATCACTTATGTGTCGCCGGCCTTCCTGATGCTCGTCGGCTGGGAAACGTCCAAAGCGATACGACCCGCCAGCCTGCCTGAACTCATCGGCGATGCCGACTGCGCGCGCTTCCTCGCCGGGCTCGCGAGCGCCGGCGGGCGGCATCGCGACATCTGCACCCTGCGCCGCTTGACTGACTCCGAGGCCTACCTGGCAATCGACGCGGCGGTGATCCAGACGACCACGGGCCCGCGCACGGTGCTGGTCGCGTCCGACGTCACCACCTGGATGCAAAGCCAGGCTCGGTTGCAGCGGCTGGCGTTCGAGGACACGCTGACCGGACTCGCCAACCGGGCGCTCCTGCACGATCGCATGGCGCAAGCCATTGCCGCCGCACGCCGCAACGCCGGCAGCTTCGCGGTCCTGCTCATCGATCTCGACCGATTCAAGCCAATCAACGACATACACGGTCATGCGACCGGCGACCTCGTGCTGCGCGAGACGGCGCGGCGGCTCCAGGCTGCCGCCCGCGCAGTCGATACCGTGGCACGCCTCGGCGGGGACGAGTTCGTCGTATTGCTTGGTGGCGATGGCGGTCGCGATGAAGCACAGCTGGTCGTCCAGCGGATCATGCAGGCCGTCACCGCGCCGCTCGCGCTGCACGGACTGCGTCTCGGCGTCAGCGTCGGTATCGCGATCTATCCCGACGACGGGT
>Ga0066793_10000419_pt1 | contig 16416 bp, 13 predicted proteins | sample PersoiDNA2013189_FD_83876 | JGI IMG/M metagenome (GOLD analysis project Ga0066793, IMG submission 83876) | Permafrost soil microbial communities from the Arctic, to analyse light accelerated degradation of dissolved organic matter (DOM) -... | ecosystem: Environmental > Terrestrial > Soil >... | reverse complement strand
TTTCTGATCACAGTGGTCGCGCGACTGCCGTGTATCGGCTTCCTTGTCGCCCTGGTCGCCGGCTCCCTGGGGCTGGGGGCGGTGGTGTTGACCCGCTTCGGCACGCGCCTGTTCGTGCGGACGAACACCCCGGCCGGTTATCTGGGGCCCGGCGCCGCGTCTACCGACGACCGTCCCCTGCCCTGAAGTCAGATAAGACGTTGGCAATGGCCTCCGGTGGCACTCCCCGCCGGGGGCCATCTTTATTGAAGAGGGATAGCCGTCGCCACGGGCCATTTGACCAGTCTCGCGTCGCAGGTTACAATACCGCGGGGCGGCCGGTCAGAGGTTGTCGCTGCCCTCTGGGCGCGTTCGCCGCAAGCGCGTTGCCTGCGGGCAAGCGCGGCGCGAGCGGGAGTGGTGGATGGTTGGTATTGCACAGGCGGTGGAGCGAAGCGAGGAGGACGGCTGCGCGGCGCCCGAGTCCGGGCCTTTGATTGGCCTGCGCGTCTCGGCCAGTCGCAGGCTGTGGCGGCTGGGGCCGGGCTGGGCCGTGCTCGCTGGAGCCTTGGCCGGCGGCGTACCCTTGCTGGGTGGGGATACCCTTCTGCGACTGGCCGGAGCGATCGTGCTGGCGGACCCGGCCTGGGGCGCCGTTTGGGTGCCGGTGGCCGGCTGTGGGCCGCGCTGGATCGCTGCCCTGGGCGGCCAAAGGGATCCGGGAACGGCTTATTGGGCGCTGCCCTATCTGCAGCCCGCTGCCCCGGCTGCCCGGCTGCGGGCGATGCTCCCCGAAGCTCGCTGGCATAATATCCTCGTTGCCGCGCTCCTGATGGCTGGCCTGGGTGCTCTGCTGGGCTTGCCTGCGCTGCTGCTCAGCCTGGTCGCCTTGGCGGTGACCTTCTGGGCATTGTTCGTGGTCCAGTGGGATGTCCAGCCCGCCCTGCCGCGTGCTCTGTTGACGGTTGGCTTGCCCTGGCTCTTGGGCATGACTCTCGGCCAGGGCGCTCAGCCGCTCGTGACCGGCAACGCCCCCGCCCTACCGGGCCTGTCCGCCGCCGGGCTGGCGCTGGGCGCAGCCTTTACCCTGCTCGAATGGGGCAGCCAGCGCGCCTACTCGAGCTGTGACAGCCGGGCACGCGGGGTGTGGGGCGGCGAACTGGCGGTCGTTCTGGCGCTGGTCGCGCTGCGGCTACCCTGGACCACCGCGGTCGTGGCAGTGCTGCTCTTGCCGCCTGCCTGGTACTGCCTGCGCGCCGGCAGGCTCGCGCCGGCGTTGAGCAGCGATCCTGTGCTGCAGGCGGCGCTGACCACGGCGCAGCGCGCGACGATCCTGGCCCGCAGCGGGCCGTGGTGGTGGGTAGCTATGATGCTGGCTGCCCTCAGTTTACGTTTGTAATTGCGTTTGCAAAACCTGCTGTCTTTGTCATCTAATCAGGAGGAGAACCAAGAATGTCCGATCATTTGTCCGACAAGCCGAAACGCGATTTTGTCGGTCTGGCAGATCTCAGCGCCACCCAGTTGTGGGCCTGGCTCGAACTGGCCAGGGATCTGAAAGCCGAATGGCTGGCGGGGGGCAACCGGCCGCTCTTGAAGGGCAAGTCGCTCGGCATGATCTTCCAGAAGCCGTCGCTGCGCACGCGTGTCAGCTTCGAGATGGCGATGGAACACGTGGGTGGTCATGCGCTCTACCTTTCGCCCAATGAGATCGGCCTGGGCGGCCGTGAAAGCGTGGCCGATGTGGCCCGCGTGCTCTCGCGCTACGTCGACGGCATCATGGCGCGCGTGTTCGTGCACGAACATATTCTCGGACTGGCGCAATACGCGCGCGTGCCCGTCATCAATGGCCTGTCTGACTTCAACCATCCCTGCCAGGGCCTGGCCGACTATTTCACGGTTTGGGAGAAACTCGGCCACCTCAAGGGAGTTACCCTGGCCTATGTGGGTGACGCCAACAACGTGGCCACGTCCTTGTTGTTCGGCGGAGGCAAGCTGGGCGTCAACGTGCGCATCGGCGCCCCCGCGGGTTATGGCGTCAAGCCGGCCGTACTGGCGCGCGCGCAGGCTCTGGCTGCCGAGAGCGGCGGCAGCGTTTACGCGACGACCGATCCGCTGGAGGCGGTCAGTGGCGCAGATGTTATCTACACGGACGTTTGGACGAGCATGGGCCAGGAAGTCGAAAAGGCGCAACGCGCCGCCATCTTCCCGCCCTTTCAGGTCAATGCACGCCTGGTGAGCGCGGCTCGCCCGGACGTCCTGGTCATGCACTGTCTGCCCGCCCACCGCGGCGATGAGATTACCGACGAGGTGGCCGACGGGCCACACTCGGTGTTGTTCGACCAGGCCGAGAACCGGCTCCACGCGCAGAAGGCGATCCTGGTGGATCTCCTTGGCTAGACGTTATGCCTGACATCCTGGGCATTTTCCAACGCCTGACGCTGCCCGGCGGCATCATCGAGATCGTCGATATCCTGTTGGTCGCCCTGATCTTCTACGGTCTGTTGCGGCTGTTGCAGGGTACCCAGGCGGTGTCGTTGCTGCGCGGGATCCTGGCTGTGGCGTTGGTGGTGTCGCTGGCGACCGCCCTGTTCCGTCTGACCGCCCTGAGCTGGCTCCTGACCAACTCGCTGCCCATGCTCCTGGTCGCTATCCCGGTGATCTTCCAACCGGAGTTGCGCCGGGCATTGGAGCGGCTGGGGCGGACAGGTCCCCTGCTGAGCCGTAACGCGCCGGCGGACGTGGTGCAGCGTGTGATCTACGAGGTCGTGCGCGCCGTGGAGATCATGGCGCGTGAGAAGACCGGCGCGCTCATCGTCCTGGAAGGGGAGACGGGGCTCGAGGACCATATCGAATCTGGCCAGCGCGTCGATGCTATCGTCTCGGCGCGCCTGCTCCAGACCATCTTCTTCCCAAATACCGCCTTGCACGATGGGGCGGTGATCATCCGTGGCGACAAGCTGGTCGCCGCGGGCTGTGTGTTGCCGTTAACGGCGCGTGCCCTCCCAGATAGCTCCCTGGGCACGCGCCACCGGGCGGCAGTGGGGATCACGGAGCAGAATGATGCTCTGGCGATTACCGTTTCTGAGGAAACAGGCATCGTCTCCATCGCCCGCAGCGGGCGTATCGTTCGGCGCCTCGACAGCCAGCGCCTGCGCCGGATTTTGCAGGCCTTTTACCAGCCGCGGCGTCTGTTCGGAAATGGACAGTAGTTGATGAGGAATTGGCTTGCCAACCTGGGCTCCGTGCTGTTATCCCTGATACTGGCGTGCATCGTCTGGGTGCTTGCCGTCCAGCAGGATAACCCGGTGGACTGGTACAGCCAGCCCATCCCGTTGACACGCACCGGATTGAGCCAGGACCTGAGCATCCTGGGCGATCTGAAGGACCAGGTACGCGTGCAGATCCGTGCGCCGAAGCTTCTCTGGCCCGATCTGCAGCCCCGCGATTTCACGGCCACGATTGACCTGAGCCATCTGGAGCCCGGGACTTACGACCAACATCCGCAGGTCACGACGCAGGACCCACAGGTGCAGGTCCTGCGCGTCGAGCCGGATGTCATCCGCGTGCGCCTGGAAAAGAGCAAGCAGAGGCTGATGCCCGTGCGTATCAACGTCCTGGACACGCCGGCCTTTGGCTATGATTGGAACTCGCCGGTGGTGACGCCGACCATGGTGATGGTCTCTGGCTCGGCTACGGCGGTCGACCAGGTTCAGTCGCTCTCGGCCGACATGTACCTGCGCGGGGCGCGCAGCAACGTCGACCGTACCCTGCGGGTGGTGGCGCACGATGCGACCGACGAGGTGATCAGCCTGGTAACGCTCACGCCGCAGAATGTCCAGGTGACGGTGCCGATCATCCAGTTACCCGGTTACCGCGAGGTTGCCATTCTGGTCGAGACCACGGGCCAGCCGGCTAGCGGTTATACGATCAATGGTGTCAATGCCGACCCCAAGCTGGTCACCTTGCGTGGGGACCCGGCAGCCATTGCGCAAATGAGCGGTTATATCACGGTTTCGGTCGATATCTCCAACGCGAACGCCAACGTGATCGAGCGCGTCCCGTTGCGGCTGCCGGAGAATATTGCGGCCCTCGGCACGCCCAGCGTGACCGTTGACGTCAGCATCATACCCATCAATGGGGCACAGACCGTGCAGCGCCGGCCCGTGATTCAGGGTCTAGGACCCGGCCTGACGTACACGCTCTCGCTGGAGACCGTCAACGTGTTCCTGGCCGGTCCTCTGCCCCGGCTCGATGCGCTCAAGAGCGACGCCGCGCCCGTCATCCTGGACCTCTCGGGGCTTGGACCGGGAGTGCACGTGGTCGAGCCGCGCGTGCCGGCTCCGGAAGGGATCACGGTGCAGGGCCTGTCGCCCCAGAACATCGAGGTGGCCGTCGAGCTGGCGCCGACGCCAACGCCTACCCCGGAGCCCAGCCTTACGCCGACGCCGGCCGCCACGCCCAAGCCACGCCGGCCCTGAGGCGCGCTTGCCGGGCCCGTTCGGTGACTGCCGGCCTGAATGATGATAGATTGCGTATCTAGAACGGATGTTTGATGCATACACCCATTGTTGCCCTGGTGGGACGCCCGAATGTTGGCAAGTCCACCCTGTTCAACCGGCTGGCCGGCCAGCGGCTCTCGATCGTCGAAGACGAGCCCGGTACCACCCGCGACCGCCTCTACGCGCCCGCCGAATGGACCAACCAACCGTTCATGATGGTTGATACGGGCGGGCTGGATATCGCGGCCACCGATCGGTCACCCCAGAAGGGCCAGCCGGAGTCGCTCGGACCCTCGTCGCGTGATTTCGTGCGCGAGATCCGTGCCCAGGCTGAGGCGGCCATCGAAGAGGCCGACGTGGTCGTGTTCATGGTGGACGCCAAGGACGGCGTGACCGCCGCCGACCGGGACATCGCCGAGGTGCTGCGTCGCACGGACCGGCCCGTTATCCTAGCCGCGAATAAGGCCGACAACGAGACGCGCCGCCAGCAGGCGCTGGAGTTCTACGAGCTGAGCCTGGGCGAGGTCTACCCGATTTCGGCGCTGCATGGCACCGGGACCGGCGATCTGCTGGACGCGATCGTCGAAAAGATCCCGGTTGTGCCTGAGGAGCCGGAGAGCGACGCGGTGCATATCGCGCTGGTCGGCCGGCCGAACGTGGGCAAATCGTCCTTGCTGAATGCTTTGCTGCAAGAAGAGCGGGCGATCGTCAGCCCGATCCCGGGCACCACCCGGGATGCCATCGACACGCCGCTGAAGTGGGAGGGCCAGGAGCTGGTCCTGATCGACACAGCCGGCATCCGGCGGCGAGGCAAGGTCGAGCAGGGGATCGAGAAGTACAGCGTCATGCGCGCCCTTTCGGCGATCGAGCGTTCGGACGTCGTCTTGCTGGTGATCGACGCCACCGCGGGCGTCATCTCCCAGGACGCGCACGTCGCCGGCTTCATCCTTGAAGCGTACAAGAGCGTGGTCGTGATCGTCAACAAGTGGGACGCGATCCCGGATAAAGACTCGATGACGATGGTGCGCTACACGGAGGAGATCCGTGAGCAGCTGCATTTCCTGGATTACGTGCCGGTGCTGTTTATCTCGGCCCTCAACGGGCAGCGCGTGGGCAAGGTGCTGCCCGCAGCCCTGGCGGTCGCGGCACAGCGCAAGGTGCGGGTGCCAACGGGCGAGCTCAACCGCTTGATTCAGGATGCGGTGGCCGCGCACGCGCCGACGAGTGGCGGGCGGCAGGTGAAGCTGTACTACGCCACGCAGGCGGCTGTGGCTCCGCCGACCTTCATCGTGTTCGTCAACAATCGGGAGCTGGTTCATTTCAGCTATGCGCGCTACCTGGAGAATCGCATCCGGGCCAGCTTCCCGTTTGAGGGTACGCCGATCCGGTTAATCTTTCGCAATCGCGGCGAGGGGCATGGGGCAGACCAGAACTAGTATTCTATTCGTGTAGCCATTGCGCTACAAACCGGCTAATTTTCTGGCCTTTTCCGCAAGAGGACAGTTGGCTATGCGAAAAAAATGGGCGGCGCTGCGGGCCTGGGCAAGGCAGCGCTGGCTCGAGTTGTTGTTGGTCCTGGGCTTGCTGAGCATCCTGACCTGGTTTGGTGGGCTGGGCTATAGTTTCCTTCCCAAGCCGGCGCCCACGCCAACGCCCGTGCCGCCGCCGGCCCCGATCCTGCCGACCCTGACGGCGGTCCCGACGCGCACGCCGGCGCCTACGCCGACCGCGACCCCTGCGGCAGGAGGGTTCGCCGGCGTCGAGGCCTACCAATATGTGCTGGCTCAGTTGAAACTCGGTCCCCGGCCGGCCGGCTCGGAGGCTGACCTAAAGCTGGGCGAGACCATTGCCGCCGAGCTGCGTAAGTCCGGCTGGCAGGTGGCTTTCCAGGATTTCACCTACCAGGGCGTGAAGGCGCGCAACGTCATCGGCAAGGCCGGAACGGGTCCGCTGGCGATCGTCGGCGCGCACTACGATACACGCAAGCGCGCTGACAAGGACCCGGACCCGACGAAGCGCAATGACCCGGTGCCCGGCGCCAACGATGGCGCCAGTGGCGTGGCCGTTCTGCTCGAGCTGGCGCGCATCGTGGATAAGTCCAAACTGACCAACGAGGTCTGGCTGACTTTCTTCGACGCCGAGGACAACGGCGATCTGGACGGCTGGGATTGGAGCGCCGGCTCGACCTATTTCGTGGACCAGCTGACGACCCGGCCGCAATTCATGGTGCTGGCGGATATGGTCGGTGATGCCCAGCAGGACATCTACAAGGAACAGAACTCGACCAAGGAACTGGTGGAGCGGATCTGGTCCGTTGCCGGCCACCTGGGCTACGCCGATACCTTCAAGCCGGCCTACAAATGGTCGATGACCGACGATCACACGCCGTTCCTGGCCAAAGGCATCCCGGCCGCCGACCTGATCGACTTTGACTATCCCTACTGGCACACTACGCAGGACACCGCCGATAAGGTGGCGCCGGCCTCCCTGGAGCGCGTTGGGCGTGTGCTGCAGGTGTTGCTGGAGGGGACGAGCTTGCCCTGAGGAGCGATCCCTTTGTTTCATCCCGCCAAACGTCTCGACTCAGTTCCGCCCTACGTCTTTGCGACCCTGGGCGCCCGTCTGAGGGTGCTGGAAGCGCAAGGTCTGAGTGTCATTCGCCTGGATATCGGCAGCCCCGATGGACCCACGCCGGAGTTCATCGTGCGTGCGCTGGGCGCGTCGGCAGCTGATCCGACGCATCATAGCTATGCCGGCTACCTAGGCACGCCCAGGCTGCGCCAGGCCCTGGTCGATTACTATGCCACGCGCTTCGGCGTTAACCTGCGCGTCAGCGACGAGGTGCTGCCGCTGCTCGGCTCCAAAGAAGGCATCGCCAACATGGCCTTTGCCTGGCTGGATCCCGGCGACCTGGCGTTGGTAGCCGACCCCGGTTACCCCACCTACCGCATGGGCGCGCTGATGGCCGGCGCCGAGGTGTGCGACATGCCGCTGCTGGCCGAGAACGGCTTCCTGCCGGATTTCGACGCCATCCCGGCGGAGGTGGCCGGCCGGGCACGCTTGATGTGGCTGAACTATCCGAACAACCCGACCGGTGCGGTCGCGTCGCCCAAGTTCTTCGCCAGGGCGGTCGACTTCTGCCACCGTCACGGGATTTTGCTGTGTCACGACGCGCCCTACTCGGATGTGTGCTATGATGGTTACCGGGCGCCAAGCCTGCTGAGCGTTCCGGGCGCCAAGGATGTGGCCGTCGAGTTCAACTCGCTGTCCAAGTCGCATAACATGGCCGGCTGGCGCGTGGGCGTGGCTGCCGGCAACAGCACCGCCCTCCAGGCGCTCCTGCAGATCAAGAGCAATGTCGATAGCGGCATCTTCCTGCCGATCCAGGACGCGGCGGTGAGCGCGCTGACCGGCGACCAGTCCTGGCTGCAAGAACGTAACCTGGTCTACCAGCAGCGGCGCGATATGCTGTATGATCTGTTGGTGGACGATTGGGGCCTGCAGGTGGCCAAACCTTTGGCCGGGTTGTATTTGTGGCCGCATATTCCCGCCGGCTACACCTCCGCGAGCTTCACCGAGAAGGTCCTGCTCACGACCGGCGTCAGCTTCACGTCGGGCGCTGAGTTCGGACCGCACGGCGAAGGTTATATCCGTATCTCAGTCGCCCAGTCGACTGCCAAGATCGTCGAGGCTATTGGGCGGCTCAAGGGCCTCAAGTTCTGACATTTAGAGGAGAGACTCCCATCGGCGAACACATCTATCCTGTTGACGAACCAAAGGCAACGGCCATCCTGGTCGGTATCGAGCTGAAGGGCAAGACCAGCCAGTGGAGCATCGAAGATTCGCTGGCCGAGCTGGCGCAACTCGCGGATACGGCCGGCGTCAAGGTGACCGGCACGCTGGAGCAAAAGATCGAGCGGCCCAATCCGGCCACGCTTATCGGCTCGGGCAAGGTCGCCGAGTTGGTGGCGCTGCGGCGTGACCTTGGTGCGACCGCCGTCATCTTCGACGAAGAGCTTTCACCGGCTCAGCAGCGCGAGATCGAACGGGCGATCGACAACGAGAACGTGCAGGTGTTGGACCGCACCGCGCTCATTCTGGACATCTTCGCCCAACACGCGCGCACTCGGGAGGGCGCGCTGCAGGTCGAGCTGGCGCAATACCAGTATCGTCTGCCGCGCCTGACGCGCGCCTGGACGCACCTGGCGCGCCAGGCCGGCGGCGGATCGGCGCGCGGCGGCGCGGCCGGGGTGGGTCTGCGCGGCCCCGGCGAGACCCAACTCGAGGTCGACCGCCGGGAGATCCGCAAGCGCATTACGCATCTCAAGCAGGAACTGGAGGAGGTGCGCTCTCACCGGGCCAATTACCGGCGGCACCGGTCGGAAGAAGCCATCCCCGTCGTGGCGCTGGTGGGCTACACTAACGCCGGCAAATCCACCCTATTGAACGCGCTGAGCGGCGCCAACGTCTACGCGGCCAACCAGTTGTTCGCGACCCTCGACCCCACCACGCGGCGGGTGGCGCTGCCGGGGGGCAGGGAGGTCCTTTTCACCGACACCGTCGGCTTCATCCAGAAGCTGCCCACGGCCCTGGTAGCCGCCTTCCGGGCCACTCTGGAAGAGATCGCCGAGGCGGATCTATTACTGCATGTGGTTGACATAACGCACGATAATGCCCAGCAGCAGGCCGCGACTGTGCTGCAAGTGCTCAAGGAGATCAATGCGACGGGCCAGCCGATCCTGACGGCGCTCAACAAGATCGACCAACTGCCCGACCCGGAGACCGTTCCCGGCCTGCTGGCAGACCTGCCTGATGCAGTAGCGATCTCGGCCTTAACGGGGCAGGGGCTGGACGTGTTGACGGCGCGCATCGACGAGATACTGACCGAAGAGCTGGTGGATGTAGAGGTCTTGATCCCGTACCGGCGGGGGGATCTGCTGGGTCTGTTCCACCAGCGGGGCGTCATCGAGCGCGAGGCTCACGTCGAGACGGGCACACGCGTCAATGGCAAGCTGCCGGCCAGCCTGTTGCCGCGCTTCGAGCCCTTCGACCTGTCAGAAGAAGTATGATCGGCGCCTTCTTCGACATGGACAACACGCTGTTGTCCGCCAGCTCCGGCCTGCTCTACCTGCGCTACCTGCGGCAGCACGGCTATCTGCCCCTCAGCCAATGGGCCCAGATCATGACCTGGGTGGGGCTTTACCTTGCCGGCGCGCTGCGCTTTCCGGCCATGATGTCCCGCCTGATGGTCCTTTCGGCGGGTTCGAGCGAGGCCGAGGCCTGGCGCATGAGCAATGAGTGGTTCCAGGCCATGTTGCGCCATTACATTGCCCCCGGCGCGCGCGAACGCGTGGCCTGGCACCGTGCGCAGGGGCACCAGGTTGCCATCGTCTCGGCCTCCACGCCCTACGCCGTGCATCCGGTCGCCCAGGCGCTTGAGCTTGGCGAGGCTTACCTCTCCACGCGCCTGGAGGTCATCGACGGCCGTTTTACTGGCAGAGTGATCGCGCCGGCCTGTTACGACGAAGGCAAGCTGATCCTGGCGCGTGACTACGCGGCCCGGCACGGCATCGACCTCGCGCAGAGCTACTTCTACAGCGACAGCCACCGCGATCTGCCTCTGCTGGAGGCCGTCGGCCATCCCGTCGCCGTCAACCCCAACCGCCGGCTGGCGCGCCTCGCGGCCGCCCGGGGTTGGCCGGTGATGTGCTTCTATTAGCCCGCCCGCCAGGCGCCCGCATCGAGCGCGCTTAGCGCAACCTGTCGCGTTTCCTGCACCCTGGCTGCCGCATACAAGGCGATCATCAGCGCCGACGTCCCGGCGATGAAGGCCATGCTCGCGCGCGGCCCGACCGACACCAGTAGAACCCCCATCAGCGGGGGCAGCGACATGCCACCGATGCTTCCCATGGCCGTGCCGATGCTGCCGGCTGTGCCCGGCCCAGCCGCGAACACCGACGTGATGACCGCGAACACCGTTGGGAAGATCGCACCGTAGCCCAGCCCCAGCAGCAGGATCGCGCAGACGGTCAGCGGAGCGTTGCCTGTGCTGAGCGGCAGCAGCGCGCCCGCCACCAACGTCGTCCCCAGACAGATCACCAACACGGCATGCGAGCTCAGCCGGGTGCCCAGCGCCGCGCTGATCATACGCCCTGCCGTCAGCGCCAGCCAATAGCCGGAGGCCACCAGGGCCGCGCTTTCGATTGCCAGGCCGGTGGTCCGTCCCAGGTAGGTGGTGGTCCAGCCGCCGATGGCCGTTTCCGCCCCCACGTAGACCAACAGGAGCGCGCCGAAGGTCCAGAGCAGCGGCGAGCGGTAAACCCTCAGCGTGGTTTCGCGCCGGCTGGTTGGCGCGCCGGCAGCGGCGGCGGGCGCACCGGCGGACGTCCCGCGTCCCGAGAGGTAGATAGCCGGCAGGCAGAACAGCAACAAGGCGAAGCCGATCCACAGGGTCGGGTAGGCCGTCGACGAGAGGGCCAGGCTCAGTCCGGCGGCGGCGGGCCCCAGGACGGCGCCGACGCCGAAGAACACATTCAGCAGGCTGAGGGCCGAGACGTTGCGCTCGGCAAACGTGCGGGCGATCAGAACATTTGTGCACACGTCGATGGCGCCGGTGCCGAACCCCGAGAGGAGCGTGGCGGCCAGCAGGGCGGGCAGGCTCTGGCTGACGGCGATGCCGGCCACGCCGAGGGCATAAAGCGTCACTGCGCCCAGGAGAACGCGCCGTTGGCCGATCCGGTCGCTCAGTGGCCCGCCGGCCAGGCTCGAACAAAGGCCGCCCAGGAAGGACGCCGTGAAAACGCTACCTACCACCGCCAGCCCTACGCCGGTGCGGGCCGCCAGCTCGGGCAGGAGGGGACCAAAAGCGGCGCTGATGAAGCCGAAGGCTAGGAAGATCAGGCAGGAGGCCAGCAGGGTGGTGCGTCGATGTGTGTTTGACATAAGGTCTTTCTCTCAAGATCTGTGGGACGTGGCCGCCCGCGAAGTGCTGATCCGTGCAAGCGGCGGCAAGGTCACGGATTACCTGGGCTGCGACATCGACTACGGCGCCTCGACGGATGTGAGCGGGCGCGCGCGTGCGAGACACCCGAGTTGTACCACCGGCTTCGCCGGGTGTTCAGCCAATACTATCCGTTCGCGTGAGCACTTCGCTCGAGCACTGTGCTCCGGCCAGCCTCGAGTAACGTCTCCATCCTCAGTCGGAACATCATACTGCTCAGACAGCGTGCGCATTATAGAGCAACGCTCCGGCATGGCCCAAACCCTCGCTCCTGTTTCAGAAGGGCAGGGGGCCGCTCCAGCGGCGATCGGCGGCCCGTTTTTTGCCCCCGTAATTGTTCACACTATATATGTTATGTAGACTTGCGGCTCTCTCAAACGGAACTTTACATAAGCTATGTCTCTTCATTGACTCGGTAGGGCGCTCGTTTGCGCTCTTCCCTTCTGCTCGGCGGCGGAAAACCCACCCTGCGTGCTCCGGCACGCGCCTCGCCGGCGGGCCGGCACCCGGCGATCCCCAAGGCACGACTCCCGAATACCAGCGCCGCGCCGCATGCGCCTGGCTGCCTCGAAGGCGGCGATCGGTGCCTTGCCGATCCCTGGTTATTGAAGTGGCGTTCCAGCGTACTGTCCGTGCCAGTTCTGGTCTCAGCCTGGCGATAGGCTCGCCATCGCCGGGCCGCGCTCCGGCCCTCGTTTCCCCAATCGCGGCGCCCATGGTACAATAAGCATCTGACGGGGCTGACAAGCCCCGACGTTATGTCTACTTCCGGGGTGTCAGCATGCGCTTCCTTCGCCCTTTCGCGCTGAGCTTCGGCGCGATCCTGTTGCTCGGGCTGGTCTTCGTCGGCGGCTACCTGCTGGGCGATCACCACAGCGCGCGCGCCGCCGATCCCTCGTTCAGCGTTCTTTGGGGTGTGCAGAACCTGCTCAAGACGGAGTTCCTGGGTGATGTGCCCTCTCCCCAAGCCCAGGCCTACGGCGCGGCGCACGGGCTGGTGGAAAGCTATAAGGACCCGTTTACCGTCTTTGTCGAGCCGGCCCCGCGTACCATCGAGCGTGATGAGCTGGCCGGCCATTTCGGCGGCATCGGCGCCAACATGGGCCGCAACGACGCCGGCGACCTGGTGCTGACGGTCATTCGCGATCAGCCCGCTGCTAAGGCCGGCGTCCAGGACGGTGATGTGCTGTTCGCCGTCAACGGCAAGCCCGTCACCAAAGACATGGCGGTCGACCAGGTGGTCGCCCTGGTGCGCGGCGATGAAGGCAGCAAGGTGACGCTCAGCCTGCGGCGGGCCGGTCGGGACGGGACTCTTGATCTCACCATTGTCCGGGCCCGCATCAATGTCCCGAGCGTCGAATGGCGCGTGCTCGACGACGCTAACCACATCGGTTACGTCATGATCAGCATTATCGGCGAAGGGACCGCGGGCGAGCTGAAGACCGGGATCGGCGAGCTGGCCGGCAAGGGCGTCAACCGGCTCGTGGTCGACCTGCGCGGCAATGGCGGGGGCCTGGTCGATTCGGCCGTGGACATCACCAGCCAGTTTCTCAAGGACGGCGTGGTTCTGCGCGAGCAGCAGCACGGCGGGCAGGAGAAATTCTACCCGGTCAAGTCCGTGCAGAGCCCTGCCCAAACCTGGCCGCTTGTGCTCCTGGTCGACGGCGGCACCGCAAGCGCCTCCGAGATCATCGCCGGGGCGCTGCGTGACCAGGGCCGGGCAACGCTGATCGGCGAGAAGACCTATGGCAAGGGTTCCGTGCAGCGCGTGCATGAGCTCGGCGACGGTTCATCTCTGCACGTCACCGTCGCTCGCTGGCTGACGCCTGACCGCCACCTGATCGACAAGGTCGGCCTGCAGCCCGACGTGCCGGCAAGCCTTTCGGCTGACGATCGTAAGAACGGCCGTGACTCGCAATTGGCCCGGGCCCAGGCATGGCTGCTGGGCCAACGCTGAGCGCCCATCCGGATCGGAGAATGTTGAGTGACTCAAGCATGAAACCGTATCTCTCCGCCTCGCGCGCCAAGGCCCTTGCCGTGGTGGTCGCCGTCGTTTTCTTGACCCTGGCTTCGTTTGGCCTGGGCGTCAGCATGGGTTCGCGCCGCTCGCCCGACCTTGCTGCTCTGCCGGCCCACACCGAGCAAGCGTCCGCCGTGAACGATGCCGTGCAGATCGTCAACGAAGGTAACGGCGCGCCGCCTCTCCTCGACCTGAACTACTTCCGCGAGGCCTATGGCCTGCTGCAGAAGCAGTTCTATGGCGACCTGCCCCAGGGCAAAGAGGTTACCTACGATGCCATCCGTGGCGTCGTCGATCGGCTCGGCGACTCGCACACGGCCTTCCTGGACCCGGCCAGCGCGGCCATCGCCAATGCCGATATCGAGGGACACTTCGAGGGCATCGGCTGCCGTGTGGAACTGGCCGAGGGTGGCGGGGTGCTGATCAGCTACCTGTTCGCCGGGCAGCCTGCCCAACAGGCCGGGCTGCAGGTGGGCGACGTCGTGACCCGGGTGGATGGCAAGGACGTCAGCCGCCTGAACCTGACCGAAGCCACTGCCCTGATCCGCGGCCCGCACGGCACCCGGGTTACCCTGACCATCCGCCGCGGCAGCGAGCCGTCCTTCGACCTTGTCATCACCCGGGCCCGCATCGAAATCCCGGTGATCGAGACGAAGAGCTTGGGCGACGGCCGCATCGCCTACATCGCGCTCAGCGAGTTCAGCAGCACTGCGCCGGCCCGCCTGGCCGACGCAGTGCTCCAGGCGGTGCGCGGGCAGCCCGCGGGCATCGTTCTGGATTTGCGCGGCAACCCGGGCGGCTTCCTGGACGCCGCAGTGCGCATCGGCAGCTACTTCGTGCCGGCGGGCAAGGTGCCGGGCGACAACATCGTGATGGAGCGCTTCAAGGACGGCACGCAGCACGTTTATCGGCGCGAAGGCGATGCCCTTCTCGGCGCCATCCCGCTGGTCGTGCTGGTGGATGCCGGCAGCGCTTCCGCCTCGGAGATCGTGGCCGGCGCCATCCAGGATGCCGGCGTTGGCGTGCTGGTCGGTGAGAAGACCTACGGCAAGGGCTCCGTCCAGTTGATCAATGCCCTGAGCGACGGGTCGCAACTACGCGTCACCGTGGCCCATTGGTTCACGCCCAGGGATCGCGGCATCGATGGCGCCGGCCTGGCGCCCGACATCGTCGTCCCGCTGACCAAAGAAGACGTCCAGGCCAAGCGCGACCCGCAGCTCGACGAGGCCGTCAAATACTTGTTGGGCGACCATACCGTCCTTCCCACTTCGCAGCAGTAACTTTGTAGTTGCGACTTCAGTCGCTCTTGGAGGCACCTTTGCCACGTCCTGCTCCTGGTGAAGTCATTTCGGTGGCCACCAACCGCAAAGCCCTGCACGATTACTTCGTTGAAGACACGTTCGAGGCAGGCATCGCCCTGACTGGCACCGAGATCAAATCGGTGCGCGGCCACCGTGTCAACCTGCGCGATGGTTTCGTGCAGATCAAGAACGGCGACGCCTGGCTGCTCAACGTGCACATCTCGCCCTACGATTTTGGCAATCGCGAGAACCACGAGCCGCGCCGCGAGCGCCGGCTCCTGCTGCACAAGCAGGAGATCCGCAAGATGCTCTCCAAGGTCTCCGAGCGCGGCTGGACCATCGTCCCCCTGCACATGTACCTCAAGGAGGGCCGCGCCAAGGTCGAGATCGCCCTCGTGCGCGGCAAGCGCCTCTACGACAAGCGCGACGCGGTGGCCGAGCGGGACATGGATCGCGAGCTGAGGCGGACGGTGAAAGAACAGGATTATGAGTGAATGAGTTTATTTGCGTTTGCAAACTTGATTGAATTGTGCTATACTCTTTTCGTCCTGGGGATGAATGGTCTCGACGGGGCAAATGGGTCGTGAGCTGCAGGTCGAGGTGCTCTCTCCTCGTAAATCCGGAGCAAACAATCAAGTGCCAACACTGGTGCTTCGTTCGTCTTCGGTGCCCCTCGCCAGAGCGCTTTCGCACTCGCCGCGTAAAGGTACTTAAGCGAACAAAACCGTCACGCAAGTGGCGGCGGTGCCTCCGCCGGGTCCTGGCGGCGACGGGGTGCATCGTCATAGACCGTAGGGTGCGGCCCGGTTACGCCGATATCCGGGTCAAAGACCATCGGCTAGCCAGACTAGTGGACGGTGGTTACTGCTGGACCGTCTTGGCGAAACTAAATCAGTAACTAAGCTTGTAGATGCTTTCGGTCGTTTGTTTCGGACCCGGGTTCGATTCCCGGCATCTCCACCATGTCGCAGACGAAAAGGGGCCGCTCGATCCGGGTGGCCCTTTTTCGTAGGCCCGTTTTCACTCGCCCGCTACGGCTATCTGGCAGGCATCGCGCCCCGGCCGTTCTGAGGGGGGCGGCTGCATAAGGTAGGCGGGCGCCTGCTGCAGGCGCAGGCATAAGAGGAAGAAGTATGGCTTCTAGATCGAAGGTCGCCGTGCTGCGCACGCAGCCTGAGACCGTTCTGGACGATTACGGCCGCTTGTTCGAGCTGGCCGGCGGTCCGCAGGCCCTGGACCCGCGCGCGACCACCATCCTGAAAGATAACATCTCCTGGCACTATCCCATGCCCGGCGCCAACACCACGCCCTGGCAGCTCGAGGGCTCGGTGCGCGCATTGCAGGGAGCAGGTTTTGCCGATCTCGTCTGCGTGCAGAACAAGACGGTCGTCACCAACGCCTTCAAGGGCGAGGACCTGAACGGTTACCTGCCCATCTTCCGCCATTACGGCATCCCGGTGCGCTACAACTTCCGCAGCGAAGATATGCAATGGGTGCCCTACCGGCCGCAGGCCAGGATGTTGGCCCTGGAGCGCATATTTCCTGAGGGCATTCGCATCCCCGACTACTTCTGCGGCAAGAACATCGTTCACCTGCCGACGGTGAAGTGCCACATCT
>Ga0066793_10000416_pt1 | contig 16456 bp, 14 predicted proteins | sample PersoiDNA2013189_FD_83876 | JGI IMG/M metagenome (GOLD analysis project Ga0066793, IMG submission 83876) | Permafrost soil microbial communities from the Arctic, to analyse light accelerated degradation of dissolved organic matter (DOM) -... | ecosystem: Environmental > Terrestrial > Soil >... | reverse complement strand
CTCGCAGGGTCACCCGCAGCAAGCCGGTCATAGTGCTCAAGGGTGGGCGTGGCGAGCAGGGGAGCCGAGCTGCGCTTTCACACTCTGGGTCTCTCGCCGGCGAGAACGAGCTGTTCGAAGGCCTATTCGAGCAGGCGGGCATCGTGACGGCCGACACCTCCGAGGAGTTCATCGACCTCGTCACGGCGTTCTCCTCGCTGCCTGTGCCACGCGGCGGGAAGGTGGCGATCGTGACCATGGGTGGCGGCTGGGGCGTGGTCGCGGCCGACGCCTGCGACCGCGAAGGTGTCGAGCTGGCAACCCTGCCCCAGGGCCTCCTCGACGAGCTCGACACTTTCCTGCCGCAGTTCTGGAGTCACGGAAACCCTGTCGACCTGGTAGGCGGCCTCAGGCGAGCAAACCACTTCAGGGCCATCGACGCGGTAACGCGCAGCGAATCGGTGGACATAGTGATACTCATGGGCGCGATGCTCGGCAAACAGTTCTTTATGCATAACCTTGTCTACACTGTCGTCCGCCCGCTGTACCGGATGCTTACTCACAACATACGAAGGCTGCCCGCTTTTCTCCTGTCTTTCTGGAAGGGCTTCTCCAGGTCTGTCTCCAGCAGGAACGAGGCGAAACCCGAGGGCTCGGCCGGGATAAACCCGGCGGAGGCATGGGAATGGACGGACTCCGCGTTGATCAGCCACCTCGAAAACCTGATAGCGGAGACCGGCAAACCCATAATCGCGGTGGCGATGAGCGAACAGCAGAAGAGCACTTCCAGCCGGCTGGAGATGCACGGCATCCTCACCACGCCGACCCCGGAGCGGGCCGTGTACGCGGCGGCCAAGCTTTCGAGATACCGCGACTACCTGTTCGGCTCCCAGTCAGGCGCTTCTTTGAAGTAAGGCAAGGGGATTTCGCGCTCCTGTGAAGAAGATGTCCGTGACGAAAGGAGGAGCGATGCCAAATGTAGAGGTCAGCGGCCCGCCCCTGAGCGATGAGAAGAAGCGCGAGATGGCCCTGGAGATGACCGATTGCGCCGCCCGTGGGTACGGGCTGCCGAAGCAGTCGATCGTCGTGGTCATAACGGAGCACCCGCCGCAGAACGTGTGTGTCGCCGGCAGGATGGTCTGTGACGACCGCGCCGTCCTGACCGAGGATTGACGGCCGTCTCAACCAGTCACCAAATGCTGAAACAAACCTGAACCGGCCCGCGCGCGTCAGTAGTACAGGCTCGCGCGGCACCGGACGACCGCCAGGTTTGGTATAATTTTCCAACAACTCGTGGCCGTTCGAGAATGGGCCTCGCCCTTCTCAGGGCAGACCCGTGTCCGTGCGGAAGGTCATGGCCGGGCGGGCCGCAGAACAATTGAGTGAGAAATGCTCTACAGGCATCGGGACTGGTGATAGTTGAGGTACTTCTTCAGGGACATATGGACAACTATGGGAGACTGGGGCGGCGAAGCCTGGGAGTGGACCAGGGGTAAGCTGCCCATCTGGGGTTTCCCCGCCCTTCTGATTCTGCTCGGCGTCATATTCCTCTGCGTCCAGGTGGTGGCCGCCGGCAAGGGGCCAGCGAAGGCGCAGCACCCGTGGAAGGCCGAGTGGAACGAGACGGTCGACGTGGAACAGTCTCCCGTCGAGAAGGTGACGACGCCCACGGTTGTCGCTTCCGAGCAGACGAGCACGCCCGTGTTGAAGCTCCCCCCCAGTCAGAGCCTCGCCGCCACAGCTCAACCTTCAGACGCCTCGACCGCTGCGCTGAGCAACGGCACCAGCGTGCCGAGCGCGGACGCCACTTTCGTCTTCAAGTGCTACGGGCGAGCGCACGGGGTTGGCATGTGCATGGACGGGGTCCTCTACAGAGCCCAGGACGGCCAGAGCTACAAGACGATACTCAACTACTACTACACCGGGATCACGTTCTCGAAGATCGACGACAGCCGACAGGTCAGGATTATGGGGCACGACGGGCAGATACGGACCTGGAGCATGCACGATTACCTGCAACACCTCCAGGAAGAGCCCAACAGCTCGCCGATGGAGGAGCTCAAGTGCCTCTACGTGGCCGCGCGCACTTATGCTCTCTCGTGCATCGCGCGTGGAAAGCACTCCGGCCAGGGATACGATCTCTGCTCCAGCGGCGAATGCTGCCAGGCCTGCGACGAGAACAAGACAATCGCGAACTACCCGAACAACAACAAGGCCATCGAAGAGACCGCCGGTGAGATCATGACCTACAACGGACAGCCGATCATCGCGGCATACTGCGGCTCCTGCGGCGGCCACACAGACAACAACGAGGACGTGTGGGGCGGGGTGGCGATCCCTTACCTGCGGGGCAGGCCGGACTCCTACTGCTCCAAGTCCCCGCGCTACATCACGGTCAAGGAGATGTCGGTGCGAGAGTTCCAGGGCAAGTTCGGCGTGGGAGATCTGAAGGTCGTCGACCTCTCCGACCGCACTCCAGGCGGAAGGGTCAAGAACGCCAAGATAGTAGGGTCGGCGGGAACCAAGACCATCACCGGCAAGTCGCTGGAGGACATGCTCGGGTTCCGCGGCCTTCGCATCGATTACAGTTTCAGGTAGCACTCCAGAAGGCGTGACGTCACGTGGACGATCTAAACTCGCTCCCCGGCTTCAGGGCGGACTGCCCCTGCACGAAGAAGAAATGCCAGAGGCATGGGCTCTGTATCGAGTGCCACGGTTATCACTCGGAAGGCAAGCACCTGCCCTACTGCCTGCGAAAAGATATTCCCGGTGACTTCGCGTGGGGCTCGTTCACGCGGCCGGAGCCCCGCAAGAAAAAGCGCCGCTGAGGACGCGAATGCGACTGGCGACGAAGTGAGGACACGCCGCTAGCCCGCTTCGGTTTTTGCACTGCCCTGATACTACCTCCCATCGACTTCCTGTCCGAGCCCGGCAGGAGTCCGGCATTCGCAGGTGAAGAAGACGCCGTCCGGATGAGCCGTCCGGATGCCGGCAAGATCACCATCGTAGGAGGGGCCATGCAAGTAATGGAAGTGATGTCCAGGACGGTTGCGACCGTCGATGCCGACGCGAACCTCGGTCAGGCGGCGGCTGAGATGCAGGACAAGAACGTCGGCATCCTGCCGGTCCTTGACGGGAAAAGCGTCGCGGGGGTCGTTACCGACCGCGACCTGGTGGTGCGCGGGATCGCGCAGCATCTCGACCCCGAGAGCACCAAGGTCCGCGACGTGATGTCCACCGACCCGGTCATAGTCCACATGAACGCGCCGATCGAACAGGCTGCCGACATCCTGGCCGAGCGCAAGATCGGACGGGCATTGGTGGTGGACGAAAGCAGCCAGGTCGTGGGGCTGCTCTCAATGGCCGATATCGCTCTCGCCGTTGACGACAAAGAGATGGTGGGCGACCTCCTCAAGCACGTGAGCGAAAGGTACTTCTAGCAGACCTTCCGATCCTGTTTCCGTCTTCGCCGCAGGGGGCGTACAGGCCGCGCCCCTGTCCGCCCTGCGCTTCAGGACTCCCTTGCTGGTGCCGATTCATGAGACTGTGACCTTCATCACTACTCCAGGGAGTCTTGAAATGCGCAGATCTCTTCACGCCGTCGCCATTGTCGCCATCCTGCTGGCTTTGCTGTTCGTCATGCCGCTGGCAGGCTGCGGCACGACCGGCGGCGCAAGGACCTCCGAAGCCCAGAGCTCGCCGCTCTATAAGCCCGTCTTCATGGCCGCATCTTCGAAAGTGGCGGAAACGTCGGGGCAGGACTTCACCCGGGAGCTCTATCGCGAGGCTCTCGCCTACGAACCCCTCCTTGACGACCCCGGCACCCAGGTCAGCATGGTCTACTGGTCGGCCGCGGGTAACCACGGCAGCCTGGCAAGAGTCCTCGACACCATCGATAAACACCAGCGGCGGCGGGTCGGGGAAGATCGCACTGGTGCCCGCGAAGTGCGTGGCCGACGTCTACGAGCAGTATATGAACATTCTTTCGGACCTCGGTGTCCACGTCGAGATATGGACCAAGCCGCAGGAGGTCGATGACGCCACGCCACTGGACCAGGACAGGCACCACTGCACGTACGACCCTGAACACGCCCGCAGGTTCTTCCGCGTGCTCACAGCGGTCGCGAACGTCTTCGAGGAATGGCATTCCAGGTTCTTCGGCAGGACCAGCGTGCAGTTCTGGTGGGGAAGCTTCGACCTCTCCGTGCTGGCCTTCAGCGGCAAGCAGTCCGCGCCCCCGCCCGGCGCGAATTACATCATGCGATACGACCTCGACGCCGAGCACCTGGCGTGCGGGTTCTGGCCTGGCGGCGACGCCTCGCCCGAACCGATGCTCTATGCCTACATGTACCCGCAGCCACCAGGGTGTGAAAGCGCCCAGATCAAGCCGGCCGCGGCCAGCTGGGTCAAGGACCTCGGCGAGTGGGTGCTCCCCTACCAGGAGGTGCGGCGCTCGGCAAACCCGCGACTTGAGATACTCGAGTTCCTCGCCAGCGCATACGATGTCGCGGGGAGCCTGGGTGGGTGGCCTGGCCGGTAAGGTCCGCTGAGACCTTATACAGGGCCGCGGTCAGCTCGACTAGGCCTTCTTCGCTGAAGCCTTCTTTGCGGAAGATTTCTTGGCGCGCTTCTTGCCTGCGGCTTTCTTGGAAGCAGCCTTCCTGGCCGAAGATTTCTTTCCGGGCGGGCGGCCGGGCTTCTTCCTGGCAGGCGCGGCGCCGGCCCAGGACTCGAGCTTCTCTACTCGTTTCTCCAGGCCTGCTATGTCCTCCCTGGTCGCCAAGCCCATCGAGTCGAGAACCCTTTTTACGCCCAGGTCGATTGCCATAGCAATCGCATCCGCGGTGCTTTTCATCTGGGGCCCTTTCTTCGCCTTCGCCATCATTGTCCTCCTTGTTTCACGCGACGTCACCGGCCCTGCGCAACCCAACCACTTTCAAAGGTAACACGAATGTGGATGTTTTGTACTATCCACCAGCCCGGGTCACCGGAGCGCGCACGGCAGTGAGCCGGCAACCGCGATCTGTGAGATTATTAGGAGGCGCTTGTGAGGGCGATACAGCGACGTGTATGTGGAGGAGGGGATTGTGATGGAAGCTGAAGCAATCGGTACCAGAGTCCTGATCGCGAAGCTCATCTGTTGGAGTCTCGTCGGCTTCGACATTCTCCTTGGCGGTCTTTCGCTCGTCTCGCCGGAGACGGTCATGAAAGCCTTTGCGCCTGAGGGCAGCCAGGAAGGTGCGCCCCTGCTTCGCAGGGCAGGCTCTATCTGGACTTTCTTCGTGCCGGTCCAGCTCTGGGCCGCGCTCAAGACGAAGAACCCGACGGCTCTGCGAGCGGTTGCGATCCTTCGCCTGCAGGAGGTGCCCGCCGACCCGATCTGACTTGCGACCGGCGAGGGCTTCGGGTTCTTCGGCAAATTTGGCCTGGTGTTCGCCCCGCTGTTCAACCTGGTGGCGGGGACTTATCTCTGGTGGGTGGCGCGGCAGCTGGATAAAGAAGGCGCATGAGACCATCGGGGCGGCGAGGCGCTCTTTAGAATCTTGCTGAAGCGCTTCCATAGACTGGCGTGAGCCGCACGTACTTGCCACCTATCCTGTAATCGAAGACGGCGTGCATCATGTCGGGGAACACCATGGCGTCCAGGTTCTCGATCTGGGTCGGAGGCGTGACCCACATGTCAAACGGCCCGTGGCCGCGGCCGTTGGACATCGATTCGGCGAGCAGGACGACGCCCTCCGTCTCCAGCGTCCCGGCGAACTCCTCCAGCTCTCGCGACAGGTCCTGGTCCACTGCGGTGAATATCGCGCGGCGTTTCCCGCCATCGACGTCGAGCACAGCGACGGTCTTCGAGTCGCCGTACCTCTGTTCGAGATCAACGAGTGACACTCTGTATTGCATTGAGCCTCATGTCCCGGGGTGCGTCCGTGTGCGGTATTCAGCCATCACGTCAGGGCAGTTCGGTGCCGCTCGGCTCGACGGTGTACTCGCGCATGGCCGTCCTGATGTCGTCAGGTACAGTGACACCGCTCTCCTCGAGCGACCTTGTGATGGCCTGGAACGTCAGCGGCGCCAGCATCGAGCGGAACGCGCCCTCTCCCGAGAAGAACTCCCTGTCCAGGTCCTGAAGGATCATCTCCGAGCGCTCCAGCACAGCGCGGAGAAGCGTGTCCCTGGGCAGGATCTTACCGGTCATCCTGATGTTCAGATCGGTGCCCTCGATCGGGAACTCCTCGTATGTCACCAGCCTGTCCTCGTCCGCCTCCGCCGTTATCTCGGCGCCGGGGAAAGCCAGCGTATAGACTGACGCGGCAACCGAGGCCCCTTTACGAAGCAGCTTGATCGACTCCCTCAGGGTGATGATGAGGTCATCCACCTTCGAGTCGGGCGACGAGAGTATCAGGTTCACGTAGGGCGTGATGTCCGCCTTCAGCAGCGCGTCGACCGCGTCGTGTATGTGCCTCGGCCGCTGTGGCTTGTTGAACTCGCGCAGCACCTTGGGGGAGAAAGACTCTACCCCCAGCCCTATCAGCTTGAAGTTCGCACTGGCGAGCTCAGGCGCGACCTGGGGTATGTTCCTGACCGACCCCTGGGCCATGAACGTGATGTACTCCGGGATGGATCCTTCCTTACGGCAGTCAGCGATCAGCGCGCACAGCTCCTTCACCCAGGGCGCCGACCACAGGAAGTCGTCGTCGTGGAAGAAGAAGTTCATCACGTCAGGGTGCGCCCAGATCAGCCGCTTGAGGATGTTGAGCGTCTCGGTAGGGGTGAGCCTGAAGACGGCCTGGTTCCCCTCAAAGCCGGCCAGCCTGTATATGTTGGTCGAGGAGCAGAACCGGCACCCCCTGGGGCAGTAGCTGCTGACGATCACGCGTATCGTATTGACGTTCTGCTCGATCAACATCGAGGGGTCGTGGTATCGGAGGATGATCTTCCAGTAGTCCTCGAACGGTATGGCTTCCCAGTCCATTCCGGTGATCGCCGCTACGAACTGGTTGCGCGACAGGGGCTTCTGCGGCTCGGTGGTCACTATCTTGCCGTCCTGCACCCAGGCGAGGCCCGCCACCGAGCGGGGGTCGGAGGCGGCGCAGAGCGCGGGAAGGACCAGGTCGCCCTCCCCTCTCACCACCACGAAGCCCGGAGGCGCGTACCTGAGCGCGAGCTCATGGCTCTCGGTGCAACCTATCCCGCCCGCGACCATGCGAATGTGCGGGCCGATGTTCCTGTAGAGATAGTGTGCCAGCGACAGGTCGAACGGCAGTGAGTAGTGGTTGGTGCTGAAGCCGACCATGTCGGCCCTGGCATGCCGGACCGCGGCCAGGAAATCCGCGTGCGGGTCTTCGCTGAGGTTGGGATCGAATACCTCGCTCGCGATGCCCGCGTCGTCCAGGGCGTGCTTGAGCCTGTAGAGTCCCAGGGGCGGATGGAGGTAATCCCTCCTCTCGCGGCCTTTTCCCCAGGCCGCCACCAGCAGGACTCGCCTTGCCGGCTTCCATGTTTCTATACCGGTAACATCCATAAATCCACCTGCGTCATCCGGGGCTACCCACCCCGCGCGAGCTCAGGCCCGGTCTTTCTGAAAGACCATAAGCCTATGCCAGCTTCTCTTGGTACCCCACCGCGTACGTGCCAGTGGGGGATCGAGGGCGCCGCCGAGGTGGACGGCGCCGGAAAATATGGCCTTCTTGGCCCAGCCCTCACGGGCCATGTGCATCGTGTTGTATTTGAATGGGAGCAGGTCCATTCCTTTCTCTAAGACGAGTTGCGCGCCGTCGGCGTTCGCAAGAGTTATGAACTGCTCCCTCGTGCGAGGGTAGAAATATGTCCGGCTGGGGATCTTCACCAGGCTCTCCGGCGTCGGCGCCACCTCCAGCAGAGCCGCGCGCCCGCCCACCTTGACCGCATCGAGGATGTTGGTGACGCTCTTCTCCCAGTCTTCCTGCTCGCAGACGTGCTGCAGGACGGTCACGCACACCGCCAGGTCATACGTTCCCGGCGTCTCGGCGAGCTCGTGCAGGGGCATGTGCTTGAAAGTGACCCTGTCGGAAACCCCGGCCTCTTCCGCCCTTTTGCCGGCGACCTTCAGCATCTCCTCGGAGATGTCGACGCCGGTGACATCAGCACCGCGCTCGGCGAACATGATCGTCCAGCGCCCGACGCCGCACCCGGCGTCCAGGACTTTCATGCCCGTTTCGACATCGAGGTTCGACTCCAGCACGTTGCGCTGGAGCCGGTGGATGTGCTCGTTGTAGATGTCAGGCATCCCGTAGCTGCACACGGCCGGGAACCCCTGGGACTTCTCGCCGAACTTCCTGGCCCGGTCGTCCCAGTACGCCTCGTGCTCCTTCAGGCTCTCATTTCTTTTTCTTTGGCTCATAGGGATCCCTTATCACCTTCCGTTTAACCAGCAACCAAGTGATGTAGTTAAGATACCCAATCGTTATGGGAATGAACACCTGGTACATCATGAATATCGGGTAAAACAATACGACGCCGAAGTCCTTTCCGTCGAGCGTCAGCGAACCCACGAACGCGTCGAGCGCGAGGAACTGGTAGAAGAGCAGCAGGAAGACGATAAGGTAGATGGGTAGGACCTGAAGTCTCGCGATGGCGGGACTGAGCCAGCCGAACGCATACCCGAATATCGACAGCAGCAGGGTGAACATCGCCGCCACCCTGAAGGGGTGGAAGAATACCGTGAGGCCGAGGTTGTAGAAGTAGAACTGGTAGCGAAGGAACGGGTCCTTGCACTTCCTTATCTTGAATACCGATGCGATGGCGACCTTGGCGAGCCCGAAATACCACCCCATCCGCTGCATGGTGAACTTGTAGAGGCTGTCGGGAACGTCCGTGCGCACGAGCACCCTGCTGTCGAAGTAAGTCCTCCACCCGTCCTCCAGTATCATGACGGTCGTCTCGAAGTCCTCGGCGTAGACGCTCCGGCTGCTGCGGGCGAGTCCCGCTTCATGGGCCTGCCGGTTGTAGATGCCGAAAGCGCCCGACACGAACACGTAGTTGTGGGGGATGTCTCTTCCGCAGTACATCGCGAGCTCGTACTCGATCGCCTGGCACTGGAAGAGGAGGGCTCTGGGGTGCTTCTGCGGACGCTCCGGGAGGACGTTCACCGCGGCCCCACCGGCCCCGCTACGCTGGAAATCGTAGAGCATGCGCTCGACGGAGAGGCGGTCGGGCAGCAGGACGTCCGGGTCCATCACCAGCACGGTCTCGACCTCCGGGGGCAGGTGCTGCACCGCGTAGAAGATCGCTCCGGGCTTGTTGGTGTTCTCAGGGTTCTGGATTATCTCGACCCCGGAGGCTTTGACCACCTCGTAGGTGTCGTCGGGCGAAGCGTCGTCGATGAGGAACAGTTTGTCCCTGAAGGGGGCAAGGTTCTCGAGTATCTGCTCCCAATCTTTTGCGATGTTGTAGACGGATGCGACGACCCGGTACGGCTTGAGCTCGAACTCCGTCATCTCGTCGCTCTCGCGCTCCCTGGCAACGACCTCCAGGTACGGCTTCAAGCCCCTGGGCACCTCGCCGGTCGCCTGCCGCATCTGCAGTTGCCTGCGAAGCCTCTTTACCTCGATGAAGTAGCGAAGGACGCGGTCACCGCCGTCGACGGCTATGACGGTGATGGGGAGGGCCATGACGATCTTGAGGAACGCGCCGCTGTGTCCGGTAACGAGGCCGACTATCATCAGCGTGACGATCACCAGAATAAAGATCGTGAAGATCGAAGATACTATGAAACGTTTTCTGTTAAACATTCCCTGGAGCCGTCATGTCGCGTCGCTGCCGGAAGCTGCACCTGAAACGATTCTAACAGAACAGGCGACGCGAAGAACCGCCACGGTGTCGGGGCAAGAAAAAGAGCCGGGTGCCAAGTCCCGGCTCGAGCCTCTGGCGTCGTCTCTATCAGGCCGCTGTCTGCTTCGCGCGGACCGGGATGTATCGCAGCGTCAGGTTGGCGATCGAGAGGACCAGGCAGGCTATCCCGGCGAACACGGCGAGGTACTTGACGGCCACGAAGCAGATCCCGATGACGAAAGCGACGATGACGACGGTCAGCGCGACATCTATGACCTTGTTCGCGATTCGCCTTGTGCTGTCTGCCGTGAACATGCTTCGCCCCCACAACTCGCCTGGTCTTAATTGAGTCGGCGGTTGCGCGAGTGGGCCGGACGGCAGAATGGGCTAGTTGAGCAAACCGGAATGGGTGATTATGCTGTCGCCCGTTGGTATGACTCCGGCGTCACCCGTTCGGTTCGGCGAGGCTACTACCAGGTTGAGGTGCCACTCAGTTCGGTCCCGCAGGTCGAGCAACTGGGCGCGGAGGCGGGGACCTTACTGTTGCAGAGAGGACAGACCTTCATCGTTCCCGGCTGGGGTGGCATGCCCGGTTGTGTCGGAGCCGGAGGGGCGGACTGCGGCGGCCCGCTATAGGGTTGCTGCGGGTATGGTTGTTGAGGGTATGGTTGCTGGGCGTATGGTTGTTGCGGTTGAGCGGCGACATAGTTCCCGCAGTTGGGACAGAACTCGGAACCGATGGGCATCGGGGCCTGGCACTGGGTGCACACGCCTCCCCCGTAGTCCATGTCCATTGGAGACGACGGCGGCAGGATCGGTGAGCCGTAGCCGTAATGTTCCATGGGCTTCATCATCTGCGGTTGGCGACGATCGCTGGTGAAGTAGAGGGCGATGGCCACCAGCAACCCGAATATCCCGCAGAAGAACCCCAGCAGGAAACCGAGCCAGAAACTGCGACCGCTCTCCTGCAACAGCTTGCCGCACACCACGGCAAGAATCAGGTCGACGACCAGGGCCACCATGAGGTACACAATGTACGCGCCCGACAATGTCGGCACTTGTGTCTGACCCAAAGGCAGAGCGAAAGCCATTACTCTACTTCCTGAGGTTTGTTTCCCGTCGAGTCTCCCCATTCATCGAAAGGCGCGTTCATTGTATCAGTGAAGTAACCGCGTGTGCACCCGCAAAAGGGACCGGTGGAATAATCCTGATCCGGAGCCCGTCAGAGCGGGAAGTACAGGCCGTTTGAGACCAGGTAGATGCCTGTCTCGGTGACCACCTCGCCGGTGCATTGCGTCCATGCTTCGCTGTACATGCGCAGCTGCGCCGAGTATTTCTGAAGGAGGGGCTGGACTCCGCCGGCGGTCACCCGATCCGTCTTGTAGTCCACGAGCACCCAGCCTCCGTCTTCCTTGAAGGCGAGGTCGACTGAACCGCGGACAATAGTCGGGACATCCTTCTGGAGGAGGACCTCGAATGGGACTTCGACGAGCCTCGTCGCGCTCTCAAGCGACCGCGCCCATAGATCGGAGGCGGTGACGGACTCGACCAGGTCGGCCGCCTGCGGTGCGAGCCCCGGGTCGAGGTCGTGCTCGACGAGGAGGTCGCGCGCGGTCCTCTCGAGCTCTTCTCTTGTTGATGGCGCAAGCTCGAGAAGCCTGTGCACTATGGTGCCCCACTCCACCCCGTGCTCCCCCGACGGTGGATGTTCTGTGTGCGCCTTGGCGGTCGGCTCCTCCGACTCAACGCCGGGTGCCGCGCTGGAAAGCGCATACTCTTTTGCCGCGGCGGTCTCGTAGCCATGCTTCCTCATAGCCAGGAGGCGTTCGCTCAGCCTGACGCGCGCGGCCTCTGGATCGAAGCCTCCCATGTTGCTGACAGCAGACGGCGGTGCCGCAGTATCGTCGGATCCATCCTCGCCCGCAAGCAACTCTGTGACATCGCGCACGTCCGGGCGCCCCGCGAGGTATCGAGCAAAGTGGCTCCATGGGTTTCTGGAGGGCTTGACCCCGTCCCCACCGCCGCTCTCCGATGCGTTGTCGATGTCCTCGGTGGTGACCGAGACGACAAGGGCGGAACCCGCTCTCGTCGCCGCCACGTAGCGCAACCTCAGGTGCTCCGCCACCTGGAAGGTCTCTTCCTTTTTCTCGAGCCCGCCGGCGCCTTTCCAGGCTTCCGGATAGGCGATCGTTTCGGTGGCGTATTCGCCTTTCGACTTCGACAGCGCGATGAAACCCCTGATGCCGTCTCGCTGGCGGCCGGCGCCTTCCTCGTCCCTGTCGACGTGAAGATCGACCGGATGCTTCTTGAAATTGTTTTCCCCTGTGGGGTCGACGAGGAACACCACCGGCGCCTGGAGGCCCTTTACCTTATGGAGGTTCATCAGCCGCACTGCGGGCTTCTCCAGCGAGAGTGCGGAGACCCCGTCGTACTTCTCTTCCTTTGCCGTGGCGGGCTCGATCAGCGCGCCCAGGTAGTCGACCACCTGCACGTTGGCCCAGCTGTCCGCCTGCACCGAGCGAAGGATCTCGATAGCCTTGCCGATGCTGCCGGCGTTGACGTCGCCCCCGGGACCGGCGCCGGCCCACGCCATTAGCCCGGTGTCTGACACTATCTGCTCGATCGCGGCGACCGTGGGCAGGGTCCGCAGCAGGCGCGCCGCGGAGCCAAGTGTCTCGAACGCCCCGGCGAAGGCCTTGGCGACCTCGAGCTCCAGCCCCGACGGCGGCTGGGACGCGAACGAAAACCGGCCTCCGGCCCTCTTGAACGAGTAGAGCTGCGCGTCGCTGATGCCGAACAGCTCGCTCCTGAGGCAGGCCAGGAGCGCGACCTGGTTGTCGGGCTTCGCGGCCGCGGCCAGCAGCAGGTGCAGGAGCTTTAGCTCCGGGACCTCGTTGAGGGCGCTTCCGCCAGTGACCCTGTGCGGGATCCCGCGGGCCTGAAGCTCCCGGGCGTACCGGTCGAGGTGTGTTGAGTTGCGCGCGATGATCATAAAGTCGGAGTAGTCGATCTGCCGCGGCTCTCCCGGCGGCTCGCCGCCCCCCTCGCTCAGCTCGAGCGCGCTCTCTCTCTCCGCGATCTGCTCGGGCGTCCTGGCGACGGTCATCCGGCTGTCGTACGCGTGGCGGATCACCCTCGCCACTGTTTCGGCCTCGCAGGCGCCGTCGCCCTTGGGGATCGCCAGCCTGAAGACGCCGGTGAGATCGCCGTCGACCCAGCTGCTGCCCGGCTCGAGCATCACGTACTGCGGAGAGCGGTCGGACGGCTCCCGGGGGAACTTCAACAGCAGATCGGGAGTCATCGGGTCGAGCGAGTCGTCGTCCGGAGCAAACACGTCATTGACCCAGTCGATGATGCCGGGGACGCTCCTGAAGTTTGAGGTCAGCCTGACCACGTCGGAGTCGTGAGGGCAGAGCCTGCCACGGACGAAGTTGTAGGTCTTGATGTCGGCGCGGCGGAACCGGTAGATGGACTGCTTGGGGTCTCCGACCACGAAGAGAGAGCCGGGCCGCGGCTCGCATCTCCTCCAGTCGACGGTGCCATCATTGTCTCTGAGGGGGGCCGGCTCGGAGGCCGTGAGCAGGAACATCACTTCGGCCTGTATAGGGTCGGTGTCCTGGAACTCGTCAACCAGGAGGTGGGTGTATTTGGTGGCCAGAGAGCGCCTAGCGTCAGGGTTCTGGCGCAGCAGGTCGGCGGCTTTCATCAGCAGGTCCTGGAAGTTCAGCTTCCTGTTCATGTTCTTGAAGTCGGCGTAGAACCTGGCCGCTTTCTTGAGGATGTCGATCGCCAGCGGATAACGGGCCTCGTAGAGAGGGCCCCTGACCTTCTCGCAGAACTGCTTCCAGTACTCGTCCTCCTGCGCCTCGCAGGCGTCGGGCATCTCGCAGAGTCCCTTGCCGGGCCACCCGCTCTTGGCGATCTTCCTGCTGCCTTTGAACACCTCGAGCGCCTCGATCAGGCACGCCGCGTCATCCAGGTCGCCGATCTGCTCCTCGATTATCAGGGGCACCCGCTCGAAGCTGTCGAGGAGGGTCTCGGTCTTGTAGCCGCCGGTGACGCGTCCGGCGCGGTCTTTCATGTAGGCGGTGTAGTCTCGTATCTGCCCCGGGGCCTGGCTCATCAGCTTCTCGATCGCGGCAGCGTCGGGAACCGGCCACCGATCGACGTCGGGATAGTCGGTGAAGTGCATGAAGGCATCTCTGAGGTCGGCAAGGTCGACGCCCAGGGCCTCGAGCTGGAGCAGCTGTTGGTCGGGGGCCGATCTGGCCTGCGCGAAGAACAGGCCCCAGGCCTCCTGTCTGGCCCTCCTGTCCTCGTTCTGGTCCATCTCCTCGAAATCGAGATCGACCCGCGCTTCGACCGGCCGCTCGCGCAGGAGGCGAGCGCAGAAAGAGTGGATCGTACCGATGAAACACTGGTCGATGTTCTCGAGCGCCTCCGAGAGCCGGCCCTGGAGGGGGCCGGACGCTTCCGCGACCGCCTTCTCCAGAGCCACCTGGAAGTTGGCGCGCAGCTCGGCGGCCGCCTTGCGGGTGAAGGTCACCGCCGCGAGGTTCCTGGCGCTCGCGCAACCGTCACCGCTCGCGTCGCCGAGGAGCGCGACCATCCGCTTGACCATCATGGTGGTCTTGCCGGTACCGGCGGCGGCCTCCACGAGCATGTTGCCGTCGAGCCGGGTCGCAATGGCGTCTCTTGCCTGCTGGTCGCCCAGGGCGCTATTTGGCTTTGCCGCTCCCACTTTTTCTTCCAGTGCCTCTCAATCCTTTGAAATGCTCGAGCGCTTGGTTGCCTTCAGCTTCTTTCTTTCGTTTCACTGAGCCCGCGGTGGCCTCGAGGTCGCCGAAAGCGTCTTTGTAGTCGCCGTACCGCAGGTCGCCCCTGTCGTCGCTTGCCGGGAAGCAGCCTTGTGAAAGCATCCCGGCCAGGTGGCCTATGATCTCGAGCCCCTCGGGGAGGAGACCCGCACCGACCCGCACCGTCCTGCGGTGCTCGGAGCGCCTGGGGAAGAAGTAGATGAACTCGGAGACCTCGCCGTCCAGGCCGGCGCCCGCAAGAACTTCTGCCAGCAGCCGCATGTAGAGCGCGCTCTGCACCTGCCTGCCTTTCCTGAACGGGTCCCTGGCGTCGTATCTGGCGCTGCTGCCAGTCTTGTAATCCCAGATCACGTAGCGCGGGCCATCCGTGGTCGTCTCGACGTCTATGCGGTCGGGACCGCCCCGTGCCCTTACCGTCAGATCGGGCGAGACCCGAAGCTCGACCGGCTCGGGACACAGAGTCTCGCCGCCAATGCTCCTCGGCGGCATCCCGATGCCGACCTCGAAGTAGAGGGGGCGCAGCGTGGCGCACGCCTGCTGCATCTCGAGCAGGAACTCATCAGCGGTCTGCTCCATCTCCTCGACCTCACGCTGGTAGACGCCAGGGTTGGAGAGGTCGGGATATCTCTCGAGGTACGCGGCTATCCTCGCCGCGAGGATCGCCTGGATGAGGTCGCGGTGGCGATCGTATGCCGGGCGTTCGTCGGGCCCCAGGCCCGCCATGAACTCGCGGAAGACGGAGTGAAGCAGGGTGCCGGTCTTGTCGCCGGGGAGCCAGCGATAGGGGTCGACCAGGTGTTCCTCGGGCGCCTCCACCCCGAGGACGTACTTGAAGAAGTATTCCATCGGGCACCTGCCCAGGAGCTCGAGCGCGGTGGCTGACAGGACAGGCCGCTCGGCCAGGAAGTCGGCTCCCGCCCGCGGCACCAACCCATCGTATTCTGTGAACTCGGCGCTCCTTCGCGCGGCTGCCGCGACGGCGCCCCTGGCGAGATTCGGGAACCAGGGACCGAGGTCTGACCGCTCGGTGACAAGGCCACCAGCCACGGCGAGCCAGAGCCACCATTCGCCAATGCCGACACAATCCAGCTCATCTGTCGGCGCGAAGGAAGCCGGGTCGAGGAGAGGCTTCCACTTCAGTATCTGCCCGTAGCCCGCCTGATGCTGACCCGAGGCTATCCTGCACGCCGCCAGAAGCACCCTGGAGGGGAACATCTCGCGGTCCTCGACGAGGTCGAGGGAACAGTAGGAGAGGGTCAACTTGCCGCGCAGGCGCGACAGCAGCCCGGCGAAGTCTTCCTTGACGTCGCGGCTCAGGCGCGCGGCGGCCGTCGGCAGTGAGACCGCCAGACCCCGCGAGCCCGATATCGTCTCCCGTTCGCTGTCTAGCAGTACGGGATCCTCGAGGCCGGCGCCGGGAAACCTCGAGTCGTCGAGCCCGATGATGAAGGTGTTGCCGCGCCCCGAATGGCCCCCGCTCTTCAGCGAGCTCACGTAGGCGCACCCGGGCCTGGGCCCGGAGCCGCCGACGCTGGCGTCGCGAGCCATCTCCGCGAGCCAACCCGCTACGTCCAGCCCCTCGACGTCGCCATCCGACAGGTACCCCGCCAGCTCTTCGATGCGCTCCATGAAGAGGGTGGCGCAGTACTCGTCGAATTCCCCGGTGGCCCGGGCGGCGGCGCCGAGAAACGCATGGGCCTCGTCGAGGAACCGCTTCTGGGAGCCCGCCGCGACGCTGCGCTCGCCATCGCCCAGCAGCCTGGTGAAAAGGCCGCGCAGCGACTTCAGTCCCTCGAGGTCGTGCTCGACGCGAGCCCGGAGAGCCTCGGCGCTCTCGTCCTCGTGGTCTG
>Ga0066793_10000414_pt1 | contig 16471 bp, 12 predicted proteins | sample PersoiDNA2013189_FD_83876 | JGI IMG/M metagenome (GOLD analysis project Ga0066793, IMG submission 83876) | Permafrost soil microbial communities from the Arctic, to analyse light accelerated degradation of dissolved organic matter (DOM) -... | ecosystem: Environmental > Terrestrial > Soil >... | reverse complement strand
GCTGTCCGAGGTCGGCGACGTGATCCTGGTCGGCGGCATGACCCGCATGCCGAAGGTGCAGGAGAAGGTGAAGGAATTCTTCGCCAAGGAGCCGCGCAAGGACGTGAACCCCGACGAGGCCGTCGCGGTTGGCGCGGCGATCCAGGCCGGTGTGCTTCAGGGTGACGTCAAGGACGTGCTGCTGCTCGACGTGACACCCTTGTCGCTGGGCATCGAGACGCTGGGTGGCGTGATGACCAAGCTCATCCAGAAGAACACGACCATACCGACCAAGGCGCAGCAGGTGTTCTCGACCGCCGACGACAATCAGGCCGCGGTCACGATCCATGTGCTGCAAGGTGAGCGCGACGTGGCGTCGGGCAACAAGAGCCTCGGCCAGTTCAATCTGGAAGGCATCCCGCCTTCTCCTCGCGGCATGCCGCAGATCGAAGTCACCTTCGACATCGACGCCAACGGCATTTTGCACGTCAACGCCAAGGACAAGGCGACCGGCAAGGAAAACAAGATCACCATCAAGGCCTCGTCGGGCCTCTCCGAAACCGAGATCCAGAAAATGGTCAAGGACGCCGAGGAACACGCCGAGGACGATCGGAAGATGCTGGAGACCGTGCAGGCGCGCAACCACCTCGACGCGCTGGTGCACAGCGTGCAAAAATCGTTGACCGAATACGGCGAGAAGGTCGGCGCCGACGAGAAGGGCAAGATCGAGGCCGCGTTGAAGGAGGCCGAGGAGCTGCTCAAGGAAAAGGACGCGAGCAAGGATGCGATGGAGGCAAAGGCGCAGGCGCTCATGACGGCATCGCAGAAACTCGGCGAAGCGATGTACGCGCAATCGCAGGCAGAGGCGCAGGCCGCTGCCAATCCTCAGGGTGCGGGCGAGAAATCAGGCGGAGCGGGCGAGGGTGGCGAGGAAAAAGTCGTCGACGCCGAGTTTACGGAAGTCAAAGACAAGAAGTGATATCACGTCACCGGGCGGGGAGACGGTTGCGAATATCGCCATCGTCCCGCCCGCCCGGCGACGTGATATCTGGCCGAGTTGAAGAGGGCGCCTCCGGCGCCCCTTAACTCGGCCGATTGCTGTGAGGGGACGCGCGGTTGTGAGACCGAGGTTGGGGATATTGAAGAATGGCTAAGCGCGATTACTACACGACACTCGGCGTCAATCGCGACGCGTCCGAAGAGGACATCAAGAAGGCTTATCGCAAGCTGGCGATGAAGCATCATCCGGACCGCAATCCCGACGACAAGGGCTCGGAAGACAAATTCAAGGAGGCGAAGGAAGCGTACGAGGTCCTCACCGACACTCGCAAGCGCGCCGCCTACGACCAGTTCGGGCACGCCGGCGTCGATGCTTCTGCCGGCTTTGGCGCCGCGGGTGCGCGAGGCTTCGGTGGCGGGGCGGAGGGCTTCGGCGGTTTCGCCGACGCCTTCGGTGACATCTTCGGCGAAATTTTCGGCGGTCAGGGCGGTGCCCGCGGTCGCGGCAGCGGCGTCTTCCGAGGTGCCGACCTTCGCTACAATCTCGAACTGTCGCTCGAAGAAGCGGCGCGCGGCACCGAGGCCAAGATCCGCATTCCGGCGATGGAGGAGTGCGCGACGTGCCATGGCAGCGGCGCCAAACCGGGAACGCAGCCCAAAACCTGTCCGACGTGCAACGGTCAGGGGCAGGTGCGCGTCTCGCAGGGTTTTTTCTCGATCCAGCAAACGTGTCCGCAATGCCACGGCAGCGGCAAGATCGTGCCCGAGCCATGCGCGACCTGCAGCGGCGCGGGGCGCATCAGAAAGAGCAAAACCCTGTCGGTCAAGATTCCGGCCGGAGTCGATCGTGACGACCGTATCCGGCTCTCGGGTGAAGGCGAGGCAGGATTGAACGGGGGCCCTCACGGCGACCTTTATGTGGTCGTGAACCTGAAGGAGCATCCGGTCTTCCAGCGCGAGAACAACGATCTTCACTGCGAGATGCCGATCGGTTTTGCGATCACGGCCATGGGCGGCGAAATCGAGATCCCAACGCTGGACGGCCACGCCAAGATCAAGATCCCGGCGGAGACGCAGACAGGGCAAGTTTTCCGGTTGCGAGGGAAAGGCATCAAGGGCGTACGCAGCAGCGGCTACGGCGACCTGTTTTGCCATGTCGCGATCGAGACGCCAGTGAAGCTGACCTCGCGGCAGAAGGAGATCTTGCGCGAGTTCGAGGCGATCAACGCGCAGGATCCGAGCGCGCACAACCCGCGCGCGAAGAACTGGTTCGACAAGGTACGCGAATTCTTCGAGCCGTGAGCGTGGCAGGTTCGTGATGCCCAACGCGAGTGGCGCATGAGGCGCTGCGGGCATTGACTGCGGCGCGCACCGCGTCGTGCGACATCATCGTGATCGGCGCCGGCGCTGCCGGCATGATGTGCGCGGCCCAGGCCGGCCAGCGCGGCCGGCGCGTAATGCTCATCGAGCATTACCCGATCATCGGAGAAAAAATCCGCATCTCCGGCGGCGGGCGCTGCAACTTCACCAACATTCACTCCGACGCGACGAACTTCCTGTCGCAAAACCCTGACTTCTGCCGCTCCGCGCTCGCTCGTTACGGGCCGCGCGACTTCATCGCGTTGGTCGAGCGCTACGGTATCGTTTGGCACGAAAAAAAGCTGGGCCAGCTGTTTTGCGACGACTCCGCGCTGCAAATCATTGCCATGCTGCGCGCGGAATGCGAGCGCGCCGCGGTTGAATGGCGTGTCCCGTGCTCCGTGGAGGCCGTCAAGCGCGAGCATGACGCATTCGTCGTTTCGACCTCACGCGGCGCGGTTCGGGCCGCATCGCTGGTCGTCGCCACCGGCGGTCTGACGGTTCCAAAAATCGGCGCCACGCCCCTGGGCTATCGGATCGCCGAACAGTTCGGCGTCGATGTCGTAGCTCCCCGGCCGGCGCTGGTGCCGCTGGCATTGGACCCGGCCACGCTCGAGCGTTATGGCGATCTCTCGGGCGTGTCGATCGATGCGGAGGTGTCATGCAATGGGGGCAGGTTTCGCGAGAATCTGCTGTTCACGCACCGCGGCCTGTCGGGACCTGCGATCCTGCAGGTTTCGTCCTACTGGAAGGGCGGCGATCTGCTTCACGTCGATCTCCTGCCGGGGTTGGACGCCCGCGCGTGGCTGGCAAGCGAGCGGCACACCACGGCCGGCGTCGCGAGCCTCCTCGCGCAACGCCTGCCGCATCGATTTGCGCAGCAGTGGAGCCTGCAGGATGGGAGCGGGCAGCAGGCGGCCGGTCCGATCAGATCGTTGGGCGAGAAGCGCCTCTCCGAGATTGGCGCCGCGCTTAACGACTGGTCGGTGCTGCCCTCCGGAACGCTGGGCTACAACAAGGCCGAGGTGACGCTGGGCGGCGTCGATACGCGGCAAATCTCGTCAAAGACGATGGAGGCGGAGCGCGTTCCGGGTTTGTATTTCATCGGCGAGGTCGTCGATGTCACCGGGCATCTGGGCGGCCATAACTTTCAGTGGGCGTGGTCATCGGGCTTTGCCGCCGGTCAGTTCGCCTGAAGAGGACACGGGCGCTTGTAGCGCAGCGGCGGACGGCATAGCATGCCCATCTTTGCGCGACCCATACAGGAGAGATCATGTTCAAGAGCTTGGTGATTCTCGCTGCCCTATTGCTGTTTGGCATCACTGGCGCGATGGCCCAGGTCCGAATCGGGCTGATGGTCTCGGCCACGGGCCCGACGACCGCGATCGGCATCCCGCAAAAGAACACCGGTGAGCTCCTGCCGCGGAAAATCGGCGATGCAAGCGTCGAGTACATTCAGCTCGACGACGGCGGCGATACCACCCGCGCGGTTCAGAACGCCAAGAAGCTCATCAGCGAAGACCACATCGATGCGCTGATCGGCCCGTCGACAACGCCGAATGCGCTGGCGATCCTCGACATCATCGCCGAGAACAAGGTGCCGATGCTGGCGACGGTGGGCACGTCGTCGGTAGTAGAGCCGATCGACGCCAAGAGACGGTGGGTATTCAAGACGACGCAGAACGACGATTTGATCGCCGCCGCGCTGATCAAGCACATGCTCAAAAACAACGTGAAGACGGTGGCGTTCATCGGCTTCAACGATCCGTACGGCGAAAACTGGTACAAGGTGTTCGGCGGCCTCGCCGAAAAAGCCGGCATCCGCATCGTTGCCAGCGAGCGCTTCGCGCGCACCGACCAGAGCGTGACGGGACAAGTGCTGAAGATGATCTCGGCCAAACCCGATGCGGTGCTGATCGCGGCGGTCGGCGGCCCCGCCGTGCTGCCGCAGGCGACGCTCTACGACCAGTCCTACAAGGGGCGCATCTATCAGACGCACGCCGTCGCGACCGACGAATTCATCAGGCTCGGCAAGGAAAAAGTCGAAGGGACAGTGCTCGCCGCGGGGTCGATGTTGGTCATCGACGATATCGCGCCGGGCGATCCGATCAGGAAGGTCGCGCTCGCCTACATCAACGCGTACGAGAAGCAGTTCGGGCAGCGGCCGGCGACGTTTGGCGCCAATACCTACGATGCGGGATTATTGCTGCAGCAGGCTATTCCCGTCGCGCTCAAGACCGCCAAGCCGGGAACCGAAGCGTTCCGCACCGCGTTGCGCGACGCGCTGGAGCAGCAGCGAGACATCACCGGATGCCAAGGCGTGTTCAACATGAGCCCGACCAATCACAACGGCATGGACGAGCGGGCCAGAGTGCTGATCATCGTCAGGGACGGCAGGTTCCGCCTGCTTCCCGAGTGACGGCGCTGTTGTCCGGCCCGATCGTCGGCATCCTTCTCGCCGCGGGAAGCGCTTCGCGCTTCGGCGGCGACAAGCTGCTCGCACCGCTCGAAGACGGCACGCCGCTCGGTGTGCGCGCATTGATCAATCTCGCCGCATGCGTCGAACGCGTCGTCGCCGTCGTGCGCCCCGGCGACCACGCCCTCGCGCGTGCGCTTTCGGGTCATGGTGCAGACGTCACGTTCTGCACCTACGCCGCACTTGGCATGGGGCAAAGCCTCGCCTGGGCAATCCGTGCGACGCCACTCGCGAAAGTCTGGGTGGTCGCGCTTGCCGACATGCCGTGGATCCAGGTCGCGACAACGCGGCGTATCGTCGACGCACTCGAATCCGGTTCCGCACTGGTCGCTGCCTCGCACCAGGGCGTGCGTGGCCATCCCGTGGGATTTTCGCGGCGTTACTACGGTGAGCTCGCGGCGCTGTCAGGCGACGAGGGCGCGAAAGCGATTGTCCGCGCGCACGAACGGGAGCTGCAGCTCATCGAGACGGACGACGCCGGCGTCTCGCGCGACATCGACACTCCCGCCGATCTGGCGCGCTGAGATCCCATCGTTTGTCGTTCCCGCGGAAGCGGGAACCCAGTGGCGTTGGTTGCACAACCGCAGCGTGTCCAACGACGCTAGATCCCCGCTTGCGCGGGGATGACGCGGCTGCCTCTTACGCCCGGCGACGTGATGCGCCGCGTAACGCGCCGGCAGCAGCTTCGACTCGTCTCGCGCGATCCCCGCGCTTCGCGCGGGGCCCCTCGCCGCGGCCTCGCGCAGCGGTTTCCAATCGCGACCCGTCCTGCGGTCGGGCCGCTCTTGGACGGATGCGTCATTTGCTGCGGTCTTGCCGCCACATGTCGCCTTGGCGACCGACAATGCGATTCTCCTCGTCCTGCATTTTCCACCACGCCCGCAACTCCGGCTCTTCAAGCGGACGGGAGATAAGGAAGCCCTGCGCCTCCTCGCAACCGTGGCTCTTGAGATATTCGAACTGAGCGACGGTCTCGACGCCTTCGGCGATGACACGAAGCCCAAGGCTGTGCGACAAGGCGATGATCGCCTGCGTGACCGCTTCGTCGTTCTTGTTCTGCTCCAGGCCGTGGACAAAACGCTGGTCGATCTTGACGGCCTGGATCGGCAGGCGCGTGAGGTAGGACAAGCTCGAATAACCGGTTCCGAAATCGTCGACGGTAATCGACACGCCCATCTGCTTCAGCTTCATGAGCGTCGCCACCGCCTTTTCGGGATGGGTGATGATCACGCTCTCCGTGATTTCCAGATCGAGATAGCGCGCCGGCAAGCCGCTGGTATGCAAGGCGTCTTCGACAATCGAAAGCCAGCTGTCGTGCTGCAGCTGCTGCACCGACAGGTTCACGGAAAGACGCAGCATCATGTTATGCCGATGCCAGGTCATGACCTGACGACACCCGTCACGCAATACTCGCGCGCCCAGCGCCTGGATCATTCCCGATTCCTCGGCGATGGGAATGAACTCGTTCGGTCCGATCACGCCCCTCTCCGGATCGCGCCACCGTAGCAGCGCTTCGACCCCGCACGCCCTCCCGCTCGCCATTTCGACTTGCGGCTGGTAGACGAGAAAGAATTCGTCGTCCATCAAACCCCGGCGCATGTCGGTTTCGAGCTGCAAGCGCGCCTGCACCCGGGCATTCATGTCGGCGGTGTAGAAACGGTAGACATTGCGACCGGCATCCTTGGCGGCATACATCGCCGTGTCCGCCTGCTTGATTACCGCACCTGGATCAGCCGCGTCGATGGGGTACACCGACACGCCGATCGAGCAGGTCAGTGTCGGCGTCTGATCGCCCAGTCGAAAGGGCGAGAGGAAGGATTCGCGCACGCGTGTGATGACGTTCATGATCTCAAACGTCGCTTTGTCCGGGTCGAGACCGGGAAGAATGATCACGAATTCGTCGCCGCCGAGACGCGCCACGGTATCCGACTCGCGCACCGCGCTGGTCAGCCGCTGCGCGACCGCCTGCAACAACTGGTCGCCGGCATCGTGGCCGAGCGTATCGTTGATGCGCTTGAAGTGATCGAAATCGAGGAACAGGCACGCCACCTGGTGCCCATCACGCGCCGCCTGGGCGACGATTTGCCTGAGCCGCTGGTTGAGCAGCGCGCGGTTCGGAAGGCCGGTAAGGATATCGTGCTGCGCGAGCTTGTAGGCCTGCGCCGTTGCGATCTCCAGCTCCTTGGTGCGCTGTGCGACTTTCTCCTCGAGGGTGCGTTGATACGTGGCGACTTCGGCCTGCGATTCGAACAGGCGGTGCGTCATGTGATTGAAGGTGTGCGTCAGCAAGCCGAGCTCGTCGCTGGAGCTCACCGGCACGTAGACGTCGAGCTTGCCGGCGCCGACCGCGCGCGCCGCGCGCATCAGTTGCCGGATCGGTGCGACAAGCCTCCGCGTGAGAAGCAGCGTAGTGACGATAGCGACGAGCACCAGGGCCGCGACGACCGACAGCGCGCCGATCAGATTGCTCCACAACTCATCCTGGCTGCGCTCGAAGCTCATCCCGAGCTGCAAATACCCGACCGGGGCATCGCCGGTCGCGGCAGACGAATTGCGGGGCGAAGACGGAGACGCGGTTCTCGCGGCGAGGATCGGCGCAACCAGATTCAGATAGCGACGGCCACCGACGCTGTGTACAGAAGTCTCGAGCCTCGCCTCCGGCGGATTGCCGGGAGGCATCGGAGTTGGGACGCGGTCGCCGAAAACACGCGAGGCGAGCAGCTTGCGCTGGGCGTCGAGCACGACGACGTAGGCGATGTCCCGGTCCGCGTCGAGGCTGTCGAGGACCTGCCGCAACGCGCGCTTGTCCGCGGCGGTCACCGCGGACTCGGTCAGCTCGGTGAGCATGGACACGATGGTCATGCCCTGCGTTCGCAGCCGCGTCTGTTCACCCTGGACCTGCTGCCGGACCAGGAATGCGCTGATGCCGACCGCAGTGGCCACGATCAGCCCGATCGCCAGCAAATTGAGCTTGGTTTGCAGGCCGAGGCGCACCAGCGGCGCATTGAGCGGCGAAACGGTGTCCGCGTTCAGGGGCGAAGTGTACTTGGCCATCGCGCCTCTACTCGTGCGTCGGGGTACCAGGGTCGGAAGAGAGTTCACAAGCACGCAGTATGCCTGCGCCGGCCGGCGGCGTGGCAGGCATCGCCGGCGGATGCTCCTGCGCCCCTCCGACCAAGCGCGGGCGCTAGCGGTGCGCTTCAGGCGACGGTAACCGGAATCTTGCCGATCCTCCGTTGCCACTCGCGGGGGCCGGTCTGGTGGACCGAGGTTCCCGTCGCGTCGACCGCCACCGTCACCGGCATATCCCTGACCTCGAACTCGTAGATCGCTTCCATGCCGAGGTCGGCGAAGGCGACCACGCGCGAGGTCTTTATCGCCTTGGACACGAGATAGGCGGCGCCGCCGACCGCCATGAGGTACGCCGCGCGGTGCTTCTTGATCGATTCGATGGCCGCAGGGCCACGCTCAGCTTTACCGATCATGGCGATTAAGCCGGTCTTCGCCAGCATCATCTCCGTAAATGTGTCCATGCGGGTCGAGGTGGTTGGCCCCGCGGGCCCGACCACTTCGTCCCGCACCGGGTCCACGGGACCGACGTAGAAGATCACCCGGTTGGTGAAGTCGACACCGTGGGGCAGCGACTTGCCCGCGGCGAACAGGTCCGCGATGCGCTTGTGGGCCGCGTCGCGTCCGGTCAGTATCTTGCCGCTCAAAAGCAAGCGCTCTCCCGGTTTCCAGCTGGCAACTTCCTCGCGGGTAAGGGTGTCGAGTCTGACCCGCTTCGACGCGGGCGACGGCGCCCAGTGCACGTCCGGCCAACGCGCAAGGTCCGGCGGATCGAGTTTGACGGCTCCGGATCCATCGAGCGTGAAATGTGCATGGCGGGTCGCCGCGCAATTGGGAATCATGCCCACCGGCTTGCTGGCCGCGTGCGTCGGATAATCGAGAATCTTGACGTCGAGCACGGTCGACAATCCGCCCAGGCCCTGGGCGCCGATGCCGAGCGCATTCGCCGCGTCGAAGATCTCAATGCGTAGTTCCTCGGTGGCGTTGGTCGGCCCGCGAGCCTTGAGCGCATGCATATCGATCGGCTCCATCAACGCCTCCTTGGCCATCAGCATCGCTTTTTCCGCGCTGCCGCCGATGCCGATGCCGAGCATGCCCGGCGGACACCATCCCGCACCCATGCCCGGCAGCGTTTTTACCACCCAGTCGACGACCGAGTCCGACGGATTGAGCATCGCAAACCTGGCCTTGTTCTCGGAGCCTCCGCCTTTGGCCGCGAGCTTCACCTCGACGGTGTTGCCGGGCACCAGGTCGAAGTGAACGACCGCGGGCGTGTTATCCCGCGTGTTGCTGCGCGCACCAGCAGGATCGGCAACGATCGATGCCCGCAGGGTGTTGTCCGGGTCGAGATACGCCCTCCGCACGCCCTCGTTCACCATGTCGGTGATCGACATCGTCGCGTCGTCCCAGCGGACGTCCATGCCGATCTTGACGAAGGCGACCACGATGCCGGTGTCCTGGCACATCGGCCGGTGTCCCTCGGCGGACATGCGCGAGTTGGTCAGTATTTGCGCTATCGCGTCCTTCGCCGCCGGAGACTCCTCGGCGGCGTAGGCTTGCGCGAGCGCGTCGATGTAGTCGATCGGGTGGTAATACGAGATGTACTGAAGCGCGTCGGCGACGCTTCGGATAAGCGACTCCTGCGAGATGGTCGTTATGGAATGGTCAGTCATGGAAGGTGTAGTTGAAGCGGCCGTTGCCATCGCGGACCGCGGGGTCGCGAAGCACCAATTTTAGCATCGCCCGCCGGCTTCGCCTTCCGCGCCGCTTCCCTCGCGGATGCGCCTGCGGCGATGCCTGAGCCCGAGACTTTGCGCGCTTGATCAAGCTCGACGGCAGCGGTTACGATAGCCTCGAGGTCCCGGACGGTGCCGGCCCGGCTCTCGGACGCGAATTGCGCCTGATATCGCCGACCCGGTAGACTGGATACGGTCCCTCGTATCGCAACTGCCTTGCCGAACCTCGCCGAACCTCGCAAGGCCGACACGCGCACTCCAAACCCGAAGGAGGCATTTCAACATGTCCACGATCGAGTCGGTATCGCACGAAAAGCGCGTGTTCGCCCCGCCGGCTGAATTTGCCGCGCAGGCAAACGTCTCCAAGGCCGAGCTCGACCGTCTCAACGCCGAGGCCGCATCGGATTACGAGGGCTTTTGGGCGAAGCTCGCGCGCGAGACGCTGGCGTGGCACAAGCCGTTTGGCAAAGTGCTCGACGAATCCAACGCGCCGTTCTACAAATGGTTCGAGGACGGGCAGCTTAATGTCTCGTACAACTGTCTCGATCGCAACCTGGAAAACGGCAACGCGAACAAGATCGCGATCATCTTCGAGGCCGACGATGGGACGGTGACGCGAGTTACCTATCAGGATCTCTACCATCGGGTATGCCGCTTCGCCAACGCGCTGAAATCCCGCGGCGTCAAGAAAGGCGACCGCGTCATCATCTACATGCCGATGTCGATCGAAGGCGTGGTCGCGATGCAGGCATGCGCGCGGATCGGCGCGACCCATTCGGTCGTATTCGGAGGCTTCTCGGCGAAGTCGCTGCACGAGCGCATCATCGACGCCGGAGCGGTGGCGGTCATTACCGCCGACGAGCAGGCGCGCGGCGGCAAGTCGCTGCCCCTGAAGGCGATCGTCGACGAGGCGCTGGCGGTCGGGGGATGCGAAGCGATCCGCAGCGTCATCGTTTACAAGCGAACCGGCGGCAAGGTTGCGTTCGCAGCGCCCCGCGACCTGTGGATGCACGAGCTGGTCGCGCAGCAAGCCGATACCTGCCCGCCGGAATGGGTGAGTGCCGAGCATCCGCTGTTCATTCTCTATACGTCGGGGTCGACCGGCACGCCGAAGGGCGTCCAGCACAGTTCCGCGGGATATCTGCTGTGGGCGATGCTGACCATGCGCTGGACCTTCGACATCAAGCCCAGCGACGTCTTCTGGTGCACCGCCGACATCGGCTGGGTCACCGGACACACCTACATCACGTATGGACCGCTCGCCGTCGGCGCGACCGAAGTCGTGTTCGAGGGGATACCGACGTTTCCCGACGCGGGGCGTTTCTGGCAGACGATACAGAAGCACAAGGTCAGCATCTTCTACACCGCGCCGACCGCGATCCGCTCGCTGATCAAGGCTTGCGATGTCAACCCGCAGACCGCGCCGAATAAATACGATCTGTCGACGCTGCGGCTCCTCGGCACTGTCGGCGAACCCATCAATCCCGAGGCGTGGATGTGGTACCACGGGAACGTTGGCGGAGGGCGCTGCCCGATCGTCGACACCTGGTGGCAGACCGAAACCGGCGGCCATATGATCACCCCGCTTCCCGGGGTGACGCCGCTCGTGCCTGGCTCATGCACCTTGCCCTTGCCCGGGATCATGGCGGCGATCGTCGACGAGACGGGACATGACGTGGCCCACGGGCATGGCGGCATACTCGTCATCAAGCGGCCGTGGCCGGCGATGATACGTACCATCTGGGGCGACGCGGAGCGCTACAAGAAGTCGTACTACCCGGATGAGCTCGGCGGCAAGCTTTATCTCGCGGGCGACGGATCGGTGCGCGACAAGGAGACCGGTTATTTCACCATCATGGGCCGGATCGACGACGTGCTCAATGTCTCCGGCCACCGCTTGGGCACGATGGAGATCGAATCGGCGCTGGTCGCAAATCCGATGGTCGCCGAAGCCGCCGTTGTCGGCCGTCCCGACGAGCTGACCGGAGAAGCCGTGTGCGCCTTCGTCGTGCTGAAGCAGGCGCGACCGACGGGCGACGATGCAGAAAAGCTCGCCAAGCAGCTTCGCGACTGGGTCGGCAAGGAGATCGGGCCGATCGCCAAGCCCAAGGACATTCGCTTTGGGGACAACCTGCCGAAGACGCGCTCGGGGAAGATCATGCGCCGGCTGCTGCGCTCCATCGCCAAGGACGAAACCATCACCCAGGATATTTCGACGCTTGAAAATCCGGCGATACTCGAGCAGCTCAAACAGGCGCTGTAATCACGGCGGGTGCGCGCAAAGCGCTTCGGGTCATATCGCCTGATTTCGGTGGAGGTTAAGCTCGCGCGCGAGCGCAGGTTAAGCGAGCGGATGCGAGCGGCCGGAGCCAAAATCCGGCGATACTCGAGCAGCTCAAGCAGGCGCTGTAGGCGCGGGCGACAAAGCCGCCGGAGGAACGGTGTCCTGAAACGACTGTCGCTTCGCCAGCTTCTCCGCCAACTTTAGTAGCGACGGATACTCGCCGCGCCAGTCGATCGACGGATGGCGCAGATCGAGATAGGCGAGCGCGCAGCCGGTCGCGATGTCCGCCAGGGTATAGGCGTCGCCGCAGCACCATGGCTTGTCGCCGAGCTCGTTCGCGAATTCGGCGAGGCCGCGGTCGATCTTTTGCCGCTGGCGGCCGAGTGACTCGGCATTCTGTTGTTTCGCCGGTCGCTTTGTTTCCAGCACGATCGCCACCGCAGCATCGCAGATGCCGTCCGCAAGCGCTTCCCAGCGCTTGACCGCGATCCGCTGCCGGCTCGGCTCGGGAATCAGCCGCGACACCGGGCTTACCGTATCGAGGTACTCGACGATGACGCGAGAGTCGTAGAGCGCAGTGCCGTCATCGAGCACCAGCACCGGAACCTTGCCCAAGGGATTGTAATCGGGCACCGATGTTCCCGCGGCCCACGGCGATTCCTCGACCAGGTCGCATTCGATTTTCTTTTCAGCGATGGCGATACGTACCTTGCGGGCGTAAGGGCTCGTGTGCGACGCGAGAAGTTTCATACAGAGATGGACGGTTGCGAAAGGGCGGCGCAATAGCTCGCGCGACGCGAATTATACCACTGCGAAACACCCCCGCCCGGCGTGTGCACCGAGGCGCGAAGTGTGTCCGTTCATGTGATAGACTTCGCTGGCCCTGCCTGCAACGTCATGTCGACTTCCGACGCGCTCACACCTCTTACCGCACTGTCGCCGCTCGACGGCCGCTATCGCGCCAAGGTTGTGGCGCTGGCCGAACATTTTAGCGAATTCGGGCTCATGCGCCAGCGCGTGCGTGTCGAGCTCGCCTGGCTCGAAGCGCTTTCCGACGAGCCTGGCATCGCCGAGGTGCCTCCGCTTTCCGCCGCTACCCGCGCGCTTTTCTCCACCGTTCAGCGCGACTTCAGCGTCGCCGATGCCGAGCGGATCAAGGCGATCGAGCGCACAACCAATCACGACGTCAAGGCGGTCGAATATTGGCTGAAGGAACGATTCGCGAACGTCGTTGAAGTGACGCGTGCTTCGGAATTCATCCATTTCGCCTGCACTTCGGAGGACATCAATAATCTGGCGCATGGGCTGATGCTCGTCGATGCGCGACGCGACGTCGTGTTGCCGGCGGTTGCGTTACTGATAGGCGATCTGCGGATACTCGCGCACGATCACGCTGCCTTGCCGATGCTGGCCCGAACGCATGGCCAGGCGGCGACACCGACGACTTTGGGCAAGGAAATGGCCAATGTCGTGTCGCGCCTCGAGCGTGCTGGCGCCCTGTTCGCGGAAGTGGAACTGCCGGGCAAGATCAACGGCGCCGTCGGCAATTACAACGCGCATCTCGCCGCGTACCCCGCAATCGATTGGGAGTCGCTGGCGCGCAAGCTGGTGATCAAGCTCGGGCTCGAATTCAACGCTTACACGACGCAGATCGAGCCGCACGACGGCATGGCGGCACTTTTCGACGCACTCGCGCGAATCAACACCATTGTCGTCGATCTGGATCGTGACCTATGGGGCTACGTGTCGCTCGGCTATTTCAGGCAAAAGCTGAACCAGGGCGAGGTTGGATCGTCGACCATGCCGCACAAGGTAAACCCGATCGACTTCGAGAATTCCGAGGGAAATCTCGGGCTCGCCAACGCGCTCTTACGGCATCTCGCGGACAAGCTTCCGATCTCGCGCTGGCAACGCGACTTGAGCGACTCGACGGTGCTGCGTAATATGGGCGTCGCGCTTGGCTACTCGCTGCTTGGGCTCGTGTCGTGCCGGAACGGCCTTGCCAGGCTGGAAGTCGATCCGGTGGGACTTGCCGCCGATCTCGACGCCAACTGGGAAGTGCTGGCGGAGCCGATCCAGACGGTCATGCGGCGCTACGGCGCGCCTAATCCCTATGAGCAATTGAAGGCCCTGACGCGGGGGAAAAGCGGCATGACGCGCGAATCGCTTCACGCTTTCATCGACGGTCTCCAGATTCCCGCGGATGCAAAAGCGCGGCTTAAGGCGCTGACTCCGGCGACCTACATCGGCAACGCCACAACGCTCGCGCGTCGCGTCTAACGATTTCACCTAGGTAGAATTTCCCGTTCACAGATTGAGGTTCTCCAGCCTCTGCTTTCGCGCGCGTCTTTCCTTTATCCACTGGAAGGCGATGGGCAGCAGGGAAACAAAGACGATGGCGAGAACGATCCACGCCAGGTTGTCTTTGACCCACGGGATGTTGCCGAACAGGTAGCCCGAATACGTGAGCAGGCCGACCCACGCGACTCCGCCGATCACGTTGTATGCCAGAAACTTCCGATACCGCATCTGGCCGACGCCGGCGAGGAATGGGGCGAAGGTGCGCACGATCGGTACGAAGCGGCCGATAATGATGGTGAAACCGCCGTACTTTTCATAAAAGCGATGCGTCCGCTCCATGTACTCAGGCTTGAGCCACCGTCCCAGCCGCGTTTCCCGTGGATGCGATAGAACTCTGGGGCCAATGAAATGGCCGATCGAGTAATTGACCGAGTCGCCGAGGACCGCCGCAACCAACAGTGTCAACGCGAGAAGGTGTACATTGACGCCGCTGGCGGCAGCCACGGTGCCCGCCACGAACAGGAGCGAATCTCCCGGAAGCACCGGAAAGACAACCAGTCCCGTCTCGGCGAAGATCACGAGAAACAGCGCGGCGAACATCAGCCCCGCGTGCTCGGCGGCCAGCGCCGACAGCGACTGGTCGAGCGCCAACAGCGAGTAGAGGAGCGTGGTGATCATGAGACCGGCCGGCCGCGGAAGGCCAGCCGCGGCGCGTCAGGGCAGGATTTTTTCCCTGGCGCCCGCGCCAGTTCTCTTGTCCGGCCGGACCAGGTCTTCGCGCGAGACGCCGAGCCACATGACCAGAGACGCCATCACCAGCGCCGAAGAGTAGATGCCGAAGCAGATTCCGATCGCCAGCGCCAGCGCGAAGAAGTGCAGTGTCTCGCCGCCGAAGAACAGAATCGAAAGCACCATCAGCAAGGTGCAGCCGTGGGTGATGATCGTGCGCGACAAGGTGCTGGTGATCGCGCCGTTGATGACGTCCGGAACCGAAGCCTTGCGCATTTTGCGGAAGTTCTCCCGAATCCGGTCGGCGATTACCACCGATTCGTTGACCGAGTAGCCGAGGACCGCAAGGATTGCGGCAAGCACGGGAAGCGAAAACTCCCATTGAAATACCGCGAAGAAGCCAAGGATGATCACCACGTCGTGCAGATTGGCGGCGATCGCCGACACCGCGAAGCGCCACTCGAATCGAAGCGCAAGATAGGCGACGATGCCAATGCTCACCAGCAACAAGGCAAGCGCGCCGTTTTCATAGAGCTCCTTGCCGACCTGAGGGCCGACGAATTCGACCCGCTGCTGACTGACGGTCGCGTCGTCGGCCTTGAGCTCGGTCATGACCCGCTCGGACAGTTGCGCGCTCGAAAGTCCTTCCTTGAGCGGCAGGCGGATCAGCGCGCTATTGGAACTGCCGAAGCTCTGCACCGCGAATTCGCCCAGATTCATCTTGTCGATCGCGTTGCGGACGCGCGTGAGATCGGCGGGATGGGTGTATGCGATCTCGATCACCGTTCCACCTCGGAAATCGACCCCGAGGTTGAGGCCGCGCGTGGCGAGAAACAACACGGCGAGCAGAAAAGTGACCAACGAAATCACGTTGAACACCAGCGCGTGCTTCATGAACGGGATGACGGTACGTATGCGGAAGAATTCCATGGCTTGTTCTCTGTGCTGGTCAGCGACGAAGTCTTCGACTGCGGGCCGAGCGCTCCGTAGACTGTGTCATTGGCCTGCTGCCTTCGCTGCGCTCGGCTTCCAGACCTGACCGATCGAAATCTTGTCGAGTTTCTTCCGGCCACCATAGACGAGTGCCACCAGCCCGCGTGAGACGAACACCGCGGAGAACATCGACGTCATTATTCCCAGACAGTGGACCACGGCGAAGCCCCGCACCGGGCCACTGCCGAAAATGAGCAGCGCAAGGCCGGCGATGAGCGTGGTCACGTTGGAGTCGAGAATGGTGCCCCAGGCCCGCTCGTAGCCGGCCTTGATTGCCGCGTGCGGCGTATCGCCCCAGCGCAGCTCTTCTCGAATGCGCTCGTTGATCAGAACGTTGGCGTCGATGGCCATGCCGAGCGTCAGTGCAACCGCGGCGATGCCGGGCAGCGTCAAGGTGGCCTGCAGCATCGACAGGATCGCAACCAATAGGAGCAGGTTTACCACCAGCGAGATGGTCGAGATGATGCCCATCAGTCCGTAATAGACGCAGATAAAAACGGACAGCACGATGAATCCGTAGAGCACCGAGTCGAAGCCCTTCTGGAT
>Ga0066793_10000413_pt1 | contig 16474 bp, 14 predicted proteins | sample PersoiDNA2013189_FD_83876 | JGI IMG/M metagenome (GOLD analysis project Ga0066793, IMG submission 83876) | Permafrost soil microbial communities from the Arctic, to analyse light accelerated degradation of dissolved organic matter (DOM) -... | ecosystem: Environmental > Terrestrial > Soil >... | reverse complement strand
GACGACACAGCGTCCGTCGCAGGAGGTCCCCCGGGGGCGGCGTCCTGACGGGCCGAGCTGACAGTTTGCGATAGTAGCCTCTTTATCAGGAGCAACCGAACTCTTGGGCCGGTGACAGGTAGTAGAGACCAGTACTCGAAGCCAGCGATGTGACTTTGCGGTTACCAACCGCATGGCTGAGCTCCTATCGGAGGGTTCAAGCATCAGACGAGATCACACGATGGGCCCGAGACGACGCAACGGCTGTGGTGCACACAAAGTCCGTTTGCGATTCCCATTCGTACCAAAGCTCGAAGGATGCCGGCTTCAGGCTTTTAGGGCACTGCGGTTGCTTGGCTACAACAACTGGGCTGGTTGAACCGTTATGGTCCCCGCTCGTGCTCTTCGCGTCCATATATTCGGTGATTCGGCTGATCGTGGGCGCCATCGAAGTCCACGGCCGCTCGTCCGAAGAACTGCAGGTTGAGGTTCTGGCGCTTCGGCACGAGGTCGCCATCCTGCGCCGCCAGGTCAAGCGGCCCGATCTCCTCCCCACCGATCGGCTGATTCTCGCCGCTCTCGGCCGCCGCCTCCAGGCCGGCAAGTTGATGTTCGCGCCGGCCACGCTGCTGCGCTGGCACCGCGAGCTGGTTCGGCGCAAGTGGGTGGCATTCCAAAGACGACCCCGCCGTGGACGGCCACCGATCCCTGGGGAGATCCAAGCCTTGATCCTGCAGATGGCCCGAGAGAACCCACGTTGGGGTGATCGCCGCGTCAAGGGCGAACTCCTCAAGCTCGGCATCAGAGTCTCGGCCACCGCGATCCGAATGCTCTTGCGAAAGCATCGCGTACCTCCAGCTCCGCGTCGCATCGGCCCGACCTGGCGCGAGTTCATCCGCGCGCATGCCGCAGCGACGATCGCGACCGACTTTTTCTCGATCGAGAGCGTGTTCCTGCGCACGATCTACGTCATCGTCTTCATCGAACTCGGATCTCGGCGTCTGCTTTGGGCCGACTGCACGACCAATCCAGATTCAGCTTGGGTCACTCAGCAGGCGCGGAATGTGGCATACGAGCTCCAGGACCTCGGTGTCCCTGTGCGCTTCGCCATCCACGACCGAGACGCCAAGTTCACCGCCGGCTTTGACACCGTCCTTGAGTCCGAAGGCGTGCACGTCATCAGGACCCCGTACCGCGCGCCTCGGGCGAATTCACATTGTGAAAGATCGATTGGGAGTGCACGCAGAGAATTCTTCGACTTCATGATCGTGATCGGAGAACGGCACCTGCGTTTGCTGCTCGAGCTCTGGCTGGACCACTACAACCATGGTCGACCCCACATGGCGCTCGATCTCGTTGCGCCCGATCCAAAACCGGCGGCGGCGGCCGGTGCGATCGTGCGCGAGCGAAAGCTGTTCGGCCTCACCACCGAATATTCACGAGCGGCGTAATTCGGCCCCGCCGCCCCCTCGGGCTCGCGCTCGCTCGCATCACCTCCCTGCCCTCTAACAGCCCCCAAATCCTGATTCAATCGGCCATCGCCGGACTTTGTGCGCACCACACGCTGAACTGCATACCCATGAGCTTTGAGCGCTGCGATCTCGGCGTTCTGCACAATTGCATCCGCTCTGTAACCCTCCGGCCCAGGCGGCCGGAGACCGTGGTCAATTACCGCGACTCCGTGCACCCGAACCAGGTCGAGCATTGCGTTCCGATCAGGGCTCGTGATCGTGACTCGGTATCGAGCCAATGGTCGACCCCTATCACTCCTGAAAGGGTTCAGGAGCGCGCCTGAGGACGATGGCCGTTGGGCGATGAGGCTCATGCGGGGCTGTGTGAACGGTAATGACGATCCGCTCGGCCCAGGCTTGCAGGACGAGTTCTTCGATTTCGTGCTCGCGCGCTTGGTAGCGCCGTTCCAGGCCGTGCTCGGTCTCGAGTAGGAAGCCCTCGAAGTCGCCGAAGCGGTCGTAGATAATGCCGACGACCTTGCCCGTCGCGCCGGTCATCTCGTCGAGCTCATCGGGGCGCGGCGGGTGCGGACGCGGGTGCGGAAGTGGCATCCAGTCGCCGCTCGGAGAGGGAATGATGGTTCCGGGGTCGCCGCCGAGACCGGTGACCCGTCCGGCGATCTGCTCGAGGTAGCGTTGAAACACGGGGGACCACCGGCTTTGGTGCGGAATTGTCGTGGCGATCCACCGCAGAATCGAAAGCAGGCGCTCCTCGCGGGGCAACAGGATGCCCTTTGTGTGCACAGGGATAGTGACCTGGAAGGCGCCGAAGACCCGCCGCCATTGGCGCAGGTCAGTGCCGCGCGCCTGGCGCACTGCCGCGGCTCTGATCCGACCAGGTCCGGCAGTGATGGAAGGCACGCGCGCTTGCGCATGCGTTATCTGCCGCACGAGCACGTTGAAGACCTCACCGCGGGTAACACCCGCCGGAACGTCGATTGTGAGCAGCCCGGCGTGGTCGATGTCCTGCCCGGGTGGAATCGGTACGTAGGTCACGGCTTCGGCCAGGCATGACAGGGTGTGGTCGTCGACCCGCTGAAGCAGTTGCGTGGTGTAGAACTTGTTCGTGAGTTGGAGCACCTCGTCAGAGCTGACCGTTGGCAAGAAGATCTGGGCCGAAGAGCCTGCTGGCAGCTGTCCCCAGTCGATCATAAGTTCGTCTAGACCTTCGTCTGGGGCCGCCGACTTCGGACTGGGGCGCATCTCGAACGTCTGTGGCACCCGCCGAGAGCCGTCTGCGCCTGGGTTGGGAATCGAAACCCAGGCCAGGTTTCGCTGCGCCAGCTTGTCGGTGGTCGAGGGATCGACCCCGGCCGGAATCGCGTCGGAGTCGAAGGCGATCTCGGCCACCAGGCACTGATGCGGACTGCGAACAATCGCCTGTTGGATACTCAGCAGCGTGCCTGAGAAGGGACCATCCTGGTTCGTGCCCGGCAGAGTTTGCGGCACGACAAGCTGCCCTGGCTGGTTAATGTCGAGCCAGCAGCCGTAAAAGGTCTCCACCTCGGCTCCGGTAGCGTCATGAAAGATCGTTTGCACATTCGTAGGATCGAACTGCGTGTCCATGCTCGCGCTCACAGTGTTTATCCGCGGATCGGCAAAACATGGAATCGTGACGTACTCGCCACCCTTGATTCCCAAACGTGGAATCGTGTGACCGCCCTGCACCCCATCCGAGAAGCGCCGGTAGGTCGTGGTCGGGTCGTAAACGACATTGGTCGTCTGCGCCTGAAAAAGCCGGAAAAAGACTCGCGTGTTGACTGCATCTTGGGTGAGCCCGCGCATCCGAACCCGCGCTAGCGCGAAGTCAAAGACCGGATTTCCACCCGAATCAGTTGGCGATAGTTCCAGGCTCGAGCCAGCCTCGTCCGGCAAGATACCCTCGAAGCTGTCGCCACCAGCTGATCCCTTACCGGTAGTCAGCGCCTGCATCACCGATTGGATGAAACCGGGAGCATTTGCCGCGCCGGCACCCATCGCGACACCAAAGCGGGTGACCCCTGCCCGCACGTGGAACACACGCAGGTCGATGCTCAGCCAGGAGGTCGGTCCATCGAGCAGATAGGGATTGGCCTTCTTGATCAGCTCCATCAGACCTGAGTTGGTCACCGTGCTGCTGGCCTCGGTGAAGCTCACGGCGAGGGTCACCATTTCGTAATCGCCCGCGAAATTGAAGTCCGCGTCAGATGTGAAGGAGACCTGGAACCCGTAGCGAAACCGCTGTGGAGACGGTGGCAGCGTCGCATCCTCGGGCACCACCGGACCCACAAACTGCACTGACATCGCCGACATCCCGGGCGACAACGTCACTGTCGGCACCACCGGCGGGGCTCCTAGGTTTCCCGCATTCAGACCCAGCTCCTGCGCCGTATAGCCCTCTACCACCACCCAGAAGGCTTCAGGAACGACCGCCGGGTTCTGCACTTTTAGCAACGCAAGCACCTCGTCCTGTCCGAAGGTGCTGCGGTCGATGATCAGGAAACAGTCCTTTACGGTTCTGACGGGCGCAGTCCAGATTTCCTCGCGGGCGCCCCCGCGGCGGTCAGTCCAGCACGGGAAGAACGTGCCGGCGTTTCCAGACATCCCGTTGTAGTCGCCATACTGGTCGCCGAAGAAGCTGCCGGTGGGGATGTCCGCGCCGGTTACTGTCTCGTCGGTCTGTTGTGTGGTGACACGGAAGGCGGCATTCCAAGTTGTGCCATCGTCATCGGACGTCTGCATCCACACGTCAGTCTTCAGCCGGCCGGAGTCCCCAACTGTGTCGTAGTACATAACTACCAACTGACCATTCGTTTCGTCGACTGCGAGTTTCGGATTGAATTGGTCGTTCTTCGAACTTTGGTTGTTGATCATTTGCGCCGTTCCCCACGTCGCACCGCCGTCCGTGGAGCGCGCGTACCAGATCCGGGTCTTACAGCTCGAACTCACGGACGCCCCCGGCTCGTTCGCCGGCGAGTTGCAACCGGTCACCCCGGTCTGGTCAGTCCAGATTGCATGGACGAGGTTCTTGGTCGCCGACCTGTACGCGCCACCGCTTATGTAGATGAGGGCGCGGCGGCTATTGAACGATGGAATGCCGATATCGTATGAGTCGAAGGTGGTGGCGATTGTTACTGGCGCCCCGAATGTGACCCCCCCGTCCGTCGACTTGGCAACGTAGAGTTTCGAGCTGGTCGTGTCCGGCCAAAAGGCGAAGACGTCTCCGGAACTATTGGTCTTGATGTCTCCGCCAATGCCGGTTCCGGTGGTTTCGGCTCCACTGACCTGCAGGGGCGTCTGCCAAGACCCCGACGGCCCAGTACGGCGGTTTACGAAGACGGGGTTGCCGTTATGCCAAATGACGTAGATGTTGTCCTTGAACGGAGACGTGGAGCTATGGTCCACCCACATCATCTGTTTGTCGGTGTTGGTCTGAGTGCCACAGGCATCTGCGTCGTAGGTCCAGGTCGCTCCTCCGTCGGTTGACTTAAAAGAACGCAGCTTGAGAGTGCTGAAATCCGGCGTGCCGATGGTTACCGACCAAGCTGTTCCGTCAGACGTCCAATCAACCGTGGGGTCGCTTTGGAACTTGTCACCTGTGTTCAGCGGTAAATTTGTCTGTCCCCAAGTCGCTCCGCCGTCAGAGGAATAGAACTGTCCCTGACCCGTTCCACCTGCTTTGATATTGGCATTTGCGGCGGCAATGATCTTGCTCGGGTCGTTGACGTTGACCCGGATGTCCGACTCGCTGTAGGGAAAGGTCTGCGCGCCCGAAATGCGGAGGTTCGCAACCATAACCCTGCTCAGCTCTCACTCTTCAAATCGTGGTGCGCCAACATCCACGCGTAAATCCGCCTGAGTACGCGCGGGTACCCACCGCTTGGATCGTCCGCCGAATACTTGGCCTCGGGATGGGCCTTGCGCCAGTACACTCTCAACCACGGCGGCAGCCCTAGGTTGTCGCTTCCTTCCTGCTTGTGGAGGATCTTGAAGTCCTGGTTGTCGCGGATCAACTTCTCGAGAGCCGAGCCACGCGTAATTTTGGCGTCCGAGATCTGTTCCTCGACTCGGGGCCACTGAGACGGTTTGGGCTTAGCTTGGGCGGATCTCTTCGATTTCTTGCGTTCAGCCACGTCGTTGCCTCAGGGCGCGGCCAGCGACAAGCGGGCGCGTGTCTGGCGGCACAACTTTGCGGCGAACATTGGCCGACACCGCCTCGACGGAGGCACCGACATTAATGCCGCGAGTACTACTCGCCGCTCAGATGGCACAAGCAGCCCCCCCTAACCGACAACTGGCACTTGTAGAGTGCCCTCAACAGGCTAACTCACCTCCTGGAACTTGTCCAGTGGGGCCTTAACAACTGGTTAAGCGACGGGCAGACAGAGAGTTGCTCAACGCCCTGCTCGCCGCCCATGTGGCGGTGCTGCCAGATCAAGTCCCGACCCGCTGGGCGACGCACCATTGCCCAAGTGAAAGTCGATACAGAGGCAGCAACCGTCGTGTGGCCCAACGGCGCGGACCTAGTTCCCGAGACGCTGTATCAAGAGGCCCGCAAGAACCCGCTCATCGCGGCTTAAGAGTCTCTGCCGCGGCGCCGGCGAGTCGCTATCGATAGGCACCTCTTATCGGCGGCAAACATGTGTACCAGAAATCGGAGTCGCTACACGGTCCCGGAGCCGTGGCGATGCGTCAGCAAGGCCCCGTCACTTTTGGCTAACTTCTACGCCGCGATCAGTACGGTCCAGGCACCCCAACACTCCTGCAGGAGTGGCAAATTCCTTCGGCGTCCCTGTGGTGCAGAGCAAGACCGCACCCGCGGTCGCTTGAGGCGAGCCCTCTCCAATACGCATCCCAATGGCAGTCTTACATTGATTGGATTGGGCTGCGTAACTTGTCAATCTGTATCGACCGGCTTTTGATGACAGACACCGCTGCGATAATCGGCTCATCGGAGTTGCCACTGGTAGCGCGAGGTGGTGGTGGCCTGCTCAGGGACCGATTTCTTTGCCAATGTCGAGAACCCTGGCCGCCGCCGCCGGGTCTAAGCGGTAAGGCGTCCCCGGACCACAGAAGAATCCGTGGTCTCTAATCAGATGCACGCATAGGCCTGTTCCCCTGATGACTTCGCGGACGCCTTCGCGCGCGATCTCGAAGTCGTCGCTGCTCAGCCTCATGGCGCCAGCGCCCACTACGCAGAGGTCGACGTTGGTCGCGGCCCATGGACAGCCCCGCAGCTTGCGCGTTCGCCTGATCGTAACTCGCCACCTACCCACCGGAACCGGTCCCCACTCACTCACAGCAACACGTTCAATAAGATCTTGTAAGCGAGCAGCGATGGCGATGCGATCGATCGTCAACCCGGACACGGTTGCTGCGTCAGCTCGCATGACCTCGATCAAGGAATCGCCCTGGCGTAGGTAGCCCTCGGCGCTCCACCGGGCTGGCCACATGCGCTGTTCCAACTGCCCGACGGGCACCCCGTCGACTAGGCTATCCCCCATCGAATACCAGTATGTCGGCGGGCCTTAGCGGCGGGAGGCGGCCACCCGACGTGCCGGGGAGGGAGATGCCATCCGAGGCACGGTCATCGTCCAGCGCTGCCTGGGCCTGGCTATCGCCGGAATCACCTCGACGGTCTTCGACCGCAGGGCTGGAGCGTCATCCACGGCGGGACGCTCGACCTCAATAATGAATGCGTAGGCAGGTTCGAGGTACGCCTGCGTGTCGTGCACACCCGCCTCGAAGTAGCCGAACTCTATTCGCGTAACTCTTGCGGCGCCGAGGAGGTCCTTTCGCGCGTAGATCGAACGGAGTCGCCCGCTAGCCCGCTCCAAGTCCACGACGTCGGCTCGGCCCGCCCGCTTGCCCAGCGCGCGCCAGACCCGATCGGCGCCGACGACCGCGCCATCACCGGAGAGGTTGACCATCACCAGGCCGCCGGGGCCGATCACTGGCACACCTTCGACCTGGCGCCGGAACACGACTCCCGCGTCGAGCAGCGTTTCAGGCCCTGGCTCGCCACCTGGCGGGCCGCCCCGCATGCGCAGGTGCGTCACACCGGCAACGACGAGACGGGCTCCGGCGTCGGGCAGAAGCCGCGCCTTACGGACGAAGGCCCGAGCGATCGCGACCGACCGCCGGTCGTCTAGATCGAATCTCGTCTCCGGCGTAACGGTCCACCGCCGGTCGCGATATGTCAGGGCGCCGGACCGGCGATGAAGCGCTACCACGAAGGGGCCGTCCTGGAACGTCATCCAGTATTCGCCCAGGATGGTCTCGGCGCCTCTGGATGGCGCAGGCGCTCCCAATGCCCGCGCCGACTGGAGCAGCGCCGCCCCACTGACCGCTGGCGGGCGAAGTGAGAAGACGGGCAGGCTGCCGGGGATCGAACGCCGTCGCGTCGCCGGTATCTGGATCTCGGCCACCTATGACCTCCACGTCCATTGGAACCAGCCGATTTGGTTGTGGGCCAGGTCCGGGAACCCCGAGAAGACTGTCTCATTGAACAGCCGATTCATACCGTCGGCCTGGTTGACCCCGCATGACATGGCCACCGGATGGTCCCCGAGCCAGAATGAATACGCCGCGCCAAGCCAGGATGACGACAGGACTGAGCCGCGACCCGCAGCATCGCCGAAGTCGCTGCCGCGCCAGTGTGTCCACCAGGCGTCGGACGAGGTACCGGTGAATCCGAAGACCTCGTGAAGGCCGAAGTAGCATGGCCACCACTCGACCCACGGGCTCGGCAGGTCGAGCGCCTCGCAAGTGTCCATGACGGTCCAGCGCTGGACACTCTGGCCGAGGATGCTCGTCGTGTTGGACCAGTTGCACCGCTGATGCTGGGCGCTGAAGCACGCGAGGAAGCCGATGTTGTTGCCGGCGTCGTCCTTGACTGGCCCGCCGTGGGTCGACAGATATGTGAAGTTGACGCTATTGCAACCGCCCTGGGTATTGCCGCTGTCCCCGCCTTTCGACGGGTCGCGCCAGTCCGTCTCCCAGGCATTGTCATCACCCCAGTCGAAGTTCCAGGTGTGTCCGCGATTGCGCATCGCGGAGCCGAATCCCTGGGATCCCGCCGCGCACCAGCTCAGCTGGTTCTGGTTGCAGCCGGGCGGCGGGTGAAAATCCTGGATCCACTCCGTTCCGACCGTAGCCATGGTCTTCCTCCCTCTGCCGCAGGGTCGCCGTAACTTGCAACACTAAGTATGGCCCCGCTCGGGCGTCTGTCAAGTGAGTGTCAAATCGAAAAGTTGCCCTTCAGTTTCTGGCGCAGACAGGGACATATGGATAGAGGACGCGCGCGTCGCAATCGCTGGCGATAGCAGAGGGTTATCGCGAGCAATCGTACGAACAGGCGCGTGTGTCCGCTCGGCTCGGTCGGGTGGGTTCCTTGAGCTGGATCAACGTTCCTGCACACGATTTTCTGCGCACCTCACTGGATCATCGGGTCAACTGCACTTTGACAAGTGCACCTCGAGTCCCGACCCTCCGTCGAGGAACTACTGGTACGTAAATATGGCGCTGGGATTGGGATCCGATGCGCCTTGATTCGTCAGTACTTTCAGCGCCACCATGCCTGAACCAGCCGGCGACATCACGGCGATCTGGTTGTCACTCAATACGACCATCGCAACGGCGATCTGATCACCAAATGAAACGCTTAGCGTGAGGCTGAAGTTTTGGCCCGTGATGGTCACCTTAGTCCCGCCCGCCGCAGGTCCAACTGTCGGGTCGATACCAGCAATGACGGGCGCCCCGCTCGGGATGTATAGGAAATTCCCGGCGCGGGCCATAGCCCCTTGTGCGGACGTGAGTGTGACGTAGACCATCCCCGCACCCGCGGGAGCAACTGCAGTTAAAGACGTGTCGTCTACTATCGAGAACGTCGCCGCTACGTCTCCAAACGTAACGGCTGTGACAGCTGACAAATTGCTCCCTGTGAACTTCACTTCGATTCCACCCGCGGGCAAACTGCTTGACGGATCCATGCTTTGGACCACGACAGGCGTCGGCGGCACATAAGTGAAACGATCTGCAGGCCCGATTGGAGACAATCCGAATGGCGTCGTCACGACGACATCAGCAACACCGCTGTCGGCTGGCGTCACCGCGCTGATGTGGGAGTCATCGAGGACTTGGAACGAGTTCGCTTGGAGCTCATTGAAGGACACATCGGTGGCGCCCGTGAAACCGGTCCCAGCGATCGTTACGACCGTGCCTCCCATAGCCGGCCCGGTTGCCGGATCTACGCCACTGACGGCGGGCTTAGATTGAACTGTCAACTGAGTAGTCAGTGATACCCCGCTGCTTTGTCCGATCACCGCGACCGCATGTTGCCCTGGCGACGTGGTGGGAGAGATAGTCAGCATTTCTTGATACCAGCCCCCGGTCGAAGCGTTCCGCGTTCCGCCGGCCGGCCAGGTTGGGTCATCCAGCGTTACAGTCAGTGCCTCACCCCCCTTGAACCAATAGGCGTCGGCGCTGACGTTGTCGCCCGGACTGACGACATTGGGCTGCAGTCGCAAACGTGGAATTGTGACTGCTCGGTAAATCGCTGACGCAGACGCGGTCTGACGGCCCGCGATTGTGATGCTGCCGCCCGAAGCGGTCGTGATCGTGGCGCTAACTAATCCCGAAGGATCGGCCGGACCCAGCGTTGCCTGCCCGACGATGGCGCCTGGGATCTGCGTCACATCGGTGGGAAGCGAACTCGCGTCTCCGCCCGGTGGAATCGGGATGAAAGTCGCACCGGTCCTGGGCGGCAGGCCTTCTTCTTGACTGGTGGCGACCATGACCAGCCAGAGGTGCTGGCGACCCTGAACGGCGGCGAAGATGCTCCGCCCGTCCGGGTCAGGGTCGAATGGAGAGGGGGCGACGTGGCAGAAATAGGTACCGTCAAGATCGGGTCCGGCGCCTGAGATCACAAGGGATGGCCCCGGCGTGATTGTGTAGACAGATCCGACTGGGGTGTCCTCAGCAAATACCGCGCACGTTCGAAACGGACCGGTGACGACGACGATTGTGTCCGACGACCTTTGGACCGCCGAGCCGACGGGGACTGGAGCGCCGGGAGCCTGATAGGCGGCCATCAAATCGGCCGCCGACAGATCGGTGAACCAGACTGAGCCACCCGCGGAGGTGGATCCGCTCAGAGGAAGCGGGATCGTCGGGGTTTCGAATGCGGCACAGGCAGCGGTAACACTGTCGTCCCACGCGGGTGGTTGCCAGAGCTGTCCATTCGTGCTCATGGGCTGGTCCCTGGCGAGATCATCTTGAACACGCCGTCCATGCGGGGTCCCGGGTAGAACTCGGTCGTGGGAAACCCATTGACCGATAGCGGGCCCACGCATTCCGGAGGGCCACCTGACTGCGGGGCACGGCCAAGCAGTTCCCGTCCCCAGCGGTATTTTCCACTGATCGTCACTCCCTGTCCGACGTCGATCGAAAATGGGATCGGAGTAAATTTGCCCTTCTGTTCGCAGGTGGGGGGTGGCAGGATGAACTGGACCGGAATGGTGATCGGATAGAACGATGCCAGGTTCGTAGTGTCGACCCCAGTCAGCTTTGCGACGAACTGGCGTAGGGCCGCCTGATCGGCACCTGCAAGGTAGCCGCCGGTGAAACTCACGGTTCCTTTGAACAGCATTGGTCGAGGCTGGCGTTTGGGATCGTCGCTGGGTGGGTCGTAACTATCGCAACTCGCATGAGCCTGAAGGTCAGATATCGACGCAAGGATGAGGTCAAGGCTCGTCGGGGTTGCATCGAAGCTAATCGCGCAATGCAGCGTCGCGGGGTCTATGTCGTGTCGGCGCAACAGTCTTGTCAGCATCTCCTGCGAAACACCCCCAAGCCCGGAGTCGACCATTAGGTCGTTCGTGTGACACGGCAAGTCCTCATAGACCCCGTGCGGCGGCCAATGCAGAAAAGTCCGCACATAGCCGTCGTCGAGTCCGATTACATGACCGAACTCATGGGCAAGCGTGTAGGTGCCCATCACCGGATACCAAGTTGTGTGACTGTCTTCAGTGCCTCGAACTGGGACTCCGAGTTCGCTTGGATCGTCGCTCAGCGGGTCGTTGACGATGTATGGCGTGACGGTTACCCAGGATTGGATACCGTCGTCACGCCAGAAGCCATTGAGCTCGATGTCCACGTAGTTAGAAGGCACTGAAGAAATCCCGTCGCAAATCTTGGAAAAGATTTGGACACGGACCCGATAGCACCCGTAGTTCACGGCTTCCCACCAGGCCTTGATTCCGGCGATGACTGAGGCGACGACACGATCGTTGAGCGGATGACCCGCGGTCCAGAAGGCAAGGTTGGCTGAGATGTTGATCGTCTTGGAACCCTCGTCAACTGATACCGAGACGGCGCCCTCAATGGGAGTCCTCAAGAACGAAAAGAGTCTCATTGCTGCGGTCCGTTCATGCGGTGGTCCAGCGCCCCGTGCCGGGGTCGAAGGTCGCGGATCCTGAGTTCAACACAGCTCTCCACTGAAGGACCGCGGCCTGTCGCATTGATGGGTCGGAGTCCAGTGACGGACCAAGATCTGCTCTCGCAGTAAGGGAGACGAGTACGCGCGCCGCCAGTGACCAAACATCAGTCCGTGGAGCGCAGCCACCAAAGAGATCGTCGATGGTCAGGAATTCCACCAACACCTTCAACCCGTTCAAGTCCCCCCGTGCAGAGCACCCGATCGCAGCGATCGCCCTGATCGTCGAGTTCGGCTGGGTAAGTAGCGGTTGAAGGGGCGCGGGATCCACCCCCAACGACAGCCACACAACCGCAGCTGCATAAAGCAACTCATCGGGCGCACCAGGTTCAGCTAGGAGTCGGCCGGCCACCGGCATGGCAACAGGGTGTCGCTGGAGCACACCGAGGTCGGCGCAGCAGTCTAAATCGCCGAAACGGAATGCTCGCAGAACGTAGTCGGCCTGCTCCGGAGTCAGAGTTTGGGGGTCGAACGGAGGCGTGATAGTCATGGTTGTCCGCTCGCATGGTCCAGAGGCTGCCCATGTCGGCCTGGATGGGACCTCGAAGCCGCGAGGGGTAGGCCGTTGCCAGTAGCCTTGAAACCGGACGCGGCGTTGCTCTGGGCCAAACCTAATCCCCCCTTAACCGTCCGTGGGCGCCGCGGCCGAACGCTGCCCTACAAGCGAATCAGACTTCGCTCGACCCGACACCCTCCTGCGAGGCGTTCAGGCCCAACGATTATGGGCCGCCATATTGCAGTGTCAAGTGACTTGCTGAACAGGCTCAAGTACTTCCCGAAACAAGCCATCAAATACAGATCGAGCGGAAGTCTGCGACGAGTGCGGGCAAAGAGACCCGCGGGCGCCCGTGCGCTTTGCGGGTAGGCGGTAGGTGTCATTCACCTTCTCAGCATTCCCTACCGCGGTTGGGTGCATTTGAAGAAGGGTTGGATCAAGACGACTGAGCGCGGATCAAACCATCCTCGAGCCAGCCTCTCTGAGCTCGCAAGGCCCTTCCGTCAACGGCAAGATCGCGGTTATCGATAGTTGCCTCTTATCGGCAGCATGCGGTTTCCGACTGCGATTGAACATTACCTAGAATTTCTCAAGAGGGCTAACCGCTCCTAGCTCGACACAATCGTGGTCGGACAGAACCCATCGAGGTCGGTCACAGCCTCGCTCGGTCGGCGCAGACTGACTCCTATCTGATCATGCAGCTGGGCCACCGGCTGGCGCGTCCGGGATCCTAATCGACTTTTGCCACCCTACGGCGTAGGCTCTTGGCGTGGGGCAGAGTCCCGCCCGTGCCTATCTCAAAGAGCTTCACGACGCTTGGGACTATTGGGGATCGTGGCTTCCAGGCCGCTCAATTCGCGTTGGAGATTGCGGTCTATTACGTGGCGTCGTGTTCGAGAATGAGAAGAATCTAGAGCCTGATTATAAAATCCGGATCGAGACTGAATCGTCCGAGCAGCGCTGGCCATCTCTCGAACTCAGATCCAAGAGTGGCGTCACGATTACGCCATCAGGAAGCGCGGCCACAGCTCTAGGCACGCAGGAATTCACTGTCAGTTTCAATCGCGCCAACGGCGTGGTGTTCGGCGCCAAGGCTGTCCACGAGACCTCGATGCGAAGTCGTGGTTCTGTAGCGAAGCAGCTGAGTGGCCTTGTCCGCGCAGGAACGTTCCCGCCGGACTACGTAATCGTCACCGACGTGCTGGAAGCGGCGTCACTAACCGCTATGATTTCGCGCTCCCGCGGCGAGGCAGTCAAAGTGCGGCTGGCCGCGCCAATCCTGACTCCGATCGGGCCAGCCGCCTTGGCCACTAGCCTGGAGGCTGCCGGCTCTAGCGCAGCGACGATCAGAGTCGTCGGTGGGCGCAAGGCGACCCCAATGTTCAAGCTCATGCGTGCACCACGCCAGCCGCCCGCCAATTTCTCTGGCTTGTTGGGCGAGGTTTGGCGAGAGCGCGTCAGGACAATCATCACCGGACCCAATCCACCCAGACTCGGATACATCAAGTTGGCCGCAGACATAGGCGGACACGTGACGCTTGGGAAGCACATTAGCGTCCAGCCATTGCCCAGCCAGAAGATCATGGTTAGCTCGCTGAACGGCGAGCAACTGCACTTGGCAACCGAGAGTTGGGGACCACTGACCATTGAGCCGGTCGATGTTTCCAACGTCCGGAAATGGTTGAGCGGTACCGCCGGCTTGGGGTCGGAAGGATTTGCCAGATCCGGTGCGGCACACGTGGAGGTTCTCAATCCTGGACACCTAGGCACCGGCGAAGTCAGCGTCCGACTCGTGGACGACTTCCCGATCGTTATAGAGCAGCCAAGCGGAGACTTGTTCCTGGCGCGACCAGTCAGTCCCTTTAGCGTCAAGGTGACCGAGACAGATCGGCACAATTTGCCGTCGGAAGCTGCCGCGCCGGTTGAATACGTCGACTTCGATTCCGTCTACGCAGCAACGGAACTAAGCAGAGACGAGTAAGGTCCCGACCCAGGGGACTCGCGCCGGCACGAGGCAGCCAGTGTAGGAGGGCAAAAGTCCGACCAGGCCCTGCAGTTTGACTTTTGCCCCCCCACAGCCGCTGAGTATCACCAATTCGCACCGTTAACCACCGGCGTTGCTGTACAACGCATGTCGAAGTCGCGTTCAAGCCTCGCGAGCCAGAACCCTTCAGCCGCCTAGCAAACGAGCGATTTGAGCCGTGGCCATCGGTCCCCCCTGTAGCCGGCCGGCGGTGTACGCAATCAAGCCAATAAGAATCACGGGGATTCCGACCAGGCTGCGAGAGAGAATGCACAGCACCGCAGGCAAGGCAACCATGAGAGCGATCAGAACGGTGTATTTGTACGGCAGATGCACATCTACTTCGATCGTGGTTGTAGCCTCCGAAGCAACCAACTTAAAATCGGCCGCTACAGCAGGGAAGCCGCGCGGCGGCCACGGCAGGGACGCCTGACCAAACGTTTCGGGATCGGTTGGGTCGTCACCGAGAGTCAGTTCGTGTGGAGGCTCCAAGCCACCGGGAAACCGCGATCGGATCGTGCGGTTGATCTCCTCAGACGCCTCTTTCGCAGATAGTCGCGTAGATGCCGTGATCCTGGCTACGTCCCAGACCGCGGTAGGCATGCTCGCCCTGGTGATTCGTATGTCCTGCGCGTGGAGACCTGCCTGAACCTCCGCCATGCTAGATCTTCTTGTCGTCAACATGGCTGTATCTGATGATGCTCAGTGGGCTAAATTTCGATACAAGCCAGAAACCGACAAGACTGCTCAGGAAAGCACCTAGCAGCTCGACTGCACGTGGACCAGGATCCGCGAGCTCAGTGGGCGGCCCGATCCGCCAAACCAGCGCGGTAGCGACTGCGCCAATTGTTAGCGCCAAACCGAACAAGATCCAGGGAACCGTTACGTTGCGCGCCGTCCAATACGGCCGCCACCGCCGGGCTACAAAACCAATCGTAGCTCCGCACCCGAATGACAAGACCTCAACAGCTGCTGACGACACCCACCTAACTGTCATGAGTTCCGACTGAGATCATGAAGCACACTGACACTCCATCCGAATCCAACCGTGGCATCGACCTCGATATCGGTAAAGTCCGGGTGCCCGTTCTTGTCTATTCCGATATCGCAGGAAAAGCCTGGGCCGGCTGCCCAAGTGAATGAGAATTGTGTCGCTTGGCGCTGATCGGCAGTCTTGGTCGAGAATCCACCTGATGCACCGATGCTTGCGCTGACTGGGATCGACGCCCTCAAGCACAGCTACGGCGTGAGTTAAGAATGCTGGCAGTCGGTTCGCTTGTGGTTTCCACGTCTCAGTGACCCAGAACAACAGGTCCGACTCGGCAGTGGTTTTGGCGTCAACTGATTCAAAACTGATTCAAAACTGATTCAGTGGCGATCGCTGGCGCCGGCAGTGGGTGACCTTTTGAGTTCAGATTTGGCTCCGGGACAGGGATTCGAACCCTGAACCTTGCGGTTAACAGATCGCTGCCCCCCGTTCAGAAATGACGGCCCGAATACGCTGAGTAGCGCTGAGTAACACCGAATCACATGGTTTAGCGTCGGCGTTGCTGTACGAAAGACCCGTCGGACTGCCGCCTGCGCGGATGCCAGTGCATACGACTTGGCCCGTCATCTCTCCGATTTGGTGCTCGGACTCTCGCAAGGTGGGTCCAACTCTCGGGGACCATATCCCCAGGCTTAGCCGCTCGGGTACAAGCGTGAGTGTATGTGAGGTCGGCGACTGCTCCAAACGACTGGACTAGCTCCCTATTGACGGTGACTGAGTTCGTTGGACCTCGGCCAGGTTCGGTTCACGACCTTTCCACCAAACTATTAACGCGGCGACTAAAGGCACCAAGGCGAGAGCCATAAGGCCAGCCCGCACACCAAGAGCGCCTGCGGCGAAACCGCCCAGGATCGGGCCAGCTCCACTGCCAAGCGCAACGAAGCTCGCCCCGACACCGAAAACGCTGGCCTTGATCGCCGATGGCGCTTCGAGTCCGAGCATG
>Ga0066793_10000412_pt1 | contig 16485 bp, 16 predicted proteins | sample PersoiDNA2013189_FD_83876 | JGI IMG/M metagenome (GOLD analysis project Ga0066793, IMG submission 83876) | Permafrost soil microbial communities from the Arctic, to analyse light accelerated degradation of dissolved organic matter (DOM) -... | ecosystem: Environmental > Terrestrial > Soil >... | reverse complement strand
GTCCCCTTGAGCGAGAGGGTCTCGACCATCTGGCGGTGCCTGCGCTCCGCCGCCGCGAACGACCCGCCCGCTCCGACACCCACGATGTAAGTGTCGCCGGGGCCCGGCGCCGTCCAGCCGATAAACGACGGGAAGCTGTCGACGCCGCTGCGCCCGGGTCCCTCGAGGTCTTTCCAGGTCTCCATGTAGACGAAGATGGCGTCGGCGTCCGTCACGGGATCGTTCTCGAACCAGGGCGTATGGGGCATCCTGGTGCGCACCGCCCCGGCGATGCCCGACGCGTCGATCACCAGCCGCGCGCGCCACTCGGCCTCGCCCTCGGGCTTACTGGCCCTGACGCCTCGCAGCATCCCGCCCTCCATCACCAGCCCGGAGACGCCGGCTTCTTCGACGATGTCGACCCCGGCCTCTCGCGCGTAAGAGTGCAGGCGCTGGTGGAAGAGCGGCTTGTCCATCACCAGCGTCGGGAAAGATAAGGTGAGCGAGCGGCCGAGCCGCGGTGACCACGTCGTCATCTCGCTGAAGCGATGCAGGAGCTCGGGCTCCTCCGGCAGCGGGATGCCGAAGCGCTCGAACGCTATCTCCTCCATGTGGAACGGGCCGATGGCGGACCCCAGGCTCACCAGCGAGTCCTTCTCGAGCATAGTGCAGGAGAAGCCGAGCCCGGCTAGCTTCCAGGCGATGTAGCTGCCGGCGGTGCCGGCGCCGATCACGAGCACGTCTTTCGGGATTCCACTCATGTCGCCTCCCGGGTCAATAACGAAGGACGTAGGTCCTGGCGATCATGTCGTGCAGCGCGCGCTTGTGCGAATCGAAGCCCGCCATGAAGAAGCCGACGTAGCAGATAATCGCGGATAGGATCATCGAGAACTCGCGCACCGCCGCGACGCGGTAGTCCACCGTCGTCATGTCCTGTCTGACCACCTTCAGCCGCATCGCCATCTGGCCGAGCGTCTGGCCGAAGTGGCCGGTCATCAGTATGAAGTAGGTGAAGAACGCGCCGAAGTACAGCACCGCGGCGAAGGCGAAGACCGCCTTCGGGAACGAGCCGACGAACCTCAGGGGCCAGGAGAAGACCAGGCCGACGATGAGGACGTCGATGGCGAAGGCGACCAGCCGTATCCAGAAGCCGGCGTACACCGGCGGCCCCGCCGGGACGCCTTTGGGCTGGTAGCCGAAGCCTGGCAGATTACCCGGCAGCCCCGTAGGAGGATAAGGTGGAGGCTGTGGCGGGAGCGGCGCGTCGAGCGGGCCCGGCTCCCGCGGCGCGCCCCGGTCATCCGGCCGGTCCGGAGGCCTGGGCGCTGGCGTCGTCGGCTGCGGTTGCTCGGTCCGCGGCGCGGCCGCGGCAGCGACGCTCAGAGGCTTTCCGCACTTCCGGCAGAACGCCGCGGATTCGTCATTCTCCGCCCCGCAGGCTGGGCAGTGCTCCATCGCTTGCTCCCTGTGCTCGGCTGACGCACAGAGTATAGCAAGAACCGGGCGCTATCTCAGGTCACGTAGCGCAGCAGCCGCTGGGCCAGCTTCTGGGCGTTCTTGTACGGCGGGTAGCGCAGGTAGATGTCGAAGTGGAACGAGCGGTTCACGACCGCCTTCATGTTGGAGAACGTGTCGAAGCTCCAGCGCCCGTGGTACCTGCCGAATCCGCTGGTGCCGACGCCGCCGAAGGGCAACCGCTGGTTGGAGTAGTGAACCATGGTGTCGTTTATGCAGGCCCCACCGGAGGTCGTCTCGGCCAGCACCCTCGCCTGCTTGTCGCGGTCGCGCGTAAAGGCGTAGAGCGACAGCGGCTTGGGGCGCTCGCGCACGAAGTCGATCGCCTCCTGCAGGTATGTGTAGGTGATCACCGGCAGGACCGGCCCGAAGATCTCCTCCTGCATGGCCTTGTGCTCTGGCCTTACGTTGTCGATCAGGGTCGGCGCGATGTAGCGCTCAGCCGCGTCGGTCTGGCCGCCGAATACGATGTCGCCCTCGGTCATCAGAGCGGAGATGCGCTCGAAGTGCTTGTCGCTCACTATGCGCGTGAAGTCGGGGCTCGACCTGGGGTCGTCGCCGTAGAAGTCGGTCTTGCACCGCTCGATCGCCTCGAGGAGCTCGCCCTTGACGCTCGAGTTCACCAACAGGTAGTCGGGCGCGATGCAGGTCTGACCGGCGTTGAAGTACTTGCCCCAGGTGATGCGTCGGGCGGTGACCGCGAGGTCTATGTCGGGCTCGACGATGCAGGGGCTCTTGCCGCCGAGCTCTAGCGTGACCGGGGTGAGCTGCTCCGCGGCCTTTTGCATGACGAGCCTGCCCACGACCGTCCCGCCCGTGTAGAAGATGTAATCGAACTTCTCGGCCAGGAGCGCCTGCGTCTCTGTCGCTCCGCCCTCGACGGCGACCACGAAACCGGGGTCGAAGGTCTCGCGCACCATCGAGCAGACTACCTCGGAGGTGGCCGGCGCGACCTCGGATGGCTTGAGCACGGCGCAGTTACCGGCCGCGATCGCTCCAACCAGCGGCTCGATGACCAGGTCCATCGGGTAGTTCCAGGGGCCGATGACAAGTGCGACCCCGACGGGCTCGGGGTTGATGCGGCTGGACGCGAGGAAAAGGTACGCCGGCGTGTGGACCCGGTGGGGCCCCGCCCAGCTCTTGAGGCACTTGAGCGTGTAGTCGATGCCGCTGGTCACCTGGCTCACCTCGGCGACGTGGGCCTCGAACGCGGGCTTGCCCATGTCGTCCTTGAGCGCGCGCACGATGCGCGAGGCGTTGCCTCTCACTGCATCCCTGAGCACCTCGAGCTGCCTGCGCCTGAAGGCGAGCTCCCTGGTCTTGCCGGTCGAAAAGAAATCGCGCTGGGCCTGGACAATCGGTGCCATGCTGATCGGGTCCATGCGGCATCACCCCCGCCGGACTTATTCGTTGCTCTGCATGAGTTCCCTGTAGCGCCGGCATCCCGCCGACATGCCAGTGGGAAAACGCAAGTTTTGGGGTCAGACCCTTTAACTTGCGTTTCTGGCGTTTTTACGGGCCGGGGTAGAACAGTTCGCTGAGCGTCACCAGTGTCAGACCGCGCGCGCGCAGGCCGTCGATGATCGCCGGCAGCGCCTGTGCCGTCTTCGCGGTGTCGTGCATGAGAACGATTGCGCCCGGGCCGGTCTGGCCAACCACGGTGTTGATGACGGCCTGAGCCGAGTTCTTGGCGTTCCAGTCCTGCGGGTCGACGCTCCAGTAGATCGACATGTACCCGAGCGAGTTGACCTGCGCCACCAGCCCCGGGTTCATCTCGCCACCCGGGAACCTGAAGTATGGCTTGGTGGTGAGCCCGCCGGTGGCGTTGTTGACCTCGACCTCGGTCGTCCGTAGCTCCGAGACGACACGGTCGGCCGATATCTTGGTGAACTGCGGGTGCGATGTGCCGTGGTTGCCCATCTCGAAGCCGTCGTTGGCGATGCGCCTCACGACGTCTGAGTTGGCGGCGACGTTGGCGAGGAGGAAGCAAGTGGCCCGCGCTCCCTTCTGCTCGAGGACATCCAGGAGCAGGTTGGTCGACGAGGCCCCGCGCTCGCAGTCGAACGTGAGCGCCGCCCACGGGCGTGACTTGTTGCCATATACGCGGTTGCCCCAGTGCCAGGCGCCGGCGATCGCGTTCTTGTCCATCGTGCGCCAGCGGTCCGCGAAGTACATCGGGCGCTCGGCGACCACCGGGACCTTGTTGGTCGAGACGACCTTCATGCTGACGTCGCCGCTGTTGTCGTCGCGCCTGCCGATGCCGAGGCTGCCATCGTGGACGGGTATGGTAACCCGGCTGTGCACGCCGATCTCGATGCCGTTCTTCGCCTCGGTCTGGTTGTCGCCGCGGAAGTAGGTGACGTCGACCTTCGCGGCCGCCTCGCCCGGGTTGGCTAGACACAGGTAGGTGTCGAAGCCCTGCCGGGTGCACCCTTCGGCGAAGTACCACTGCTCCGCCGGCTCGGGGGCGCCCACCACCGCGGTGCCGCCGGTCCAGAACGGACGGTAGGTGAAGTAGCTGGTGCGCTCGGCGACCACCGGCTGGAGCGAGCTGACCTTGAGGCTGAAGTCGCCGCTGGAGTCGTTGTGCCTCCCGATGCCGAGGTTGTCATCGTGCGCCGCGACCGTGAACCTGCTGCCGGCCTTGACGGCGATTCCCTTACGCTCGATGGACTTGCCGTCGCCGCAGAAGTAGTTCAGATCGACGGTGGCGTCGCGCTTGCCCGGGTTGGCGATGCAGACGTAGGTGTCGAAGCCCGAGCGCGTGGTGCCCTCTGCGAAGTACCAGTCCTTCTCGGGTGCGGCCGCACCGACCACATCGTGGCCGCCGCTAACAGACCCGGCGTAGTTGAAGTAGGTGGCGCGCTCCGCGACCACGGGCGTGTCCTTGGCGGTACTGATCTTGAAGCTGAAGTCGCCGCTCGAGTCGTCGTGGCGGCCGATCCCCAGGTTGTTGTCGTGGGCCGCGATGGTGAAGCGGCTGCGCGGTTTGACCTCGATCGCTTTCCTGGAGACGGTCTGCCCGCTCACCAGGTAGTAATCGAGGTCGACCATGGCCGTCGCATCGCCGGGGTTCTGCACGCAGATGTAGGTGTCGAAGCCGCTGCGGGTGGTTCCCTCCGCGAAGTACCAGTCGCTCTGTGGCGCCGTGGCGCCCATCACGTCGTGGCCGCCGGTCCAGGCGCCCTGGTAGGTGAAGTACATCGGGCGCTCGGCTATGAGAGATTGCTCGCTCGAGACCTTGATCGAGACGTCGCTCTCGGCGGGGACCTCCGTCATGACGTTGACGGTGGTGCGGCTCGACGGAGCCAGCTCGTAGCTGCGCTTGACCGTCTCGCCCGTGCCCAGCATGTACTCGAAGTCCGCCCTCGCCGGACCGCTCGATGGGTTGAGCAGGCAGACGTACTCGGCGAAGCCCGACCGGGTCGTGCCTTCGGCGAAGTACCATGTTTTCGCCGGCCCGCCGGCCCTGCCAAGCGTGTCCGAGCCCCCGTTGGGCGCGGCGTGCGCCAGTGCCGGCGTGATCACCAACATCAAGAGGACGGCCAACGGCAGGGCTACGATTTTTTTCGTGCGGATTTTTCCCACCTGTCCTTTGTGGCGCGGTTGTTGCGGCTCCGCGGTATTTTATCCTATTTCCGAGGTTTTCGCGCGTTGCTTCGCTTCGCAGCGTGCGAAATGGGGGTCTTTCAAGAATAGTGTCAGACCACTTTCTTGAATTGCTCTGATAGAATTCGCCTGGGTGGAGAAAGGAGGGGCTTTGGAGGAGAGCAAGCTTCCGGAGGAGGGCGCCGCCAGGCGCAGGCCGATTGTCGAGGCGTGGAAGGAGTCCAGCAGGCCTCAGCGGGCGATGGTCGCGCTGATCCTGTTCTTCTATTTCCTCACCGCGGTGACGCACCTGGTAAGCTGGGGGATGCACAAGGCCTCGCTGCGCCCGGACGCGGTCGCGGCCGCGATGCTCTCGATGCTCGCGATCTGCATCTGGCACTCGTGGATCGTGAAAGGTCGCCGGCAGACCATCGCGTTCTTCCTCATCGCCTGGGTGGTCTCGTGGTTCTGCGAGTTCATCGGCGACAACTACGGCTGGTTCTTCGGCAAGTACAAGTACACCGGGACGCTGGGCCCGCGCGTGGGCGGAGTCCCGATCCTCATCATCGTCACCTGGTCGGTCATCATATACGCGGCCTTCATGCTCATCGACTGGCTCATCGGGCTCCGGGGGGTGCGCAAGGGCAACTCCTGGTGGGGCAAGGGCCTGTGGGCGGTGCTGATAGCGGCCGCGACGGCGACGCTGGTGTGCGCCTGGGACATGATGGTAGACCCGGACCGCGGTGCACAAGCAGCCATGGTGGTGGTGGCAGGGCGGCCCCTACCTCAAGGAGCTGGGTGTCTGGAAGGGCTCGGGCGGCGTGCCCATCGGCAACTTCGTGGGCTGGTGGCTGGCGCCGTTCTTCATAATCCTCATCTTCTACCTGGTATTCCAGAACAGGAACCTCATCTCGGAGAAGCTCGTCAGCGTAGTGCCCTGGCTGGTGTACGCCTACCTCTACTTCACAGTCGTCTTCGTCTGCCTGGAGATGAACTGGTTCGAGAACGGCATGAACCAGGTGGCGCTGATAGGGACGTTCACGATGATGCCGGTGATCCTGATCGCGGCGGTGAAGGCGGCCAAAGACTACTCATGAAAAATATGTACCAGGTACTTTTCATGGGTTTTCTTTACATCGGTTGATGACTTCTCGAGCATGAAAAAAATGGCGGGAAAAGTACCTGGTACATTTTTTCGTTACCGGTTGAGGATGTCGTCCAGGATCGGGCGCCTGGTTCCGATGAGCGCCGGTATCAGCCCCGAGAGCATCCCCACCGCGACGACGGTGAACGCCCTGAACAGGTAGTCCCAGGGAATGATGGAGAGCGACACGTCCCCTATCGGGATCTTGAACGGGAACGCCTTGAAGTACGGGAAGATGATGGCGAAGTACAGCACCGTCCCCATCGCCACCCCGAGGAACGAGTAGACCGCCGCCTGCAGCACGTAGGTCATCACCACCAGCGGGCTCCTCACTCCGATCGCGCGCAGGATGCCCACCTCCTGCCTGCGGTGAGTCACGTCCACGTAGATGATGATGAAAATAGTGACCGCCGCGATGAAGAAGCCCACCACAGTCATCAGCGCGTTGATGGTCACGAAACTGCTGGTGATCTCGCGGACCGAGCCGGCGAGCTGCTGCCAGGTCCGCAGGTTCCCCGTGACCCCGGCCGCCTTCATCTCGGCAACCAGCTTGTCCTCGTTCCCGCGGTGGTCGGCACGCACGACCACATCCGTCGCCTTGCCCTGCAGGGCGGGGGCTATCTGGTTGAGCGCCGCGTTGGTCACGAACGCCCTGTCGTCGGTCCCGTTGAACTTGGTCTTGAATACACCCCTGACGACAAACGGGTGGGACGTACTGTCCGTGATGACGTTGACCGTGTCGCCGACCTTGATCCCGTTCGGCGCGAAGTCAGTGTCGTTTTCCTTCTTGCCGGCGATAGAGTCGCCCAGGATGATGCCGTTGGTGTCACCAGGCTTCAGGTAAGAGCCGGCGGTCATCTTCTGCGAGACGGTGGTGGCCTTCTCCTGGGTGGTGGGGTCGATCGCCGTGACGTCGAAGTTGCCGCGCGTCCCTCCGAACTCGATCGAGCCCGGCAGCAGCGTCTCGGCGGCGGCAGCCTGCACCCCCGGCACTTTGTCTACCGCCTTCACCACCGCCGCGGGGTTGTCGATGAAGTCCGAGCCCTTGGCCGGCGTGATCATAACATTGCCGGTCCTGGTGTTGATGAGCTGGCTCTGGTTGCTCTCGACCACGCCGCTGAACAGCGAGTTGATGAAGAGCAGGTTGATGAAGGCGATCGCCATCAGGAAGACGATGAGAGCGAGCGTCCCCTTGTTGCTGTGCCGCACGTGCCGCACGATGAGGAAGAACGGGATGCGCTTGCTGGTCTTCATACGTGATTTTCCTCGTAGCTGATCTTGCCGTCCGAGAGGGTGATTATCCGGTTGCCGTAGATGGTCTCCTCGTGCTCGTGGGTCACCATCACGATGGTGTGCTTCTCCTCCTTGTTGAGGCGGTCGAAGACCAGCAGCACGTCCTGCGCCGACTCCAGGTCGAGGTTGGCGGTCGGCTCGTCCGCGAATAACACGTCCGGCTCGTTCATGAGCGAGCGGGCGATGGCGACCTTCTGCTGCTCGCCGCCCGAGAGCTGGCTGGGCAGGTGCGTGGTCTGCTCCTGGAGGCCGACCTGCGCGAGCATCTCGCGCGCCTTCTCACGGCAGACCTCCGTCTTCTCGATCATCATCGTGGGGAGCATCACGTTCTCGAGCGCGGTGAGCTCGGCGATCAGCGCGAACTCCTGGAAGATGTAGCCGAGGTCGCGCAGCCTGATCTCCGAGCGATCTTTCTCTCGCATCCCCGTGACCTCTTTGCCCGAGAGGTAGATGTGGCCGTCGTCGGGGGAGTCGAGGAGCCCCAACTGGTGCATCAGGGTGGACTTGCCCGAGCCGTTGCGCCCGGTGACGATGAGGAAGTCGCCTTTCTTGACGGTGAGAGACATGCCCCGGAGAGCCTTCACGCTCACCTCTCCGAGGTGGTAGGTCTTATGTATATCATCGACCAGGATTACGTCATCCGGCCCGGGTAATATTTCGCCTGCCATGTCCTACATTTTCGCCGTTCGCGTCACAAATCCAGTCTACTCCGCTCGGAAATCTGTCTGTATGACGTACCTCAAGGCTCGACCGGTTCTCCTGCTCGCGCGGGCGGCGGCCTACATCCCCTTGAACTCGGGCGGCCGCTTCTCCATGAACGACGTCACGCCTTCGACCACGTCCTGTGTTGCAACCGCGATGCCCTGTAGCGAGCCCTCGCGGTCCAGCGCGGTCAGCAGGTCCGAATCGAACGACTTGTTGAGCATGCTCTTCATCATGCCGATTGCCCGGGTCGGTCCGTTCGCCAGGTGCTCGGCCATCGCCATCGCCTCTTCCATCAGCTTCTCGTGCGGGACCACGCGGTTGACCAGGTGGAGCTCGAGCGCTTCCTGTGCGCTTATGTCCTCGCCGAAGAACATGAGCTCCTTGGCCTTGGCGAGCCCCACGGTCCGGGGGATGAAGTAGGTGCCACCAGCGTCGGCGATGAGCCCGCGGCGCACGAACACCTGGATGAACTTGGCCTGCTCGGAGGCGACCAGCAGGTCGCAGGCGAACGCCAGGTTGCAGCCGGCGCCGGCCGCGGTCCCGTTGATCGCGCCGATGATGGGCTTCTCCAGAAGCCACATCGCGCTGACCATCTTGGAGTACGCGAAGCAGGTGATCCTCATTCCCAGCGGGGTGAAGGCGTCCTCGCGCCCGCCTCCGCCGGTCAGGTCGGCACCGGTGGAGAAGCCGTCTCCCGCTCCGGTGAGGACCACGGCGCGGGTGGAGTCGTCAAACTGCAGTTTCTCGATGGTGTCACCAAGCGACTCGACCAGTGCGAAGCTCAGGGCGTTCTTCTTATGGGGCCTGTTCAGTGTGAGTATTGTGACGCTGCCCTTCTTTTCGATTATGAGCTCTTCCATGACGTGTTCCTTTCCCGCGCCTCGGTTCAGCTGACCCAGAAAGGATAACCTTTGGCCGCGCGCCGGACAAACGCCGCCGGGGCACGCGCGCGTTGCGGGGCCGGCCCGGCGCCGGTGGCGCGCCCATCTGTTAGAATGTCGAGCCAGGTAGACCGAACTGGAGGGTGTGAGCGTATGTCTTTGTTCGACAGGAAGATCACCGTGGATATCGTGGAGGAGGGCGACCGCTTGCGCCTGCGCGGCAGGCTCGAGGATACGCGCTCCGGTGTCGCGCTCCATCACATCGAGGTGGAAATGCTCATGCCCGTCTGGAGCGGCGAGATAGAAGAGATCTCCGGCGCGATGCCCAACCACCCGCTGGAGGAATGTGTAGAGAGCCTCGAGAGCCTGAAGGAGCTGCTCGCCCAGAGGATCGTGCCCGGCTTCAGCGAGGTCGTGAAGTCGAAGGTCGGTGGAGCGGCCGGCTGCACGCACATGGCTTCACTGATTATGAACATGGGGAACGCCAGCGTGCAGGGAAGGGGCGCGTACCTCCGGACTCACATGACGGGGCAGCAGGAGAGCGAGGCGATGAAATCCTACGCCGACGAGCTCAACCTGCTGGACAGTTGCGTCTGCTGGCGGGAAGACGGCCCGCTGATTCGGCGCTGGCGCAACCAACTGGGCCAGCCGTAGCTGATCGCGCCGTAACGCCGGCGTCCCGCCGGCTTCGCACAGTTGGTGACCACTCTGATCGGGTTGAGGCGCCTACTCCCCTTTGAACCGCGGCGAACGTTTGTCGAGGAACGCCTTCAATCCTTCGCTCGCGTCCGCGCTCCTCAAGGCCTTGCTTGTCATCTCGTTCATCGCGGCGCGCTCCGGCGCATCCGCCCCAGTGGCTCCCTCCCTGGCGATCGCCCGCAGCGCGCTCTTGTGGCCCTTCATAGACAGCGGGGCAAGCGAGGCGATGTCGCGAGCGAGCTCCATGGTGAAGCCCTCCAGCTCCTCGCCGCAGACGAAGTCGAGCATCCCCATCGCGGACAGCTCCTCGGTCTCGAAATACCTGGCGGTGTAGAAGAGCTTGCGCGCGGTGGCCAGCCCGTAGGTCGCGACGAACCTTTCGATGCCCTCGGGCGGGTAGACTATCCCGAGCTTCGCGGGCGGCATGCCCATCAGCACCTGGCCGCACCCGATGCGCAGGTCGCAGGCCGTGACCAGCTCGCAGCCGGCTCCCGCGGCGTACCCTCTGACCATCGCGATCACTGGGTAGGGAAACTCTTCGATGGATGCGATGGCGAGACGTAGAGGCCCCCCGGGGCCGATCAGCCGCTGGTTCTCCTCGGGGGTCGAGGCGGCCATGGCGTTCAGGTCCATCCCCACCGAGAACGCGTGCTCACCCGTCCCGCGGATGACCGCGCAGCGGGCCCCGCCCTCCTCGGCCAGCCTGTCGAGCTCGATCGCAAGCAGGCCCAGCAGGGACGCGGTAAGGGCGTTCCGCCGCTCGGGACGGTTCAGTGTCAGTACCGCAAACCCGGCTCTCTCTTCCACCATCAGCTCGGGGCTCTCGACCACGGCTCCTCCCCCCTCGATACGGACCATCTTATGATAGCGCATCGGTGCAAGGCGCTCGGCGAGGAGCTCACTTGATGGGGGCCAGGCGGTAGACGACGCCGGCCTGGTCGTCGGCGATGAAGGTCACGCCGTCGGCGCGCATGAGGATGCCGGTCGGACGCCCGAGCCTGCTGCCGTCGGGCTGCTGCCAGCCGGTGATGAAGTCTGAAGTACCCTGGTAGTTCCCCTGCTTGTCCAGCTTCACCCGCACCAGCTTGTCGCCGGTGGGCACACTGCGGTTCCAGGAGCCGTGGAACGCGACGATGAGGTTGTACTTGTAGTCCGCGGGCCAGGCGTCAGACGTTACGAAGGCCAGCCCGAGCGGCGCGGAGTGGGCGGGGTAGTCGACATACGATGGCGTCATGCCCGCGCTGGGGTCCGCCGGGTTGGCCGGGTTGGGATCGAACTGGTAGTCGTGTACGTTTTTTCCGTAGGTCGTAGGCCAGCCGTAATTGTTGCCATCCTGGATGATGTTGAGCTCATCGGGAGGCAGGTTGTCGCCCAGGTAGTCCCTGCCCATGTCGTTGGCCCACACCTGCCCGGTGACCGGGTGCACAGTCATGAAGACCGAGTTCCGCAAGCCGGAGGCGAAGGGGCGCAGCCCGCTGCCGTCGGCATTGGCGATCAGGATCTTCGCGCGCAGTGGGTCGGTCTCGTAGCCGACGTTCACCGACGAGCCCACCGCGATCAGCATCTTCCCCTGGTTCGGCGGCGGGGCGAACATTATGGTGCGGGTTATGTGCTCCCCGTCCGCGGGCAGCGCGACCACCTGCCTGGGATTCGACGCCTTCATGGTGGCGGGGTCGTAGTCCCAGAGGGCGACGCGGGTCGTCTCGGCGATGTAGAGCTTGCTCGGATCGCCGGGGAGGAACGCCAGCCCGTGCGGGTGATCGAGGCCCGAGGCCACCACGGTCGTGCCGTCGGCCGCGCCGTTGTTGTCCTTGTCGGGCAGGGCCACCACGGAATCGTTTCCCGGCGTGCTTACGAGCATCGTACCTTTAGAGTCGAACACCATGACGCGCGGGCCGCCCAGGTTGCTCGCGAACGTCGACATCACGAAGCCGGGCGGAATGGTGAGAGGGAGGCCGGTGGAATTCTGAGCGGCCCGCGGCGCCCCCGGTGCGCTCGAGGGCGTCGAGGATGGTTTTTTTGTCGCCGTCTTTCTGGTGCCGCAGGAGCCCGCAAAAGCGACAAGCGCCAGCAACAGGAGCACTGACGTTACGTTGATGAGAGTCTTGCGATCGCGTTTCATCGCGGAGGTTCTTCAACAGAACAGGTTGCTATCCTGCGGAGAGCATGACAAGGGTCGAAATTCAAGAAAGGGGTCTGACCCTATTCTTGAATCTGCGTCAGCTCAAAAGTGAGGTTTGACCCCTATTTTGCGTCAGGATTTTGAGTGTGCGAGGTTGTCCCCCGAGCCATGCGTGCCCGCGCGCGGCGCCACCAGCCCGCCGAACTCCTCCTGGTCGAGGCACTCCTGCCTGCGGTGGGCGCGCTCGGCCTTGTAAGTGTGCTTCAGCTCGGACAGCCAGTAGCGGTTGCGGTCCTTCCATTTCATCAGCGTGCGGTGACCGTATATCCGTATGGCCATCTCTTGCCAGCGGAACCTGAACCCCAGCTTCCAGCACTGCGCGATCGAGTAGAACTTGCGCATCGCCTTGATGCCCCCTTCTTTCTGGAGCTGGAAAGGTGTCATCTTGGTGGGCCAGAAGACGACGTGGTGCCCGCTGAACTTGCTCCAGTCGTCGGAGAAGATCCTCTCATCGCGGCACATCTCGTCATAGGTCTCCGACCCCGGTATGGGGGTGAGTATCATGTACTGCACCGAATCGATCCCGGCCTTCTTGGAAAAGCGCACCGTCTCCCTGATGCTCTCCTTGTCGTCCTCGTCCGAGCCCATCACGAACATCCCGTGCACCTTGATCTTGTGCTTGTGGATGATGCGCACCGCGTTCTCGATGTCCTCGACGGTCTGTGCCTTCTTGTACGCCTTGAGGGTCTCGGGGTTCGCTGATTCGAGGCCCAGGTAGAGGAACATGCAACCCGTCTCCTCCATCAGCTGCATCAGCTCATCATCATCGACCACGTCCACACGCGTCTGGGCAGTCCAGCGCGGCGTGATGCCTTTCTCCTTCATCCGCCGCAGGAGCTCCTTGGTGTGCGAAGGGGCCGCGGTGAAGTTGTCGTCGTAGAAGAAATAGACCGCCTTGGGATACTGCTCGTAGAGCTCGGCGAGCTCGGCGATCACGTCCTCGGTGTCCCTGAACCTGTACTTGCGCCCGAACATGGACGTGACAGTGCAGAACTTGCAGTTGAAGGGGCAGCCACGCGAAGTCATGACCGGGATGATGGTCCTCTCGTCGAAGCCCTGGATGAGCGACAGTTTCGGCCAGGGCAGCGAAGACAGGTCGGCGTTCCACTCGCGGTCCGGGTTGTGCACGACGGCTCCGTCGCGCGCCCAGGTCAGGCCGGCGATCGCGGAGATGTCCGCGTACTCCGGCGAGCCGTTCAGATGCCTGACGAGCTCCACCAGAGTCTTTTCGCCCTCGCCGCGCACCACGAAGTCCGCGCCCTTCTCCATCGCTTCGTCGGCGAGGAACGAGACGTGCGCTCCGCCCATCACCACTGGCGCGTCCGTGACCTTCTTGATCCGCTCGACCAGCCCGTACGCGACGGGCGCCGTAGGTGTTATGGTCGATATGCCGACCAGGTCGGCGCTGGCGACCTCGTCCCAGTCGATCCTCGCGCACTCCTGGAAGTAGATCTTCACCGAAGCGCCCAGTTCCTGCTCAAGGACGGCGCCGAGCAGCGGCAGCCCCAGGCGCGGGAGCTTGTACCTGGAGAAGACGTGGAACCCCGGAGCCTTGGGCTCGATGAGGACGACGTTTTTGATCTCGCGCGTTTCAGTGGTATTAGTGGTATTCATTGAGCACCATCACCTTAATCCCCTTTGCCTGCTTCAGACCAGGGTCGCTTGTTACAAAGGCCGTGGCCCCCGATTCCTGCGCGGTCGCCAGCAGCAGGCTCTCGGTCGGGCCCATCTTGCTGGTGGCGCGGATCTCGGCCGCCCGCGACGCGATGCGCGGGTCGACGGAGACAGTCTCGAGGTTCGGCATCTCGTGGATGAGCACGCGGTAGAGGTCGGCGAGGTCGTCATCGCCCGCCTCGAGCGGCCGGACCATCAGCTCGGTCAGGCTGATCGACGATACGATCCCTTTGACCGAGTCACCCTGTATCTCCCCAAGCACAACGGAGGTGAGCTCGGAGTCCTCGCCCCCCTGGAAGTGCTGGATGAAGACGCCGGTGTCCACGCCTATCACCTTGTGCTCGTTTAAGTCTTTTCTGAGTCTTTTTGGCTTCATGTTTCGCGCTCCCGCCGGAGGTATCGAGAGACGTCCATCTCCTTCCAGACCTCGGAGCCGAGCCCGCGCATGAACTCGACGAAATCCGCTGGCCTGGCCAGTATGGCAACTACGCCGTCGCGGTAGTCGAAGATCAGTTTGTCACCGGCTTTGAGCCCTAGGACATCTCGCGTCTTCCTGGGGATAACGACCTGGAATTTAGAGCTGACAGTCGCGGAGTCCATGTGTCTTTGCTTTCTATTTTCACCGTCAATAGCGGTTCCGAGCACAATAGCACCGGTAAAGGAACCTGTCAATTTGTAAAGCGAGTTATTAATTGGTATTTCTTCGTGGGATATTGTAAAGCTCGGGAACATCAAGGCTGGAGCGCGTGGCGGCCCCTAGATCGCGTTGAGCCTGTGGCCGGTTTTGGACATGGCGGGGTAGATGCGCCTGAACTCCTCATACAGGAGGTCGTACTCCCGGGCCCGCTTCTCCTCAGGCTCGAAGGTCGCACGGACCTTCACTGCCCGCTTGATGTCGGAGTATCTCTCGAAGACCCCCAGTCCCACCCCGACCGCGAGCGCGCAGCCCAACGCGCCTGCCTCCTGCGGGTTTGACACCGCCTCGATGGTGCGCGAGGTCGCGTCCGCGATGACCTGCATCCAGAGATCGCTCTTGGCGCCGCCGCCGATGGCCCGCAACGAGGTCGAGCTCAGGCCCGCGCGGGCCACCTCGTCGATCATCCAGCGCAGGTTGTAAGCCACGCCTTCGTAGATGGCGCGGAGCATGCAGTCGCGGTCGTGTCCCAGTGACAGGTTCACGAAGCCGCCCCTGACGGTGGTGTCGGTCACCGGGGCACGCTCCCCGAACATCCAGGGCATGAACAGCAGGCGCTTCGACCCGGGCATGACATCGACCGCCTCCCGGTCCAGGAACGCGTAGACGCCGCCGTCGGCTGCCTCGGCCGCCTGCCGTTCGTCCGCGGAGAGCAACTTGTCCGCGAACCACTCCAGGCACAGCCCCGCGGTCTCCGACTCCCCGATCATGATGTACATGTCGGGGTCGGGGGACGCGACGGACGCGATGCCGTATCTGGGCAGGTTTTTCTGCTTCGCCATGGACATGCACAGCCAGGACGACGTGCCCAGGTAGATGTGAGCCTCGCCGTCGCCGAGCGCCCCGGACCCGCTGGCCGCGGCGGGGATGTCGCCCATGCCGGCGATGATCGGGGTCCCTTCGGGCAGGCCCGTGTAGCGCGACGCCTCCTCGGTGAGCCCGCTGACCACGTCGGTGGACCGGTGTATCGGCGCCATCTTCTCGAGCGGCAGCCCGGTCACGCGCAGCAAGGTCTTCGACCACTGCCGGTCCCTGGTGAGGATGCCGGTCCCGCCGGCCCCGGTGTCGTCGATGGAGAACTCCCCCGTCGCCCTGTTGACCAGGTAGCCGGCCACGTCCAGGAAGGCGAAAGTCTCGCGGAAGACGTCCGGCTCGTTCTCCTTGAGCCAGGCGTACTTGCACACGACGTCCTTGCCGGACGGGAGCGCGCCCGCGATCAGCGAAAAGATGCGCTTGCCGCCAAGCCTGCGGATGAGGCGCCGGGCCTGCTCGTCGGCGCGGCTGTCGAGCCAGGTGATGGCGGGGCGAAGAGGCGTGCCCTCAGCGTCGACCGGCACGAACGTGAGCATCTGCCCGGCGAAGCCCATGCCCTTGACGCTCGCGGGGTCCACCCCGCTGTCGGAGAGAAGTTGCCTGGTGTTGGAGGTCACCGCGCGCCAGTAGTCCTGCGGGTCCTGCTCGGCCCAGCCGGGCTTGGGATACTTCACCTCGTAAGGCTCGAACGCCCTCGCGATGACGTTGCCGCCCGTGTCGGCCAGGACGGCTTTGCTGCCTCCCGTGCCGACGTCGTGACCTATGAGAAGGTCGGTCATGGCTTCTCCTGTTCAGCCGGTCCTGCGAATGCAAAGTTGGTGCCTGGCACCTTTTTTGCGTTTTTCAGATCTTGAGGTCGACGCTCTCGACCTTGCCGTCCTTGTCGATGTGCTCGATGTAGATGGGCACGGTCTCGCCCATCCCGGTCCCCTTGATGACTTTCGCCGCGAGCTCGAGCATGTCGGTGGGCTTCACTCCGCCCTCGGGCGGGAACACGCCCTTGCCCTCGACCTTGCCCTCCTTCATCAGGATGGCCCCCATCGCGGCCGGTATCCCCGTCCCCTCGCCCGCGCCCGCGCCCTTGGAGTACATCGAGAACACGAACTGGTGCGGCTCGCCGCCCTTGGTCCCCTTTACCTCGACCTTGAGGCAGCCGCTCGGCTCGGTGATCCCCGCCTCCTCGATGAAGCCGGGGCGCCTCGAGATGATGTAGGCGACCTCGAACTCGATGGGTATGACCTCGCTCCCCTGCACGATCAGCGGCTCCTCGCTGGCGAGCCCCAGCTTCACCGTGTCCATGGTGAGCTGGAAATACGGC
>Ga0066793_10000411_pt1 | contig 16511 bp, 12 predicted proteins | sample PersoiDNA2013189_FD_83876 | JGI IMG/M metagenome (GOLD analysis project Ga0066793, IMG submission 83876) | Permafrost soil microbial communities from the Arctic, to analyse light accelerated degradation of dissolved organic matter (DOM) -... | ecosystem: Environmental > Terrestrial > Soil >... | reverse complement strand
GATCGTTCCATTGTGTCAGCCAAGCGATGACACAATGGCGCTAATCAGTGCTGCGCTCAAAGGACTAAAGAAAATATATCGCAGTGGCTACCGTTACAAGAAGTCAGGCGTGTTGCTGATGGGTTTAGAGAGCAAAGGAACGGTGCAGGCCACACTATTCGATGACACAGCAGAACAAGCCAAGTCAGCCAACATGATGCACGTCATGGATTCAATCAACCGGAAAATGGGGCAGGGGAGCATGACTATTGCGGCCTCGGGAATCAGTCACCGCTGGGCAATGCGTCGGGATAGAATGTCGCAGAACTACACCACGGATTGGAATGATTTGCCGATGGCGAAGTAGTGTGGAGATAATGATTGTCGCTTTTGTGCGTGAAGAAGATTATGGGCGTCCGGTTTAGAGCCGCGAAATAGTAGCATTGTCGTTCCGCAGTGTGCCAGAAGCTGATGTTGGATGCTCGCTATCTGCCAACGGCTGTCTTCCCAACCTTGACGGTTATAATGGACGCATTCATAGGATAGGTGTAGCCATGTTAATCGAGCGTCGAATTCAAAATGGTCGTATAGAGTTGTGGGAGTATGAGTGGGCGTACCTACAAAGCGGTGCATCTCACAAGACGTTCCTCCGCCGCCTAGGTATCCAGCAACCGTTAGCACCAGATTTCGACGCTGGCCATGAGCCTGCTGAGGCTATTTGCTGGGCCTATGGCCGTACACTGGGCAATATCGCGGTCTTTACCCAAGAAGTACTGGGTAGTTTTACGGCAATGGAGGGTAGTGATGCCAAGTTAAGCTGTGATTTTGTGGCAGCGGGTAAATTTCGCCACGGCCCAGAACGTTGGTGGTGCCGAACTCACCAATGCCATTGGGGTAACAAAGCTGATCTTGCCGCTGCACAGCAAGCCGGTTCCATGGTTTGCGCCGAGCATAATCAGCCCATGTGTTATAAAGTAAATCCTCCCCAGGTCAAACTCGATGAACACGTCGAGGTTGGAATTTGGTGTGCTATGCCGCCTGCGATCTCCAGCGAGAAGGACATTAAGTCGCAGCCTCCCCAAATCCATATGCATTTCCGTGACGTAGCCGGTGGGACCAAGACAGTGGATAGCACTTTCAACGCTGTCTCCTTACACTACAACCAGAACCTTGGTTTGTTCAACAACAAACAAATAACCAAAGTTAATCTGACGCCACCAGCAGCGTTGGAGTACATGCTTGCCATTGAGGAAGGGCGCGAGTTGAATTGTATAAACTGCAGTCACTGTGGTTATCCTCATTTAGATTTAGGTAGCTTCGCTCGCGTACCCCATCGCAAACATTTTTGTGGTAATTGTGGACGCGACAGTACGTGGAGCAAGCAAGCCATTATCTCCACCCCTCTTAAGCCGTTAAACAACCAATTCTCCTCAGCGTCCCAATTCATATTTCCTGATCGCGAGTTAAATCTGGATGATTATGACGGCTGCAACTTTGAAGTATGGGCATCTACCCCGGCCATCCTGTGGACTGCTGAACGTCCACAGGAAAAGGGTATTCACGTACATCTCAAGAACGGCACAAAGTGGATTGAAGACAATACTTTTCGAGAGGTGATTTATCAAGGGAAGTCTCTTGACCGTATTGAGCTGCTAAAGACGATGATTACTCGAACCATTATTTGAAATACAGCCAACCTAATCAATTCAACAACTATGGTTATAGCTGGTTATGGATGCGAAAGCATATTCGATTGGATTAAAGAAACTACGACTAGAATTCCGTCCGCAAATCGAAACAATGTGATCTAGGTAAACATGGAGGATCATTAGATATGTCACAAGTTAGCCGTATTGAATGGACGGAGGCAACATGGAATCCCACAGTGGGGTGTACCAAGATTTCCTCTGGCTGCAAGCATTGCTATGCGGAAGCAATGGCGGTACGTTTACGCGCAATGGGTACGCCGGGTTATGAGAACGGCTTCAAGTTAACGATGCTGCCTGATCGCCTTGATGAACCTCTTCGCCGCAAGAAACGCACAATATATTTTGTGAACTCAATGTCTGACCTCTTCCACAAGAGCATACCAGATACCTATATTGACCAAATTTTTGATGTGATTGCACGCAGCCCGCAACACACGTTCCAGGTGCTGACCAAACGAGCAGAGCGCATGGCCTTATATTTCCGCAATCGTACCGTGCCGCGTAATGCTTGGCTCGGTGTAACTGTTGAAAATCGAAAGGATGGTGTACCGCGAATTGAAAAACTGCGCGAGATTGATGCGTCTATTCGTTTCCTGTCTGTTGAGCCGCTACTTGAGGATATTGGTGATATTAACCTGACAGATATTCATTGGGTAATAGTTGGTGGTGAGTCAGGACCGAGGGCGCGTCCCATGAAGCCTGAGTGGGTGGAAACAATTCGCCAACAGTGCAAAGAGGCCGAAGCAGCCTTTTTCTTCAAGCAATGGGGCGGTTGGGGAGCAGATGGTGTAAAACGCGCAAAGAAACAAAATGGTCGCAAGTTACATGGCCGCACTTGGGATGACATGCCAGCTATTCAGCAATTTATTTAAATGTCATCCGAAGATAAATATCTTTGGCAAATTGGCTCGCCACCACCACTTTTGGATCGGCATAGCCAGACTAAACACAATATCGTTGAAGAATATGTTAGGCGGTATGTTCTGAAACTTATGGCTCAGGCAAATATACCCGAGCTTCGACTAACCTTAATTGACGGTTTTTGTGGTGGTGGATGCTATCAAACAGAAGAAGGTGGTTTAGCGGACGGATCGCCACTACTGATAATGCGTGCAGTACGCGAAGCAAGGATGTTGCTTAATCAAGACCGCAGAGTTCCTCGCAACATTAACGTTAAATACACGTTTGTGGACATTTTGCCTGATACCACAAAATACCTCCAGTATTGGCTGGATGCAAAGCGGCAAGAAAATGCGATTGACCTTGCTGATTATGACCAAGCAGAAGTTATCACTAATGATTTTCTACAAGAACTGCCAAATATTGTCCGTAAGATTCAACAGCGGAAAATGGGCGAACACTCAATTTTTGTTCTCGATCAGTACAGCTACAAGGATATTCCGTTACCAGAAATAGCCAATATCTTACGCACCCTCAAAGGCTCAGAAGTCATAATGACTTTTAATGTTGATAATCTCACTACATACTTGTCAGATCGAGCTGCCAATCGTAAATCAGTAGAAAACATAGGGCTGGACAAATATATCCCTTGGTCGGAATTGAAGTTGCTCAAAGCTTCACAGAAGCAAGAATGGAGGAAAATTCTACAACGACACCTTGCTCATGGTATTAAATTTGAATCGGGTGCTAAATTTATGACCCTGTTTTTTGTGAAGCCGCATGGAACAAATTCGTGGGGTTATTGGCTTATTCATTTGTCGAATCACTACCGTGCCCACGAAGTTATGAAAACACTTCATTGGGAACATGCCACGGACTTCGGGCATGAATTGGAGCCAGGAGTTTTTGAATTCGGCTATAACGCCAACAAGGATTTTGATTATACAGGGCAGGAAACCTTTGAGTTTGGAGAGCAATCGAAAGATGCTTGTATTGATGGAGTGAGAGAGCATTTCGGGAAAATAATATTTTCGCTTAACAAGCCAATTCGTGTCAGAGAGCTTTTTCAAGGGTGTGTAAGCGAATCTACGGCGGCGGAGACTCATTTGTTAGATGCAACAAGACAGCTTCATGCATCCAAAGATATTATCATTGTTTCCAAGAATGGCACGGTACGTCGACCCTCTAAAACTTATCTGGCTGATGATGTTATTGAGCCTTCAAGACAAATAAAACTTATCCGCTAGAGTATTGTTGGTTATTATTCGACATCTGTCACGACAAGTTATGGTCTGGGGAGCAATGGAACCGCAGATGCACTTAAGCCTGTCGTTGTCAGACCAGTTTTTTATGCGCAGCAATCAGCCGCGACACCGTAGCTGGATGCACACCGAACAATCGAGCGGCATCGAGGTTCGCGAGTCCCAATATCTCAATTTCATGGCACATTTTTTCAAGCACAGAAGGGAGATTATTATTATGGCAAAGCACGATGAATATTTTGTTGAACCGCGCGCCGATGGGCGCTGGAACGTTAAAAAACCGCACGCCGAAAGGGCAAGCGCGATCACCAACACCCAAAAACAGGCGATTGAGCAGGCCAAGCGGTTCGCGCCCGAGGGCGACATCAAAGTAAAGGGAACGGACGGAAAATTCCGGAAGGGTTGACATCGCGCAAACTGGCTGCGGCGTCTGTCTTTCTCTAAGCCACCGTCACCCAATGTATGCATTTTTGGTAATGGGCATCGAGAACGGCTATTACTTAAGGTTTTGCGCACTATCCCGTGTCTTAACCACCAACCGTGTATTCATAACAAGGGAGGCGAATCACGACATGATTGCCGCTGCGGTAAAAAATACCGTGGAAATGATCTTGAGACAAGAATAATTAAGAAGATAGTGTTTGGCAAAAGCTAGTCCAATGGAGTTTGGGCAGCCCAATTTTATGAATATCCACTTGGATCAACAAGTCCGTCAAAAAATTCCACCATGAAAAAACTCAAGATATTGATAAATTATCTAGTTGCATTTGTTTTGATGGTGGTGATTTCTTCATCGCTTGCACAGGAAACATATGCGATAAAAGGCACAATTGTCACACCTGATCAGGTTATCGAAGGGGGAACAATCCTAATTCAGGGGAACTTGATTAAGGAAGTCGGCGCAAATATGAATTTACCGGCTGGCACCGTCGTTTTCGATACCCAGGGAATTATCCTGCCAGGATTTGTTGACCTTCATAATCATCTTACCTGGAATTTGCTTCCTCGCTGGAAGCCCGGAATCCAATTCTCAAATCGGTACGAGTGGCAGCTGCTGCCCAGCTATGGCATTGCTTTGGCAACCCCGCATGGGCAATTGATGAAAGAAAATTTGGGTTGTGAAATGAGTCGTTATGCCGAGGTTAAGGCAATTATTCAAGGAGAGACATCCGTCGTTGGAGGTCTGTTCCCAGCCCAAGAATGTGAAAAGGGTTTTGCGCGAAATCTGGATTCCTATTCAGGCTTAAAAAGGTCCAATGGGCAAAGCGAGGAGAAGCTTAGTTATGAGGTGTTCCCCCTTGAGTTGGACGCTACCAATTTGGCCACCATTTATAGCGGACTCGACAACGGGCAGCTAACTGCCTTTATCGTGCACCTTGCTGAGGGAAAGCCAAACGATGCGAGCGCAATAAGAGAATTCAAAATGTTTGATAAACGAGGACTTCTGCGTCCGGGCGTGTCGATCATTCATGGCATTTCTTTGAAGCAAGCTGATTTTCATAAAATGAAAAGTAAAGGTGTTGGTCTGATCTGGTCACCGCGCAGCAATATCGAGCTTTATGGTGCCACGACCGATGTTGCGGCAGCTTTGCTTGAAAAGGTTGAGATTGCTTTGTCGCCTGACTGGAGCCCAACTGGTAGTAACGGAATGCTGGCGGAGCTGAAATATGCGGCAGTTTGGAATGCAGGACAATCAACCTCGATTTTTTCCAATCAGGAATTAGTTCGCATGGCGACACTTTACCCGTCAAAACTAGCCAGGCTAGACGGTCAAATTGGAGCAATCGCGCCTGGCCTGCATGCCGATTTAGTGGTTCTTCGGAAAAATGAAGCAGATGCTTATGATGCGATCGTCCATGCTGATCCCTTAGATATCGAGCTCGTTGTGATCGACGGTAAGCCTGTATATGGAAATCTGGAGCCAATGAAAAAATTGTTGCCAGATCAGCAGTTGGAAACGATCATGCTTTGCGGAAGGGAAAAGATGATCAATCTTGCAGGCGAATCCCAATTGCAACGCACGAAGCCTAAATCATGGGCAGAAATCACCCAGGATCTCTCGACAGCTTTACAAAAGTGGGGCAGCTCGCTGGCGCCTATTGCTGACTGTACAAACTGAGCTTGGTAAATCAATTTATAATCAATAACTTGCACCGCATAATAAGCATTATGTAAAACGTTGCAATGTCGAACGAGCATAAGCCCATAAAGATGCCCAATGCCAAGGTACCGGCGACAACCTGCCGTCCCTATACAATTTTAAAATTCTACCATGCGCGCAACCCTCAATTTTCTGGACTCTTTGCCGATATTGTAAAAATTATGGCACTTATTTCGGTTATTTAGGTCAATCCACTGTTGTTTTATTGTTACACCCAGCATCGGATAGTCTTTACTTATGGGTAAATTTAGTGATAATGCGGGCTGGGGAGGAGCGAGCAAATGTTAATAACTCACGATCGTGAGCGTCTTATTAACGCAATCATCTACTTTGCGAAAAATACCAAGCATTGCGGGATTACAAAGCTGATGAAGCTATTGTTCCTGCTGGACTTCGATCATTTTAAATTGACCGGCAGAAGCGTTACGGGGCAGGATTACTTCGCCTATCCCATGGGGCCCGTGCCAGGTGAAATTCACGATGAACTTTCAAGTGAACTCGCGGAAGATTTAGCAAAAGCGGTAACAATCGTTCCAGAGCAGATGTACGATCACAAACGATTGACTGTTACAGCAGTCCGTGAATTCGACCCCAGCTTATTCTCGAATAGGGAATTGCGCTTATTGGAATCGATTAGCAGCACGTACCGTGAGCATCTTTCCAAACAAATGGTAGATGTAACTCATGCTGAAAACGGAGTATGGGATCAAGTTTATGCAAAGGGAGCTGGGGAGCGTTCGCGCATTCCATATGAACTTTCTCTGCCCGAGGCGTCTATGCCCGACCTTATAATCGAGAAAGCCAGAGAATTCTCAGCACTAAAAGCACACTTCGGCAAAACCACCAGCGCCACACATTAATCCGCCAATTGGAGATCCAGCTTCATGGCCATCCAAATTGGTGAATTCTTTTTTGATCCTGCCTTTGTATTTGCGGATAAAGCAGTTGGCGAAAAGCTTTTCATAGTGATAGCTCGTTCCAAAGCAGACAATTTCATTGTTGCAAGAACAACTAGCAACCCTCAACGAAAAAGTTTTAACTACGGTTGCCATAACGACGAGCCCGACCCAAATTTTTTTGTACCTAAAACTGCTACCAGCCCATTTAACGAGCACACTTGGGTTAATCTAGATTACCTTTCAGAGTTCGATAGTAACGAACTTACAAATCGAGTTGAGAAGCTTCACAATATTCAGAGGATAGGCAATATCCCTATCGACATCTTAAAAGCCATAATGGATTGTGCGTCCAGAGCCGATGACACACTTTGCTACCAGTCCGATGCCATAAGAGACACATTGGCAGCATTAACGTAATTAGATTTCCTAAAAACCAATCCAGCAGGAACCCTCGCTAACAACTGCCCAAAATACTCCTACGCAGCCATTCGTAATTGACCAATATTTCGTTATCCGAATCAGACTAATGATCGGTCCGCTACCGGCTAGATTCATCGTTTCGATGACCAATTACCTGCGATTACTTCTTAACCCGCTTGTGTTTTTTCGGGTCGTTCTTTTGGTCATCCAATATTCGGCCAGCCATTCGCTGCGCATCCTTCTGCGTAGCAGTCTTTGGATTACGCAGAATTTGTGCTGCCTTTTTTACAACAGAAGGTATCGGTTTCTGTTTTTCGGCCATTTTTCTCTCCTTGCCTTGTGCGGCGAAATGCCGTTTTAATTATAGCAGTTGGTGTCAGTCATCATAAGAATTTCCATATCTGTTTACACAATATCCCTAACGTGATCCGAGATGCCAGACTCCATCGCTGGCATGACGCATAGTTTCTTGTGAGTCCGGCAGAAGTTATAGTGCATAGCTGGCAGATGACGAAACGGCCACTCCATCAAACTACTCTTTCTCAAACCCCTGACTCGTGAATTTCAGCGTGCGGCTGTTCTCAGTGACAGTACGAACGACGTGATCCGGTGCACCAGACGGTATCAAAGCGTCCACCTCAAGGGTTACTGTAACTGTCGCGCCGACCAAGCCGGCAAGATGCGCAATCACTTCGTCGGCGATGCGGCTGGCATCGCGCCCTACTCGTGTTGCATCGAGTTTGACCGTGCCGTGGAAACGCTTTGGTTGCATCGCCACTACAGGGTTAGGCATCCTTGGCGAGCTATCGCCCTGCCCAGTTGGCGCCGACCCTTCGCGTCCTACAGTCGGTGCGGCGGACGAGCCACCCGCCGTAGGCGTCACGATCTCTGCATCCAGTTGCACACGTGCGATATCTGGCTTCACGAGCAGCCCTGGTGAATCGGCATCGATATGCGACATATGCTGCCCACCGCGCAAGCCTCGGTAACGGCCATCGCTATCGTCAAAGCTATCGGCAAAAGCAAAACTCTCTCGCTCCCATGTCAACAGCGCGAAGCCATCGCGAATCGCGCCGACCAAAACTGATGAATCCTTGAGCCGCGGCAGGTAGAGATACCGCGCAAAGTCCTCTGCGAGTTGCTTTATGGCGACGTGATCACCGCGCCAGAGTGGTACTCGGTCGAGTTCCATACGAAGACGAGTGGTGGCAAAGCCGGTTAGCAAGTGTTCGTCGCTGCGCAGTTTCTTGCTTGCGCGCACTGCAAGTGCATCTTGGCCTGATAGACGTATCGCCTCCCACTTAATAACTGACTGTGGATCACTTTGGGTTGGAACCAGTAGCCATTGATAAGTCTCCGGCATGCGCGCTGTCACAGCGCTATCGGCTGCTGCCTTCTGTGTCTCTGCCTGTTTCACCTGATGCGGATCGAGATTCAGCGTCACCTTCTCAGCTAAGATCGTCTCCCAAGCGAGATAGCGTCGGGTCGCCTCATCGAGGTCCTGCAACCGGGTCTTGTCTGCCGCGAGGAATACAAGCGTGTTGCGATAGATACGTGGCGTGTTGCCGCGCGACTCGAAAATCGCTTTGGCAGCGGCCTCGGCCTCGCTCCCAAGTTCTTTGCTGTATGGATAATCTACCCCGAGCACGACAAGGCGCGTGTCGAGATCATCCGGCACATCGGCTCCGGTGGCAGGCATCGGATGAATACGGCTGAAGTCGCCCTTGAGACGCAGATCATCGCGCAGACGCCGCTCCAACTCGTGTACGACTTTGTCCGGATCGCGCTTCAACTGTTCTGCGCGGTCATCGGCCAGTTTAGTTACCGTGGGTTGCGTCGAGTACCAGTAGTGTGGGCCATCCTGATAGAGATAGGTCGCCGCCCCAGCCAGTCGCCGCAGTGCGTCACCGAACACCGCCGGCGACTCGCCCGGCATCACACAGCCAAGCTTGACTCGCCTATCCTCGATGCCACGATGAGCCGCTGCCGTCGTAGGCGCAGAGCCCATGTAGATGGTACGCGCCACACGCCGGCACGCCGAGAACTTGCCGAGATTCGGCACCTCGCTGTCTAACCGCAAAGGCAGCGAACTCGGTCCGTCCACGTCCTTCTCGATCACCGGTACCCAGTTATCCGATAAATAGCGCGTCAGTTCAAACTGCACACGCGGGTCATCGATCGAAATATTCGCTGGCAGGATGAGCGGGTTCCGGTCGCCCTTCTCCCACAGGCTGTGGATCACCGCCGCCATCAACCTAAGCACACCGCGCGTGCGCTGAAATTTCACCAGCGTGGACCAGTCGGTGTAGAGCCGGTCGAATATCTCCGGGTGGATTGGGTAGGCCGCTTTGATGCGCTTCTCGTAATCGGCGTCCCGGCACTCGGGAGGGAACTCCGCCTGTTGCGATCGATAGAAGTCCGCGAACGCGCGCGCCACCACGTCGCGATCCTTGAACTGCGCGGGATCTGTCATCGGCTCGAACAGCCTCCTCCTCACAATTTCGAATCCTTCCTCGGCACTGGCCGGACGCCACGAGGATTCCACACGTCCCACCACATTGCGCAAGCGGTCGAGCGCCTCGCGTCCGCGCTGGCCGCCCACTTCTACGTCGTCAGCCTGCGTGTGCGGCGAGCCGGAGGTGTCTGAGGCAGGCAGGCTTATCACTAGCAGACAGTTCTTCGCCAGCTTGGCCGATTCTGTCAGTACTTGAGCAAAGGTGAACTGCGTCTCGAAGCCGCCCGCTGGCAGGTCGCTCTGATCGTGGAGTTGGCGCGCGTAGGCCACCCATTCATCAATCAAAATCAGGCATGGCCCATATTCAACGAACAGCTCGCGCAGCACATCGCCCGGACTGGTCGCTTTCTCGTCGTCTGCTTTGATGCGGGCGAACGCTTTCTTTCCGCCGAGTTGCCAAGCGAGTTCTCCCCAGAGCGTGCGCACCACCGTGCCATCGGGTTTGATGGAGGGATTGCCAGGCGAAATCTTGTTGCCCACCAGCACCACGCGCCGTGCGGTCGGCAGCTTCGTTGCCCTGGCCTCCTGCATCACCGCATCGATACCGACCAGCTCGCTCAGCGTGCTGCCTGAGAACATGTGGTAAAGCGCCAACATCGAGTGCGTCTTGCCGCCGCCGAAGTTGGTCTGGAGTTGCACCACCGGATCGCCGCCTTCGCCGGCGAGACGCCGCACCGCACCGACTAACATCCCCTTCAGACTTTCGGTGAGATAGGTGCGACGAAAAAACTCGACTGGGTTCTTGTACTCGTCGGTCCCTTGGCCCAGATGCACCTGCCACAGATCGGCGGCAAACTCCGCCTGCTGGTAGCGGCCGCTGGCCACGTCCTTGTGTGGCGTCACCACCTCGCGCCAGGGTTTGAGGTTGCTCGACGCAGTACTCTCGATGGCGGTGCCAACCGACTTACGCTTTTCGCTACGTGCCTGCTCATCGAAGCGAATGCGGAGCAGTTCCATTTTCATCTTGTCGAGCTCTTCGGCCTCCGGCGCTGACACCGCGCCGAGCAGGCGTGTTGCAGAATCGAGCGCGCGATAGGCATCGTCCGTACTGAACGGTTTCTGGTGCGCCCACTTGTTGCGCACGTCACGCAGCTCGCTTACCAGCGTACGCTCGGCCTTGCCCAGTGTCTTGCGGAACACCTCGTTCCAGTGATCCCACATCGTCACCAGAATGCCAGCGGCGTCCCACTCCGCGCTTTGATCGTCACCCATTAGCTTGAGCTGCGAATCGCCGATGCTTTTCTTGGCCTCATCGAACCAACCCGCCTGATAGGTGTTTTTCATTTCGCGTTCGACAAAAGGCTTCAACCCATCCGTGATGAGATGAAGCATCTTGCCGACACGTTCGTGATTGGTGATTGCCATATTCCCTTACTCCTGTTTGAACATATCGGCAGTGCCGACCAGCGTTGCGCGCGGTGTTTCGCGAGCTAGGCGGGTGATCTCCGGCCAGCTCTGCACCAGACCGTTATAGGCCATCGCTTCGTTTGCGCGCTTCTTGCGCTCGCACAGTGTGTAGAGGCGATAGCAAAGTTCTCGAGCGGTTTCGGCCTGGCTGCCGAGCTTGGCAACAATGTCAGCCGCAGCGCCTTCGCCCCCAGCTTCGAGCACGCGGATCAGGTGGTGTACCATCTCCCAAACCGTGAGGCGGGTGTCTGTTGTGGGGTCCCAATCACCAGGCATTTCGGCAGGTTTCATCAGGCGCACTTTACCTTTACCTGAGATCGCGATACCAGCCTCGACGACCCCAGCGACCGCAGTGCCTTTGGCGCGCGCAAGCACATCTGCGACGCCGAATTCACCATCGGCAAAACCATACTGCTCGAACCACGCTAAAGCAAAACGTGAATCTGCATCGAAGTCTCCCTCCTGCTCGGCCAGTGCTTCGTCGAGCGTTTGATTAATGAGCGCCAACGCAGAGCGCACCGAGAGCGGCTTGCCTTCGGCATCGAGCACCTTGACATAGCGGGTATAGACCGCCATGCCGGGGCCGATGGCCGCCTGCGCCAAATCCACAGGAGCGATGTTACCTGCCTGCAAATGCCGCAACGCCTCGGGTAGCTCGGCCTTGAGCGCGGCAACGAACTCTCGGCGAGTGGCAGTGGGGGCAGCGGCGGAGCGTCGGCGGCAGACAAGGACGATACTAGAAGCAAGTGCATTGGTGCCTATTCCAATTGCGCGGGCTCCACGTTCTGTCCGGATAGGCCAAGTGCCGCTGATGATAAAGCCAGCTTCGATGACGGCGGCTAGGAAGGTGTCCCAGCCGGTATTCGTTGTACCCTCATCGCCATTGCTCTCGGCCTGTTTGAAGGCGTAATAGATGGTGACGGGGAAGGCTGGATGCGCCTGTTCAGCGAGGCGGTGCATCGCCTGCGTCATGCCGTCGAGAAAGAAAGTCTCGGCCTTTTTCTTGCTGCCATGGCGATAAGGCGTAGCGACTAGTTCCTCGGCTTTGGGCACGGCGAGAGTGGCGAAAAGATCGGGGAATACAGGTTTCAACGCGCGGCGCATCCACACATAGAAAAAGTCTGATAGGTCGGCATAGCCGATGTTGTCGTAATATGGAGGATCAGTTGAGACAACTCGATGGTTAACGGAAACGCTTTGAGCGTCACACTGCGATGCGTTACCCAATGCACCAGGAACGAACACTTCCAGTGCTTTCGCGACTTGTCCGAGACCGCTGTCCACGCTCCCAGTAGCCGATCCCAGCGTGTTGGTCTCACAGTAGTCCCAAGCCATTGGAATTGCCTGGCGACCGAATGTGTTGCGCAGGGTCTCTCCGCCGGAGATCCAGCAACAGATCGTCGAGTTGTAGTCGGCAGCCTTGTCCACAGCAATTCCAAGATACACCCCCACAGCATCGGCATACGCTGTCGCGCCAGCGCCACCTTTCACCAAGTCTTTTCCGTCGTCGGGCAGGCTCGCTTTAATCGCGTCATGCTTCACACGCTCGCGTGCATCAGACACTAGATCAGAGAAGGTCGTCAGCGCCACGAGCTGGCGCGCGGTAAAGAGGTCGCCGTAGGTTGTCAGACCGTAAGGTGGTGTCCAATGTGATCGCATGTCTGCTGGCAGAGGTGTCTCAGGCTTCCATGTCGGTTTAGCTGTCAGAGCGATGGTTTCCATCTCCGAAGTAGGTGCAAGATAAATCCTTCCCCGTTCGCCCTCGGCGACGATCGCCATCAAACGTGCACCCATGCGCCCAGCCTTACCCTCGGCCTTAATGTAGTCGCCCGCCATCGGTGTGCCCGACATCAAGCACTTAAAGTTCGCCCCACGCGCCAACTTAGTGCCATTCTTCACACCTTCTGCATCCTTCGGCTTGCCCACCTTCACCGTGAATCGGTAGCTGCCACCTTCGATTACTGGCTCGACATACGCTTCCTTGCCAACCTTGGTGGAAAGCATGAAGGTAGAGGCTAGTGGCACATCGACGTTAGCAAAGGCAGGGTTGGGACTTTTCACCGTGCGTGCCCACAGCCATGCGATGACAGTAAGCTTCTTACCGACGTATTGTTTCAGATCAGGTCGTTCCTTCGCCGTGTCAGACGTGATTTCGATCTTGGGGTAGAGGTGACCAATGCGTTTCTCCGCCTCGTCGCGCATCCACTGGCCGTAATAGCGCACGTCCTCGGCCAGGCCTTGCGCGCCTTTCCACTCGCGGCCGGCGAGGTCGCGGTTCTTCTTGACGTCGGGATTCACTGGCGGCTTGCCGGCAAACTTTGGCGGAATCTCGATCATCGCCTTGTTGATGAGTACCGCTACCGGGTTGAGATCGGAAGCGTAACTTTCCAGCCCAAGCCGCTGAGCTTCCAACGGCAGCGCACCTCCACCCGCAAATGGATCGTGAAAGGCGGGAAGCTTGTGACGGTTAAACAATTCCTTCGCACGTGGGTGATCTGCATTTTCGGCACAGGTGTAGCGCCAACTCTGCCAGATTTCGTCCCGCGCCTTTTGCAACACTTCCTCGTTGGTAGTGTTCTCCCACAACACCAGTTCCTCAATGATGCGGAACAGTCGCTGCCGCTCCTTCTCCTGCGCCTTCTCAGTCTTGAAGATGTCTGGATGCGCCGATGGATCGTCCACCAGCTGCGCAAAAATCACCGCTCGCGCCGCCGCCAACGGCCGCCGCGCCCACCACAGATGCAGCGTAGAGGGATGACCGTGGCGAATAGATTTCTCGCGTGCGCTGGCGACGTTGATGGCCTCCAGCGGCAGGGCTACTTCGATTAGTTTTTTCTTGTACATATTCATTATTCGGGTTCTCAGGTGCCCCCGCTTGCACAAAGTGTCGTCATAGCGGAGTGGATCAAAGTGGCTCTTGCCTTCAAGAATGCCGGGTAATCGTCTGCAACCATTTCGTCGTATGGGATGTAGTGGGTGGCCAAGCGTGCTTTTACTTCAGCCTCACCAAGGTCAGTCCCGTCGCGCCGCTCTCCAAGATAACGTTCTGGATCTTTGTCGGAAATGTTTCTGTTTGTGCGCCACGTTACCAATGCACAATTAAGCGAAAGGTAAATTTGATCATCAGGTATGCCCATACGCTTCATGTGTGCGTCAGGGAATAGGTGATGATATTCTCGTTGCGCTAAACTTGTCCGAGTAGCAGCGCCTCCGTCTGCCAGGTCAGCGCCGCCATGTTTCAATGCCAATGCAAGGATGGCTCTGGCGATGCGATCCTTTCGCACAGGCCATCCGGCATCTATCAACTCCTGAATCTGCGGAAGCGGATGGGTCTCATCATTGAAAATGCTCGGCTCGGAGGTGTCCGTTCCTGTTATCAGTGGTTTCAACTCGTTGAAGTCGGACAGAGCTCGCGAATTGGTCGACTTCTCGTACCTGTTCGTGAAAAAAGCCCGCCACAGATATTTGCGCAGAATCCCCCGTGCGCGTCCCTCTGCGTCTAAACCTTTCGGCGCTATACCCCAAAGTGCAACTAGCACGGGAATGACTACATCAGTGGGTAAGCGGGCAGCATCAAAGACTCGCTCCTGCTCCAAGAAATCGACTGTCCTGGTCACGCCACTGAGGAATATGTCCCAGTTCTCCAATAGCTTCAATCCAAAATCTTTTGCCATGTAGGTTGCATTTGTCGGGGCCTTGCCCTGAAGCAGAGCACTGCCATAGAGGGCAAGGTCTTCAGGTGCATAGTAGGCTGAAAGATTGGGGCAGATCTTGCGAGTGTCAGCCACTAGATCATGCAACGACTTGCCCATGCCCGCTTCAACTTGAGCGACAACAATGTCGTAAATCGACAAAGGGGCTGCGGAAGTATTCATTTTAATGAAAACATCCAGTGCCGTTTGTTTCTTGGTAGTGACCGGCAAAGACATGAACGGGAGATTGAAGGATGCGAATTTTTGTCGAATAAGCGAAACTTGGTCAGAAACTTTGTCCCGTTCTTCCTGACTGTCGATAGCTTCTTTTGCCCATTCACGAAAACTCTGCTGCGCACTAATGTCAGGCGCAAAGTGATGTAGTGGGATTACGTGCCGAATCCACTGTTCCTTTGGCTGGTTTGCCCAGATAGGCCGAAACTCCTTGTCACCATCCTTTTTCCAACGAGCGATGGAATCGACATAGAACGGCAATCCAGTCTCCTCGTCTTTCAAAAAGTACATGAAAAACGTTCGGTCATCATAGTTGTTATGCAAGCCGCGCCACAACGCCGTGAGCCGTTGCTGACCGTCTAATAGGTGTTCCGTGACGCGCTCGCCTTTTTCAGGTGCACCCTTGAGTGTGCGCGAGATAAATGGCTCTTCATCGCCTATCTCAAGAACCAACCCTGCCCCCACAGGTAAGTCCTGAAGTATCGTATTGAACATCTGAGTGACACGGGAGTGATCCCATGCTTCAAAACGTTGAAAGCGTGGTAATACAGTTTGGTGTGTTCTGATCCGTGTAAACCAATCTGGGAGCAAACGGTTTCTAGCTTCAATTGACATGGATACACTCTTTATATTTGGATAATCAATATTGTAGTTTTCTTCCGCACACTGACGATGTTGATCGCTTCAATCGGCAGGGCGAATTCGATCAGTTTTTCATTTCATCAACGGTCAAAACAGATTCTGGTTCTCTATACCGCGAACTGAACCATATGCATCGGGCAGCAGAGTTGAACATTGGCACGCGGGATCGTTTGATGCGCGGCCACATAGCGAACATGGCTGGTAATAAAGTTTCTCGCGTACCTGCTGATCGGGTGGATTGCGCCGTACATCAAAGTAATACGGATCGTACTCGTAGAGAAATTCGCCCGGAACGAGCGACAGATGGACTCGATCCGCCACGTTTGCGCGAACACTGAGCGCACCCAGCGTCGGTTGACCACCTTTCTGTTGGTCGGGTTCAGTAGAAGTATCTTCGGGTTCTCTGCTTTGCGTATCTCGCGGGAACCTGAGACCGAATTCAAGGTTGTGAATTTCGCGCCGGTCTTCGTCTTTCATGTTCAGCGATCTTGCGTGGGCTTCCAAAATTAGGTCGTCGTTAATCCGAACATCGAGCTCCAGTCTTTCCTGAAATGCTTGGGCTTTTGCATCTACTTTTACCGTTACATTCTCCAGATGTGTTCTCAGTTCGCTTGGCAAGACGGCGGTACCCGCACGCTTCGGTGAGCAAATTTGAAACTTGGCTACGCCGTCGCGTGGATCGGTACAGTAG
>Ga0066793_10000409_pt1 | contig 16534 bp, 16 predicted proteins | sample PersoiDNA2013189_FD_83876 | JGI IMG/M metagenome (GOLD analysis project Ga0066793, IMG submission 83876) | Permafrost soil microbial communities from the Arctic, to analyse light accelerated degradation of dissolved organic matter (DOM) -... | ecosystem: Environmental > Terrestrial > Soil >... | reverse complement strand
GGGTGCTTGCCCTCTACACGAGCATGTTCGCGCTGGGCTTTCTCAGTCTTGCCTCCCTAAGCGCAATCGACGCATTCGAGGTGCTGACGCTCCGCAGCCTGGGCCGTCGTGCCCTCGCGCGCGTCCAGGCGGCGGGTCCCAGGCTGGTCCTGCTCGGGCTCTGCGCTGTGCTGCTGCTCTTCGCCGCGCAGATGCCGGAGCCGTTCGAGGACGGCTACGGGCACTGGCTGATCGCAGCGAACCTGGCCCAGACCGGCCACCTTCACGATCCACTTTTCGGGATGGAGGACACCTGGCTGCCCGGCTACCACGTTTTGGCGGCGGCGGTCCTGAAGTTGTTCGGGTTGGGGCAGCTGGGCGCGTTGAAGGCGCTTGGAGCCTTGCTCGGCCTCGCCACGCTTGCGTGCGTCTACGCCCTGGCACCGAACACTCGCCAGGCCCGGCTCGCCGTCGCGCTCCTGGTCCTGAACCCGGTCTTCCTGTTCACCTCGGGATCGGCGGTCGTCGAACCTCTTCTGACGGCGCTGCTCACGGCCGCCGCCCTCGCCGCGGTCCGCGGCCGGATGAAGGTCGCCGCCCTGCTGGCGGTGCTGGCTTGCCTGACCGCCACCAAGGCCTGGATCTGGTTCGGGGCCGTGGCCGGCTTCGCGGCGGTCGAGCTGTTGCGCCGGCGAGCTCCCGCCCGGCGTAGCTGGCCGGCGATCGCGTGGGCGGTGCCGGCGATCGCCGTGCTCGTTTTCCTCCAGCTCGGCTTTGCGCCCGCCAGCCATTCCGTCGCCCGCGGCTCGCTCGAGGTCGCCTCGGCCACGACTCGCGGGAGCCTGCCTGGCGGAGCGCTGGCCCGGGTCGCCGAGCTTGCTCAAACCTACGGGCGTGCCGCCGTTCCCCTCTTCGCTTTCGGGGCGCTAGGCCTGTGGATTGCGATCCGCCGCTTGATCTCGGGAACCGACCGGGCGACCATGCGCTTCCTCCACTTCCCTGCCCTGGTTTACCTCGCGGCCGTTTTCGGCCTGGTCGCGATCGGGGCCTACACCGGAAGCCACCGCTACCTCTATCCGGCGCTGCCCTCTCTCGCCCTGCTCGCGGCGGCCGCTCTCGACCGGCACGCGGCCGCCGTCCGGCTGGTTGCGGTGGCCGCCTCGGGACTGATCGCCGTCGCGTTCCTACCCGCGTTCGCGAGCTTTGCCGCGGACAACGCGGGACTGATCGCCGCGGGCCGGGCCGCCGCCGGAACCCAGGGCCTGCTGATCACCGACTCGCCGGTGGTGGCTTATTACAGCGGCCGCCCTCCGTCGCAGATCGCAGGTTCGCAAACGCTGCCCGCCGGCCGTGAGCAGGCGATCGCCTGGATGAGCTCCCACGGCGTTGGGGACGTGGTGCTCGAGAACATCAGCTATTACCGGGCCACTTCGCTGTTCCCCGACCTGGCCAGCGGTCACGCGACACCTCCTTTCGCTCCGCTGGGCGAGCAGGCGCAGTACCAGGTCGCGGGTGGCAAATCGGTGTACGCCTATCGGTTGGGGACGGCGCTGCTGATGCAGTCGATCTACCCAGGGGTGGACGCGTGCATCGAGGGTGCTTCCGGCGAGGGCAAGACCACGCCCCTGGCCAAGGGCGTCGTCCTGGAGATAGCGGGTAAAGACGTCGCGGGTGAGGGCATAGGCTTCGGCGTTCCGATCGTCCAGTACCCCGACGGCTGGGTCTATTCGCGAACCGCGACGAACGCCGACCTGTCCACCGCGGGCACCACAGTCTGGAAGCGGACCTACCAGCTCGACGAGATCGGCGGCGACGCCGCACACAATTACGCGTTCGTCCCCGTCGCATCGCGCGGCACGATCGAGGTGACGTACACGATCGACCCCACAGGCGTCCAGGTCGGGATCCATGTGGTCCGGCTCGAGCCGGGGTACGGCGAGGTCGGGATCCTCAACGAGCAGTCGGCTGCGTTCAACGACTTTGCCGCCGACCAGAGCCTCACGCTTCTCGACGGACAATTCGGTAACTGGGAGCCGGTGACGGGCGCTTGGGCACGGCTCCAATCGAGAAACCTCGGGGTGCAGTGGTCGGTGCCCTCCATTGGAGGCGCTCAACTTCACGGTGGGCGCGAGCTGACACCACCTGATTTCAACTGGGCCGGCCTGGACTATCTCTTCCCGTCCGGATTCGCCGGCACCAGCTACCACGTCAACGTGCAGGAGGCGAGATGACGCCAAACGAGAAAACCGATGTCGTCCTCGTGTATCCGCAGCGCGCGCCGGCACAGGGACGGCACTGGATCATGCCATCGCTCGGGCTCATGTACCTGAGCGCGGCGCTGCGGCGAGCCGGCTACACGGTCCGGCACATCGACCACACGTTCATGGAGCGCCGCGAGGTCCTGTCCGAGATCGAGCGCCTCCGTCCGTCGGTGATCGGCATCTACTGCATGATCACCATGCAGGATGAGGCGCTCTCGCTTGCCGCGCAGGTTCGCGGCAAAGCGCTGACCGTGGTGGGAGGTCCCTACCCGTCCGGCGAGCCGGAGACCTTCGTCGACCAGTTCGACCTGGTCGCGGTCGGCGAGGGCGAGGAGACGATCGTCCAGATCATGGAGCACCTCGACGATCGCCGGTTCGAGGAGATCGCCGGCCTGGTCTTCAAGCGCGATGGAGAGATTGTTCGCGGCGCCGCGAAGATCCGCACCAAGGACATGTCGCACCTGCCCCTGCCCTACCGGGGCGACGTCCCAAACGCCGAGTACATCGCCTACTGGCGCAAGCACTGGAAGGACGCCACGACTCCCCTGATGTCGACGCGCGGCTGCCCCTTTCGCTGCGACTTCTGCCACAAGTCCGTGTTCGGCGACCTCTTCAGCGCAAGACCGGTCGAATCGGTCGTGGCGGAGATGCGCGAGATCGCCGAGCTCGGCTACGACCACATCTGGATGTCGGACGACCTCTTCACGCTCAACTACAAACGCACCTTCGAGCTCGCTCAGGCGATCGAGGCGGCGCACCTCCCCCTCACGTGGGAATGCCTGAGCCGCGTCACGCATGTCGACCGCGCGCTCTTCGAGCAGATGCGGCGCGCTGGATGCAAGAGGATCTTCTTCGGGATCGAATCCGGCGATGAGAACGTGCTGAAGGAGATGAAGAAAGGCATCACGCCAGACCAGGCGCGAGCGGCGGTGGAAGCCTGCGTCGCGGCCGGGATCAAGGCGGCCGGCTTCTTCATGGTCGGCTACCTGGGCGAGACCACCGACTCGCTCATCCGCAGCATCAACTTCTCGAGCAGCCTCCCCCTCGACTACGTCAGCTACACGATCGCCTACCCGCTTCCCGGAACCGGCTTCTACGAACGCGTGCGCGAGCGCCGCCAGCACGGAGAATGGCACAAGGTGCGCCACAACAGGCTGCTGTTCAACACCGACTTCTCGGAGCACAAGCTGCGGGCGGCGATCCTCAAGGGTGCGATCCAGCACCGCCTCAACCGGATGCACCTGCGTCCGGCGGCCAGAGCCTTCCAGCTCGCCACCGATCCGGTGCTACGCGCACTCCGCTAGCGATCGCGCTCCTCGGCGCCTTCGCCTCGATCACCTGTGCCGCGCCGCCCGCCGGCCGGCCGGCGTATCCCGAAACCGGCCTGGTGCTGCTGGCCCTCCAGGACGGCACCCTGGCAGCTTCGGCACCAGTCGGCTCGGATGTGGTCGCGGTGATCGTCTCGGAGGACGGCAAGACGGCGTATGTCGCGGACAGCGCTCCAGGTGACGTGTACGCGGTTCGGCTTCCCAGTCTCCAGGTGGCGTGGAAGCAGCACGTCGGCGGGGCGCCTTTCGGACTGCTTCTCCATCAGGAACGCCTCTTCGTGAGCCTGTTCAGTGGCGCTTCGGTCGTCGAGCTGGACCCGTCGAGCGGAGCGAAGCTCGCCAGCGACCCAGTCCCCCAGGGCCCTGCGGCGATGACCGAAGCCGCCGACGGCCACGTTGTGGTGGCCGGCACCCGCGGCCAGCTGAGCGTCATCGGGGGCGGGCAGCTGGCGGCGGGAAACGGGTTCGGCGTGGCCGAGGCGGACGGCCGGCTCTGGTCAGCAGATTACGAACGGGCCGAACTGGTGCCCGCGGGCGACGACCACCGCGTCGGGCTGCCGCTGCCATTGTTCCCGTTCTGGCTTGCCCCGGGCGCGGGTACCTCTCTCCTGATCGCCGCAGAAGGCGGGACCGAAGACACCGACCCGGGTGGTGTGTTTTCTTTCGACACGGTGACCGGCTCGTTTTCGACCCTCGCGACTCCCAAGGACCCGGACCAGGTCTTGCTGTCCGGATCGACCATCTTTGTCGCCGCCCACGGCGACAGGGACGTGCTCGCCATACAGCCCGGGCGGACGAAGGCGTGGGCCGGCGGCGCAGCGGCGGTTGCGCTGGCCGCCGACCCGCCGCTCGGCTACCTGGTCGTCGCGGTGAACGCGCATGAGTGAAAAGCCCCACGAAGTCAGAGGCTTCGCCGTGACTTCGCGGGGGCCCCTCCACAAAGCGTGGGCCAGCCTGTTCAGGATCGCCGTCGGACTGTTCTGGCTCTATTACGCAAGCCAGAAGTGGCAGGGCGTCGGATGGATGCACAGCCTTATCATCTCGACCGCGAAGGCAAACCCAATCCCGGGCTTGCACGAGTTCCTCACTCAGGTGGCAGTGCCGAACTGGTTCCTGTTCGCTGTCGCGCAGGGCGCGGGTGAGACAGTCGCCGCGGTCTTTCTCATCCTCGGGCTCGCGACGCGGTGGGCAGGAATCCTCGGACTGCTGCTCGCGATCAACCTGGCCCTGACGGTCGCGTTCGCGGCCGATCCCGGGTTCCGCTTTCTCTACTACCTGGCCGTACTCATCAACGGCCAGGTGATCGTCTCCGGCCCCGGCCCGTTTGCTTTGTCGCGATTCGGTTGGGTTCCCGGCTTCCTGCGCTGACCGCGATCGCGCTCACGGGGCTCCTGTGCGCTTGCGCACCGGCTGCGACCGTTTCACGCGCATCGCCGTCTCCGCAGGCGACCGGCTGCCGGTCCGGCCCGCCTGAGGCCGGCATCCACAACCCCGACCGGCTGCAAGTCCTCGACCCCTGCAAGCACGCCGAGGGCATCGCGGTGGACGTCGCCCACGAAGACGACGGCGACTATCACGTCTGGTTCCATGCCGATCCCGGCTACGAATACCTGCTCAATCCGCAGAACCATTTCCAGGCGAAGCCGGCCATGCTGGCTGAGATCACTCCTGACTGTGCACCCTCCACCAATCCTCCGGACGCGCAGTCAGCCGCTCGATGTCCGAGATCAAACCTGCCCATCCCGAAGCTCGGCGACCACATCGCGATCGACGGGCCATGGGTGCTGGACACCGACCACGGCTGGCGAGAGATTCACCCGGTCGACTCGATCCAGATACGCTAGACGTCGTGAGCATCGACGCCGACGGCTATGGGTTCCCTGAGCACCAGCGCACGCTTGCACGCCTTATGGAGGACGTGAGGGTGCTATCCCCCGCTGGAGTGGAGCGGGTGGCTCGCGGATGGGATCTGCACGTAGGCACCAAGGGTCTCCAGGCTTTCCTCGACGCGGAGAAGGCCGCGACGCATGCCATCGAGCAGGCAGATCGCGGCGCTGCTTGGGACCTGGTGAGGAGCTCCCTCTTCGGGCTGACCGAGTCGGGGGACGCGCTGGTCTCGTGGAAGGCAGAGCACGGCGAGATCGGACACAAGGCTGAGAGGGCCGCGCTCGCGGCGGCGCTCGGGCTCGTCGCGAGCAACCTGATCGACAAAGAGCAAGCCGCCAACCTCATGCGTCCAATGGCGGAAGCGCTGCCCTGGCTGCTGCCAGAACAAACCCCCGCGACCTAGCCGGTAGCCACCGGACCGATCGATTCCAGCCAGCGCCTCGCTTCTGCGTGCGAGCGCAACCGGACGAAGGCGATGTCACGCCACCTCGGATCGGCCATCCCCTCCAGGTAACGCTGCACGAACTCGTCGTATTTGACCCAGGCCCAGAGGATGATGTTGTCGTCCGGGTCCAGCGACAAGAAGTTTGAAAGCGGCTCGCGATTCCCATTCCAAAGCAGCTCGCGCGACACGGCCCGGCGCACTGTCCTAGCGATCACCTGCCGCATCACGGTTCGCCTCGGGAGGTCAAGCCAGACCACCGTGTCGGCGCGCTGCCAGACCGGACCTTCGATCACGAATCGCCTGTAGTTGCCGTCGACCACCCAGCCGGGCTGGTCGGTCGCCCGATCCACTTCCTCCATGAACTCGGCGTCCGGCCGCGGCCGCCAGCCCGGCTGGTGCATGTAAGCGTCCAGTTCGATGTAAGGCACCGCCAGCCGCTTTGCGATCGCTCGGGCGAGAATGGATTTACCCGCGCCGCTGGAGCCCACGACGGAAACACGCCGCACGGGCGCGAAGCTTAGGACCCGTTAGGACTCGGCGGCCGGAACCAACTCCGCGAGGTCGACGTTCATGTCGGCGAGCGCCGCCTCGCTGATCGGCCGGCGACTTTCGACCAGCCTTCCGCCGAGCTCGTTGGTCTTCGAGTCGTTCATCGAGAGCACGGCTTCGATCATGCCGTCGCGAAGGTAAAAGACCGAGAACTTCAGGCCGTCGCGGTCCCCGCGCCACACGGTGCGGTCGTCGCCCGACCCGTGGCCGCGGTACTCGAGGTTCACGTCGTACTGATCGGACCAGAAGTACGGGAGCTTCGTGTAGGGCTTGTCACCACCGACGATGTTCTCCGCAATTCCGCGTCCCTGGTTCTTGGCGACCTCCCAGTGCTCGACGCGAATCGCCCGGCCGAGCACCGGGTGCTGGTGGAGCGCGATGTCTCCCCCGCAGTAGACGCCCTCGGCGGCCCGAAGCGCCTGGTCCACGCGAACGCCTCCGCGTTCGATGGTCAGGCCGAGGGCTTTCGGCAAATCCAGGTTGGGCTCGATGCCCACGGCCTCGAGCACCAGATCGGCCTCTTCGTTCCGGCCGTCCGAGAGGGTCACGCCCACGACCCGGTTTCCGTCGCTGTGCCATGTCTGGACCGTGGTGCCACAGCGCACGTCCACGCCTTTGGCGCGGTGGATCGTGGCGTAGATATCGCCCACCTCACGACCCAGCGCGCGGGAGAGGGGCACCGGTGCGGATTCGATCATCAACACCTCCTTGCCCATCTGCCTCGCCGAAGCCGCAACCTCGGCGCCGATGAATCCGGCTCCGATCAGCAGCAGCCGGGACGCGCGCTCGAGCGCCTGACGGAGGGCCTTGCTGTCCCGAAGCGAGCGAAGTGTGACCACGTTCTCGGCTCGTGGCACGTCGGGGAGGCGACGCGGGGTTCCACCGAGACCAAGTACGAGCGAGTCGAACTCGAGCTCGCCACCGCCGTCCACCGCAAGCTTGCCTCCGGAGACCGAGCCGCCGGTTACCTTCCGATTCAGCTGAAGCTCGATGCCCTGCTTCGTGTATTCGGATTCGTCGTGAAGGAAGACCTTGGGCAGCTCGACCTCGCCGCGCAGAAACTCCTTGGACAGGTAAGGGCGGTCATAGGGGCGGTCGCGGTCGGCGCTGACGATCGTCACCATGCCATCGAAGCCTCGCTTGCGAAGCGCGAACGCCGCCGCATCCCCGGCACCGCCGCCACCCACGATGACGACCCTCTTCACAGCGCCACCGGGTGCAGCCAACCGTGTGGATCGGGCGCAGCCCCTCGCTGCAGGTCAACCAGCGACCGGCGCAAGCGCATCGTGAGGTCGCCTGGCTTTCCATCGCTCACGCTCCACGAACCGTGCGCCGACTTGACCGCGCCAACCGGGGTGATGACCGCCGCGGTGCCGCACGCGAAAACCTCGGTCAAGGATCCGTCGGCGCAGCCCGTGCGCCACTCTCCGGTGCTGATCTTTCCCTCCTCGGCCGCATATCCGAGGTCCTTGGCCAGCTGCAGTAGCGAGTCCCGCGTCACTCCCGGTAGGAGAGTGCCGGTCAGGGCCGGTGTGAGCAGCCGGGCATTGCGCCCGGTGCCGAATACGAAACAGAGGTTCATCCCGCCCATCTCCTCGACCCACCGGTGTTCTTGCGAGTCGAGCCAGACCACCTGGTCGCATCCCTGCTCCGCCGCCTGCGCCTGGGCGAGCAACCCGCCCGCGTAGTTGCCACCGGTCTTGGCCTCACCCGTTCCGCCCGGAGCCGCCCGGCTGAAATCCTCGGACAGCCAGACCGTGACCGGCTTGACTCCGCCTGGAAAATAGGAACCGGACGGCGATCCGATCAAGAGGAAAGTCACCTCGGCGGAGGGGCGCACGCCAAGGCCCACCTCGCTGCCGAACATGAAGGGCCGCAGATACATGCTCTGCTCAGGCGCGGACGGCACCCACTCGCCGTCGATGGTCATCAGCCGGTCGATCGCCTCGATGAACACACTCTCAGGCAGCTCAGGCAGGGCCATGCGGCGGGCCGACCGCCGGAATCGCGCGGCATGGGCCTGAGGACGAAAGACTGATATCCCACCGTCTTTCTGGCGAAAAGCCTTCAGGCCTTCGAAGACGGCCTGGGCGTAGTGCAGGACCGTGACGGCCGGGTCGAGCTGCAGTGGCGCGTAGGCACGAAGCTCGGCATCGTGCCACCCGCGATCTCGGTTCCAATCGATGCGAATCATGTGTTCGGTGAAGATCCGCCCGAACCCCGGATCGGCGAGGAGCCGCTTCCTTTGCTCGGGCGCCACCCTCCGCGCGGCGGGGGTGACGGTGAAATGAAGAGCCGAGGTTTCAGTGCTCACGAATGAAGATTAGCGACCATACAGGAGAGGCCGGGCGTAACCGCCCGCCTCGCGGGGGAAGGAAGGGTTTCTGCAAGACGACGACCCGATCCGAACTGCATTCAAGTAGCGGCCGTCCGGCCCCTTACGATCACCTCTGCAGAGATGGATCGCAACTCGCTTGGACTCCCCCCGACCATCTCCGCGTGCCTCTTCGATCTCGACGGGGTCCTGACCCAGACCGCCAAGGTGCACGCGAGGGCGTGGAAGGCAATGTTCGACGCGTACCTGAAGCAGCGGGCGGAGCAAACCGGAGAAACCTTCCGTCCGTTCGATGAGGTCGCCGACTACGACGAGTACGTCGACGGCAAACCGAGGGAGGACGGGGTTCGTTCTTTTCTCGCAGCGCGCCACATCGCCCTGCCCGAAGGCTCGGAGGACGACCCGCCTGAGTCCGACACCGTCCACGGGCTCGGCAATCGCAAGGACCAGCTGTTCCTGCACCTGATACGGACGGAGGGCGTCGAGGCCTACGAAGGATCCGTCCGATACCTGAACGCCGCTCGCAACGCAGCGCTGAAGCTGGCTGTCGTCTCGTCGAGCAAGAACTGCAGCGAGGTCCTTCGGGCCGCGGGTCTGGAGCGAATGTTCGATGCCCAGGTCGACGGCAACGTGGCCCATGCCAAGAGATTGGCCGGCAAGCCGGCGCCGGACACGTACCTGGAGGCGGCACGCATGCTGAGCGCGACTCCCTCCCAGTGTGCCGTCTACGAGGACGCCCTGGCCGGGGTCGAGGCCGGGCGGGCCGGTGGGTTTGGCCTGGTCGTGGGCGTGGACCGCGTCGGCCAGGCGTCCGCCCTTCGCGAGCACGGGGCGGGCGTGGTCGTCAAGGATCTCTCGGACCTGATGAAACCTTCTTGATCCACAACGAAGGCTTCGTCTGCGAGCCATGGACCGTACGCGAGGTTGGCTTGAACCTCGAGCTGCTCGGCCAGACCGAGTCGATCTTCGCGCTTTCCAACGGCCACATCGGGTGGCGGGCAAACCTGGATGAGGGCGAGCCTCACGTGCTGTTGGGTTCCTACCTCAACGCTTTCTACGAGGACATCCCCTTGCCCTATGCCGAGACGGCTTTTGGGTATCCGGAGGCCGGCCAGACGATCGTGAACGTCACCGACGGCAAGATCATCCGCCTGCTCGTCGATGACGAACCATTTGACCTCCGCTACGGAAATCTGCACTCGCACGAACGGGTACTCGACCTGAGAGCCGGCGTTTTGCGCCGGACGCTGGAATGGGAGTCGCCGGCCCATCGCCTGATCAGGATCCGTTCGACCCGCCTGGTCTCACTCGTACACCGCGCGCTGGCCGCGATCCTTTATGAGGTGGAACCGGTCGACGGACCGGCGGACCTCGTCATTCAGTCCGAGCTGGTGGCCAACGAGCCGGTGGGCGACCTCACGGGCAGAGATCCACGCGCCGCCGCTGCGTCCGCAACGCCGCTCTCTCCGCAGTTCGCCGGGCATGAAGGCCGGCGCGCCATCCTCATACACTCGACCAACAAAAGCGCGCTCACGGTGGCTGCCGGGATGGACCATGTAGTCAGCGGTCCCCGTGGAAGCCAGGTCACATCCGAAAGTACGGACGATGCCGCGCGGGTCACGGTGACGGCACGCCTGGCTCGCGGACAGCGGCTGAGCGTGGTCAAGTTCGTCGCCTACGGGTGGTCGAGCCAGAGGTCGGTGCCGGCACTGCGCTCGCAGATCGAAGGCGCCCTCGCGACCGCTCTCGATCATGGCTGGAAGGGCCTGGCGGCTGCGCAAAAGAAGTACCTGACGGAGTTCTGGACTCGCGCCGACGTCGAGTTGAAGGGCGACCGGGAGGTCCAGCAGGCCATTCGCTTTGCCATGTTTCACGTGCTGCAGTCCGCAGCGAGGGCGGAGCAGCGCGCGATTCCGGCGAAGGGCCTGACCGGCCCTGGATATGACGGACACACGTTCTGGGACACGGATACGTTCGTCCTTCCCATGCTGACCTACACGGTGCCAGGCGCGGCGGCCGACATGCTGCGATGGCGATTCCAGATCCTGGACATGGCGCGCAAGCGCGCGAAGGATCTCGGCTTCAAGGGGGCGGCGTTCCCGTGGCGGACGATTCACGGCGAGGAGTGCTCTGGCTACTGGCCCGCCTCAACCGCGGCCTTTCACATCAATGCCGACATCGCCGACGGCGTGCTGAGGTATGTCAGCGCCACGAACGACATGCCGTTCGAGGAAACGGTCGGAGTCGAGCTCCTGGTCGAAACGGCAAGACTCTGGATCTCGCTGGGGCACCACGACCGGGACGGCCATTTCCGGATCGACGGCGTCACCGGCCCGGACGAATACAGCGCCCTGGCCGACAACAACCTCTATACGAACCTGATGGCGCAGCGAAACCTGGTCGCGGCGGCCGATGCCGTCGCTCGCCATGGCAGCGTGGCGAAACGGCTCAAGGTGAGCGCCGCCGAGGCGAAAGCGTGGCGCCGGGCGGCTGAGCGCATGTTCATCCCGTACGACGACGAGCTCGAGGTCCACCCGCAGGCGAGCGACTTCACGGAGCACGAACGGTGGGACTTCAGAAAGACCAGGCCTGACCAGTACCCGCTGTTCCTGCATTTCCCCTATTTCGACCTGTATCGAAAGCAGGTCGTCAAGCAGGCGGACCTCGTGCTTGCGATGCACCTCCGGGGCGACGCTTTCACCCAGGCTCAGAAGGCCAGGAACTTCGCCTATTACGAGGCGCTGACCGTCCGCGACTCCTCGCTCTCCTCCTGCACGCAATCGATCATCGCGGCTGAGGTCGGTCACCTCCAGCTGGCTCATGACTACCTCGGCGAAGCGGCGCTGATGGATCTCAACGACCTCGAGCGCAACGTGCGCGACGGGGTGCACATGGGCTCGCTTGCCGGAGCGTGGCTGGCGGTGGTCGCCGGCCTCGGCGGCATGCGCCACCACGGGGATACGCTTGGTTTCGCTCCCCGCCTGCCGCCTGGAATCCAGGGCTTGAGCTTCCGCGTGACCTTCCTCGACCGCTTGATCAGAGTCACAGTCGGTCGCGGGCGCGCGACCTACACGCTCCTGGGCGGTAAGCCGATTGCGTTCGAGCACTACGGAAAGGAGCTGCGACTGACGGCGCGGAGCCCGGTCGGGCGCCCGATTCCGAGGATCCTGCCACTGCCCGAACCCAAACAACCATATGGCCGAGCCCCCGCTCGTCGTGGGCAGGAGAAGCCACGCGAGCTGCGACCACATAGAGGGACCAGATGAGTGGGCAAGACTCGAATCAAAACTTCCGCGACTCCGTCGCGCTCTCGATGCTGGCCGATCCTCGGCCGACCCTGGAGAACCTCGCCCGCAACACCGGCCTCCCTTACGAGGACGTCGTCCATCACGCACTCGTCCGGTATGCGGCTTCAGGCGCGGAAGCCCTGCTGGCGTGGGATCCACATGCGCTGCGCGAGCTGATCGCCGCCCGCAAAGCGGAGGACTGGGTGAAAGTCGGATCGATCATCGACTGGCTCGAGGCGGGCCTAGAGTCGAAAGACTGGCACTGAGCCGCTAGGAGCCGCCGCCGGTCAGATCGAGTTGGGCAAAACCGGACTCCACACGGCGCTGGCCCGCCATCCACCTCACCGGTTGCGTGAAGACGGGGCCGGCGTAGGCGAACGAGTGGTATTCGCCGTTCTCGCCACAGGCATCTACGCCCGTTTTTGCGATGTCTGAAGCGAAGAGCTCATCGGTCACACGGCCCAGCCAGGGCTCATCCAGCTTCGCCACCTCGACACAGGTGAGCACGGCACGCCCGCCGGAGGATATGAACTCACGCAGCAATGCCTGCGGCGGCTCGCCCCAGATGGGTTCGACGTGCTCCAGGCCGGCAGCAGTGACCCGCTCCTCATACCAGGCCCTGACGTCGACCAGGTGGATGTCGCCGAACACCAGGCCGGTGAACCCCTCGGCCCTCAGCGAGGAGAGCTCACGACTCAGGTTCGCCTCCATCCCCGGCCAGCTGGTGGGTATCGCTTGGAGGTCGATTCCAATCGCCGCCCCCTGGGCTTCCAGCATCTCGACCCGTGTGGCGTGAAAGCGAACGCGCCCGGTCGCCGAGTCGTAGAACGAGATCAGTCGGGCGACGTCGATTCCCGACCGCCTCGCGCGGTCCAGGGCAAGCGCGCTGTCCTTGCCACCGGACCACATCAACGCATATTGCTTACGACTCATCGGCCACAAGCATGGCAATCGGCACGGCTGAACGAACCGGGTCTAGATAGGGTGGTCCGAAAGGTGGTTGTGCACGCCGAAGCCCGACAGAACCTGGTCGACGATTGCCGCTGCCTCATCCACGGCCGGGAGCTCCTGGAAGAACAGAAGCGGCATCGAAATCGTGCCCATGAGTAGGTCGACCAGCCGGCCCGGATTGGTCCCCGCGCGCAACTCGCCGGCCTCGATTACGCGGCGGAGGGCCTGATCAACCGCAAGGACTTCGGCATGAAGTTCGAAATGATGCTGGACGGCAAGTTCATCGTGAGCAACGAGATCCAGATCAACATCGAAGGCGACCTGGTCGAGGAAAAGGCAGCGGAGAAGGCCGCGACCTAGGCTCAGCACCCGGACAGAAACATCCCGGCGAGGACCGCCTCGCCATCGCCCTCCGCGGTCATGGTGGCGGCTGACCCGTCGGTGACGTCGAACCGGATCCGGAGCCGGATGCCGCCCGGCACGCGGTCGCGCTGAACCAGGCCGCTCGACATCAGCTTGCGCCAGGCGCCCTCTCGGTCTTTGAGCTCAGCAGCTGAGAGGGTGCAAGCGATCGGGGGAGTTCCAGGCATCGCGGATTCAGAGACCGCGCGAGCGCCCTGCATTCCGGCCGACATGACATGCACGCGGGACGGCGACAGCCGGAATCGGGAGAATTGCGCGCAGTGAACCGAAGCTCGCGAGCCGTCAGAAAGGTACCGGCCATCACCGCTCACTTCTGGGCGGTCAAGATCCTCACCACGGCCATGGGGGAGGCACTGTCCGACTACCTGGTCCACACGATCGACCCCTACGTTGCGGTCGGCATCGGCGGGGCCGGACTGCTCGCAGGCCTCTCACTGCAGTTCTTCGTCCGCAGGTACGTCGCGCCCGCTTACTGGTTTGCGGTCGCGATGGTGGCGGTCTTCGGCACGATGTGCGCGGATGCCGCCCACATCGAACTGAAGATTCCATATGCGATCTCCGCGGCGCTCTGCGCGGCCGGGCTCGCAGGCATCTTCATCGTCTGGTACCTGACCGAGAGAACGCTATCCATCCACAGCATCAATACGTGGCGACGGGAGATGTTCTACTGGGCCGCCGTGCTCGCGACGTTTGCGATGGGCACAGCAGTCGGAGACATGAGCGCCTATACCCTGCACCTCGGCTGGCTGACGTCGGGCCTGGTGTTCACGGTCATCTTTGCGGTTCCGATGCTCGCTCGCCGCCTTTTCGGGCTCAACGAGGTTTTCGCCTTCTGGTTCGCGTACATCATCACCCGGCCGCTCGGTGCGTCGTACGCCGACTGGCTGGGCGTACCGCAGAGTCTTGGCGGTCTCAACTACGGGCGTGGAACGGTCGCCGCCGGCCTCACGATCGCGATCGTCGCCTGGGTCGCCTACCTGTGGATCTCAAAGGTCGACGTCGAAAATGCCGACGCGGCCCACACGGGCTCACCAAGCCCCGTCTTGGAAGACGGAGCTTGATGGCCCGCGCGGACGCTAGGGGACGAAAGCTTTACGGATAGCTGACCACGGTCACCGGGGTGTCCGGGTTGGCGATGGTGGACGATCCCCCGGTCTCGTTGACCACGTGGAGGATGCCGCCACTCCCGTTGACCTTGTCGAGAAAGATCGTCAGGAGGTCGTGGAGGCTGCCGGCAGGAAGACTGCTCGGCACCTCGAACGCCCGCTCCGCGTAGATGTTCACGTGCTGGTTGAAGAAGCTGTAGCTGCCCATGCCGTAACCCGCGAAGCTGGTCACGCTGTCAGCGACCTTGAAAGCCGCATATCCGTCCACTCCAGGCGCTTCCATCCACGCGGCCTGGCTGGGTACGTCGTAGGGCATCTCGTTCTGGAAGAAGATGTCTGTGCCGCCGTTGCCGTTCCAGATCACCTCGTACTTCTGAAAATGCTCGACGAACAGACCGTAAGCGGTGACGTTATTACCGTTGACGATGACGCCGGTGTCCGCGGTGTTGGTGGTCCACCCCACCCCGGTGCCATGGTCGGCGCGCCATGCCCAGATGTCGTCGAGGATCACGTTGTTGCTGTTCACCACCAGGCTCGTCGTTGCGCTTCCGGCCGCGGCACCGCCAATGCGGAAGAACACGTCAGACAGCACTGATGGATCCGATGCTTGGTTGTCGCTCCGCGCGTGCCCGTCTCCGACCTGGAGCAGGACCTGAGAGTTGATCGGTCCCGCGTCAAACAGGACCCCCGAGATCAGCATCCCTTCAGCGCTGGCGACGGTCATCGCCGCGTTTCCATTGGTCGGGACCAGAGTGGGAAATCCGAGCCCAAGCACCACCGAGTCGGGACGGGTCACGTCGATGGGCTGGTCGAGATGGTAGATGCCGGGCGTGAGGATAAGGCTCTTGCCGCGGTGAATCGCGGTGTTGATGGTCGCGGCCGAATCAGACGGATTCGCGATGAAGAAGTTGCCGATTGGAATCGACGTGCCGGGGGTCGGTCCACTTGACCATGTAGTGCCGGCCGTCTTGTACTGCGCCGAGGGCACGAACACGTTGTAGTTGCCCGCTGAGTCAAAGTAGAGATACGGGGCTTCCCGAGTCACCGGGCTAGTCGCCAACGTCGTGTATGTCGGGTTGGGGAAGCTCTGGGCGGGCGCGCCAATCACGCCGGAGAACACCTGGTTCCAGACCGCGTTGGTCCAGCCATCGAGCTTGCTGTTCCTGGTCACCCACTGCTGCTGAGAGCCGTTGATCACCGTGCTGTCGTCGAACTGTGAATCGGCGATGAAGCCGCCACTGGCGAACGACGGTCCGGTGCAATAGTCCATGAGGGTCGTGAGCCCGTTGATGTGGACCCGGCGCATCGGTGCCGCCTGCGAAACTGCCCAGAATTCGCCTGTGTAGCAGCCGAATTTCGGGGTCGTGACGTTGATCGTGAGGTTCGACAACGAACGCCAGAAGTTCACAAGTGCCGTGCAGTTCCCGGGGCCGAAGCACTGGTTGCGGACGTAGATGGAGCCGTTAATGATGACGTCGTTAGGAGAGAGGCCCAGGCCCGCGACGGCGGTGTAGTAGCCAACCTGGAAGTTGAGGGGGTTGGCCGTCGAACCATATGTGCCGGGCTCGAACAGCAGCGCGTAGCGCTGAGTGCCGAACTGGTTGGAGACTTGCTGGTTCGCCACCGCGTCGACCGTCGCCTGGATCTGGCTCTGTGGCATGCTCGGATTGAAGACGTAAACGTTCGGTCCAAAGTCCGGGGCGGCAGACGATGCCAGCACTGTCGTCGCGGCAGCGCCGGTCGTGACGATTGAGGCGCCGACCACTATGGCGCCGGTCACAAGAATTGAATGCAATCGGGAAAGCAACGTTCGCATGCTCATCTCCTTATCTTTTGATTTATCCACTCCACCGCAGCTTCGGTGGCCCCGCTCAGCCGTGCCCCAGCTCTATCTCATCGCAGAACCACCTCGCTGCTCAACCTGAGGTCTCGCGAGGAGGGGCCGGCCCGCAGGGTGTACGTGCCAGGGCGCCAGGCCCAGGT
>Ga0066793_10000408_pt1 | contig 16562 bp, 13 predicted proteins | sample PersoiDNA2013189_FD_83876 | JGI IMG/M metagenome (GOLD analysis project Ga0066793, IMG submission 83876) | Permafrost soil microbial communities from the Arctic, to analyse light accelerated degradation of dissolved organic matter (DOM) -... | ecosystem: Environmental > Terrestrial > Soil >... | reverse complement strand
GTCGTGCACCCCACCGGCACCCCGCCGATCCTGGTGGTGGGCAATACCGGAGATCCGAACACCCCGCTGATCGGGGCGAAGCACTTGGCGGCGATCTTCCCGGTCGCCAGCCAACTGACCTGGCAGGGATGGGGGCACACCTGGCTGCTCACCGGGGCCACCAACAGTTGCATGCAACAACACCTGAGCGCCTACCTGGTGGATGGCGCACGGCCCGCGGCCGGGACCGTGTGTCGTTGATCGAGATCACCGGTAACGGTGGACAGAACGTGAAGGACACCCGCCGCAGATGGCTGGCCGTAGCCGCGGTGATGTTCGGGGTGGGCTGGGGTGCCAACCAGTTCGCCTCCCTGCTCATCGCCTACCACCAGAAGCGCGGGTTGACCATCAGCGTCAACGAGGCGTTGTTCGGGATCTACGCCCTCGGCCTGGTTCCGGCTCTTATCCTGGGTGGGCCGGCGTCAGACCGGTGGGGACGGCGGCGGGTGGTGCGCCCGGCCGCGGTGATGTCGGTCGTGGCCACCTTGGTGCTCATGGTCGGTGCACACTCGACTCCGTTACTGTTCCTGGGCCGTTTTTTGGCCGGCGCCGCTAGCGGAGGGGTCATGGCGGCCGGCACCGCCTGGGTCAAGGAGCTGTCGGTCCCGCCGTACGACCTCACCGCGGGTGAGCAGTCCGGAGCAAGAAGAGCGGCGATCGCACTGTCCGCCGGCTTCGGGCTCGGGCCGTTGGTGGCCGGCCTCATCGCCGAGTGGGGTCCGCTTCCATTGGTCGTCTCCTATGTTCCCCACCTGGCCGTCATGGCCCTGGTGCTCCCCGGGTTGTGGCGGGTCCCTGAAACCGTGCATCACGCTGCCGGCCTGGGCCCGAGCCTGGCGACCCGCATGCGGGTGCCTGCCGCTGGTCACCCCAGGTTTCTCTCCATCGTCACCCCACTGGCGCCATGGGTATTCGGGTCCGCTTCCGTCTCGTTCGCCGTCCTCCCCTCCATCGTGAGCGACCGGACTCGGGGCTTCGGCATCGCCTTTGCCGGGCTGATCGCCGTTCTCACCCTCGGAGTCGGCGTCCTGGTCCAGCCCGTGGCCCGTCGCCTCGATCGTCTCGACAGCTCCCGGGGGGCTGTGGCCGGCCTCACTCTGGTGGCGGTCGGAATGCTCATCGCCGCGTGGGCCGCCGGCCTCGACAACCCACTGGTGGTGGTGGCCGCGGGCGCCGTCCTGGGCGCCGGATACGGTTTCTGCCTGGTGGCCGGACTCCTGGAGGTCCAGCGAATCGCCAATCCCGATGAGCTGGCTGGGTTGGATGCGGTGTTCTATGGGTTGGCCTACGTCGGCTTCGCCTTTCCCATCGCCCTGGCCGAGCTTTCGCGTTTCACCAGTTTCACTGTGCTGTTGTTGTGTCTGGCCGGCGTCGTGGCCGTCTGCCTGACAGTGGTGGCGAGCTACTCGCGGAAGCCCCTACGGCATGAGTGAGCGGGCATGGGAAGCTCCATGAGATACGGCCCGGGTTTCGTGGTCGAGCGCGGTCGCCAACCGATCGGCATCGATGGTGGCGTCGGCCCGCACCGCACCCATCACCGCAGCTGACACCCTATCCGCCTGATCAGTAATTCGATCGGTTTCCGCTTGCGCTTCGATCGGATCGATGATCCTTACACCCTTGGTTGCCAACGCCAGCACGTGGTCGTGGCGTTGGGCCTGGTCGCAAAGGTGCCCCATCAGATGGGGAAGCTGACCGACCGGCGTGCCCGTCCCTTGCGCGGCTTTGACCTCGGCATCGGCGGCTCCGACATGCGACCAGAGGTCTCGGCGCATCCACATCGCCTCCCGACGGCTTCCCCGCCTCATCAGAGCGCCCGCCCCCAGCGATGTCCGGTAGGCGTGGGACCACGCGGACGCCAGCATTTCGGGACCCGGCTTCGGCATCCCCTGGGGCATGACCAGCAAAAGGCGTGCCCGCCATTTCCGCACTCTTCGGATCATCCGCCAGGTCACGACTCCTGTGAAGGTGACGAGAGCCAGGACCCCGACGGCCATGGTGATGAGCACAAGGTTGGTTACCACTTCCATGACATTCCTCCTCAGAACCGGCCGGTCGACCCCTCGGTTCTCCTCGGTTCCCCTCTATTCTCCCCCACCTCACCGCCGGCGTCACCGCGGGACCCAAATCGCCCGATGACCGATACCGACGACCGCGGCACACCCGGCACACCCGGCACGATCCGGGGCAGAATCGTCTTGCCGCAACCATGGGCTCCGCCTTCAGGCACGCAGACATCAGATCCAGACAAGAGGGAGATCGAGATGAATCGTCCGATCAGGTGGTACCGAAACGCCGCGCTTGCACTCGCCACCACCATGATGCTGGCGATAACCCAGCTGTCTGTCCCGGCGTCGGCGACAGGTAGCCCGCATACCGCGCCCATCGCCCATGTCGGAACCCCGGTCGTCACGCCATCTCCCGGTGTGGCGTTCGGCCTCGATGCGCCCGATCCTGACGTCGTGCGGGTCGGCACCACTTACTATGCCTTCACGACGGGCACCACCTGGGGAAATCACCTCGGGGTCCTCATCGACACCTCCGGTGACCCCACGGTGGGGTGGCGAACCCTCACCGGTCAGACCTACGGCTCAACCGCTCTCCCCTCCCCTCCGAGCTGGGAACAGGCCGATACCCAGACGTCACCCGGCGTGGTGCAGTGGGCCGGGCGGTGGCTGCTCTACTACGACGCCTTCGACCCGGCCCTCGGGCACTACTGCCTCTCCATGGCCACCTCGTCCTCGCCCCAGGGCCCGTACTCCGACACCTCGAGTGGGCCCATCACCTGTCAGACCGACCTCGGTGGCTCGGTCGACCCGTCGGCGTTCGTAGACCCTTCCACCGGGGCCCTGTGGTTGCAGTGGAAGTCCAACGATGGCTCATCGGGCCAACCGGCGTACTTCTGGTCTGCCCTTCTCTCCGCCGACGGCTCGACCATCCCGGCCAACCCGTCGCAAATTTTGGCCGAGGACACCGTCAACCACCCGTGGGAGACCACCATCGAAAATCCCGACATGGTCTTCGCCGGTGGTTCGTACGTGCTCACCTTCTCGGGTGGCGTCTGGGACTCCTCCAACTACGCCGAGGGCTATGCAGTGTGCTCGGGACCCGCGGGTCCGTGTACCCAACCTCAGTCCGGTCCCATTCTGGTTTCGTACGGCTCGGTGGCCGGCCCCGGCGCGGGCTCACTCTTCACCAGCCCTGACGGCAGCTGGTGGATGGTCTTTGCTGGATGGACGTCCAACTGCACCTCATACTCGTGCGGCGGCGCTCGGCAGTTGCACGTCGGCACCGTGAGCCTGCCCGCCTCCACCGGGCCAGGATCAGGTGGTGGTGGTGGTGGTGCCGCGGTGGCGATCACCGACACCCCCGACGCGAACGGTTACTGGCTGGTGGCCTCCGACGGTGGCATCTTCGCCTTCGGGGACGCTGGCTTCCATGGATCTACCGGATCACTGACCCTCAATCGACCGGTGGTGGGGATGGCTCCCACCTCCTCGGGGAACGGGTACTGGCTGGTGGCCTCCGACGGTGGCATCTTCGCCTTCGGGGACGCCGGCTTCCACGGCTCCATGGGTGGAGTCCCGTTGAACCAACCAATTGTGGGAATGGCCACCACCCGGGACGGCAACGGCTACTGGCTGGTGGCCTCCGACGGCGGCATCTTCGCCTTCGGGGACGCCGGCTTCCATGGATCCATGGCGGGAAAACCCTTGTGACCGGGCCCGGCTCCGACCTCTACGGACCAATCAACCGGTCGCTTCGAATCCCACAAGCCCGCAACGTCGTCACCGAGATACCCGGACCGCGTTCGCGGGAGCTCGAACGCCGTCGCTGGAATGCGGTGGCATCGGCGGAACCTACGGGGCAGTCCGGTCGCCTGTGCGGCGGCGTTGGCCGCCATCGACACCCTCCGCACCCTCGATCTCGCCCGGGCGGCCCGACGGATCGGCGAAGTCACTCTGACCCGATTGCTCTCGCTGCAGGCAGAGCACCCCGGTATCGGCGACGTGCGTGGACGGGGGGCACTGCTGGCCATCGAACTCGTCCGCCCGGGAACCCTCGAGCCCGATCCCGAGTCCACCCGTCAGATCACCCGAGCCTGTCACCGAGCCGGGGTGATGGTCCTCGCCTGCGGAACCTTCGCCAACGTGATCCGGCTGTTGCCACCCCTGGTCATCGACGCGGCGCTCCTCGACGACGGTCTCGGGGTGTTGGCGACGGCCGTCGATGACGTACTGGCCTGAACCCACCCAGACTCAGTCAGACACCAATCCACCCGGTTCGAGCAGGTCGGCCCTCATCTGATCCATGTCTTCGGGCAACACCCCGGCGCCTATGGCCCATGATCGGGCACCGCCGAAGCCGGCGTAGAGCCCGTCGAGAAACCCCTCCATGGTGGTCGCCTCCACTGTGAAACGGGAGGCGGGCAGTTTGGTCATCCGGGCGGAGTAGATCGGGTCAGATCGGACGCGACCCATGATCAGCTCCAACCGGTCGGCGGTGATCAGATAGTCGGCCACGATGACGTCCCGCTCGACTCCGAGGATGTCAAGAACAAGGGCGGCCAGTACCCCGGTCCGGTCCTTGCCTGCCGTGCAGTGGAAGACCAGCGGAAGATTGCTTGACTGCGCCACCAGCCGCAGCGCCTCGACGAGAGCCGACCGGCCGGTCTCGAGATACCAGAGGTAGCGTTCGGCCAGGTCGTCACCTGCCGGTGCCGGTGCTCCCACCGCTTCGCCCCCACCTCGTTGCACCACGGCAAGATGGTGAAACCGAATCGCTTCCTCCTCCAACAGCCCCCGGCCGGTTTGCTCCAGCTCGCCCGGGGTCCGGAGGTCGATGACGGTGGAGAGGCCGATGGAGCGCAGGACGTCCATATCGGGGCCGGTCAGCCGATGGAGACCATCGCTCCGGAACAACCGACCACGCTTGGTGACCAACCCGCCCCCTCCCGGATAGCCGCCGAGGTCACGGAAGTTGAAGGCACCGGTCAGGGGCACCAGCCGATCGGAGAAGTCCACCCGGTCATCATGGTCCACCGCCATCCCCAAGTGTCGACACTGCGGGTTCCTCTAGTAGCGTGTGCGCCCGTATGAACCGATCGGGGTGTGCGTTCTCCTCAGAAGGCAACCCCTGACTCTCGATCGGGACCGGCTCGGCGAGAGACAGCATTTCGAAAGACGTCATCGTCGGGCAACGGGGCCGTCGCTGGTCCACCATCCGGTTACCGAACCACAACCGCAAGGAACCCCCCTCATGCAATCCCTCGCTTCTTGGTGCGTCCGTCATCGCCGGTGGGTGCTGCTGTTCTGGCTGGTCGCCCTGGTCGGGGTGTCCGCCATTAACAACGCGACAGGGACCGCTTACTCAAACAGCTTTTCGCTCCCCCACACCGAATCGACCGAGGCGTACGCCCTGTTGCAGGCGGCGGCACCCAGTCAGTCGGGCGACACCGAGCAGATCGTGTTCCAAACCTCGGGGGGCACCAAGTTCGCCGATCCGACCGTCGAAGCCAAGATCAATCAGATGTTGGCCAAGGTGGCCACGGTGCCCCATGTCTCCAACATCGCCTCGCCCTACGGGCCGGCCGCGCCAACCCACGTCAGTGCGGACGGCACCATCGCCTTTGCCACCGTCACCTTCAACCAGCAGAACCTGGGCTTCTCCACCAGCCTGGCCAAGCAGTTCGTGGCCGCGGCGAAAACAGCCGAGGGCCCGGGCATCCAGGTGGCGGTGGCCGGGCAACTGGGCGAGGCCTCGAACGGTCAATCCTTCGGGGGAACCGTGCCCGGAGTCATCCTGGCCGGTGCGGTCCTCTTCTTCATCTTCGGGTCGATCTTCGCCATGGCGCTCCCGCTCCTGTCGGCGCTGGCTTCGCTCGGCACAGCCATCGGTCTCATCGGCATTCTGAGCCACGTGCTGAAAATGCCCCAATTCTCCGTTGAGCTGGTCGCCCTCATCGGCCTGGGTGTCGGCATTGACTACGCCCTGTTTATCGTGACCCGACACAGACAGGGTCTCATCGCCGGTCAGGACACCGAGGCGTCGATCGTCAACGCGGTGAATACCTCGGGACGGGCCGTCCTGTTCGCCGGGATCATCGTGTGTATCGCGCTGCTCGGCATGTTCGCCCTCGGGGTGTCATTTCTCTACGGCCTGGCGGTGGCGGCGGCCATCGGGGTGGCCTTCACCATGCTGGCCGCCCTCACCCTGCTCCCCGCCTTCCTCGGTTTCATCGGGCCCAAGGTGCTCAGCCGGCGCCAAAAGCGCGAGCTGGCCACCACCGGCCCACAAGTGATCGGAGCAGGCGCCAAGGGCTTCTGGCCCCGATGGGCCCGCTTGATTCAGGACCATTCACTCCTGCCGGCCGTGGTGGCACTCATCGCCATCGTGCTGGTGGCCCTGCCCCTTCTCTCCCTGCGCCTGGGCAACTCCGACCAGGGCAACGATCCGGCGGCAACCACCACCCGTCAGGCCTACGACCTCCTGGCCAAGGGCTTCGGGCCCGGCTTCAACGGTCCATTGCAACTGGTTGCCGTCAACCAGGGTGTGGCCAACCAACACGTCCTCGACCAACTCGCCACCGAGGTCAAGGCCCAACCGGACGTGGACCGGGTTTCCGCACCGATCAGTCTTCCGGCCAAGGACGGCAAACAGGTGTCTCTGGTGCAGGTCTATCCATCATCGGCACCCCAGGATGGTGCCACCTCCACGCTGATCAGCCGCCTGCGAAGTCAGACCATTCCTCGCGTGGTCTCCGGATCGGGCGTCACCGTCTATCTCGGAGGACCGACAGCCATCTTCGCCGACTTCGCGTCAGTGTTGACCTCCAAGCTGCCGCTGTTCATCGGGCTGGTGGTGGTGCTTTCCTTCCTCCTCCTGGCGATGGTGTTCCGAAGCCTGGTCATCCCGCTCACCGCCGCGGTGATGAACCTCCTTTCCATCGGGGCCGCCTTCGGTGTGTTGGTGGCGGTCTTCCAATGGGGCTGGCTGGGCACCGTCTTCGGGATCAACCGGGCCGGGCCTGTCGAGTCGTTTCTCCCGGTCATGCTCTTCGCCATTCTCTTCGGGCTCTCGATGGACTACGAGGTATTTCTGGTCAGTCGCATCCATGAGGAGTGGATCAAGTCGGGCGACAGCCGAGAGGCGGTACGCAAGGGCCTGGCGTCTACCGGAAAGACCATCACCGCCGCCGCCCTCATCATGATCTTGGTGTTCGGGTCGTTCATGCTCGGGGGCCAACGGGTGATCAAGGAGTTCGGTCTGGGCTTGTCCGCCGGGATCCTCATTGACGCGTTGGTCATTCGGATGACCATCGTTCCGGCGCTGATGTTCCTGTTGGGAAGATCCAACTGGTGGTTCCCCGACTGGCTCGACCGGATCCTTCCCCGCCTGTCGGTCGCCCCCGAATCGGCGCCGCCCGAGAGCACCGTCGACGAGCCCAGCCTGCCCGAACCGGACCCGCTCCCGGTCTGATCACGCCCGGACGCCTAGGTGGCCGGGACCCGCTTGGCCGTACCGGGCTCCTGGCTCGGCATGACCTGGACGGCAGCCATCGGATAGGGGGCCTGGCTGCCGTTGAGCTCGATGAGGTCGGAGCTCACACAACCCAGTGCCGTCACCCCGGCAACCGTGTCGTTGGCGGTGGACGGGAGGTCCGGTGGAGAGGTGTTTGCTTTGCCCATCTGCAAGGTGGTGGTGAGGTCACCCACCGTCTTTCGCCGCCATGCAGAGATATTGGGTGCCCGTACGCCGAAGCGCGCCTCGAGGAAACGCAACTGTGAGGTGTGGTCGAACACATCTGACGATACGTAACCGCCGCGGCTGAACGGCGAAACCACCAGCATCGGGACTCTGAAGCCCAGACCCACCGGCCCGGTGGAACCCTGGGCATCCGCCGGCAGCGGGTTGACGGTGACGAACTCGCCCGGGGTGCCGGCTGGCGGTGTCGGTGGGGGGACGTGATCGAAGAACCCGTCATTTTCGTCGGACATGACGAACAGCACAGTCTTCGACCACACCTCTTCATTGGAGATCAGGGTCTGGAGAACCTGGTCGATGAACCATGCCCCCAGGGCAGGCGGGGACGGAGGGTGCTCGTCGTAGCCAAGGGGCGGGATGACCCACGACACCTTGGGCAAGGTTCCCGATCGGACATCCTGGGCAAAATCGTTGGGGAAGGTGGGGATGAACGCCTTCTGGTAGAGCGGGGATGCCGGCTTCGAGTACTGGGAGAAGTACGGAAGGATGGCGTCGGAGACCAACATCACCAGGGGTGAGTCCACCCGATGCGAGGCGTCCGGCGGCGAGTAGACCTTCCACGACACGCCGGCGTCCTCGAGGACTTCGGGCATGGTCGGCCAGTCCACGCTGAAACGGGCATCGGGCGACGGGTTGGTGATCAGCACCGGTCCCCCGTGCTTGCCGTCGGGGTCGATGGTGCCGGAGATCGACATGAGCCGATTGGGGTGAGTGGGCCCCATCACCGAACAGTGGTAGCCGTCGCAGATGGTGAAGGCGTCGGCCAAGGCGTAGTGATAGGGGATGTCGGCACGGTTGTGGTACCCCATGGTGAGAAGTCCGTTCACCGAGCCTTCGAACTGGGTTGAGGTATGGGTGGTGACGAAACCATCCATAGCTCCGCCATTCCGGCACAGGTGCTGGGGCAGCCAGTTGTGGCTCAGGTCGTGGGTGCACTCCCCGAGGCCACTGGTCACGTCGAGATGGAAGGGGAGCTGGCGACCGACCGGGTTCCGGGCGGTATTGGCGGCGAAGGGCTGAGAGAACGCTCCGAGGTTGCCGGCAGGGTGATCGTTGAAGCCACGCACACCTTTGTAGGCGCCGAAATAGTGGTCGAAGGACCGGTTCTCCTGCATCAGGAACACCACGTGATCGATGGCACCGAGGTCTGATCCGGCAGGAACCGTGGTGGCCGCCTTGGACACGGTGGGCGACGATCCGCACGCCGCTGCCAACACGCCCGCACCCGTGGCCAGCGCACCTCCCAAAAAGATCCGCCGATCGAACGATGCCGACCCGGCGTCCTTGTGCGAACTGTTCCCCATGGCTGCCCCCTTCGAACCCCGGCATGGTGCACGGGCATTCCCTGAGAGGAGCGTGGCCGGAAAGTAACCGCCGCGCAACCTCTATGCTCTGACCAGGAAGTTAGCCCTGATTGGTCGGCGCCGGAGTCGACCGGCGGCCTCGTTACCCCCACACGGCACCGCCAGCCGCCTCACCGCCTTGACAACGGGACGGGTTGAGTCTTAGCTGCCCTGTAGAAGCCTGCGAACCTTTGGGGGAAACATGTCCGACTTTGTGATGACCATCGGGGGCGAGTCAGTCCCGGCCGGAGAGTCTTTCGGCGTACTTAATCCGGCCACCGGCGAGGTCTTCGCCCATGCGCCCGAATGCAGCCGCACCCAGCTTGATGCCGCCTTCGATTCGGCGGCCAAGGCGTACCGGGACTGGAAGACCGACGAGGATCTACGGCGGGCGACCTTGCTGAAGATGGCCGACGTCCTGCTCGCCTCGGCGGGAGATATTGCCCCGGTGCTCACCGCCGAACAGGGCAAGCCGTTGGGAGACGCCAACATCGAGGTCTTTGCCGCTGCCATCTGGTGCCAGTACTTCGCCAACCTCGAGACTCCATCGCAGACCATCCAGGACGATGCCGATGCCCTGGTCAACGTGGTCCGGCGTCCACTCGGCGTGGTGGCGGCCATCACCCCGTGGAACTTCCCCCTGACCCTCGCCTTCTGGAAGATCGCCCCGGCTCTTCTGGCCGGCAACACCATGGTGCTCAAGCCATCGCCGTTCACTCCCCTGTCCACGTTGAAGGCGGTGGAGTTGCTGCGTTCCGTTGTCCCACCCGGAGTGCTGAACGTGGTCAGCGGGGGCGATGACCTCGGGGCCTGGATGACCAGCCATCCCGTCCCCCGCAAGATCAGCTTCACCGGTTCCATCGAAACCGGGAAGAAGGTTGCCCAGTCGGCCGCTCCCGATCTCAAACGGGTGACCCTCGAGCTCGGGGGCAACGACCCGGCCATTGTGCTCGATGATGCCGACCCCGCCTGGGTGGCCAAGGCCATCTTCGCCGGCGCCTTCAACAACAACGGCCAGGTGTGCTCGGCTATCAAACGGGTGTACGTACCTGAGGCCCTGTACGACGACGTGGTCGACGCTCTCGCTTCCCACGCGTCGGCGACCAAGGTGGGAGACGGCACCGAGCCCGACACCAAGCTCGGGCCCATCAATAACGCCCCCCAGTTTGAGAGGGTGAAGGAGTTGGTGGCCGACGCCATCTCCGGCGGAGCCAAGGCGGTGACCGGAGGCCACCCGATGGATCGCCCCGGCTATTTCTTTGAGCCCACCATCCTGGCCGGTCTGTCCGACGGGACCCGGATCGTCGACGAGGAGCAGTTCGGGCCAGCCCTGCCGGTGGTCTCCTACCGTGACCTCGATGATGCCGTGGAGCGGGCCAACGCCACCCACTTCGGGCTCTCCGGATCGGTCTGGGGCGCTGATGGCGACCGGGCCTACGAGGTGGCCGGACGCCTCGAGTGCGGGACCGCGTGGGTGAACACCCACCTCGCCCTGGCCCCCCAGCAGCCTTTCGGTGGGTTCAAATGGAGCGGGATCGGGATCGAGAATGGGCCGTGGGGTCTCGCCGAGTTCTCCGAAGTGCAGGTCATGCACCGTTCGCGGGCCGACGACGGTTTGAACATTTCCACAGCCGGTCTCGTCTCCTAACCCGCAACCAATCGACGCATCGGGGCGCAACCTGCCGTCGGTCTTTGCTTCGGTGACCGTGGCAATGGTGCCGCCCTGACCCCGGGTGCAATCCGCCATCATGCCCAGCCCCGGGCGGATGGGGCCGCTCACTGTTTAGATAGTCTAACTATGTGAGTTCTAGGACAGCTGGGGAGCGGGCCCGGGATCGAGAGCGAAAGACGGTCGGTCGTACGGCCGCCTGGCTGGCCAAACAAGTGGAGATCGGTCTCGGCTCGGTCGACCTCTCACTCCCCCAATACCGGGTACTCGGCCTCTTGGACGAAAGCTCGGCCTTCTCCTCGGCACTGGCCGAGCGCTTGGCCGTGCGCCCGCCCAGCGTGACAGCCATCGTCGACGGCCTGGTGGCCCGCGGGCTGGTGGAGCGCCGACCGGTGGAGTCGGACCGGCGGCGTGTGGACCATGCCCTCACTGAAAACGGGCTGTCGGCACTCAAGTCCGCCGACGCCGCCGTCGGCGCCCGGCTGGGCGACATTGCCGGGTGCCTTGACGACCCGGCCGCCACCGAGCGCGCCTTCGACGGTCTCTTCGTCTGGCGCCAGGCGTTCCGCGCCCACCGAACGGCTCGAAGGACCGTCCAGTGAACATCCAGATGCTCCGGCGCCATCATCGGGGTACTGCCGAACCGGCGACTGACTTCATCCCCATGGCCGAAGTCGCCCGCAATGACGCCCCCCGGGCCACCATCGACCCAGACAAGTCACTGTCGTGGTTACGTCGGGCCCTTCCGGTGATGAAGGCGCATCAGCGGATTTTTATCACCTCGCTGGTCCTGTCATTTTTCGGGCTCGTCCTCCAGGTGCAGATTCCGAACCTGCTGAACCACGCCCTCGAAAACTCCATCATCTCCCACTCCGTACCCCTCAATCACTACGTGTGGTGGATCATCGCGCTCGGTCTGGTCGGTGGGGTCTCCGGCTATATCGCCCGTCTGTTCCTCTTCGAAACCGCCTACAACATCGAGTACGACCTCCGGAACATCATCTACGAACATCTCACCCGCATGTCGTTCTCGTTCTACGACCGGGTCCAGTCGGGTCAGCTGATTTCGCGGGCCAACTCGGACATCCGCTCGGTGCAGATGTACATGACGTTCGCCCCGCTGATTCTGGTCCAATGCTCCATGGCGGTGGTCGCCTTCGGGTTCATGCTCTCGATCAACGTGCCGCTGGCCTTCATCGCCATGGCCACCATGCCCTTCGTCTACTTCACCGGGGTCAAGATGCGGAAGTCCATGTTCCCCGTGTCGTGGATCATCCAGGCTCGGCTGGCCGATGTCGCCACCATCGTGGACGAAAACGTCAACGGGGTCAGGGTGGTCAAGTCATTCGCCGCCGAAGAGCAGCAACTCCGCGCTCTGGCCGGCGCGGCCGAAAAGGTGAAGTGGGGCTACATCAAGGACGCGGATCTGCGGGCCCAGTTCACACCCATGGTGCAGAACCTCCCACAGGTCGGGCTGGCGCTGGTGCTGCTGTTCGGTGGCTACATGGTGATCCACGGTCATCTGGGGATCGGGGCCATCCTTGCCTTCAATTCGTACCTGTTGATGCTCCAGGCGCCGTTCATGATGCTGGGGATGCTGATCATGATGGGCCAACGGGCGGCCGCCTCGGCCGATCGGATCTATGAAATCCTCGATGAGCAACCGACCGTGACCGATGCACCCGACGCGATCGACCTCCGCCAGAGCCGTGGTGACATCCGATTCACCCACGTCGATTTTTCGTACAACCAGGACGACGAGCGACTGGTGCTCGCTGATCTCAATCTGCACATCGCCCCGGGCGAAACCGTGGCCGTGGTGGGGCGCACCGGAGTGGGGAAGTCGACGGTGGCCAGATTGTTGACCCGCTTCTATGACGTCACCGCCGGTTCGATCCGGATCGACGACCACGACATCCGCGATCTCACCCTTGCCAGTCTGCGGGCCAACGTCGGCATCGTTCTCGACGAGCCCTTTCTCTTCTCGGTTTCGGTACGCGACAACATCGCCTACGGAGATCCCGGGGCCTCCATCGCGGATGTCGAAGCCGCAGCCAGGGCCGCCGGCGCCCATGAGTTCATCAGCCACTTGGAGCACGGCTACGACACAGTGGTGGGGGAACGGGGCTACACGTTGTCGGGTGGCCAGCGCCAACGCATCGCCATCGCCCGGACTCTGCTGGTGAACCCCCCGATCCTGATCCTCGACGACGCCACCAGCGCCATCGACGTCCAAGTCGAGCAGGAGATCCATGCAAGTCTGCGAGTGCTGATGAAAGGGCGCACGACGCTGATCATCGCCCACCGCCTGTCGACCATTTCCCTCGCCGATCGGGTGGTGCTTCTGGACAGTCAGAAGATCGTGGCCGACGGAACCCACGCCGAGCTTCTGGCCTCGACCCCGCTGTATGCCGAGGTCCTCGCCCAAGCGGCCGAGCTCGAGCCCACTTCCGAGGGGGTAGGACGATGACCTGGGGTGGCGGCGGGTTCGGTGGCGGTTCCCCCGGTGGCTTCGGAAGAGCAGCGGCTCCTGGCCTCCCCTTCGGCGGGATCCCCTCCGAGCTCCAAGAGGGCGTTGACCGACTCCTCGCATCGGAGCCCGACCATCCCGACCCCGACGTCGTCTTCAGCCAGAACGGGTCGGATCATGAGATCCGCCGGCTCACCCTCTGGCGGCTGATCTCCAAGTATCCCGGCATGCTGGCCTTGGCCGCATTGCTCGTCGTGGTCATCGCCGTGCTCTCCCAGACCGGGCCGAAGCTCACCGAGATCGCCATCAACGACGGGATGACCCCACATCACGGGAACTTCAAGGTCGTCGCCATCACCGCCGCGCTGTATCTGATCTTCATCGTCGTCACCGCGTTCGCCCAACGCCTACAAGTTCAGGTCACCGGACGGATCGCGGCCTGGGTCATGAACGACCTCCGGATCAAGATCTTCGCCCATCTCCAACGTCTCTCACTCGGCTTCTTTACCGAAGAGAAGGCCGGCGTCGTCATGAGCCGGATGACCAGTGATATCGAGAACCTGCAACAACTCCTCCAGGACGGTCTCTCCCAACTCGCCATCCAGGGTCTGACCATGGTGGTGATCACCGTGGTGCTGTTCGCCACCAACGTCCGGTTAGCCGCCATCACCGTCCTCCTCGTCGTCCCGGCGCTGGTGGCAGCCTCGCTCTGGTTCAAGCGATCGTCTGAACGCGGCTATGAGCGGGTGCGCGACGGCATCGCCAACGTCCTGACCGACCTCTCCGAGAGTCTCCATGGTGTGCGTATCGTCACCGCCCACAACCGGCAGCGTCAGAATGTCGTACATCATCGCAACGTGGTGGGCGACTACCGCGACGCAAACATCTACACCGCCCAGGTCAATGCCATCTACGGGCCCGGCACCCAGTTGCAGGGCATCCTCGCCCAGGCTGCCCTGTTGGCCATCGGTGGGACCATGGTGTTGCACCATTCGCTTTCGATTGGCGCCTTGGTGGCCTTCTTCTTGTACCTGAACCGATTCTTCCAGCCAATCCAGCTGTTGGTACAGCAGTACAACACCTACCAACAGGGACAGGCCTCGGTGATCAAACTCCGGAGTCTCAGCGACACCGAGCCGACGGTCAAAGAATCGCCCGATGCGGTCGACCTGCCTCACATTGACGGTGACATTACCTTCGACCACGTCTCGTTCGGGTATGACCCATCCATCGAAGTCATCACCGACGTCGACCTCCGGATCGAGCCGGGCGAAACCGTGGCCTTCGTCGGTCCGACCGGTGCCGGCAAGTCCACCCTGGCCAAACTGGTCACCCGCTTCTATGATCCCACCTCGGGTCGGGTCCTCATCGACGGTCATGACCTCAGAGACGTGACCCTGCGGTCGTTGCGGCAACAGCTGGGTGTCGTACCCCAGGAGCCGTTCCTGTTTGCCGGGACGATCGGTGACAACATCGCCTTTGCCCGACCCGACGCCAGTGACGAGGAGATCCTCGAGGCGGTGCGAGCCGTCGGGCTCGAGGAGGTGATCGAGCGGGTACCCAACGGCATTGACACAGTTGTCCACGAACGGGGACAGACCCTCTCCTCGGGAGAGCGACAGTTGCTGGCCCTGGCCCGGGCCTTCCTGGCCCATCCTCGAGTCCTCGTCCTCGACGAGGCCACCTCCAACCTCGACCTCCAGTCGGAGACAAAGATCGAAGCCGCTCTCGACGTACTCCTCGAGAACCGCACAGCCATCCTCATCGCTCACCGCCTTTCCACCGCCATGCGGGCCGACCGCATTGTGGTGGTCGACGATGGACGGATCGTGGAGGTGGGTTCCCATCCGGAGTTGATTGCCCTGGGGGGCCGTTATGCCGAGATGTACGCCACCTGGGTTCGACATTCCGACACAGCCGAGCACAGCTAACCGAAGGGTCGGCCGAGCCAACCGATGGAGTAGGGAATGTCCCTATTTCCGACCTGGCCGTGCCACACTGGCTGACGAATACGAGCGTGGCGGTTCGCCGCCTGCTCTCCTACTACGGAGGTTCGGAATGACTGTGCGGAAGCTAGTTGCCGAGTGTTTGGGAACCGCTCTCCTGGTGTTTTTGGCAGTGGGAGTTGCCACCCTCTCGTTCGGAAAGTGGGCATCAGGACCCCTTGTCGATGGCTCAGTGGGTACCAGTGTTGCCGCTGGAATTGTCGCCACGGCCCTCGCCTTCGGGCTGGTGATGTTGATCCTCGCCTATGCCCTCGGGCCGATCTCGGGTGCCCACATCAACCCGGCAGTCACCATCGGCTTTGTGGTGAGTGGGCGGATGACGATCATCGAGGGCATCGGCTACTGGATCGCCCAGCTGGTCGGCGGCATCATCGGTGCCGGCGTTCTCTTCGAAGTATTCCGCTCGACCAGCCTCTACTCCAAGGCAGGGACCGGCCTCGGCACTGACGGATGGGGGAAGCACTCCATGATCGGTATCCAATGGGGTGGGGCATTTGCCGCCGAGGCCATCCTCGCCTTCCTCTTCGTCTTGGTGGTCCTTACCGTCACCAGCCGTATCGGCAATTCGAATGTGGCCGGCATTGCCATTGGCTTCGCGTTGGCATCCGTGCACCTCATCGGCATCCCCATCACGGGTACGTCGGTCAATCCGGCCCGAAGCCTGGGGCCGGCCATCTTCGTCGGTGGTGACGCTCTTCACCAGGTGTGGTTATTTCTGGTGGCGCCCCTGGTCGGCGGAATTGTGGCTGCCCTCATTCACCGCTTTTTGGTGCCGGCCGAGACCGATCAGGCCATCGCTCTACCCGGCAACGAAGCCGCCCGCGAGGCAACCAAGGCCGCTACCTGAAGCGAGGAGTTCATCTCCGGTCACGGAAATCCGGTCCGGTTGTCGCCGGGTTTCCGTGACAAGCTCGATGAGGTGCCCACCGATCAACTGCGCCTCACCCTTGAGGTAGAAGATCCTTTCCGCCTCGATCTGACCGTATGGGCGTTGCGGCGACGAGAGCACAACCTCATCGATCGATGGGATGGCCAGTGCTACCGGCGGACCCTGGTGGTGGACGACGAACCCATCGAGGTCGCTGCCCGCCAGCGACCCACTGCCGGGCATCCATCCGACCAGCCATCCCGGCTCGACCTGGACCTGCGCGCCGGTCACACCGGCCTCGACGACGGGTCGGTGGCGGAATGTCACCACATCATCGAACGCACCCTGGGGCTCGAGGTCGATCTCGATGGTTTCTACCGACTGGCCCATGACGACCCTCACC
>Ga0066793_10000407_pt1 | contig 16563 bp, 11 predicted proteins | sample PersoiDNA2013189_FD_83876 | JGI IMG/M metagenome (GOLD analysis project Ga0066793, IMG submission 83876) | Permafrost soil microbial communities from the Arctic, to analyse light accelerated degradation of dissolved organic matter (DOM) -... | ecosystem: Environmental > Terrestrial > Soil >... | reverse complement strand
TGGAAGAAGATCACTTCGACTCCGCGGCGTTCGAGCTTCTTCGCGGTGCCCGCGTCGAGCGCGGTATCGTAATGGAATATCACCCCAGGCTCGAGCGGCACGAAAGTGCAGGCGAGCCTCTCCTGCTCCGAGTCGCTCACGCCGAGGACTTCGACACCCTTCGATGCCATGAAGTCGGTGATATCGATCTCCCGCTCGGTGCCGCCGCTGTAGAGCACCGTCTCCTCGAAGGCCGGCAGGTAAGCGAGAGCGAGGTCGTGGCTGACCCGGTTGTAGATGGTGTCGGGGTGCATGTAACGGCGGCTCTTCGGTATGTCCACGAAGATGACCTCGTCGAAACCCTCCAGGGCCCGCGGGATGAACCTCCTGATCGAGCCTGCGGTGTGCCGCTCGGTGAAGGCCACCAGCAGCGTCTCGGGGGAAAGGAGGAGGCAGCCCTCGAAGCCGTCATCCGCCTGTGGGAAATCAATCCATACCGGGATGCCCAGGTCGGCGAGCGCCTCGGCTACCACGACTTCCTCGCCGCGCCGTGCCGGCCAGAGCATGTGGGACAGAATCGCCCCGTGTGAAGAGACCACGGCGATGTCGTGGAGGTACATCACGTTGGGAAGCTCTCGCATCAGGTCTCGGTTCTCGAAGACGTGGTCGGCGAGCTGGTTGACCTCGACGCCGTTCTCCTCGAGCAGCCTGCACCAGCGGGTGTGCTCTTCGGCGAACCTCTCGATGTCCGGGACGCGGTCGAAGAGCCACTGACGGTAGTTGAACTCGTTGATGCAGCGGAGCTCTTCGCCCGGCGTGTGGACGAGGACGCTGGAGAGCCTGCCGAACTCCTCGCAGCCGTACTCCGCCGGTTTCTGCTCCTGCTGACTTAAAACCATGTGCATGGTCCGACCCCCGGGATCCGGCTCTGCACGCGTGCTTGATGTGATATCCACCTGGCTGGTCGGTCTCCTTTTCTGTCTGTCTGGTCGGTTTCCTGCCGCCGGTCAGTTGAGGAGGCTCACGGACTCAGTCGCTCCCTGAGTGTAGAATTGGCTCATGATAACGCAAGAAGTAAGACTGTGTCCCGGATAAAGAGTGGCGCTCAGGCGCGCGAAGCGCCTGACGTGCGCATCGGAGAAGCCGGGTTCTGCGCGCTCGACCTGGAGACCACCGGGCTATCGTCTTTCAGCCGCATGGTCGAGGTCGGCGCGGTCAGGTTCAAAGTCGGCGAGGAGGGCGAGTGCTTCCAGACCCTGGTCGACCCCGGGTGCTCTATCCCGCACGGAGCCAGGAGGGTCCACGGCATCACCGACGAGATGGTCTCGGGAGCCCCGCGGGCGCAAGAAGTCCTGGAGCAACTGCTCGAGTTCGCGTCCGGGTGCGTGCTCCTCGCGCACAACGCGCGCTATGACGTGTCGATCATGACCACCGAGCTGGTCCGCGCGGGGATGGACCTGCCCCCGAACGAAGTGCTCTGCACCATCAAGGTGTCTAAGCGGTTCCTCCCGAGGATGCCCAACTACCGGCTGCAGACGGTGGCCGGACTACTCGAGATAGACCCCGGGGGTTTCCACCGGGCGCTCTCGGACGCGGTCGCCGCGAAGCAGATATTCGAGAAGGCGGTCACGGCGGAGCGCGGCTGGGAAGAGCGGAACCTCTCCCACCTGCTCGAGCAGTGCTCGTCGGCCCGGATGGGGACGAACATCGACGTCGACGCGCGGGTGCCGTCCGAGCTGGAGGAGGTCAGGCGGTCGATCAGCGAGGCGATCGACTGCGGCGCGCGGATGACGATCCTGTACGGCGCGGGGGCGAGAGGCTCCTGGCCGACGCAGGTCAAGCCGCTGTGCGTGTTCTCGGTCAAGAGCGGCCACTACCTCGAGGCCTCGTGCAAGGACGGCCTCACGCGCTCCTTCAGGCTGGACAGGATCGCGCGCATCATAAGTATCGAGCTCGGCGAGTGACCGGCGGCCGGCACGCGCGAGAGGTCAGCGAATGGCAAAGATGATCCCCGAGATAGAGACGGGCGCCCACCCTCACGGCGAGGCGCTGTTCTACAAGTGGCTCAAGGACGGGCTCTCCGACGAATACCGCGTCTTCCACGGCGTCCACCTGCTGGCGTCCTCGGGCGGCTCCATCAAGCGCGGCGAGACCGACTTTCTCATCCTCCACAAGAAGAAAGGCTTCATCGTCGTGGAGGTAAAGGGTGGGAAGGTGCGGCGCGTCCCCTCGAAGGACCAGTGGATATCGACCTCGCACGGCGGTGCGGAGCATGTCATCAAGGACCCGTTCATGCAGGCGGAGCGCAACATGAACACGCTCGCCGACCGCATCCGGGCGAGCAAGGTGCTGGGCGACCTGCCGAAGCCGAAGCCGCTGCCCATCACGTGCGGGTACGCGGTCGCTTTCCCCGACGGGGTCGCTCCCGATAAGGACCTCCCGCTCCACGCCGACAGGAAGATCGTACTCGACCACCGCGACCGCGAGACGATCGAAGCGCGGGTCGAGGAGCTGTTCGAGGTCTGGCGCAACAAGCGCTCGGGCTCGCGGGAGCTGACCGAGCAGGAGTACAAAGAGCTCCTGGACAAGGTGCTGCTCGCGCGCTACGAGGTCACGGTGCCCCTGAACGTGCGCTTCGAGCAGGAACAGGAGCGGTTCGTGGCGCTTACCGCCGAGCAGTGCATGTTCCTCGAGGCGATACCCGACACGAAGAGGGCGCTGTTCAAGGGTTATGCCGGCACCGGCAAGACGCAACTGCTGATGGAGCGGGCGCGGCGGTTCGCGGCAGGCGGGGCGAGGGTGCTGGTGCTCTGCTACAACCAGCCGCTCGCGAACCACCTCACCGCTTGGGCGGCGTCCACAGCGACAGGCGAGGGCGGCGGGTCGATAACCGTGCGGCACTTCCACGGGCTCTGTGAGGAGTGGGCGCAGCGCGCCGGGCTCGAGTACGGGGTACCGGGGGAAGCGGCGACCATCGCCGAATCCACCGACTTCTACGAGCATATGGCGCCGCTGCTGCTGGAGGAGGCGGCCGGGAGCGTGAAGGAGAGGTTCGACTGCGTTCTGGTCGACGAGGGGCAGGACTTCATGCTCGAGTGGCTCGAAGCCGCCATGAACCTGCTCGACCCGGCGGGCATGGATGTCTTCCACATCTTCTACGACGAGCAGCAGAACATCTACGGCAAAGAGATCAAGTTCCCGTTCGAGGCCGAGCCCCACTCGCTGAACTGGAACTGCCGCAGCACGGGCAACATCTGCGAGGTCACCCAGAAGATCGGCGGGGTGAAAGTCGGCTCGTGGCCCGGGTGGGTCAAAGGCGACCGCGTGAGGTACTTCAAGTACCGCAAGGCCGAGGAGCAGGTCCCGATCGTCGAGCGCATCGTGAAGGAGCTGCTCGGCAAAGGCATAGAGCCTTGGCGCATCATGATTTTGAGCTCCCACCGCCGCCCGCGCTCGTGCATGGCGAACGTGCGCCGGCTCGGGGGCTACCCGCTCGTCGATTACGGCAGCGGCCAGGAGGACGAGGCCATCGCCTTCTCGAGCCTTCACCGCGCTAAAGGGCTCGAGTCGGACGTGGTGATCTTCTGCGATGTGGACGGAGGCGAGCCCTACTGCAGCAGGTCGAACCAGTACGTGGCGGTGTCGCGGGCGAGGCACCAGTTGTACGTGGTCCACAGGAAAGACTGGCGCCCGAACTAAACTTTTTGGGGTCAGGCCCTTTTTTGTTTAGTCTGCTGTTAAACCGGGCTTCACGCTGTCGGCCCCGGCCTTCTCAACGTGCGGGAACCGTACTGCGCCCATGGCGCGCAGGGCCTTCTCCTTGATGTAGGACAATTCAGAGATCAGCTCGATGGCGATGATGCTCTTCGTCGCGTACAGGTTTGAATCTCCGGTCTTCTCGACGAGGTACCCTGCCGCCTCATTCGCGCCATCGGCGTTCGGCATCTGCACGAGGTTGACCTGCAGCCGTTGGGCGCCGTTCTTGAAGACCTGGTTGAGGACTGTCGTAGCGCCGAGCGACTCCAGACCCGCGAGAGTGGCCTGATCCTCTGACTTGCTCAGGCCCCTCTTCGTCTCGCTGGCAAGTCTCCAACCCGGGCCCAGGTCGGAAGCCTTGAGCTTGACCTGATCGACGGTGAGTATGCCGCCGGAGGACGCCTTCCCACCGCAACCCACTCCGGTCGCGGCGAGCAGAGCCACGAGCGCCGCAAGCAGCACTGCCAGGTACTTGCGGGAGTAACTGTCGGTGCCCACGTGCGCTCCCCTCGGATCAGAACCAGTCGGTCGTCCTCGCGTACGGTTGAAAGAGCATGGAGTAGAGGTCCATCGCGTACCGGTCGGTCATTCCCGCCAGGTAATCGCAGATGACCCTGCGTGGCGACTCGCTCTCGAGGTCGGCGGCGAGCGCGCGCGGGAGCAGCCCCGGCTTGGCGATGAACGCCTCGTAGATCCCCATCAGGATGCGCCCGCCCTTATAGATCATCCGCGCCACGATCGGGTTGGTGTAGACCTCGTCCAGCATCGCCCGGCAGACCTTGTCGACCTGGGCCTCGGTGTCGGACGAGAACCCGACCACCGGCTTCTCGGAATCGCGTACTTGCTCGGCCGACTGGACTCCTGACTCGCCGACGTTCTTGCGCGTCGTCTCCACGACGTCCAGTATCAGGCGGTTTATCAGGTTGCTGATGCCGCGCATCCTGCCCACGTCCCGGGCGGACGGGCCCAGGTCCCAGGCGGGTTTGGTGACCGACCTCTTCATCATCTTGCACAGCTCCGCGACCACAGGTATCTCCGCGGCTTTCTCCTCAAGCCACTCCGGCCTCACCAGGCCTATCCGCAGCGCGTCATCGAGGTCGTGGGTGCAGAAGGCGATGGTGTCGGCGGCGTCCACCGCCTGGCACTCGGCGGACGGCTGCCGGTAGATGTCGAACTCGGCGAGCGACGGTGGATGGTCGAAGACCGTTAGGTGCCGGCCCAGCCCCTCCCGGGTCTCCCAGCAGAGGTTGAGGCCGCGGAACCCGGGATAGGCGCGCTCGAGCCTGTCCACCACTCGCAGGCCCTGGATGTTGTGGTCGAAACCGCCGGCGTCGGCGAGCAACCCGTCCAGGGTGCTCTCACCCCCGTGCCCGAAAGGCGGGTGCCCGATGTCGTGCACCAGGGCGATGGCCTCGGCGAGCATCTCGTTGAGGCCCAGCATCCCGGCGATCGAGCGCGCGATCTGCATCACCTCTATGGTGTGAGTCATGCGGGTGCGGTAGAGGTCGCCCTCGTGGGTCACAAACACCTGCGTCTTGTACTGCAGCTTTCTGAAAGAGCCGCTATAGAGGATGCGGTCGCGGTCGAGCTGGAAGCGCGTGCGGTTGGGGCACGGCGCGTCGTCGTGGACCCTCTCCCGCTCGACGGCGGCGGGCAGCGCGTCCTCGCGCGCGGCGAGCGATGATGACATCCAGAGCCTCCTTCGACCGCTTCCCCCGGGCACAGCCGCCCGGGAGGCGATTCTAACACGGTGCGGTGACAGTGGGAGAGCGCGTGACCGCCGGGCCTCCGGCGTGATGCGCTAATAGACCTTCGAATAGAAGCGGTCCAGCTCATCCGGGCCGGGCGAACGCCTCTGGATCTCCCGGTCGGAGAGCACGCAGTGTTCTTCCCTGACCGTGTTTCCGCTGGGGTCACCGAACCTGAGCACCAGGTCCGTCCCTTTCACATAGTAGTGGCCGTCCCCGACCTTCCCGTGGTCGTACTCCGCGAACGTGCCGTCCTTGTTCAGCACTATGTACACGTACCCGTCGATGGAATACGTGCCCGGTACCGCCATGTAATCTGCCATGGCCTGCTGGGACTCCTGGATGATCTCGTTGCCGCGCTGGATGTTGTGCGTCGCCATCAGCAGTATGGGCGCCATCACGCCGGCAAACATGACCAGGATGACCGAGACCGCGACTATGGCAGCGCGCTTCGACGGTTGTTTTGAAGGTGTAAGATCTGACGGCACCTCAATAACGGGCGGGATCTCACTGACGGAATCTTCAAGTACGGGCGTAGTCGCGTATTCGCGACCCGGCCCCGGTACGCCCCAGTTGAAGCGGTGGAAGCACGTGGGGCAGCGGTCGGCGGAGGCCGGATTCTCGGCGCCGCAGTTCGGACACGGGACGGTCGCCTCCGACAGCGGGGCACTCTCGATGGCTGGCGCACGGACGGCGTTTACCTGCAGGATGCCGATGATCTTCTCCGGTTCGCGCGTGGGATATACGTACGAGCCCCCCACTCCTTCGAATCTCATCTCGACACCGGACTTGAAGAACCTGGAGCGCCCGAAGACCCGGGTGCGTTCGTGCCACCGGACCAGGGTGCTGTCCCGCTTGTATAGGTCACGGGCCTCGAATCGCCGGCAGGAGACGAGAGACGCGCAGGAAAAACTGTGGGGCCTCAAGGCATATCCGAAGGTGATCGTCCCGGAAGGGATGTCCAGGACGAGGAACCCGAAGGCTATCGCGACAAGAAGCATCGGGACGCCGAGCGCGAGAGTCAGCAACAGGAAAACTGAGTCGTGCAAGAAAGCCAGGAAGGACCCGCCGAATACGATGAAAAAGAGCCCGAGTCCGCCAAACGTCCAGAATATGGCGTCGGCCTTCCTCTCGTAGAAACTCTCCGCAGGGGACGCGTTCTCCATCGATAAACCTCTGGGTTGCCGGATTTTGGCTAATGATAGCAAATCGTTCCGGGAAGCCATCATCTTTTTCGGCAAAACCGGGGCCGCTGTCACACCCTCCTGATAGTATTCACAGGGGGAGTAAGGCATTAGACGGTGTCCGGCCTCGCGTCGGGAAAAGGAGCGGGATGAGCCCTCAGTTGAACGCACTGACGAGCGCACTTCGCGACTACTGCAGCGCCAATGTGCTCGAGGAAAAGGTAGTACTCGCGCCCTCGCGACGCGTGGGCTTTCAGTGGCTGGATGCCGTGGCGAGGTCCGGCCAGCCGGTCCTGAACGCGCGCGTGGAAACACCCACCGGCATGGCGCTTGCGCTAGCAGCGCCGGAGATGGACCGACTCGGCCTGAGGCTCTTGAGCGGCGTGCGGCTGGAGTTGGCTGTCGACGGCATCGCGTCAGCCCTATTCGACGCGCGCGGCCGCCGCGCCTATCTGTCGGGCATCGCCCCCAGCCCCGGTCTCACGCGCGCTCTCACAAATGCCATCAGGGATCTGAGGCTTGCCGGCCTCACCTCGGGCTCCATCAATCTTTCAGCTTTCGAGGTGGAGGAGAAAGGTCGCGAAGTCAAGCTCCTGCTGGCCGCGTTCGAGAAGCTCCTCGCTGACACCGGGAAGGCGGACTACACCCAGACGCTCTCGATCGCCAGCAAGCGCCTAGCGAATGAGCCCGGCTCTCTCGAGGACGTGGTTTACCTCGTGCCCGAGGACATGTTCGAAGATATGCGCGGGCTCGAGCGTGCGCTCTGGGACGCGGTGCTGGCAGAGCGATGTGTTCTGCTGCCCATCGATAAACCCGCCGAGGCTCCTCCGGGTGTGGATGCGCGGGCGATGACCGATTCGATGCTGCTGCGCTGGACGATCGACCCCAAAGAGTCGCCCGCCCCGAACGGGGACGCTACAGCCTCGATCCACAGCGCAGTCGGCGAGGCGAACGAGGCGCGGGACGTCCTCAGGCGGTGCATTGCGGGCTCCGTCCCGTTCGACCAGGTCGAGGTGCTCCACACAGACCAGGCTACTTACGTCCCGCTGTTTTATGAGCTGGCCACCCGCGCGGCCCCCGAGGGTGCGGACGACCTGCCGGTGACCTTCTCCGAGGGGATACCCGCGAGGTACTCGAGGCCCGGAAGGGCCCTGGCGGCATGGCTCGACTGGACCGGTGAAGGCTTCCCGCAGCGCGAGCTGGTCCGGATGGTGAGGGACGGGTTGCTTGAAGTGCCGGGCCTGCGTGAGCGCGGGCTGAGCTTCGCGAGGCTCGCCGCGATAATGAGGACGCTGCCCGTCGGCGCGGGGCTCGAACGCTATGTGCCGAAAGCGAGGTCGGCGCTCAATGCCCTGGAAGCACGGCTCCGCGAGCTCGAGGCCGAGCCTCCCGCTGAGCCTGACGGAGACGAAGGGGACCGCGCCCTCGCCGTCCAGGAGCGCGAGCGCCTGTCCTCACGCGGGGAAGCCCTCCAATTGCTCTTGAACCTGCTCGATGCGCTCGAGGCACATGCGCCTGCACCAGACGACGGCCCGGGGGAGGCGCTGGCAAAAGCCCGCTGGTTCCTCGAACAGCAGGCGCGCTCCGTGAGCAAGATCGACGCGTACGGCCGTGAGGCGCTCGTGGACAGGGTCGGCGAGCTGCAGGATTGCCTTGAAGAGGCAGGCGTCGTGCGCTTCGACGCGCTCGCCTGGCTCGCGGACCTGCCCGACAGCGTGCGTATCTGCGGCCAGGGGCCGAGGCCCGGCTGCATACATGTTTCGAGCATTCAAGGCGGAGGACACGCGGGCCGGCCGCACACGTTCATCCTCGGAATGGACGACACACGTTTCCCGGGCGCCGGGCTTCAGGACCCGGTGCTCCTCGACCGCGAGCGGGTGGCGCTTTCCAGCGCGTTGCCGACCTCGAGAGCCAGGATAAAATCAAAGGTCACCGGGTTCGCCAGGCTCGCGGCACGGCTGAGGGGTGACGTCGTGCTCTCGTACTGCTCGCGCAGCCTCTCGGACGACCGGGAGAAGTTCCCCAGCCGGCTGCTCCTTGCGGCCAACCGCATCCTGACCGGCGGCCCGACCGCACTGTTTAAACTGTCCGAGCCCCCCGGTTCCTTCGCGCCGCTCGACGAGGCCGGTTGCCTGGACATGACCGAGTGGTGGCTCTGGCGCACCTGCGCGGCCGGAGCGGTCGAGGCCCCCGAGCGGATCATGGGCGAGAACTTCTCAAACCTCGCCCGAGGGTTCGAGGCGCTGGCGGCGAGGGCTACCACGGAGTTCACGAGTTATGACGGCTTCGTCCCCGCGGCCGGGCCGGCCTGCGACTGCACCGCTCCCGACGGACCGGTCGTCTCGGCGAGCAGGCTCGAGCTTCTCGCGTCCTGCCCGCTCGAGTATTTCTTCCGCTACGTGCTCAAGGTCGAGCCGCCGGAGGAGTTCGACGTCGACCCGCGCAGGTGGCTGGACCCGGCGGACAGGGGCACCCTCCTGCACGCGGTGTTCTGCGATTTCATGCGCGAGATGCAGGCCTCAGGGCGGCGCCCGATGTTCGAGCGCGACCGCGCCCGGCTGCTGGAGATACTCGACCACTTTGTGGAGGAAAAGAAGGTGGACAGGCCGCCGCCGCCCGACCCGGGTGTCCTCCTGCGTGAATACCAGGAGCTGCGGGGCACTGCCGAGACGTTCCTCGTCATGGAAGAGAACTTCTGCGAGGACCACAGCGCGATGGCCTGCGAGCTCGCGGTGGGCCTGCTTCCCGAAGGCAGTGGGACCGAGTTCGACCTCGAGGAGGCGGGCCGACTGCTGCTGCCGGACGGCAGGGAAGTGCGCGCGCGGTGCAGGCTCGACCGCCTTGACCGCGTCGGGACGAGCGACTGCTACGTGGTGCGAGACTTCAAGACCGGTAAGAGCGCCAGGTACCAGAAAAACGGCCCGTTCCACGGCGGGCGTTTCATGCAGGGCGCCGTCTACCCGTCGCTGGGGCAGGCCGCTCTCAGGGAGAGGCTAGGCAAGGAAGCGAAGGTTGTGAGGTTCGAGTACGTCTTCCCGAAGCCGTCCGAGGCGCGGACACTGGAGTGGCCTGTCGAGGACCTCGCCGACGGCATGGCCAAGCTCGCCTTGCTGTGCGACATGATATCGAGCGGATGCTTCCCGATGACGACGGACCCCTCGGACGTCGAGTACAGCGATTATCTGGACGCCTACGTCGACGTCGCGGCGGCGATCGCCGACATCACGAGAAAGGCGCGCAACCCTGCGAACGACGTGCTCGGGCCATACCGGCTCCTCCGCGGGATAACGCCTGAGCAGGATGGGGATGAAGGGGAGGGCTGCCATGAGTAAGGCTTCCGGCGTTCCCCGGCAGCAGAAGGACCACGAGGCTCGCGAGGTCATACGCACCGCGCTTGACACCAGCCTGCTGGTCGAGGCGGCGGCGGGCACCGGCAAGACCGCCAGTATGGTCACCAGGATGGTCGAGCTCATCAAGACAGGTGCGCTGGAAAGCGTGGCGACCGTGGCCGCGGTCACATTCACCCGCAAGGCGGCCTCCGAACTGCGAGCGAGGTTCCAGGCGGAGCTCGAGGCGGCCGTGGGCGCACCCGATGCTCCGGAGGCAGACGCTCCCGGGACAACTCGCGAGGAGCGCGCCAGGCTCGAAGACACGCTCGCCAACATAGACCAGTGCTTCATCGGCACCATACACTCTTTCTGCGCGAGGCTCCTCCGCGAGCGACCTGTCGAGGCCGGAGTCGACCTGGCTTTCGAGGAGATCGAAGAGGAGGAGGACCGGCTTCTGCGGTTGGAGGCATGGGACGAGTACGCCGCGCGCCTCATCGCCGACGACCCCGAAGGGATCATGACCGAGCTTCACGAGCTCGGGCTCACGGTCACGGACCTCGCCGACGCCTTTGTAGCCTTCGCCGATTTCCCGGACGTCGATGAGTGGCCGGTGCCGCCCCCCGAGCGCATCCTCCCGGGGCTCGATGACGTGAAAACAACCATCAAGGTTTATGCCAAACGCATGAGGGCTTGCGACCACCTGCCGGATGACCCGCCTCCACCGTCGGGCGGGCGGAGGCTGGTCCACGAGTACCGCCGTCTGCCATGGCTGGTCCAGAGGAGTGACCTCGACGAGCTGCCCGCGCTGATCGATGTCCTCGAGCAGTTCGACCGAGACGCGCCCAGCATGAGCAACGACGTCAAGAAGGCGGGCTGGGCCGAGTTCGCGAAAGACGAACAGGCCGAGTGGAAGCGCGTGCGCGAGGTGGTGCACCCCGTCCTCGAGGCCGTCAGGGAGATCCGCTACCGCGAGTCGATGAAGGCGCTCACAGGCGCGAGGGCGCTGTACGACGACATCCGCGCCCGCAGGGGCAAGCTCAACTTCCAGGACCTCCTCATGAAGGCCGCCGATTTGCTGCGCGATAAGCCGCAGGTCCGGGCGTACTTCAACGCGCGCTTCACGCACCTGCTGGTGGACGAGTTCCAGGACACCGACCCTATTCAGGCGCAGGTCATGCTGTTCCTGACCGCGGACGACCCGAACGAGACCGACTGGAAGGCGTGCAAGCCCAGGCCCGGTTCGCTCTTCGTCGTGGGCGACCCGAAGCAGTCTATCTACCGCTTCAGGCGCGCGGATATCGTCACCTACAACGACGTGAAGGAGATAATCGGGAAGAACGGGCGCGTGGTCGAACTATCCGCGAACTTCAGGGCCATCGAGGAACTCATAACGTGGACGAATACGGCGTTCGCGGCGCAGTTCCCCGTAGCGGCAACAGACGAATCGCCGGCCTACGTGGCTCTTGACCCCGGGCGCGAGGCACCTCCGGCGACTCCGCTTTCCGGCGCCAGGGTCATCGAGGTGGACCCGGAGCTGTGTAAGGGCAGCGAGGCCGTCGCCGGGTTCGAGGACGACGCCGACGCTGTCTCGCGCGCCATAAAAGTGGCGCTGGACAGCGGCCTGGAGCTGCTCCGCCCGGGGCAGGAGGCCGCGTCCGCGGTCGAGCCGGGCGACTTCATGGTCATCGCCTACAACAAGAAACGGCTCTCGACCTACGCGCGCGCTCTCCAGCGCCTGGGCATCCCACACCAGGTCACCGGCGGGACCGCCCTGAGCGAAGTGCGCGAGCTTCGACTGCTGCGCGGCTGCCTCGATGCCGTCGCCCAGCAGGACAACCCGGTCGCACTGGTCGCGACGCTCCGCAGCGAGCTGTTCGGGGTCAGCGACGCGGACCTGTACTCGTTCAAGGCCGCCGGAGGGCGCTTCAACTACCAGGTGCCCCTCCCCGAGGGCCTCGACGCCGGCGCGGCTGCCTCGATCGGAGACGCGTTCGAGAGGCTGACAAGATATTCATTGTGGCTTCAGAAGATGCCGCCGGTCGCCGCCATCGAACGCATCTGCGCCGACCTCGGGCTGATGGTGCTCGCGGCCTCCAGGGAAGGCGGAAGCGTCCAGGCCGGCAGCGTCGCGAAGGCGCTCGAGATGCTCAGGGCGGCGCAGGACACCTTGCCCACACTCGGCGCGCTGGTCGATATGCTGTATGACATCCTTACAGCGGGGGGACGCGACCAGAGCTTCGACGGCATCTCGGCGGTGCCCCCGACGGGCACCTCCGTGCAGGTGCTCAACCTCCACAAGGCAAAGGGGCTCCAGGCGCCGGTGGTCTTCCTTGCCGGCCCGAAGAGCACCATGAATCCGACCATAAGGCACCACGTGGACCGATCGGGCGCGGTGGTGCGCGGCTATATGGGGATCTACCGGGAGACCAACTTCAGCCCGGTGATGCTCGGGCATCCCGAAGAGTGGGACGCAAGGCAGGAGTCGGAGAAGGTCTTCCAGGACGCGGAGGCGACGCGCCTGCGTTACGTCGCGGTTACGCGCGCCGAGTCGATGCTCGTCGTGACGCGGCAGCCTGTCGCAAAGGCTACCAGCATCTGGTCCGCGCTCTCACCTTACCTGGCCGGCTGCCAGGTGTTGGGGCGACCTGATGTCACCGCGACGCCGGTCGGGCCACTCACCAGGGTCGCCCCTGAGGACGTGCGAGCAGCGGAAGCCGCGATCACAGAGCGCATAGGAGTCTTGTGCGGCCCGACTTTCGCGGTCCGCGCGGCGAAGGAGTACGCGCTCTCCGGCGACTATCTCCCTCTCCCCCCGGGGGAAAGCGGTGATTATCTCCCTCTCCCCTTGGGGGAGAGGGCGAGGGCTGGGGTGAGGGGATTCAGCCTTGTCTCCTTCGCGGAACTCGATGGGACAGAAACCGCCTTCGTGCCCGAGGGAGAGCACGGGGTCGAGTGGGGCGGAGCGGTGCACCAGGCGCTCGAACTGGCGATGAAAAACGCCGGGGCCGACCTGGAAGTGTTCGCGGCCGCTGCCCTCGATGAAGCCGGCATCGACCCGGATCGCCTGAACGACCTGGTCGCCACGGTCAGGGCCGTCGCGGCGTCCGAAATCTGGCGGCGCGCGCACGAGGCGGCGCGGCGCCTGATCGAAGTGCCATTCGGAGTGGTGCTCGACGAGGATGCTGAGGGGCCCACGCTCGTCCGCGGCTCGATCGACCTCGCCTTCGAGGAGGACGGCGGCTGGGTCGTGGTCGACTACAAGACAGACTCTGTCCCGGGCGATGGAGACTTCGCCCCGTTGGCAGAGCACTATGCCCCGCAGGTCAGGCTGTATACTCGTGCCTTCGAGGAGTGCACCGGGGAGAAGGTCAAGGAGACCGCGCTATACTTCGTGCGGGCAGACAGGCTGATAGATGTTTCGTAGCGCCGGCGTCTCGCCGGCAGGGTGGTTCAAGCCGTAGCGCCGGCGTCTCGCCGGCACGGGAAGTGGAGGACACATGGACTGGATAGACATCAGCATGCCGCTAAGCAACGGCGTTGCCGGCTGGCCCGGGGACGTGCCTTTCGAGTTCGCGCGGCGCCTGACCCTCGAGCAAGGCTGCGACTACAACATCTCCATGATCACCATGAGCACCCACGCCGGCACCCACATGGACGCGCCGCTCCACTTCCTCGAAGGCGGCAAGAGCATCGACGAGCTGCCGCTGGGCGCCACCGTCGGCCCCGCCCGGGTGATAGAGATAGAGGATGAGGAGTCGATCAAGCCCGGCGAGCTCGATGGGAATGACATCCAGCAAGGCGAGCGCCTGCTCTTCAAGACCGCGAACTCAAAGAAGGCATGGCACGACATGCCCTTCATGGAAAGCTACGTGTACATCTCTGTCGAGGCGGCGGAGTACCTCGTCGAGCGTAGGGTGCGGTGCGTCGCGATCGATTACCTCTCAGTCGGCCCGACGGATATGGACGTCGCGTGCCCGGTCCACCGCACTCTTCTTGGTGGTGGCATCTGGATCATCGAAGGGGTCTATCTGGCGGATGTCCCCGCAGGTCCGTGCGAGCTGATCTGCCTGCCGCTGCGCGTCGTCGGCGCCGAAGGCGCGCCCGCCCGCGCAATCCTCCATGCAAAATAGGGACAGGCACCATTTTGCATTTCAGGCTCTACATCGTACTCGCCATCGCAAAATGCAAAATGGTGCCTGTCCCTATTTTGCATCAGAGCAGGCGGCGCCCGAGGAGAACCAGGAAATCCTGAACGTTGGTAACGATGGACGTGACCTCGAGCGTCCCTCGGTCGCGCAGCTTGTTGACCGCGAACTCCGAGACGTCCACCACGTAGATGTAGACAGGGCGCACCTGCCCGTCCACGACCTGGTATGACGGTGTCATGTTGCCGGCGGCGATCGCGTGCAACTGGGTCGCCAGCGCGATCAGCGTAGTGGCTTTCCTGGCGTGGGCCCGCATCGCGTCCTGCGATGCGTAGACATCTCCGATGGTCTCCGGCATCGGCCCGTCGTCCCGTATGGAGCCTGCGGTCACCAGCGGCACGCCGGCCTTCACGCAGGCCGCAACGATCCCGTCATCGACGTTCTCGCGCCGGATGAGCTCCTCGATAGACCCGGCCTCGCGCGCCCTGTTGAGGGTGTCCAGGTGGTTGTAGTGCCCGCCCACCTCGGACACCTGCGTGTAGATGTTCTGCCCGAGCCCCGTCTTGAATACTGACGCCTCGAGGTCGTGGGTCACCAGCGCGTTACCCGCGAGCACGGCGTCAACGTAACCGGTCTCTATGAGCCCGGACATCGCCTGGCGCGAGTCGCTGTCGAACGCCACGGCCGGCCCGAGCACCCACACCACGTAGCCGTTCTCCCGCTCGAAGTCGAGGAGGTCGTACAGCCGGTCGTAGTCCATCGAGTAAGCGGTCTCGCGGGTCCTGCCCGTCCTGAACACGAACGGTTCGGTGGGCCCGCCGTCGTAAGAGAAGCCTTCGGCGTACACGAGGATCCCCTCGGAGCCGTCCTCCGAGCGCCCGACCACGACCATCTCGCCCGGCTCGAGCCTCCTGAACTCCTTGACCTCCAGCACGTCGCCGTCGCGCGCGACGATCACGCAGTCCATCCGGCTCTCGTTCGCCAGCAGCCAGCGCCCACCGACCTTGATGTACTCCGGATAGATGGTCGTCGCGTGGTAGCCCTCGGGCGCGACCCCCGGCTTGACCACCCGCTCGAGCCGCGCGTCGGGAGACGACGCCAGCCGCTCGCTCGCAAACTCCGGCTCGGTGTACTTCGGAAGCTCGAACCCCACGCCGTTCTCCTTGTTTGTGAAAAAGAGGGGTCAGGCACTTTTTCGCCGTTTTTTTTCACACGAGCTGAGTTTTCAGCCCTTATTCTGCATCCTTTTCGCGGAACCCGACGGGCTTCTTGTCGCCCGGCCGCGACGGCTGCCACGGCCAGCGCCCTTCGATCTCCATCGACAGTCCCCAGCTCAGGAACGACCTGATGACCACCAGGATGGCAAGGGTCCCGAGGTTGTAGAAGGTGGGCGCCACGGCGACGGTCCGGATGATGTCCCCGGCGATCAGGAACTCGAGGCCCAGCAGGATGCTCCTGCCGAGGCTCTCGCGCAGCTGCCTGAAACTCTCGTCCCCGTAGGCTTTCTCCTTGCTGCGCCATTCCTTGAACTTGTTCCAGACGAACAACGCGGTCGAGATGAAGAGGCCGACGGCGATGACCCCGACGCCCGCGGCATCGACGATCTTGCTGATCGCGTCCATGACGTTAGTGAAGTGCATGTCTACCCTTCCCGTCCCTGCCCGCCGTCAAAGAAGCGGCTGCTGCTCGGCGCCGGTCTCGGGCTCCTTGTCCGGGACCACCGCGCCTGTGCCCCTGATATGCCAGATGCGCACACCCCGCTTGCGCAAGGCAGGCGCTAACAACCGTGTTCGGTGGCACCGCGCCGGGTCCTCTTCCGCGCACATGACCGCCACGCGCCCCCCGGTTGCTTCGACCAGGGCCACCAGCTTCTCGATGCCTTCAATGAATCCCGCGCTCGCCGCCAGCTTCTCGTAGTCTATCCCGCCTTTTTCGCTCTGGAAAGCGGGGTCCTTCGGGCGCCCGCCAAGGACGTCGCCCATGTAGATGTACTCGATGCCGTCATGGGCGAGCGAGTCCTCCAGCGTGCCTCTCTTGAAGTGCGGTGCGTACCGCGAGTAGGGCGTCGAGCGAACGTCCAACACGACCTCGATCTCGGTATCGTCGAGCAGATAGAGGAAGTGCTCGAGCGGATGGTTCGAATGCCCGAACGTATAGACTTCCGGTGCGCCGTCTGAGTCCCGTCCCATGCACGTAGTATAACCCGCGGGCGTCCGGGTGCTCCGGAGCGGCGGCACGCATACCGTCAATCGGGTCCCGGCGATATAATCATCTCGTCAATAAAGGGGAGGAGTCCCGTGAAGAAGTGGAAGCTCGCTGCGGTCGGACTCATCGGGTTCGGCGCACTGGTCGCGGTAAACTGGCGGCCCGAACCCCAGGCAACCCTGCACGAACTCGATTGGGAGAGCGGGCACGTGCCCGC
>Ga0066793_10000405_pt1 | contig 16569 bp, 19 predicted proteins | sample PersoiDNA2013189_FD_83876 | JGI IMG/M metagenome (GOLD analysis project Ga0066793, IMG submission 83876) | Permafrost soil microbial communities from the Arctic, to analyse light accelerated degradation of dissolved organic matter (DOM) -... | ecosystem: Environmental > Terrestrial > Soil >... | reverse complement strand
GCCTGCAGGCGCCATCCACCCGTCCCTCTAGACTGCCTCCGTGACCGCGCCAGAGGTTCCCGAAGACTCGATTCCCGTCCTCGACCACGGCTTCGTTCGGCTCGACGACGCGATGGCGAGCGATCTATCGGTGGTCAACGCCGCTCGTGTCAGCTTCGCCCGTCGCAAGCAGCAGATGGAGTCCGAAGACGAGGGCCTGATCGGGTTCTTGTTGCGCAACAGGCACGGGACGCCCTTCGAGCACAACTCCTTTCGCTTTCACGTTCGCTGTCCCATCTTCGTCATGCGCGAGTGGATCAGGCACCGCTGGTCGTCGTTCAACGAGTTCAGCATGCGCTACACACGGGCGAAGGACGACTTCTACGTCCCCGCTCTCGAGGACGTACGCCAGCAGGTCGGAAAGCCCGGCTCCTACTCCTTCGAGCCGGTTGAGCCGGAGCTGGCCGCGAAGGCACGGGCCGAGATCGAGAAGGCGAACAGGGCCTCTTACGCGACCTACGACCGGCTGATCGAGGCCGGGATCGCACGCGAGCTGGCGCGAACGGTTCTACCCGTCGCCGCCTACACCGAGTTCTACTGGACGGTCAACGCCCGCGCGCTCATGAACTTCCTCTCGCTCAGAAACGCCGAGGCCGCGCAGCGCGAGATTCATCGCTACGCCGAGGTGATAGAGGGCCTGTTCGCGGAGCGCATGCCGCTGACTCACGCCGCCTTCGTCTCGGCGGGGCGCACTCCGCCGTAAACCTCGTAGATCTGTTTCAAGCGAGCTAGCGCCAGGCGGTTCGAGCGACGATCTTGCCGATGTCGGTCGCGCTGCTGCGCTCGCGCGCGATCTTCCAGCCGTGCGGTTCCTGTGGCAGGCCGGGGTAGCTCAGCTTGACCTGCGTCGTGCCCGCGCCGACCGAGAATGCGCCGCAGCGCGATTGCCCATGCTTTCGGTTTAGCACGTAAAGAACGTAGTGCTCGTCGGTGGGCAGGATGCGCAGGCCGCGCACCGTCACGAGCAGCGGCGTGTTGCCGTCCGGGTCGATCGGCCCTCCCTGCACGCTGCCAACGGTCTGCGGCGCCACGCTGGTCCCTCGCAGCGGCGCGTACCAGCTCGTGCGAAAGGTGGAGTCGTGCCTACCCGTCGCGTAACCGACGAAGAAGACGGCTATCCCCAGCAACACGAGCCCAAGTAGCGCGACCTCGCGTCGCCGCTCGCTCCGCTTGCTCTGGGCTTGCTGTGAGCGCCTTGGCAGAGAAGGAGCGTCTTCGCTCGCCGGTTTTCGTGTCGATCGCGGCCAGTGCACGGCCAGAGTCATAGCACGGGCGGCTTCGCGCCCGCACGCATTGCCGTGGCGCTATGCTCAGATCCGGCCCGAAGCACTGTGGTACTCCCATGCAGTGGCTTTTACTCGGCCGACGTAGTCGATCTTCCTCGACACGAGGACCAGGTGAACATGGGTACTGCGCTACTGCTCGTAATAGCCGGCTATCTCTCCGGCAGCATTCCTTTCGGCTACTGGCTCGTGCTCCTGGTGCGGGGTCAGGACATCCGTCGTCTCGGTAGCGGCAACATCGGTGGCACCAACGTCTGGCGTTGCTTCGGTGCCCGCTTCGGCCTCCCGGTCGTGTTCTTCGATGTGCTGAAGGGCTTTGTCCCCGCGCTGGTCGCCTCGCTGACGCACGGTTCGCTCGTGGCTGTGCTGGCGGGGGCGGCCGCGATGCTTGGACACTGGCGTCCGCTCTTTATGCGCTTTCGCCGCGGCGGCAAGATGGTCGCAACGTGCGGCGGCGCGGTGTTCGGCATCGCTCCGCTTGTCGCGGTCGTTGGCCTGGCGGTCTGGGGGCTGGTCTTCCTCGCCGGCCGCTACGCGTCACTCGCCTCGATCCTGGCGGCAGTCTCGCTCGCTCCCACCGCGCTCCTGCTGGGACGGGATCTATCGGTGATCATCTTCATGGGCGCCGGCGCCCTGGCGATTATCTGGCTACATCGCGCCAACATCGCGCGACTCGTCCATGGCGAGGAGCATCGTTTCCAGCTCTGGCGCAGGCGCGGCCGCAAGAACGTCGGGTCACCGCAGGCTCACACCAGGTAGCGGCGCAGCTCTCGCAGAGAGAGCGACTTGGCTGGAGAGATCAGCTCGCGGAATCCGCAGACTCGTCTGCGACAGTCTCGTCTTCGCTCAGCTCCGACTCGGCGCCGGGTGCCTCGGGCTCCTCGCTCGCCGGCGCGCTCACCGGCTCGCCGGGCGTCACGGTCACCTCTTGCTCGGGGGTGAGCTCGCCGCCCTCCGGGACGACGAGCGTCTTCACCTGGACGCTCACCTCTTCGAAGATGTGAACCGGCACCGCGAAGCTCCCGACGCGCTTGATCGGATCCGAGAGCTCGATCTTGCGCCGGTCGATGCGAATCTTGCGGGTGCGCCAGATCTCGTCGGCGATATCGCTGGGGGTGACGGAGCCGAAGAGGGCGCCGGTCGGACCGGCCTTGACCTCGAAGCGGAGCACGGTCTTGCGCAGCTTGTCGGCGATCGCCTCGGCCTGCTCGGCGCTACGCGCTTCTTGCAGCGTTCGGCGAGCGTCTCGCTTTCGAATCTCCTCGACCTTTCCCGGCGTCGCCGGATCGGCCAGCCGGCGTGGAATCAAGAAGTTGCGCGCGTAGCCGCGAGCCACCGATACGACGTCGCCGCGTAGCCCGATTTTCTCCACGTCCTGAAGGAGGATGACTTCCATTCCTGCTCCTTAGTCCGATACGTAGGGGAGAAGGGCCATCTCTCGCGCGCGCTTGATCGCGACCGCCAGCTGCCGCTGATGGCGCCGGCAAACGCCGGTTATGCGCCTGGCTCGGATCTTGCCGCGCTCGGACATGTAGCGGCGAAGGCCGCCCGCGTTCTTCCAGTCGATTTCCTCGACGTGGTCTTTACAGAAATTGCATCCCCTGCGCCGGGTCGGCATCGAGCTGGGGCTCATGCGCTTGCGCTTCTTGTCCTGCTGAGCCAAGGTCTCTCCTTCTAGAACGGAATGTCGTCGTCGGTGTTCGGGCCGAAGTCGGCGTTCGCGGCCGGCGTGCCCTGGGGAACAAAGCTGGAGCTTTCGCCGCCGCCGCCGGCACCGTCACGGCTACCGAGGAATTGAACGTTCTCGGCGATGATCTCGACGGCTTGGCGCTTGGTGCCGTCTTGAGCGTCCCACTCGCGCCAGTCGAGCCTGCCGTCGATTGCGACCGGTCGGCCCTTGGCCAAATACTGCGCGCAGCTCTCGCCCTGATTTCCCCAGACGGTGACGTCGAAGTAGTTGGGCTTGTCGCCCCACTGACCCGTCGCCGAGTCTTTCTGGCGGGTATTGACGGCTACGCGGAGCTTGCAGACCGCCGTTCCGCTGGGGGTTTGGCGGAGCTCCGGATCGCGGGTCAGGTTGCCAACGAGGACGACGCGGTTGATGTTGGCCATGGTTTCTCCTCCCTGAACGAACGTGAGTTCGCTGAGGTTACTCGTCCTCCTGGACGGGATCGGGCTTGGCGGGACTTGTGCTCGCGGCCGCCGCCACCGCTACCGGCGGCGCTGACGTGCGCGAGCCTTTGACGCGACGCACCGCCATATGGCGAAGTACGCCATCGTCGATCTTGAGCAGGCGCGAAACCTCGTTCAGCGCCTCGGGCGAGGCGGAGAAGGTCAGGAGGTGGTAGATGCCCTCGCTCTTGTGCAGAATCTCGTAGGCGAGGCGTCGGCGACCCCAAGGGGTGTGCGTCTCCCAGACTCCGCCGCCCTCTACGACCAGAGTGCGAATACGGTCAACGACCTCCTGCTGGCGGTCTTCCGCCAGCTCGGGGTCGAGCATGATCAGGACCTCGTAATCGGTCACGGGCTCCCGTATCTCCTTCCTTCGGTCTTGTTCGGCCTCGCTGATTTCGTCGCGCGGGACACGCGTCGGTTCACGAGGCAGGAAGCGGCGATGAGTGTAGCATCGCGCCATGCTCTGGGCTGCCCGTGTGCTCGCACGTACCTTCGGAACGCTCTGGGAACTGCTCTCCCGGCTTCGCCGGCGACCCGCTGCGACCGATCCTGCCGAGGAGCTTCGGAACAGGCTAGCCGAGGCTCGTGCGAGCGATCCCGAGACCGCGCCAGCCGCGGACGAGCCCGCGCCGGCCGACCCCCCGCCCGAGCCGGCGCAGGAGCCCGATCAGACGCAGTGCGAGCCGGCCTCGGCCGACCTGGAGAATCTCAGGCGCGATGTGCACGAGCGCGCCCGCTCGCTGAGCGAGGAGATGCGCGGCGCGAGCGAGAAAGACTGAGCCCGTCCGCGGATCTTTCGTAGCTGGCCTACGTGTTCTAGCTCGTGTACGGGTTGTCCCAGCTCGAGGGCACAAAGACGCTGCCCGCCGCCGCGCCGACGGCCAGCACCGAGGTGTTCGGCTCGAGCGCGAAGGCTGTTCGCTTCACGCTGGGATCGGCGATGAAGACGAGCGAGCCGGTCTTGGCCTCGATCTTCTCGTCGCCGAGCTCGAAGCGCGCCTTGCCCGCAAGCACGACGTAGAGCTCCTGGTGAGCGCTACCTTCCTCGGTGTGCTCTTCGATCACCCGGGAGCCGGTCTCGCGCCCGATGAAGGCGTTGACGCCGAAAGCCTCGATTCCGAGCTTGGCTCGAAGCGGCTTCCAGGCGCCGCCATCCTCGGGCTTCTCGCCTCCGAACGACTCGACCGCGTCGATGTCGGTCACGATGTACTTGCTATCCAAGATGACTTCTCCTTTGCTTGAATCGGATTCCTTGAGGGCGCCCGGCGTCTGCGCCGGGCGGCACGGGCGAGAAGGTCGTACTGGCGCTCGCGTAGAACAATGCGAGCGAGCTCGGGATGAACAATCAGCACTCCCGCCTCCCCGTGAGATGACTAACTGGCGTTATAATATGAGTGGTTACGTAACTTGTCAAGCTTCAACGGTGGTTAACGGATGAACGCAGTATCTGATGAGCTAGAGATCGTTAGGGCGTTCGTGAACACGGCCGACGTGGGGTCGGGATCGGACGAGCTCGAAACGCCGCCGGCGCTCGTAGCCTGGCTTGCCGAGCACGCGCTGATCGAGGAAGGAACGGCGGCGAGCGAGAAGGATCTGGAGCGCACGCGGGCCTTGCGCGAAGCGTTGCGCGCCCTCCTTTACGCCAATGCCGGCGGCGAGCTTGATCCCAAAGCGCCGCCGGTGCTCGACGCGGCGGCCGAGCGAGCCGGTCTTCGGCTTTACTTCTGCGCCGACGGAGATGCCGGCCTGATGTCTTGCGCCGAGGGCGTCGACGGGGCACATGGGCGCCTGCTCGCAATCGTCGCCGAGGCGATGCGGGCCGGAACCTGGGCGCGGCTCAAGGCCTGTCGCAGCGACGACTGCCGTTGGGCCTTCTTCGACGGCTCCAAGAATCACTCCCGCGCCTGGTGCTCGATGGCCCTCTGCGGAAACCGGGCCAAGGCTCGAGCTTTTCGCGAGCGGCAGGCCGGCGCCTGAAAGGCGCTTGCTCGCGGTCGATTCCGAACCAGCCGGGATCGGCGACTAGAGCGGCGATGTCGAGCCGAGGCCGCCCGGGATTGAGCGGAAGCGGGCTCGGGGTATTAGGGTCGTAAGGTCACAAGGAGACGCTAAACGATGAATCCCAACTTCACGATCGGCCGCATAGCCGGCATTCGCATCTCTCTCAACTGGAGCTGGCTGATCATCTTCGCCCTGATCGTCTGGTCGCTGTATGCGAACGTCTTCCCCGCACAGGACCCAGGTCTCTCGCACACGACCTACCTGATCATGAGCTTGATCGCCGCGCTCGTCTTCTTCGTCTCGATCCTGCTGCACGAGATCGGCCACTCGATCGTCGCCCGTCGCAACGGAATGGAGATCGAAGGCATCACGCTCTGGCTCTTCGGCGGCGTCTCCCAGTTCAAGGAGAAGTTCAGAAGCCCCGGGGCCGAGTTTCGCATCGGTATCGCGGGCCCGGCCGTCTCCTTGGTGCTCGGAGTGATCTTCATCGCGCTGGCGGTGTTGACGAAGCTCAGTACTCCGGTGGACGGCACCCTGGCCTGGCTCGGCTACATCAACCTACTCCTGCTCGTCTTCAACCTGCTGCCCGCTCTTCCGCTCGACGGCGGACGCGTGCTCAGATCCGCCCTCTGGAAGGCGAAAGGCGACTTCGTCTGGGCGACGAAGATCGCGGCGGGCATCGGAAAAGGCTTCGGCTACGCGATGATCGCCGGCGGTGGCCTTCTCTTCATCGCCTATCGCTCCCCCAGCGGCATCTGGCTGGCTCTAATCGGCTGGTTCCTGCTCAACGCCGCCGGCAGCGAGGTTCGCTACGTAAAGGCGGGCGAGGCTCTTGAGGGGCTGCACGTTCGCGATCTGATGACGCGCGATCCGGTGACCGCCTCGCCGGACGAGACGCTGGGCCATTTCATGGACTCGCTCGCCGGCCGGGCGAAGCACAGCACCTATCCCGTCGTTTCCGGCGGCGATGTTCTCGGGCTGCTTCTCTTCCGCTCGATTGCCCATTCCCCGCGTAGCGATTGGGACAGCCGGCTCGTCCGGGACAGCATGCTCAGGAGCGATCAGGTACCGGTGCTGGACAGCGAAGACAGCGCCGAAGACGCTTTGAACGAGCTGGCGGGGGGAGAGATCCACCGCGGTCTCGTCGTTCAGGACGGCGGACTGGTCGGAGTCATCTCGATCTCCGACATCGGCCGCGTCCTTCATCAGCGAAGCGCCTTCAGGCGCTGAGCCCCTTTCGGTGCCAGGCACGCGGACATGGCCGAAGTGGCCGGATGCCCGGCTGAGCAGGCTTTTCTCGACGCTATTGTCTCCCCGGGACATGTCCCGGTGCCAGGCACGCGGACATGGCCGAAGTGGCCGCGATCTCCGGCATCGGCCCCTGCGGTCTCTCGGCGCCTCGCGCTAGCTCGAGCGCGGCGTCTTGTGATGCTTCTTGCTCTCGCTCAGTTCGTGGTGCTCGAGCACGATGCGGACGGCTTCGGCGGGGTCGTCCGTGCGCGAGAGCAGATCGAGATCATCGGGCGAGATCATCTTCTTGCCAAGTAGCTCGCGGCGAATCCAGGTCACCATCTCTTCCCAGTAGTCGCAGTCCATCAGCACAACCGGGAAGTGGAAGATCTCGCCGACCTGGATCAGAGTCAGCGACTCGAACAGCTCGTCCATGGTGCCGAAGCCGCCCGGGAAGATGACGAAGCCCTCGGCCGCCTTGACGAACATCGTCTTGCGCGCGTAGAAGTGATCGAAGGTGAGGCTGAGGTCTGCGTAGGGATTCGCCGCTTGCTCGTGCGGCAGTCGGATGTTGAAGCCGACCGAGAGCCCGCCGGCTTCTTGCGCGCCGCGATTGGCGGCCTCCATGATTCCCGGCCCTCCGCCGGTCACGACCGCCCAGCCGGCGCGCGCGAACTCGCGCCCTACGTCGCGCGCCAGGTCGTAGAAACGCTCGCCTTCGGGCACCCGGGCCGAGCCGAAGATCGAGACCGCCGGCCTGTCGATCTTGTCCACGGCCTCGAAGCCGCGCCGGAACTCGGCCGCGATCATCTGAACGTGGCGCTCGTGATCGCCGTCGTTGCTGGAGAGGACCTCGCGGTCGTCGGGCCTTTTCGGGGTGTCGGGCATTAGAAGTGGCGGACGACGTGCGTGTGGGTCATGGCGAGCGTGAGCAGTATGGCGAGCCCGAAGTAGCCAATAGCTATTCCCAAACGCTGCCAAGCCGTCACCTTGTAGTACTCGCGCTCGCGCGCCTCATGTCGCGATTGCCAGCGATGGAAAAGCTCGTAGGCGGCCAGGACGAGGACGATGAGCAGGATCGGGTTGGGCGCGAAGTAGACCAGCCCGGCAAGAGCGGCAAAACCGATTATCCAAATCGCCGGATGAAGCGCGGCCACGACTCGTCCTCCGTCGAGCGGCACGATCGGCAGCAGGTTGAAGAGATTGAGAAAGAAGCCGACGTAAGCGAGCGCGAGTAGCAAGGGGGAGTGATAAGCGTTCGCGAAGCCCCAGACGATCAATGCTCCTATTGAGCCGACGAGCGGGCCCGCGAGCGCCAGGCGCGCCTCTCGCCAGGCATTGTGCGGCATCTCTCGCAGGAGGATGGCCGCGCCCATGAAGGGGATGAACACCGGTGCGCTCACAGGCAGGCCCTGCCGCCTGGCCTCGAGTGCGTGACCGGATTCGTGCACGAGCATAAGCAGCACGAAACCGAGACCGAAACGCCAGCCCCAGATCATCGCGTAGGCCCCGATCGAGACGATCATCGAACCGGCCGTCGTGAACAGCGGGAGCTTGAGCCCTACCAGGAGCACCGCCTTGAACTTGAGTAGGAGAGCGCCTAGCGCGATGAAGGGCGCAGCCAGTTTCCTTAGAAAACTGCTCGGGGGCGCCTCCTGGTGAGCAGGCCCCGGCTCGACCGTCGGTCCGTACTCGCCCGACACGTAATTGGGCGGCTCGAGTTGAGGGGCATCCTCCCCCCCGGTGGGCCCTTGCCACTTGCGATATGTGTCGCTCGGCGTCATTCGGCTTGCTTCGCTAACGCTGGCGTATCTCCCTCCCGCGAGGGGCGCGGGTCTCCACGTTATCGGCTGCCATCCCGCAACGGCTGATAGCCACTGGCCCGGGGAACGCTCCCTACCCGCCCGCTGCGGTCTCGGGATGCGTACGATTGCGGCCGTGGCAGCCGCCGACGACAAGCTCTCCAGCGAAGCCGGAATCGAGATCAAGCCCGTCTACACGGGCGAGGACGTCGCGGGGCTCGAGCCCGAGCTGCCGGGCTCCTATCCGTTTACGCGTGGTCCCTACGAGACCATGTATCGGGGCCGCCCCTGGACGATTCGCCAGTATGCGGGCTTCGGCTCTGCCGAGGAGACGAACGCGCGCTTTCGCTACCTGCTCGGGAAAGGCCAGACCGGGCTCTCGGTCGCCTTCGACCTGCCCACTCAGCTTGGCTACGACTCCGACCATCCGCTCGCCGAGGGTGAGGTCGGGCGCACCGGCGTAGCGATCGACTCGCTGGCCGATCTGGAGCTGCTCTTCTCGGAGATCCCGCTCGACCAGGTCTCGACCTCGATGACGATCAACGCGCCGGCGGCGCTGCTCTTACTTCTCTACGAGCTGGTCGCCGAGAAGCAGGGCGTCGCGCCCGAGAAGCTCCGCGGTACCGTCCAGAACGACATCCTCAAGGAGTACGTGGCGCGCGGGAACTACATCTTCCCGCCCCGGCCTTCGATGCGAATCACGACCGACCTGTTCGCCTACTGCGAGAAGCGCCTACCCGGCTTCAACACCATCTCGATCTCGGGCTACCACATCCGCGAGGCGGGATCGACGGCAGTGCAGGAGCTGGCCTTCACGCTCGCCAACGGCATCGCCTACTGCGAGGCGGCGGTCGAGGCTGGACTCTCGCCCGATCGCTTCGGCGCGCGCCTCTCCTTCTTCTTCAATGCCCACAACAACTTCTTCCAGGAAGTGGCCAAGTTCCGCGCGGCGCGGCGCCTCTGGGCAAAGATCATGAGCGAGCGCTTCGGAGCCGCCAATCCGAAGGCTCAGATGCTTCGCTTCCACGCTCAGACGGGCGGCTCGACCTTGACCGCGCAACAGCCCGAGAACAACATCGTGCGGGTCGCGCTGCAGGCCTTCTCGGCCGTCTGCGGCGGCGCCCAGTCGCTGCACACGAACTCCTTCGACGAGGCGCTGGCGCTACCGACCGAGCACGCGGTACGGATTGCGCTCAGGACGCAGCAGGTTCTGGCCCACGAGGCCGGCTCCACCGACAGCGCCGATCCTCTCGGCGGCTCCTACTTCATCGAGGCGCTGACGAGCGAGCTGGAGAATAGCGCGACGGAGTTGATCGAGCGCATCGACGCGCTTGGCGGCGCCGTGGCGGCGATCGAGCAGGGCTTCGTCCAGGCCGAGATCGAGGAGGCCTCCTACCGGCACCAGCTCGAGGTCGAGGCGGGCGAGCGGGTGATCGTCGGCGTCAACCGCTTCCAGGAGGAGGCCGGCGCCGAGTCGGTCGAGCTGCTGCGGATCGATCCCGAGATCGAGCGGCGCCAGCGCGAGCGCACCGCCAAGGTGCGAGCCGGGCGTGACGGCGCGGCCGTTGAGAAGGCGCTCGAGGCGGTGCGCGAGACGGCGCGAGGAAGCGAGAACCTGCTTCCGACCATGCGCGAGGCGCTGGCGCTCCAGGCCACGATCGGCGAGATCTGCACCGTGCTACGCGACGAGTTCGGCACCTTCGACAAGGCCTGAGCGCATGAGCTTCGAACTTGGACATGGCGTCAACATCTCGCACTGGCTCTCGCAGTCGGAGCGGCGCGGGGAGGAGCGGCGAGCCTGGTTCGTCCAGGCCGATGTAGAGCGCCTCGCCGCCTGCGGCTTCGATCATCTGCGCTTTCCCGTTGACGAGGTGCAGCTCTGGGACGAGCAGGGCGAACGCGAAAACGAGGCCTTCGAGCTACTCGAGCAGGGGCTCGACTGGTGCGAGCAGGCGGGCCTGCGCGCCGTCGTCGACCTCCACATCGTCCGCTCCCACTACTTCAACGCTTCGAGCGAGCCGCCGCTCTTTGCCGATCCGGCCGAGCAGGAGAAGTTTTGCGCGCTCTGGCGCGACCTCTCCGAGGCGCTCGCGCAGCGGTCGCTCGACAGAGTCGCCTACGAGCTCCTGAACGAGCCCGTCGCGCGCGATCCGGACGACTGGAACCGGCTCGCCGCCCGCGCGCTCGCCGAAGTGCGCGCACGCGAGCCCGAGCGAGTCGTGGCGATCGACTCCAACGGAGCTGCCGATCCGCGCACCTTCACGGAGCTGCGCGTCCCCGAAGACGAGCACCTCATTCTCAGCCTCCACTTCTACGACCCGCTCCTGTTCACGCACTACCGGGCGCCCTGGGCTGCGATGCGCGTCTACGAAGGCCCCATCGACTACCCCGGCGAGCTGGTCTCCCAGAAGGAATGGGACGCCTTCCCGCCGGAGCTGCGTTTCGCCTGCCGCAAAGAGCGCGTGTTCGCTGGGCCGGATATCGAGCGGGTGCTCGCGCCTGCCCTCGCACTCGCCAAGGAGACCGGTCTACGGCTCTGGTGCGGCGAGTTTGGCGCTCTCGGCACGACCTCCGAGCCCGCCCGCGAGCGCTGGTACCGGGATCTGCTCGCCGCCCTCGCCCGGCACGGGATTCCCTGGACAGTCTGGGACTACAAGGGCGATTTCGGGATCTTCGACGGTGAAGGCCGGCCGACGCTCGTACACAGCGTGCTGAGCGAAGCGCTCTCTTCCAGCGGCGACTAGTCGGGCTCGGATGCGCGTGCTTGAGCCGCCGCGTGGAGGATGCCCATCCCACCACCCACTGCGATCGTAACGACGAAATCCACACCTGTCTGTCACGGGGCAGCTCCGAAACCGTCAGTCTTCCCCTACAAGATGCGAATCCTGCTCGTCTCGCAGATGTATCCGGGCCCGAGCGATCCCGATCTCGGGGTCTTCGTTGCCCAGCTGGAGCGCGAGCTCACGCGGCGCGGGCACGAGATCGAGCGGGCGGTGCTCGACCGGCGCTCGGGCGGGAAGCTTCGTTTTCTTTCCCTCGCGCGCGACGCGCGGAAGAAGGCGCGGCGGTTTCGTCCCGACGTCGTGTACGCCCACTTTCTCGTTCCCGCCGGATTGATCGCCGCGCTTGCCTCGAAGGCGCCGCTCGTGGTCACGGCGCACGGGCAGGACGTGCGTAACATCGGCGCCGTGCCGGGCGTGCGCGCTCTCATGCGCTGGACGCTGAAACGGGCGAGTGCGGTCATCGCCGTCTCTCGTTTTCTCGCCCGAGAGCTCGAGACGAAACTGCCGCAGGCGCGGGACAAGATCAGCGTGATCGACTGCGGCGTCGATCTCGAACGCTTCCAGCCCCGTGATCAGGCCGAGGCTCGCGCTCGGCTCGGTTGGGACGGGAGGGCTCCACTCTTTCTCTGCCTGGGCTCGCTGACCGAGCGGAAGAACGTGGTGCGCCTGGCGCGGGCCTTTTCCCGTCTTGAGAAGGGCTCGCTCGTCTTTCTCGGCGACGGGCCCTTGCGCGGAGAGCTGGAGGGTCTCGCGGGCGTGCGCGTGCTCGGTCGCGTTCCGCATGAGCTTGTGCCGACCTGGCTCGCGGCCTGCGACGTGCTCTGTCAGCCGAGCCTCGTCGAGCCCTTCGGGCAGGCGCCGCTCGAGGCGATGGCCTGCGCGCGTCCGGTCGTGGCGACGCGTCTCGGCGGTCCGCCCGAGTTCGTACCGCCCGACGCCGGTGTGCTGGTCGATCCGATGGACGAGGCCGCGCTCGTGCGTGCGCTCGAAAGCGCGACCGGTCTTCCCTGCCCGAACGAGGCGGGGCGCGCGGCTGCGGCCGAGCACGGCATCTCCGCACAGGCCGAGAAGATCGAGCGGGTGCTGGAGCAGGCAGTCGCCCGTCGCGCCGGAGGTTAGGTCGGCGCTGCTATTCTCGGGCACGCCATGCTCGTCGCAGCAGTCGTCTTCTTCCACATCTGTATCTCGATCGGACTGGTCGTGCTCATCCTCATGCACTCCGGGCGCGAGGGCGGTCTCGGCGGGCTTGGTTTCACACCGACCTCGCACGGCGGCACCCACATCGTCGAGCGCAACCTGACCCGGCTGACGATTGCGATCTCGATCGTGTGGTTCATCGACACGGTCGTGCTTTTTCGACTCCTCAAGTAGTCGGGATGACCCGCGCGAAGCGGGTACAATCCCGAGCGCCACGCGCTGGTGGCGGAATTGGTAGACGCGCAAGGTTGAGGGCCTTGTGGCCCGAATGGGCCGTGGAGGTTCAAGTCCTCTCCAGCGCACTTTCTCGACGCACTGACAGCTGATCGGCCCGAAAACGGGCCGATCAGCTGACGGTTCTGGACTGCAGGATGCTGCGGATGCCTCGCTTGTGCGTACGTGAGTACTGCCCCGCGCTCGGCATCCTTGCCTCCTTTGCCAGAACCGTCTCAGTGCGCCGAGAAGGCATCTACTCGATATGCGTAGCGAACGGGCTTCCAGAGGCGCTGACAGGAAGCGAACAGGCCGCGGATAGCGGCCTGTTGCTCTGCACGGATTTCCGGCGCGTGTGCTTGGAGTCCCCGGCCCGTGCAGAGCGCTACCGGTTGACGGGCTCCGCGCGCACCTACTCGCCGAAACCATGTACAGCTTAATCGCGGTTCGAGTCGATTTGTCCCTCTCCGGGGGGAGTCGCCCTGCGAACGGCCATTCTTGCCTCCGTCGGAGATACTGCGGCCCGCTTCGACTCGAAGAGATCAATCGCGGGCGCGATAGGAATCCTGCGAGTAGTTGACGCTATCCGGAAGGAGCGCTAGCCTCCATAGCGAACAGATGTTCGATCGTATCGACTCGCTAAGGAGGATCGCTTGCTAACGCCGCGACAGAGAGAGATCTGGGATTACCTTCTCGTCTACGTCGAGAAGCACGGCTACCCGCCGACCGTGCGTGAGATCGGGCAGGCTGTCGGGCTCGCCTCGCCCTCCACCGTGCACGCTCATCTCGCCAACCTCGAACGGGCAGGGCTGCTCAAGCGCGATCCAACCAAGCCGCGAGCGCTCGAGCTGATTGCGCGCGAGCGCGAAGAAGAGCACAAGCTCCCGCTCCTTGGCCAGGTCGCGGCGGGCTCGCCGCTTCTCGCCGAGGAGAACATCGAAGACTATCTAGCCGTGCCCGAGCCGCTCTCGCGCGGGGGCGAGGAGTTCCTACTGCGCGTCAAGGGCGACTCGATGACGGGCGCCGGCATCCTTGACGGCGACATCCTGGTCGTACGCCGGCAAGAGAGCGCCTCGAACGGCGAGATCGTCGTCGCATTGGCCGGAGAGGACGAGTCGGCCGGCGAGGCCACGGTCAAGCGCTTCTTCCTGGAGAGCGGGCGCGTGCGTCTGCAACCCGAGAACGACGCGTTCGAGCCGATCTACGCCGACTACGTGCGGATCCTCGGCAAGGTGACCGGTGTTTTCAGGATGCTTACGTGAGGAATACGGGCATAGAGATCTTATGAACGTCACCTCACTTCACCGGACGCTCGAGCAGGAGCTTCGCGCGCTCGCGCGAGGCGTCAGCCTGGAGTGCCTGGTCTGCGGCGAGTTCGTGTTCTACCGAGGCACAGACATCGTCTGCTCGGAGTGCGGCTCGTCCTGGCCGGAGCTTCTGGCAGGTTCCGGAACTGCGCTCGAAACGAAGCACTCCGCCGCCTGACCGCGCTCGGAGGCGCGCTGCGTCGTCCTCGGCCTCGCCCGTAGCGCCGCTACGAACGAGGCGCTGCGTCCTAGCATCGCATCCACCGATCGCACCCAGTCGACGGGTCTTCATTCCGAGACCAGTTCATGGGCGGCACGGCGCTAAACTGCGAGTCGCAGGCCGGGTGACCGCGAGCCGCCTCGGCGGTTCGAGGAAAGTCCGGACACCGCAGGGCAGAACGCTGGGGAAATCCCAGGCGGCGAAAGCCGACGGAAAGTGGCACAGAAAGGACACCGCCTCCGGGCAACCGGCGGTAAGGGTGAAAAGGTGGGGTAAGAGCTCACCAGCATCGTGGTGACGCGGTGGCTAGCTAAACCCCGTTCGGTGCAAGGCGAAGCAGGTCCCGCTCAGGTGGCCCGCCAAGGGACCGGGTGCGCCGCTCGAGCCGCCGGGCAACCGGCGGCCTAGATGGATGGTCACACTCGACAGAATCCGGCTTACAGGCCTGCTACGGAGAAAGCCCTGGTAATTCGGGGCTTTCTCTATAGGATGCGGGCTCCCATCATCAAACCCTGAAGCATTAGCGGGGCCCATTCGAGTCGTTCGAATGCTCGGGATGGAGCGTCGCGATCGAGTGATAGCCGAATAACAACCGGCGACTAAGACATGCGCGGCTTCCGGCCCCACGGTACCTTGGCCGAATGAACGCGCCGACGGGTGCAGCGATGGAGAAGGACGCCGCTCCGAGACTTTGGATACCTCGGCAGTACGGCGCCTGGCCAATGCTGGCGATCCCGCTTCTGCTCGGGATTTCGGTCAGTCGATTCGAGGGCTGGCAGCTTGCCCTCGCGGGGGCGGCCGTCGGCGGGTATCTAACGTCGGCGACCGCGCAGACGTGGCGGCGAGCCCGGAACAGACGGAAATACCGAACTTCGCTGCTGATCTATGGCGCGACCTTTACGGGAGTCGGAGTAGCCCTCTTGATTTCACACCCAGCGCTGTCTTTGGTTCTGCTGGTGCTTCTTCCGGCGGCGGCGGTCACCTTATTGGTGTCGCGCTCCGGCCGGCCGAGGGGCGTCATTGAGGGCTTGGCACAGGTTGCCCAAGCTCTGGTTCTGGTGCCTGCGGCCGCCTACCTGGCGGGTCCGCTCGATAACTCGCGCGTAGCCCTAGCCACTCTCGCGGGTGGCCTCTATCTGGTCGGAACGATCCTGACGGTTCGCTCGGTCATCCGAGAGCGGGGAAACCCGAGGTTCGCAGCTCTTTCGATCGGATACCACACGATCGTGGCGGTCGCGGCTTTACTGCTGTTCCCGGCCGCGTACGCCGTGTTCTTCGTTGCGTTGGCGGTCAGAGCACTCGCGCTTCCCATTGCCGAGCGTCGCTTGACGGGTACCGCGCATCCGTTGCGACCGATAAAGGTCGGAATGGTTGAGATTGTCGCTTCGGTCTGCCTCGTCGGCCTCTGTTTTGCGAAGCCTCTCTGATCATCCCTCAAGGTTTCGACGGTCTCGCAACTCCGGCAGTTCAAGTTCTGAGCGCCACCTCGAGCGTCGTTCCAACTCCGGGCTTGCTCGAGACGGTGAAATCGGCGCCGATCGAATCCGCTCGCCGGCGCATGTTCTTCAGGCCCTGCCCGGCGCTGGGCTTGGCGACGTCCTGCTCGAGCCCGTCGCCGTCGTCGCGAACGGTGACCGTGCGCTTGCCGCCGGTCACCCCGATCTTCACCTCCGCCCAGGTGGCGTTGGCGTGCTTGCGCACGTTCGCCAGCCCCTCCTGGACGATTCGGAAGATCTCGATCTGCTCGTCGGGCGCGAGGCGGATGTCCGGTTCGATCTCGACGTCTACCTCGAGCTCGCCGTCGGCACAGAGGAACTCGACATATCGATGCAGCGCGGCGTCGAAGGGTGCGCTTCCACCGGCCGAGGACAGCGCGAGAATCGCGAAGCGCGCCTCCTGCTGGGCGAGCGCGGCGACCTCCTCCAAGCGCGGCAAGACCGTATCGAGCTCGGCACCGGTTCGCAGCATGTTCAGGTGCGTGGAGAGTGCGAACAGGTACTGAGCCAGCCCGTCATGGATCTCGCCCGCGACTCTGGCCCTCTCTTCCGCCACCGCGCGACCGAATTCCGCGGCGCGAATCCCTCGCCAGACGCCGACAAGAAGAAGGACGCAAGCGAGCAGGCGCAGGAAGTCGCCGAGCGCCGCTTGCTCTCCGGGTAGGAGCGGCCTGAAGATGAAGTTGAGGCTCGAGAAGAGCCACAGCGTCACCGCCAGCGCCAGCCAGCTGTCCAGATCCTCCAGCCAGCGCCGGAAGCGCAGCCCGAAGCCGACCATGGCCCCCAGGTACAGCAGCGAGAGCAGCGCGAAGGCGATGATCAT
>Ga0066793_10000404_pt1 | contig 16597 bp, 14 predicted proteins | sample PersoiDNA2013189_FD_83876 | JGI IMG/M metagenome (GOLD analysis project Ga0066793, IMG submission 83876) | Permafrost soil microbial communities from the Arctic, to analyse light accelerated degradation of dissolved organic matter (DOM) -... | ecosystem: Environmental > Terrestrial > Soil >... | reverse complement strand
GCGTCGTTGACGTCGACGGGGTCCTGGTCGAGCGCGACGAAATCGTGCGGGGCGACGAAGCTGCCGACGGGCAGGTCGACCCGCAACGACCCGACCGAGCTGAGCGCGAGCACCCGGTCGCAGCCGAGCTGCACGAGGGTGCGGAGGTGCGCGGCGTGGTCGATGCGGTGTGGGGCGACGTAGCGGTCGAGACCATGGCGGTAGAGGGTCACGTGCGTGCCGTGGTCGAGCACCTCGATCGGCTGGGGGGTGGCGACGCGCGCCGACGCCACGGGTGATCCGAGGGTCCCTTCCTTCCCGATGACGGCGAGGCGACCCACCGGTCGCCTACGCCACGGACCGGGCGAACGCGGCGAGGATGTCGACGAGTGCTGCGGTGTGGGCCTGGTAGGACACGTCGCGGTATGGGCCGATCGACCGGACCGGGTGGGGCAGCTCGAGCTGGATCCCCCCGAAGCGGGTGAGGTTCACCGGGTTGTGCGGATGGACGCCGCGCAGGTCGGGGGGGATGCGGGCTAGGTCGTCGATCACGTCGTAGTCGGGGAGACCGGCGCGGAGCTGCGCGCCGAGCCGGACCGCGAGGGGACGGTTCGAGCCGCCGACGAGGAGGGCCATGGGCAGATCGGTACGTCGGTAGCCGTGGAGGGACACCACAACCGCCACGTGGCTGAGAAACTCGGCGAGGGACGGGCACTGGCCCGGCTCGACCCGGTGGGCCGGGACGTGCCAGCCGAGATCGCCGGGCTGGACGACGGTGTACACCGACGCGCCGCTCCGGTCGGCGGCGGACCGGGCCAGCTCGGCGGTGCCGGGCTCTAGGCCCCCGTGGAGGGCGAGGAACCCGACCCCGGAGCCGAGGGTGACATGCTGCTCCACGCCGGGATAAGCAAGCAGCTCCGCGAACACTGGCTGCGGAGATTACCGGCCGGGTAGTGGTCAGTTTCGGCCCTGCGCACGGTTTCGCTGCCGGGCCCTACCGGCCCTCGCCGAGGATATTCGAGGCTTATGACACTCAAACTGACTCACCACTACGGGGTGCGTCACCCGTCTCTCGTGCTGCTGGCCCTCGCCGGGGTCCTCGCGGCCTGCTCGGGCGGGCAGAGCACGAGCGTGGGCAGCTCCCACCCGTCGACCAGCGGGTCGGCCAGCACCAGCACCACGACGACCACGATCGCGGTGCGAGCCGACAGTCCCGCCGCGCTGGCCAACACGTTGACCCAGATCGAGCGAGAGTTGCGTCAGCCCAGCGCGGCGTCGACCCCGAGCCTGGGTCGAGCCCAGCAGTCGGCGTACGGCGCGCTCAAGGCGCACCCGGATTGGCGGCCGACCGTCCTCGCCGCGATCGGTCCCGACGTGCACGACGCGGTGAACACCAACGTCGACGCCGACCTGGCCCTCGAGGCCCTCTTCACCGGTGGCGGTCCGGCCCCGACGTCGCTGCCGTCCACGTCGATCCGGATTCCCGTGCCGGCAGCACAGCTGCTCGCCGACTACCAGGAGGCCGAGGTCACCACCGGCGTGCCGTTCGCGTACCTCGCGGCGATCAACTTCATCGAGAGTCGCTTCGGCCGCAATCCAGGGCAGAGCACCGCAGGAGCGCAAGGACCGATGCAGTTCGAGCCCGCGACGTGGGCGCAGTACGGCCACGGCGGCAACATCCAGGACGACCACGACGCGATCCTCGCCGCCGGCCGGTTCCTCGCCGCGAACGGTGGTCCGGCGAACATCGCGAAAGCGATCTTCGCGTACAACAACAGCCACGAGTACGTGCGCGCCGTCCAGGACTACGCCAACGTGATGATCGCGGCCCCGTCCGCCTTCTACGGCTATTACCAGTGGCAGGTGTACACTAAGACCACCGCCGGGACGTTTCTGTTGCCGGAGGGGTACCCGAACCAGCCCGCGGTCCGGACATCGGGATAGGCTCAACGGCCGTGTGGTGGCGACGTCGAGACGGCGACCTAGTGCGGGACCTGCCCCGCAACCGTCGGGTCATGCCGTACCTCATGCGCGGCCGCAACGAATCGGCCGTCTACTTCGAGCATGACATCCCGCTGCGCAAGACCGATGCGTTCATCCGGGAATGGAACCAGACGAACCCCGGCCTTCGCATCGACGTGTTCCACCTCGCGGTCTGGGGTCTGCGCCAAACCACCGAGCGGCACCCGTCGATCAACCGGTTCGTCGCCGGAGGACGGCTCTACGACCGACACGGCATCTGGTTCTCGTACGCGGTTAAGTCCAAGCTCGTCACCGGCGCGCCGCTCATCGTGGTGAAGCGCCGCATGGACCTCGACGAATCGTTCGCGGCGATGGTCGTCGGCATGCACGAGACCGAGGTCCGGCACCGCAGCGGCGAAGCGGCCCGCGTCGACCAGGAGCTCGGGTTGCTCCTCTTGTTCCCCGGGTTCGTCCGGCGGCTCATCATGCGGGCTGTGAACGGCCTCGACCGTCTCGGCGTGCTGCCCCGCTCGTACCTCGAGGGCGACCCCATGTACGCCACCGCGTTTCTCGCCAACATGGCGAGCCTCGGGATGCCGCCCGTCTACCACCATCTGTACGAGTACGGGACGGCGAGCATCTTCTGCTCGTTGGGGCGTCCCATCCCCGAGCCGGGCAGCCCGACGAGCGGCCCCGATCGGCGACGCACGATGCAGGTGCGATGGACGTTCGACGAGCGAGCCGAGGACGGGTTGACCGCCTGGTTCGCGGCGCGCCGGTTCCGCCAGGTCGTCGAGGACCCCATTGCGGGCGGTGTCATCATCGAGGCCGTCGCACCCGACGCCACCCACCCCATCGGCGAGGTCGTCGACGACGCTGCCCGCTTCTAGGCTGGGGCGCAGCACCATGGGGTTCTTCACCGATCGACTGCACGCCTTCCCGCGGTACGAGCTGTACCAGCTCGGCGTGGACACCGGCCTCTACCCCTATTACCGGTCGGTGGAGAGCGCCTCCCGACCCCGGGTCACCGTCGAGGGCCGTGAGGTCATCAACTTCGGGTCGAACAACTATCTGAGCCTCTCGTATCACCCTCGGGTCATCGAGGCTGCGGTGAGCGCGACCCGCCGGTTCGGGAGCGGTGTCACCGGGTCCCGGCTGCTCAACGGGACGCTGACCCTGCATCGCGAGCTCGAAGGTGAGCTCGCCGACTTCTACGGGCTGCCGTCGTGCCTGGTGTTCTCCACCGGGTACGTGGCGAACGCCAGCGCCATCGCCGGGTTCCTCGGCCGCCACGACGTCGCCATCGTGGACAAGGAGGCCCACAACTCGCTGCTGAGCGGTGCGCGCCTCTCGGGGGCGACGATGCGGCGGTTCCGACACAACGACGTCGCCCATCTGGAAAAGGTGCTGGCCGGCCTGCCGGCCGAGGTCGGCAAAGGCGTCATCGTCGACGGCGTCTACTCGATGAGTGGCGACACCGCACCGCTCGCCGAGATGGTCGAGATCTGTCGTCGGTACCCCAACACGTTCCTGCTCGACGACGAGGCCCACGGCCTCGGCGTCCTCGGCGAACGGGGACGGGGGGCGCTTGAGCAACAGGACGTCCTCGACGACGTCGATCTCGTGACGGTCACGTTCTCCAAGTCGCTCGGAAGCTGTGGCGGCGCGCTGCTCGGCCCGAGCGACGCGATCGAGCTGCTCACGGTCTCGTCGGACCTGTTCATCTTCACCGCGTCGAACACCCCGGGTTCGGTGGCCGCGGCGCTGGAGGCGCTCCGCATCTTGCGCGAGGAGCCCGAACGGCCAGCGCGTCTGCGAGCCAACGTGGACCTGCTCCTCGGGTTGCTCGCCGAGCGGGGCGTCCCCACGAACCCGGCCGAGAGCGCGATCGTCACCATCCCGTTGCGGCGAGCCGATGACGCCTCGGTGGCGACGGTGTTCCGGGACCTTTTCGAAGGTGGCGTGTTCGTGAACCCGGTGATCTCACCGGCGGTGACGAGCGAGGCGGGCCTCATCCGGTTGAGCCTCATGGTGGAGCATGACGCCGCGATGCTCGAAGAGGCCTCCGAGCTGCTCTACAAGGTGATCGCCGAACACGACCAATTCGCCGCCCGCTGACCGGGGGGTCACCCCGGTCGGCGACGGTCAGGCGCCGCGGCTGCGGATCTCCTCGAAGCGTCGCTCCCAGGCGTTGTGACGGGCCTTGGCGTCCTGGATGAACGGTGACACGCCGATCAGCTTGAGGACCGCCTCGTTGATCCAGCGGGCCGGGCCGCGCAACGGCCGTTTGAAGTCGACGAAGAGGACGACTCGGACCCCGTCGGTATCGTTCCAAGCCTCGTGCTCGAAGGTGTCGTCGAAGACCAGGCTCTGACCTTCGCGCCACTGGCGGAGGTCGTGACCGACCCGGATCCCGCACCCGTCGACCGGCTCGGGAACGAGGAGCCCAAGGTGGTAGCGCAACACCCCTTTGTACGGGCCGCCGTGCGGTGGGATCTTCTTGTGGGGCGAGAGGATCGAGAACATCGCGGTCGTCATACCCGGGATCTCGGCGAGGAGCCGGTCGGTGTCGGGGCACCGGTCGACGTTGTTTCCGGCCTTGAAGCCGTACCCGTAGAAGAAGAAGGTCTTCCACCGGTCGTCGTTCGTCAGCTGGTACTGGTCGGTGGAGATGTCCTGGAAGTTCGGGAGATCGGCGTGGTAGCGCAGCACCTCGTCGAGCTCAGCGCGGATCTGCGGGAACCCGGCTTCGAGACGCTTCACCCACGGGAAGCCGGCCGGGTCGAAGAAGGTGCGGTCACCGACGAGCGAATGGCGCGCGAAGTAGCGGTCGAGCCAGCGTAAGAACCGCTCCCCCAGCCGGTTCGCGGCGTCGACGGCCCGTTCCCGGAAGGTGCGTTGCGCAGTGTCGGGCGTCACGGCCCACCCAGGGTAGCCGTCACCGTCGGCAACCGCCGCGGTGCCCGCCGCCGCCGATCGGCGGGCGGGGCGGGGACCGAAGCCAGCCAGCCTGATGAGCGGGTGGGTAATCTCCCGCCGATGAGCCGCACCATGACGGGCACGAACCGGCGCTGGTGGGTCGTCATCGCGATGTCGGGGATCATGATCCTGCTGACTGTCGACTTCTTCGGGGTCGCGGTCGCGCTCCCCCAGATCGGAAAAGACCTCCACGCGTCGACTGAGACGCTGGCGTGGACGGTCAACGTGTACCTGCTGGCGTTCGTGTCGCCGATGATCGCCGTCGGGCGTCTCGCCGACATCGTGGGGCGCCGCAAGGTGGCTCTCGTCGGCGTGGTGGTGTTCGTGGCGGCGTCGGTGGCGTGCGCCGTAGCACCGGACGACCTCTTCCTTATCGGGGCTCGGCTGGTGCAGGGTCTCGGTGCCGGGGTCATCTTCGCCACGTCGTTGTCGATCGTGAACAACGCCTTCCCCCTCGATGAGCGGCCCAAGGCGTTGGGCATCTGGTCCGGTGTCGGGCTGGTGGGATCGGCGCTCGGTCCGTTGGTGGCGGGGATCCTCACCCAGGAGGCGTCCTGGCGGTGGTTCTTCTTCTTGAACGTCCCGATCGGGATCGCGGTGATCGTCATCAGCCTCGCCGTCGTCGAGGATTCCCGCGACGAGAGCTACACCGGCGGAATCGACTGGGCCGGGTTCGTCACGTTGACGTTGGGGTTCGCGCCGCTCATCTTCGGATTGCAACAAGGCGCCCAAGCCGGATGGTCGGCCCCGGAGGTGATCATCGGGATCGTCGTCGGCATCGCGATCCTCGTCGTCTTCGTGATCCTCGAGCTGCGCCCTCGACGACACCCACCGCTGGTCGACTTCGCGTTGTTCCGCGATCCCCGGTTCAAGGGTGCGTCGGCGGTCGCGTTCCTCGGGAATTGGCAGTTCGGGGCCATCCTGTTCTTCCTCACCTTGTACCTCCAGGAGATCCTGCTCCAGAAGCCGCTCGAGGCCGGTCTCATCTTCCTCACGTTCAGCATCCCGCTCGTCGTGATGTCCCCGATCGGCGGTCGCCTCGTCCCCAAGATGGGGTCCCAGGTGCTCATGGCGGTTGGGATGGCCCTCGTCGGCGCCGGCATGTTGGTGTTCGCACTCCTCGACGCGTCGTCGACGGTGGCCGTCGTCGTCGTCGGGCTCGTCGTCGCCGGTTTCGGCCAAGGGTTCGCGTACAACATCTCGAACACCGCGGGGATGGAGTCGATGCCGGACGAGAAGGCCGGCGTCGCGTCTGGGGTGCTGCAGACCGCCCGACTGATGGGCATCGTCGTCGGGTTGGCGCTCTCGGTCGCGTTGTTCCGCGGGCTCGAGAACCACGAGGTGATCCGCCGGATCGACCAAGCCAACGGTCCCGCGCCGGTCACGGCGCAGGAGCGGCGAGAGATCCGCGACCAGCTGTCGGGGTCGGCCGACGCCCGCGCCGAGATCCAAGAGAACCTCCCGCAGGTGCGAAACCAGGTGAACTCGATCGCCGACGACGCGTTCTCCAAAGGCCTCCAAGCGGTCATGCTCCTCGGTGCCGGCCTCTCGTTCGCGGCGGTGTGGCCCTCCCTTTGGGGTCGGCGCCGCCGCGAGACGACCACCCATCGACAGGCGCACGGCTTCTCACCCGCACATTGGCGACCACACGCCGACACGACCCCGGGAACGGATTAGGTCGCGCCGCCCGCCTGGAGGAAGTCGACCACGGCCTGGCGTTCGACGGTGCGACGCATCGGTGGGAGCGCCTCGAGCAGGACGCGGCGGTAGCCCGCGGTGGCGAGCCGCGAGTCGAGGACCGCGACGACGCCGCGGTCGTCACGGCGGCGCAGGAGCCGCCCCGCGCCTTGCGCGAGGACCAGCGCCGCTGCCGGCAGGTCGACGTCACGGAACCCGGATCCGCCGGCCCGCTCGACGGCCTCCCGGCGGGCTTGTTCCAAGGGGTCGTCGGGACGGCTGAACGGGACCCGGTCGATGACGACGAGCACGCACGCGGGGCCGGGAACGTCGACGCCCTGCCAGAACGCCCGGGTGGCGACGAGACAGGAGGTCTCCTCGGCCGCGAATCGCTCCAGCAGCGCCGCGTTCGCGGCGTCGCCCTGGGCCAGCACCGGATGGTCGGTGCGGTCCCGTAACAGGGCGGCGAACCGCTCCACGGCTCGCCGCGACGTGCACAGCACCAACGCCCGGCCGCCGGCGGCTGCGACCAGCGCGCACAGCTCCTCACCGGCGGCGTCGGCCCACGTGTCGCGTCGCGGGTCGGGCAGCGCCCGCGGGACGTACAGCAGCGACTGGCCCCGGACGTCGAACGGCGACTCGACCCGGGCCGCGAGGTAGCCGCGCTCGCTGGCGGCGTCCGCGGTCGGCTCCAGACCAACTCGGCGGGCGAAGGGCTCGAACCGGGGACCGGGCCCCAACGTCGCGGAGAGGAGCACGCACGTCTGGTGGGCGAAGAGCAGCGGAGCCAGCCGCGACCCGACGTCCACCGGCGCCAGGCGCAGCACCGGCCGCTCACCCCTCTCGACCCACGCCACCTCGTCGTCGCGGGGCGCTTGGACGCGCCGGACCGCGTCGAGGCGGGCCGCGGCCAGCCGGGCGGTCTGGGTCGCCCGAGGCGCGTCACCGCGCTGGTCGACCCGACCGGCGGCGGTCGCGATCCGCTCCGCGGCCGCGGCGAGGACCCCGGCGAGGCGCTCTTCGGTCGGGTCGACCCGGCCGTCAACGTCGCCGAGGACGTCCTCAAGCCGCTCAGCGGCTTCCGCCACCGCGTCCGCGTCGGCCGCGGGAACGCCCGCGCCCCGGAGCCGCGCCGCGAGGTGGCGAAGACCGCCGGGCGCGACCTCGCTGCCGAGCGCACGGGTCGCAGTGTCGGCGAGGGCGTGAGCCTCATCGACGACGACGACGTCGTGGTGGGGCAGCAAGGTCCCCCCGGCCGCAAGGTGAGCCAGGTAGAGGGCGTGGTTGACGACGAGGATGTCGGCGCCGTCGGCCCGGCGGCGGGCGTGCTCGGCGAAGCAGTCCTCACCGGCGGGACACCGGGCCGCGCCCGGGCACTCGTTCGGCCCGCACGACACCGACCGCCAGACCCCGGGCGTGACGTCGGCGTCGGAGGCATCGCCGGTCTCGGACGCCGCGGCGAAGCGTTCGAGCCGGGTGAGCTCGGCGGCGAGATCGGGGCCAGGCCGCTCGTCGAACAGGGCCTCGCCGCCGACCGCGGCGCGCAGCCGCGCCAGGCACAGGTACTGGCTGCGTCCCTTCAGCACCGCCGCTTCGAATGGGATGCCGCTCTGCTCGGCGACCAGGGGGAGGTCCTTGCGCCACAGCTGGTCTTGGAGCGCGAGGGTCGCGGTCGCCACCACCGTCGCCCGTCCCGACGCGACGGCCGGGGCCAGGTAGGCGAGGCTCTTGCCCGAACCGGTCGGGGCCTGGGCGACCAGGTGGTGCGAATCGTCGAAGGCGGCGGCGACCGCTTCGGTGAGGAGCCGCTGACCGGGGCGGTCGTCGCCGCCGAGGCCTCGCACGCACTGGTCGAGGACGGCGAGCGCCTCGGGTTCGGCCACACCTCGGAAACTACCGGGAGCCGCGAGTGGTGACGCGGAACGGCGTATCGTGCGCCAGCCGCTTCACCGAGGGAACGCGTGTCCGACCGCACCGTCTACTACCGCACCTGCCCGCTCTGTGAGGCGATGTGCGTGAACGGCATCCCGGTCGAGGTGGTCCCGGCATGATCGACGACCCGCTCGATCTCACCCCGGTCGAACAGCCCTGCCTTCGCTGCCGCCGGATCGTCGCGATGCGATTCGCGGGGGTGTGCCCGACCTGTCGGGACGAGCTGCGAGCCAAGTTCGACCTCGAGGCTCGAGACGTCACGGTCACTGACTACGAGCCCAAACCCAACGTCACCCCCAACGCGGTCGCGACCCGCGACGACTGACCGCCGGGCCGGTCAGCCGGTCCCGGTCGACCAGGCGTCCCGGTCCAGGCGGTACAGCACATGGCGGCGCAGGTGACTGCCCTCGGCCACTCGGGGATGGTCGAAGTCGTCGGCGGGATCGCGGCGCATCCCGAGCCGTTCCATGAGGCGACGGGACCGGGTGTTGCCCTGCGCGGTGAACGACACGATCTCGTTCAACCCGACGTCGTCGAACCCGTAGGCGAGCGCGGCCCGGCCGGCCTCGGTCGCGTATCCCGAGCCCCAAGCGGGCGCCGCGAGACGCCATCCGACCTCGACCGCGGGCGTGAACCGGGCGTCGAAGTTGGCGGTGCTCAAGCCGACGAACCCGACGAACGGCGCCACGCCGGGCACCTCGACTGCCCAGAGCCCGTAGCCGTACTCGTACCAGCCGGCCTCGATGCGTGCGACCAGCGCGTCGCTCTCGGCGCGGCTCAGCGCACCCGGGAGATACTCGACCACCCTCGGGTCCGCGTTCAGCTGCGCGAACGGCTCCCGGTCCTCGGGTCGCCAGCGCCGCAGCCGCAATCGCTCGGTGCGCACCTCCGGGACCACACCGGCGACGGTACCGCGCGACACGTGCCGGCCCGTCTCGATCGACCTCCCCCACCCGTCCCGCGACCGCTCGCGTGTTCCACCCACCCGTCATCCGGGCCGCCTACCGTCGTCGTGTGCCCGTCCGCTACGAGCCCTTCGATCGCCAACACCTCGGAGCGATCCTCGGGTTGTGCCGGACGCAAGGATGGCCGTCGCTGCCGTCGGATCCCGTCCGGGCGCACCAGGCGCTCACCGCGCCGGGCGTCACCACCGTCGTGGCCGTCGTCGCCGACGAGGTCATCGGGTTCGCGACCGTGCTCAGCGACGGGGTCCTCGACGCGTATCTCTCGGCGTTGCTCGTCGCCGAGCCCCACCGCGGTGCCGGCATCGGCGCCGACCTGCTCCAGACCGGATACCGCCGGAGCGGCGCGACCCGAGTCGACCTCCTGGCCGCCGACGGCACCGACGACTTCTACGCCCGGTTCCCTCACCACCGCTTCTCGGGATTCCGGCTGCACCCGGACGCGACGCTCGACCCGACGCCGGGCCCGGCCTGACAGGGCGCCCGATCCGGGCCCGGTCCTCGAGCCCGGGACCGGCCTCAACCCGGCGGGACCGATGGTCGACGTGGTGGGATCGCTGACACGTTCGCCAGCCAGCGGGCGACGATAGGGAGGTCACGTGGCTGCGCTGTTGGACCGACTGGGCCGCGCCGCGGCCCGCCGCAAGTGGATCACCATCGCCGCCTGGGTCATCGCGGCCGTCGCCGTCACCGTCGTCGCCGTCGCGGCCGGCGGGAAGACCGTCGACGTGTTCTCGATCCCCGGGGCCCAGTCCCAGCGGGCGAGCGACCTCCTCAACCGGCGGTTCGCGAGCCGAGCCGGCGACACCGCCGCGGTCGTGTTCGCGGCCCAGCACGGCGCGACGCTGCGCGACCCGCAGCTGGCGGCCGCGGTCGCGGCCACCCAGACCCGGCTCGGCGCGCTGGCCCACGTCACCCAGGTCGCCGGCCCCGCGACGCCAGGGGTCGGAGGAGCGTTCGTGTCCCGCGACGCCACGATCGGGTACGCCAACCTCCAGTACAACACCAAGGCCACCGAGCTCCCCGCGGATGCTTTTCACCAGCTGGAGGCCGCGACCGGCCCCGCCCGCCAGGCCGGGCTGCGGGTCGTGTACGGCGGGGCCGTCGCCGATGCGTTCAACCAGGAGACGACCGACAGCGCTGACGCCATCGGTCTGCTCGTAGCGGTCGTGATCCTGCTGGTCGCGTTCGGGTCGGTGATCGCCATGAGCATCCCGATCGGCACCGCCCTCTTCGGGTTGGCGGTCGGGCTCTCACTGATCTTCGCCCTGGCCGCGGTGACCGACATCGGGACCGTCGCGCCGACCCTCGCCACGATGATCGGCCTCGGCGTCGGAATCGACTACTCGCTGTTCATCCTCACCCGCCACCGCCAGAACCTCGCCGCGGGCATGACGGTGATCGACTCGATCGGCCTCGCGAACGGGACCGCCGGTCAGGCGGTGCTGTTCGCCGGGGGGACGGTCGTCATCGCGATCTGCGGCTTGGCGCTCGCCGGGATCCCGTACGTCACGTGGCTCGGGTTCACCGCCGCGATGGTCGTGCTGGTGATGATCACCGCCGCGGTCACGCTGATCCCCGCGCTCCTCGCCGTCGCGGGCACGCATCTCAACCGGGTGCGGACCCCCCGGCTTCGCCGGTCGGCGCGCGGCCCCGACCACCACGCGCTCACCGGGGCGCAGAGCCACGGGTGGGAGCGATGGGCCACTTTCATGTCGCGGCACCGGTGGCCCGCGGTGTTCGCCAGTCTCACCATCTTGTTGGTCCTCGCCGCCCCGATGCTCGGGATGCGCCTCGGGCAGGTCGACGACGGCTCGGCGCCGAGGAGCACCACCCAACGCCAGGCGTACGACCTCATCAGCCAGGGGTTCGGGAAGGGGGCCAACGGTCCGCTGGTCCTCGCGGTCTCGTTCCCGACGCCGGGTGACACGGAAGCGGCCACCGTCGTCGAGACCGCGGTGGCGCGAGTGCCCGGCGTGGCGGCGGTCGCCCCGCCCCAGCTCAGCCCCAGTCGGGACGCCGCCGTCGTCGTGGTCGTCCCGTCGTCAGCGCCGCAGTCCGCGGCGACCGAGACGCTCGTCAACCGTCTGCGCGGCAGGGTGCTGCCTACCGCGGTGAAGGGGACCGGCGCGGCGGTCTACGTCGGTGGCATCACCGCGGCGTACATCGACCTCGGTCAGCGGATCCAGGACCGGTTGCCGCTGTTCATCGGCGCGGTCGTCGGCTTGTCGTTCCTGCTGCTGATGATGGTGTTCCGGTCGGTGTTCGTCCCGTTGAAAGCCGCGGTGATGAACCTGCTGTCGATCGGCGCGTCGTTCGGTGTGATCGTCGCGGTGTTCCAATGGGGCTGGCTGAAAGATGTGGTCGGCGTGTCGGAGACGACCCCGATCGTGGCGTACGTGCCGATGATGATGTTCGCCATCCTGTTCGGATTGTCGATGGACTACGAGGTGTTCCTCCTGTCGCGGATCCGTGAGGACTACCAGGAGACCCGAGACAACCTGGGCAGTGTCATCAACGGTCTCTCAGTGACGGCGCGGGTCATCACCTCAGCGGCGCTGATCATGATCAGCGTGTTCCTCGGTTTCGTCGCCAGCCCCGAGCCGACGGTGAAGATGTTCGGGCTTGGTCTTGCGGTCGCGGTGTTCGTCGACGCGACGGTGGTCCGCATGGTGCTGGTGCCGGCGACGATGGAGCTCCTCGGGGACGCCAACTGGTGGCTCCCGGGCTGGCTCGACCGTCTCCTGCCCCGCATCGAGATCGAGGAAGGCGCTCCGCCGCCCCCGGTGGCGCAGCCGGTCGCGACACCCGGTGCCTAGCGTCGGACCGACCCGGCGGCGCGCGGCTCGGCTCTTGGCCGTGCTCGTCACGGTCGGCACCTCGGTGGGCGCGACCGGCGCCGCGGCGCCCGCGGCGTCGGCACGGCCGAAGCCGGCGTGGCAGTCGCCGACCCTCGATGGGATCGTCCAGGCCCGACCGCTGGTGGTCGGCGACATCGTGGTCGTCGCCACCGAGAACAACTCCTTGTACGGGCTCGCGGTCAGCGACGGGCATCGGGTCTGGGGGCCACGCCACGTAGGCGCCCCAGTCCCGCTATCGACGGTGGTGTCGGTCAACCGGGCCGCCGACGGCTGTGGCGACATCAACCCGCTCGGCATCACCGGCTCACCGGTCGCCGACCTCACGGCGCGGCCCCCGCGGGTCTACGCCGTCGCCGAGGTCCTGGCCCCCGCCAGCCGGGTGCCGGTCCACGAGCTCGTCGGGGTCGAGGCCACGTCGGGGCGGGTCGTTGTGGTCCCGACGCCGATCGACCCGCCCGCGATGACCCACCCGGAGCTCGAGCAGCAACGGGCCGCGCTCGCGTTCGCGAACGGGACGGTGTACGTCGGGTTCGGTGGGCTGTACGGCGACTGCGGCACCTACCACGGCTTCGTCGTCGGGGCCCACGCCGACGGGAGCGGCATCGGCGGGTTCTTCGAGGCGGCCAGCGAGGCCGGCAACGCCGGTGGCGCGGTGTGGGCGCCAACGGGCGTCACGTTCGACGCGTCGGGTCGCCTCTACGCCGCGACCGGCAACTCGCTGCACCCCCCGTCGGGGTCAGCGATCGACAACAGCGACGCCGTGGTCAGGCTCGACCCGACCAGCGGCTCGGTCTTGGACGTCTTCCAGCCCAGCTCGTGGCGCGACGACAACGCCGGCGACCTCGACCTGGGCTCGACCGCGCCGGTGCTGCTCGCCGACGGGCACCTCTTCCAGGTCGGGAAGCAGAACCGCGCCTACCTGCTCGACCCGGCCTCACTCGGCGGCGCCGATCATCACACCCCGCTGGCGTCCCTGGACCTGTGTCCCGCGTTCGGGGGGAACGCGGCGCTCGGCTCGTCGGTCTACGTGGCCTGCCAGGACGGGGTGCAGCAGGTGCTCGTCGACACGACACCACCCCGGTTGCGACACGGCTGGAGCACCGCGGGCGGCGCCGACGGTCCCGTCACCGTCGGTGCGGGGCTGGTCTGGTCGGTGAACCGGTCCGCAGGGATCCTCGACGGCCTCGACCCGGCCACCGGGCACCTCGTCGTGCGCCATCCCGTGGCCCTCGATTCGAGTCAGCACTTCCCGATCGTCGCGGTCGCGGCGGGACACGTCCTCGTCGAGGCGGGACCTCGGGTCGTGGCGTTCACCGTGACCGGACGCTCGACCACGACGAGCTCGTAGCGCGGTATCGCTCCGTCGAAGCGGGCTCTGGGTTTCCCACGCGACGAAGGACCCCGCCCATGGGGTCGGAGGCGCGGTTGTGGGATGCAATCGCGCGAACCCGTGTTGTGCCGGCGCGACACGAACACCCGGCACGTGATCTCGACCACGGGCGGCCGGATTGACGGCCTGGGTCCACTCGCCTAGAAATCGCCTTGTCGTAGTGCTCGGGAAGCCGGTGCGATTCCGGCGTGGTCCTCGCCACTGTGACCGGGGAGTGAACCCCATATGCCACTGGGCTCGTGACGGCCTGGGAAGGCGGGGCGAGCTTTGATCCGGGAGCCAGGAGACCGGCTGCGACACCTTGACAAGTCTCCCCACGAAGGATGGGTTCAAATGTCCGGTCTTCTTGGTTCTACGCGCTGGTCGCGCGCGCTCTCGCGACCGATGGCCACGACCGTTGCCCGAGCCTGCGTCGTCGGCGCCGTGGTTGTCGCCGCGACTGCGTCGTGGGTCTCGACGTCACCGCCAGCCTCGGCCGCTGTCGATCGCGCCAACCCCACCGGGTGCGTGCACGGCTTCAAGCAGGGAACGGACTACTTCCCCGACAAGGCGGTCCTAACCGATGCCCGTAATTTCACGATCGTCTACCACAACAACTACAAGATCGTCACCGTCAAGGAGCCGTCCCCGGGCGGAGCTCCGCAGACCTACGTGCTGGTCCAATGTGGAACGCCGACACCCAAGCTCCAGGGCGATCTCGCGGGAGCTGAGGTCGTACAGGTCCCTGTCCGATCGGTCTTCGCGGAGTCGACGACGCATTTGCCGGCGATCGTGGACCTCGGTGAAGTCAATACATTGCGTGGCGTCGGAAGCGAGCAGTATGTCGTCTCGAAGCCGGTACGGCGGCTGTTCAGTCGCTCCGACTTTGTCGAGTTCGCGAAGTCCGGTGACATCGACGTTGAGCGGGTACTGGGAGCGAAGCCGGACGTCCTGCTGACCGCCGGAACGGATTCGCCGGCGTACGGCCGCCTGCGGGACAGCGGCGTCCCCGTCGTTGCCATCGCGGAGTATCTCGAGGCGACCCCGCTCGGTCAGGCGGAGTGGGGAAAGCTGATCTCGACCCTGTTCAACCGCGAGGCGCGCGCGCAAGCCTCGTTCGCGACGGTCGCCACTCGCTATCACCAGCTCGAGAAAATTGCGGCGGGCGTCTCAGTGGCGCAGCGGCCCAAGGTCATGACCGGATTCGTCAACTCCGGTACGTACTATGACAAAGGTGGTAAGAGCCTCACCGCGCGGCTGATCGCCGATGCGGGTGGGACGTCCGTGTGGGCCGCCAACACCGTGACCGGCCCGATCATGATCGACTTGGAAGCGGAACTGGCCCAGGCGGGCAACGCCGACATCTGGATCGACGGAAGCCAGTTCTGGACGTCGTTGGCCGACGCGACCAAAGACGAACCCCGCTATCAGGCTTTCCGGCCGTTCCGTCTCCGACAACTGTGGGTGCCGAACCGGGTCAAGAACGTGAACGGCGGTCTCGACTACTTCGAACGGGGCGTCGCTCGGCCCGATCTGGTGCTAGCAGATCTCATCAAGGTGTTTCATCCTGAACTCGCCCGCGACCACCAGTTCGTCTTCTACGTGCGGCTCCCCAAGACCTGATCACGCCATGACGCTCACCAAGCCCGACGCGATCACCTCGCCCCCGGCGAAGCCGGCCGGAGCCTCCGGTCCGGGCCGACGAACGCACGCCACACGAATCGCGGCCGTGTTCCTGATCCTCGGGGTCGTGCTCGTCATCGTGTTCGTCTTGGGAATCGCGGTCGGCTCGGTGAACGTTCCCATCGCCGATGTCGTACGGGTCTTGGCCGGTGGCGAGCGACACGGCGTCTACACCACGATCGTGCGCGACCTCCGCCTGCCGCGCTCGATCGCTGGTGTGCTGGTCGGAGCCTCCCTCGGGGTCGCCGGGCTCCAGATGCAAACACTGTTCCGGAACCCGCTCGCGGACCCGTTCGTGCTCGGGGTCAGCTCAGGAGCAAGCCTCGGTGTCGCACTCGTCGTTCTTGGCGCGGCGCAAAGTAACGCGACCTTCCTGGCCGGGCTCAGCGGGGTGGGCCAGATCGGGATCGCCGGCGCCGGTGTTCTCGGCGCCGGCCTGGTGATGGGCGCGGTGCTGTTCGCTGCCCGGCGCGTTCGATCGACCGTGACCATTCTCGTCATCGGGTTGATGGTCAGCTACGCCGTGTCATCGTTCGTAGCCGTGCTCATCGCCTCGGCCGACGGTCCCCGGATCCAGCAGTTCCTCGCCTGGGAGGCGGGCAGCTTCCGGTCCGTAACCTGGGATCAGCTCCACGTCCTCGTGCCGGTCCTGCTACTGGGTTTGGTGCTTGCGATGTTGACGATCAAACAGCTCAACGCGCTGTTGCTCGGCGAGCGATACGCAGCGACGATGGGCGTCGAGGTTCGCCGGACCCGATTCATCACCATCGGCACCTCAGCACTGCTAGCCGGCGTGGCAACCGCGTTCTGCGGGCCGATCGGGTTTCTCGGCATCGCGGTCCCACACTTGGCCCGTGCCGCGCTCGGCACCAGTGACCACCGAGTCCTCGTCCCAGCCACCGTGTTGCTCGGAGGCAGCATCGCGTTGGCGGCCGACATCATCGCCCAGCTTCCTGGTGCCGATTTTGTTCTGCCTCTCAACGCGGTCACGGCCCTCATCGGTGCCCCGATCGTGATCTGGGTCGTGCTTCGCGCCCGTGCCGCGGGAGCCTTGGGGTCGTGACGCCGGTACTCGCCACGCGCGACGTTCGCGTCGGTTTTCGGGCTGGACGTCGCGTGCAGCGGGTCGTGATCGAGAATCTGTCCCTCAGTGTGGGGGCAGGTGAGTTCATCTGCCTGCTCGGACCCAACGG
>Ga0066793_10000403_pt1 | contig 16598 bp, 14 predicted proteins | sample PersoiDNA2013189_FD_83876 | JGI IMG/M metagenome (GOLD analysis project Ga0066793, IMG submission 83876) | Permafrost soil microbial communities from the Arctic, to analyse light accelerated degradation of dissolved organic matter (DOM) -... | ecosystem: Environmental > Terrestrial > Soil >... | reverse complement strand
GCGCTGGCCCGCGAGCCGCGGGTGAAGGTGATGGAGCACGCGTTCGTCGTCGACCTGCTGGAAGCCGGAGGCACCTGCCGTGGTGTCCTGGTGGTCGACAGCAGGAAGAACACGCTGATGGTCGCCTGGTCCAAGGCGACGGTCATCGCCCTGGGCGGGATGGGGGAGGTCTACCTGGTCACGACCAACCCCCCGGTGTGCACCGGCGACGGTCTGGCGATGGCGTTCCGCGCAGGCGCACGGGTGAGCGACGTCGAGTTCGTCCAGTTCCACCCGACCGCCCTGCATACCCCCGAGGAGCCCAAGTTCCTGATCAGCGAGGCGATCCGCGGGGAGGGGGCGTTCCTGGTGGACCAGGAGGGCAACCGGGTGATGGAAGGCATACACCCGCTGGGAGAGCTGGCGCCACGCGACATAGTGGTGGCCCGTATGGTCGAGGTGATGAAGGAGCAGGAGCGCAACCACCTGTTCCTCGACGTGAGGCACCTCGAGCCCGACATGGTGCGCCGGAGGTTCCCCAACATCCACGAGCACTGCCTGCAGGCCGGCATCGACATCACGCGAAACCGCATCCCGGTCTCGCCCGCCGCCCACTACATGAGCGGCGGGGTCATAACCGACATCTGGGGGCGCACCGACCTGCCCGGGCTGTACGCCTGCGGGGAGGTGGCCTGCACCGGGGTGCACGGCGCCAACCGGCTGGCGTCCAACTCCCTGCTCGAGGGCCTGGTCTTCGCCAAGAGGATCGCGAACTCCATCGCCGGCAGCATGCCTTCCGGATCTGCCGTCCCCTGCGACATCTCCTTCGTGCAGAAGGCCACCGGCCCCAGGGTTCGGGAGGACCTCCTGCGGGGGAACCTGCGCGAGACCATGCTCGACTCGGTCGGCATGGTGCGGTGCGAGCGCGGCCTGCGTGAGGCGCGCGAGTTCCTTGACGATAACTCCGATGTGATGTCCACGGAGTACCTCGACACCGCTGGCATGGAGCTCAAGAACATGTACACTCTGGCGCGCCTGATCTCAAAGGCCGCCGAGATGCGCCTGGAGAGCAGGGGGTGCCACAGGCGCCGCGACTACCCTGAGCCCGACGAGTGGAACTGGCGCAGGCACACAGAGATGTCCCTGGAGGGCGGAGAGATAGCGACCGCGACGCGGCCGCAGCCCTCGAAGCCGCCGGCAGAGCTGAAGATACCGACCATACAGAAAGCGTGATCGCGTGGACATAGCCGAAAAAGCGCTGGGGATAATAAGGCTCGCCCTGGCCGAGGACCTGGGCGCGGACGGTGATATAACCACCAGCGCCGTGTGCCCGCCCGAGGCCTCCGGCAAGGCACGGATCGTCAGCCGGAGCCCCTGCCGGGTCGCCGGCGGGCCGGTGGCCGCACACGTCTTCGAGCTCGCGGGCGGGGGAGTCACCTACCAGACTCTGGTGAGTGACGGGCAGAGCGCCTCGCCCGGGCAGGACATCGCACACCTTTCCGGGCCCCTCGCGACGCTCCTGGCCGGCGAGCGAACGGCGTTGAACTTCCTGTGCCACATGACGGGGATCGCGACCCTGACGGCGAGGCTGGTCGAGATCGCAAACCCCTACGGGGTGAAGATCCTGGACACGCGCAAGACGAACCCGGGGATGCGTCCGCTGGAGAAGTACGCGGTCGCGATGGGCGGCGGCACCAACCACCGGCAGGGGCTCTACGACGCCGTACTCATCAAGGACAACCACATCGCCGCGGCGGGCGGCCTCGAGATAGCCGTAAGGAGGGCGCGCAACGCCTACGGGGATAAATACCCGATCGAGGTCGAGGCCGACGGCCTGGCCCAGGTCCGCGAGGCCCTGAACGCGGGGGCCGACATCATCATGCTCGACAACATGTCGCCCGCTTCCGTGACCGACGCGCTGGCGTTGATCGGGGGCAGGGCGAAGAGCGAGGTGTCGGGGGGCATCACGCCCGAGAGCCTGCCCGGTTACGTGAAGCTGGGGATGGACTCCATATCCCTGGGCTTCATCACGCACTCCGCCCCGGCGGCGGACCTATCGCTCGAGCTCGAGTTGGGTTAGTATCCGACACCGGAGGCTTGATATGCTGCTGGGCATCGACGTGGGAAACACTCAGACCGTGATAGGCGTGTTCAAGGACGGGCGCCTGCGCGACCACTGGCGGATATCCACCGCGCGCGAGCGGACCGCCGACGAGATCTCCCTGACGCTGGGCGGCTTCCTGGCATTCGTGGGCTGGGACCTCGACATGATTGACGGCATGATCATCTCCTCGGTCGTGCCCGAGATGACCCGCGCCCTCATCCACATGGCCAATGACATCCTCGAGCTGGAGCCGCTGGTGGTGGACAGCGACACCGACACCGGCATCCCCATCCTGTATGAGGACCCCAGGCAGGTAGGCGCCGACCGGCTGGTCAACGCAGTGGCCGCCCTGGATAAATACGGCGCGCCATGTATAGTCGTCGATTTCGGGACCGCGACCACCTGGGACGCAATCGACCGGGAAGGCAGGTACCTGGGCGGAACCATCGCCCCCGGAGTCGAGATCTCGGCCGCCGCCCTGTTCCGGCAGGCGGCCCGGCTGTCGCGCGTCGAGCTCGTTCCCCCGAAGAACGCGGTCGGCCGCAACACCGTCGAGTCGATGCAGTCGGGCATAATACACGGCACGGCGGGCCAGGTGGACCGCCTGGTGGAGCTGTTCAAGGAAGAGCTCGGCCAGGACGCCAGGGTAATTGCGACAGGCGGGCTCGCCGAGGTCGTGGTGGGGAAATGCCGCACGGTGGATGTGACCGATCCCCTTTTAACCCTGGACGGACTCAAGTTAATATATGCAAGGAATTCGAAGGCTGGCTGAAGCGCATCTTTGGCGGACGGAGGTAGGGGTGGTCCGCCGCGAGGGGGACCGCCGGGCGCCGGAGGGCGACCGGGCCCGGATATTGACAACGTTACGGGATTATTGTGATATACTCACCGCGAAATATCCGGTGTCCCTGACGCCCGATATTGCGGTGCCATTCAAAAGATGGCACTTTTTATTGTGACAGTTTGTTGTTTAAACTAGGAGAAGTGACATGGCAGAAGCCATCCAGGAAGTCGCCGATCCCAAGGCCGAGCTCTCTTCCGCGGAGGAGATGCTCGAGATGATCGTCCGCAAAGAGGACGAGATCAGAAGCCGTATAAACCAGGCTGAGAACGAGGCCCAGCGCGTAGTCGAAGAGGCCAAGCTCGACGCGGCCAACAAGAAGCGGGACGCTGCCGCGGCCGAGGTAGGCCAGGACCTGCGGGACAAGGAGATCGAGAAGGCGGAGGTGGAGGCGGGCAAGGTCGCGGCGGAGATCGCCGCACAGGCCGATGAGATCAGGAAAAAAGGCATGGATCGTGTAGAGGATGCCATCAAGATAGTCATCGAGGGAGTCCTACCGCCACGTTAACGCCGAAAGGCACCAGAGCATCCCGGGGGGAGCAGTCTTAAGATGATTGAAAAAATGGCGAAAGTTGAGATCCTCGGTCTCAAGGATATCGCGCTCGATGCGATAGACGTCATCCACGACCTCGGCACCCTGCACATCGAGGACCTGACCGAGCGGATCGGCAGCATGGACAACAAGCGCGTCTCGCGCATGGAGATGGACCCGAAGTTCGTCGAGCACGAGGGGACCCTCAACAACCTGCGCGCCAAGGTCGGCGACATGATCCGCGAGCTGCAGCCCAACGTCGACGATATGTCGGCCGAGAATGTCGCCACCGAGTACAAGGGCATCTGGAGCGAGAACGTAGAGGTCATGATCTCGCGCATCGAGTCGATGCTGCGCGACGTCGAGCGAGACACCAGAGACACGGTGGAGCGCAAGTCCGACCTGCTGGTCGAGCTCTCCCGCCTGGAGAAGTACGCTCCCATCATGGGCAAGGTCCAGCCGCTGGCCGACCGGGTGGCGAAGATGACCGATATGGCCTCGATCGCGCTGATAATAGAGCGCAAGTACAAGGCCATCCTCAACTACCTCAACGAGGAGATAAGCAAGATAACCGAGGGTGAGTGCGAGATCATCTCCTCGGACGTCGACGACGAATCCACCGCCGCCCTGATCGTGTTCAACCGCCGGTTCCTCAAGCAGGTCCACGAGTTCCTGGCCGTCCAGGACGTGAACCAGGTCAGGCTGCCGAGCGACCTCTCCAAGAAGCCCATCGACGAGGCCGTGGGCGAGGTCAGGGCGCGCATCGCACAGATACCATCCGAGATAGACGAGATCGACAGCAAGCTGGTGGGCGTGACCGACAAGTACTCGGTGAAGCTTATCGCGGCCCGCAACGCCATACACGACAGGCTCGAGGCGATGGACGTGGTGCCGAAGTTCGGGCAGACCGACCAGGTCTTCATCATCAGCGGCTGGCTCCCTGAGCCCGAGGTCGAGCCCATGGACAAGGCGCTGACCGGGAAGTTCGGTAACAAGGTCATCATGACCGTCGTCGACATCCGCGAGGAGGAAGATAGCGAGGGGACCCCGGTCGCGCTGCACAACAGCTCGTTCACGAGGTACTTCGAGATCCTCTACATGCTCTCCAAGTACCCCAGGTACGGCACGGTCGACCCCACGATCGTCTTCGCCTTCTTCTTTCCTATACTGTTCGGGTTGATGGTCGGCGACATCGGATACGGAATCCTCATCCTGGTCGCCGGCTGGATCGTCCACCGGAAGTACATCAACAAGCCGTTCGTGAGCATGATCGGGTTCGTGCTGACCGTGGGGGGCGCCTGGACCATATTCTTCGGGATTATTTACCTGGAGTTCTTCGGTGACTGGATCTACAGGTGGCTGGGGCTGCTTAACGCTGACGGGGAGCTGGACAAGTACCTACTGGGGACCAAGAACTCTATCTTCAAATACCCGGTGGACCGGATAGAGGGCTTCACCTTCATGCTGGCCGTGTGCCTGATCATCGGCTGGATCCACATGGGCGTCGGGCTGGTCATCGGGATAATAAACGGTCGCAGGGAGCACAACTTCAAGCACGCCCTGGAAAAGGGCGGTATCTTCGCTATCCTGACCGGGGCCATGATGATCATCGCCAAGTTCGGGATGGCCTGGTGGCCCACCTGGGCGGCAGGGGTCGGTGGACTACTGGCCCTGGCCGGCATCGTTATGGCGGCCAAGGGAGCCGGATTCGGCGGGGCGATCGAGGGCGTGGTCGGCATGGGGAATCTCTTCTCCTACGCCCGTCTCATCGCAATCGGCCTCGCTTCGGTCATCATGGCCAACGTGGCCAACAAGCTCGCGATCGAGCAGGCCAAGAGCGGGATCATCGGAGTGTTTGTGGGAGTGATAGTGTTCATCCTCCTGCAGACGCTGAACATAGTCATCGGAGTGTTCAGCCCTTCGATTCACGCCTTGCGTCTCCATCTGGTGGAAAGTTTCGGCAAGTTCTTCGAACCTGCCAAAGTCAGATATGAACCGTTTAAGAAAACTGGGGGTGAAGAGTAGTGGGACCAGCACTCAGGATTGGAATGATCGCGTTTAGCGCGGCGATCGCCATCGGTCTGTCGGCTCTAGCAACGGGCCTCGCTCAGTCAAGGATTGGCGCGGCCATGGCCGGCGCGATCGCGGAGAGACCCGAGCTCGTGGGTAGCGCGATCATCCTTGTCGCCATCCCGGAGACCATGGTCATCCTGGGATTCGTCGTCGCCTTCCTTATCACGGCACTGAAGACCGTGACGAAGTAGACAACGCAATCACCTAAGGAAGTGAAAGGGATTGGCGCTAGAAGACATCCTCAAGGCCCTTGAGGAAAAAGCTGAAGCCCGCGAGGCGGCCATCGAATCGGAGGCCAAGCAGCGGGTAAACGAGATCCTCGCTGAGGTCGATAAAGACGCCGCGCGCACCAAGCGCATGCGCCTGAAGAAGGTCGAGGACCAGATCAGGAGCGAGGCGACGGGAATCGTCTACTCCGCCCAGCTCAAGGCCAAGAACCAGCTGATCAAGGCGCAGGAGGAGACGGTGGACGAGGCCTTCAAGAAGGCCGAGCAGAGGCTGAAGGACCTGGGCAAGCAGCAGGACTACCCGCAGGTACTCGAGGTCTTGCTCGACGAATGCCTGGATTTCTTCCCGGAAGGGGAAGTCCTGGTCCAGGTGCGTCCCGATGACCGGGACCTTCTGGAGAAGATGCTCGCCGGCAGGGGAAGGTCTTTCCGCATCTCGGATACCCCGCTCGCCGCGTCGGGTGGGCTTGTCGTGAGCAGCCCAGATGGCCAGATCGTCGTCTCGAACACGTTCGAGTCCAGGCTCGAGCGCGCTCGCGACCACCTGAGGCTTGAGATCTCGAAGTCGCTTTTCGGGGCCGAGGCTTAAAACCGGAACAACAGCTGCGGGGTAAAATTGGCCAGAGTCGACCTCTCCGATTACGGATATGTCAACGCGCGAGTGCGCGGCATGCGCTCCTATCTTCTCACCGAGGACTTCTTCCTGCGTCTCGTCGAGGCGCCGGATGCCGATGCAATGCAGTCCATGATGGAGCAGACGATCTATCGCCGCGAGGTAACCGAGGCGTTCCTGATAAAGCCCGAGCGCCCCGACTACGACCAGGCGCTCTCTCTCAACATGATATCGGCCTTCCGCAAGATACTGGACTCGACCGGCGGCGAGGCGCACATGCTCTGCACGGTGCTGATGTCCCGCTACGACGTCCAGAACATCAAGACGATCCTGAGGGGCAAGAAGGGCAACGCGACGGCCACGGAGATACTGAACCTGATGGTGCCGGTGGGCCAGGTCCGGATGGACCAGCTGGAGAACATCGCCCGGGGTCGCGAGTTGCGGGACTGCATCAACACGATGGTCTCGATGCAGCTCAAGTACGGCCAGGTGCTCGCCTCGGCCTACCCAAGCTACCAGAAGAAGGACCAGGACCTGGCGGTGTTGGAGCTCGCGCTGGACAAGTATCACTACCAGAACAACATATCCAACCTGACGGGCAAAGGCTCGAACGTCCTGATGGTCAGGGGGATGCTCTCGGGCGAGATCGACCTGCGCAACATCTCGACGCTGGTCAGGATCCGTGGGATCAAGCTCGACGACGAGGACGTCGAGGGGTTGTTCATCCCCGGCGGGACGCTGACGCAGGACCAGTTCCTGACGCTGCATCGGCTCGGTGACATCGTCCAGATAGTCAGCGAGTACCCCGACCCCAGGACGCGCAAGGTGTTGGAGCAGGCGCTCTCCGAGTACCAGGAGGAGGACATAGTAGCCTTCGACAAGGAGCTGGAGCACGAGCTCATCAGGCGCGGGGCGGCGATGAGCAACGTCGACGTGCTGGGCGTCGGCGTCATCATCGGCTACATGTTCCAGAAACAGAACGAGATAATCAACCTGCGCATGATCCTGCGGGGGCGCTCGATGGACAGGCCGCAGGCCGACATCAAGAAGGACCTCTTCTTCATCAAGAAAGGCGAAGAGGCGGCAGCATAGATCGGAAGCAGTTATGTACAAAGTAGTCGTTCTGACCGATCCAGAGACGGCGGACGGTTTCAGGCTCGCCGGAGTCGACGTCTACCAGGTCGAGGACCTCGACGAGGCCCGCCGCGAGGTGAACAGGCTTCTCGAGGACGACAGGACGGGGATACTCGCGGTCAACGAGGGTTTCCTCACAGGTCTGGACGAGAGAGTGCAACAGCGAATAGAGGCCACCTACAGGCCGATAGTCGTCTCCCTGCCCGTGAAGGAGAAGCTGGGCGAGGTCGGCGAGCGCAAGGCGTTCCTGGCCAGGCTCGTCCACAGGGCCGTCGGCTTTGACGTGACACTGAGGAACCAGTAGGCCCGTAAGGGCCGCATGATGCAAGGAGTCAGTCTTGATTGAAGGGACGATAACCAAGGTTTCCGGCCCTGTGGTGGAGGCCCAGGGCATGTCCGGGTCCCGGATGTATGACGTGACCTTCGTCGGGAAGCTGAAGCTTATCGGCGAGATAATCCGCCTGACGGGCGCGAACGCCATCATTCAGGTGTACGAGGACACGAGCGGCCTGGAGGTCGGCGAAACGGTGACCTGCACCGAGCAGCCGCTGCTGCTCGAGCTCGGCCCCGGCATGCTGTCCTCGATCTATGACGGCGTGCAGAGGAGACTGCCGGACCTGGCCGAGACCTACGGAGACTACATCACCCGAGGCACGGTCGCGGACCCGCTGGACCACGAGCGCAAGTGGGAGTTCGTTCCGCTCGTCAAGGTCGGCGACGTGGTCGCCCAGGGTGATATTCTGGGTGAAGTCCAGGAGACCGAGGTCATCAAGCACCTCATCATGGTGCCCCCCGCCATGGGAGGCACGCTGTCCGAGGTCAAGTCGGGCGAGTTCAAGGTGACCGACGTCATCGCCATCACCGAGGACGGGACCGAGTTCAGGCTGGTCCAGAAGTGGCCCGCCCGAGTGCCCAGGCCGGTCGTGCGCAAGATGGACCCGAATCTCCCCTTCATCACCGGCACCCGAATACTGGACACGTTCTTCCCTGTAGCGCAGGGAGGCTACAGCATCATCCCCGGCGGGTTCGGGACCGGCAAGACGGTCACCGAGCAGACGCTCGCCAAGTGGGCGCAGGCGGACATCGTCATCTACGTGGGCTGCGGCGAGCGCGGCAACGAGATGACCGAGGTCCTCTCCGAGTTCCCGGCTCTGGAGGACGTGCGGACAGGCCAGCCGCTGATGAAGCGCACCATCCTGATCGCCAACACGTCGAACATGCCCGTCGCGGCGCGCGAGGCCTCGATCTACACGGGCATCACGATGGCCGAGTACTACCGTGACATGGGATACGACGTCGCCATGATGGCCGACTCGACCTCCCGCTGGGGCGAGGCCCTTCGCGAGGTGTCCGGCCGCCTGGAGGAGATGCCCGGTGAAGAGGGCTACCCCGCCTACCTGGCCACCAGGATCGCGGACTTCTACGAGCGAGCCGGCCGGGCGGTCGTGCTCGGGTCGGACGGCGAGGAGCGCATAGGCTCGATAACGGTGGTGGGCGCGGTTTCGCCTCCCGGCGGTGACTTCTCCGAGCCGATGACGCAGAACTCGCTGCGCATCTCCGGCGCGTTCTGGGCGCTCGACACCTCACTCGCACACAGGCGCCACTTCCCCGCCATCTCCTGGCTGGGCAGCTACTCGCTGTACCTCGACCAGGTGGAGGACTGGTACTCCAACAACGTGTCGATGGACTGGAAGCAGCTGCGCGACAAAGCGATGAGCATCCTGCAGAAAGAGGCCGAGCTCCAGGAGATCGTCCAGCTGGTGGGGCCGGACGCCCTGCCGGAGTTCTCGCGCGCGACGCTGGAGGTCTCCCGCATGCTGCGGGAGGACTACCTGCAGCAGTTCGCGTTCTCCGACATCGACGCTTTCTGCAGCCCGTTGAAGTCGTACCACATGTTGAAGGTTATCATCGGCTACTACGACCTGATGCAGGAGGTGCTCGTCAAGGGAGTGACCCTCAAGGAGGCCCTCGATGTGCCGTTCCGCACCAGGATCGGACGAATGAAGGACATCCCCAACGACGACGCCGTCGAGCAGCTCGAGGCCCTCGAGGTCGAGATGGGTACGGAGCTGCGCAAGCTGATCAAGTATTGAGGTAACTTTACTCTAGGAGAGAGAGAAAAATGGCCCGAGACAGGCTAGTCCAGGCGGAGTACAGGACCATCCACGACATCGCGGGACCTCTGGTCTTCGTGCGCAAGGTAGCGGGAGTGTCGTTCGGCGAGATGGTCGAGATCGAGGCCGCCGACGGGAAGGTGCGCAAAGGCCAGGTCATCGAGCTCAACGGCGACCTCGCCGTCATTCAGGTCTTCGGCACGACCAACGGTCTGGACGTACGCGACTGCAAGGTGCGCTTCCAGGGGGAGGTCATCAAGCTTGGCGTCTCTGTTGGTCTCCTGGGCAGGGTCCTGAACGGACTGGGTGAGCCGATAGACGGCGGCGGCCAGGTGTTCCCCGAGCAGGAGCTCGAGGTCGGAGGCGCGCCGATCAACCCGTACACCCGCGACAACCCCAACGACTTTATCCAGACCGGCATCTCGGCCATCGACGGCCTCAACACGCTGGTGCGCGGGCAGAAGCTCCCGATCTTCGGCGGCGCCGGACTCCCGGGCAACGAGGTCGCCGCGCAGATCGTGAAGAACGCCAAGGTCAAATCGGGCGAGGAGTTCGCCATCGTGTTCGGCGCGATGGGCATCACCCGGCGAGAGGCCTCTTTCTTCCAGTACTCGTTCGCGGAGACGGGCGCGCTCGAACGGGTCTGTTTCTTCATGAACCTTGCCGAGGACCCGACCGTCGAGCGGATTATCACCCCGAGGTGCGCGCTGACCATGGCCGAGTTCCTGGCCTTCGAGTACGAGATGCAGGTGCTGGTCATCCTGACCGACATGACCAATTACTGCGAGGCGCTGCGCGAGATATCCGCAGCCCGCGAGGAGGTGCCCGGCCGGCGAGGCTACCCGGGCTACATGTACACCGACCTCGCGAGCATCTACGAGCGCGCGGGAAGGATCAAGGGGAAGAAGGGCTCCATCACCCAGGTCCCGATCCTCACCATGCCCGACGACGACATCACGCACCCGATCGCCGACCTGACCGGGTACATCACCGAGGGCCAGATCGTGCTCTCGCGAGGCCTGCACCGCAAGGGTCTGTTCCCGCCCATCGACGTGCTCCCCTGCCTGTCCCGGTTGATGAACCAGGGCATAGGCGAGGGAAAGACGAGGGGCGACCACAGGGGCGTCGCCGACCAGCTCTACGCCTTCTACGCCGAGGGCGTCGACCTGCGAAGGCTGGTCGCCATCATCGGCGAGGAAGCGTTGTCGGAGACCGACAGGCTCTACCTGAAGTTCTCCGACGAGTTCGAGGAGCAGTTCCTCAACCAGGGCGATGAGAACCGCGACATCGAGGAGACCCTGGAGATCGGCTGGAACCTCCTCTCGCTGCTCCCGGCAAACGAGCTCAAGAGGATCAAGATCGAGTACATCGAGAAGTACTACGTCGGCGAGACCGGCGGGGAGAAGGCGGCCGAGGCCGAGGCAGAGGAAGACTCGGTGGAGGAAGGCGTCGCCGAGGAGCTCGAGACGGAAGAAGTGGCGGAGGCCGCCGAGTAGGCAGGTTGGCGAACCAACGATAAGGAAGCCTGATGGCCGAGAAGGTCAACCCAACCAGGTCTGAGCTCCTCTACAGGAGGCAGCAGATAAAGCTGGCCGAGCAGGGCATGGACCTGCTCAAGAAGAAGCGCGATGCGCTGCTGCGCGAGTTTCTGCCCATCATCGATGAGACCATGAAGCTCTCGATGAGGCTCGAGCGCGCCACGGCCGACGCCCAGCAGTCGCTGGCCCTGACCAAGGCGGTCGAGGGCAAGTCGGTGGTCAAGTCGGTGGGATTCGCGACCAAGGGTGAGGTCCTGGTCGACATCTTCGGCACGCACGTCATGGGGGTCCCGATCCCGGTCATCCGTAAGTCCGAGGTCGCCTTGAAGAACGAGCTGGGCCGCGGCTACTCGATCACGGGCGTCGGCGCCCGGATCGACTCCACCGCCAGCAAGTTCGAGGAGATCATCGACATAATGATCCAGAGCGCGGACATCGAGACGCGCCTGCGACGCCTCGGCGAGGAGCTGCAGAAGACCAACCGCCGGGTCAACGCGCTCGAGAGCGTTGTGATCCCCGAGCTCCAGGTCCAGGTCAAGTTCATCTTCAGCGCGCTGGACGAGCGCGCCCGCGAGGACCACTTCCGGCTCAAGAAGGTCAAGAAGAAGATACTGGAGCGCACACAGGCGGCCGCTGAAGCCCGGGACTGACACCCCCCGCCGAGCCGGCAACAACCATTATCCACCATGCGTTTTCGCGCGCCCCGACCTTCGGATACAATGAGATGCAAAAATGGTGGCAGGCACCAGTTTGCGTTTTTGCGATTCAGGCAGGGAGGCCGTTTTTGGACAAGTTCGTGATAGAGGGCGGCAAGCGGCTCGAGGGAGCCGTGCGCATCGGCGGCGCCAAGAACTCGGTCCTGAAGCTCATGGCCGCGTCGATCATGGCGGACAGCCCCTGTGAAATCCGCAACGTCCCCGACATCGCCGACGTGCACATCATGTCCGACGTGCTGCGCAACATCGGCCTGGGCGTCACCTTCGCCGACGGAACCCTGCGGATAACTCCGGCCACCGAACCGTGCCTCGAGGTGCCCTATCACCTCGCCAAGCGGATAAGGGCGGCGGTCGACGTGCTGGGCTCGCTGCTCACCAGGTACGGCAAGGCGCGCGTGGCGATGCCCGGGGGCGACAATATCGGCTCCCGCCAGATCGACATGCACATGAAGGGCCTGGCCCAGATGGGCGCCTCCCTCGGCGTCAGCCACGGCTACCTGGAGGGGGAGGCCACCCGTCTGGTGGGCAGCCACCTGTCCCTCGACTTCGCCAGCGTGGGCACTACCGAGAACCTCCTCATCGCGGCCTGCATGGCGTCCGGCCGCACCGTGATAGAGAACGTGGCCAAGGAGCCGGAGATCCTCGACCTGGCCATGTTCATCAGCGGGATGGGCGGGCGCATCGAGGGCGCCGGGACGTCCACCCTGATCGTGGACGGGGTGGACAGGCTCTCGGGCACCGAGCACGACGTGATCGGCGACAGGATCGAGGCCGGGACCTACCTGCTCGCCGGGGCCGTGACCCGGGGCACAGTGGCTATCTCCGGGGCCGACCCGTCGTACATCGAGATCGTGATGGACAAGATGCGCGAGGCCGGGTGCTCTGTGGAGGTCTCGGCGGATGAGATAACCGTCACGGTGCCGGGCGAGGTCAACGGGGTCGAGCTCTCCACGCTCCCGTATCCCGGCTTTCCGACCGACCTCCAGCCGCAGATGCTGGCGCTCCTGGCCTGCGCCCGCGGCACGTCGTTCGTGACCGAGAACATCTTCGACAACCGCTTCATGGTGGTGGACGAGTTCAACAGGCTGGGGGCGGATATGAAGACCCGCGAGCACCACGCCATCATCAGGGGGGTTGCGCGCCTCAGCGGCGCGCCGGTGACGGCCACCGACCTGCGCGCCGGCGCCGGGCTGGTGCTGGGCGGGCTGGTCGCGGACGGCACCACCGAGGTCTACGACATCCAGCATATCGACCGCGGGTACGAGAAGTTCGAGCAGAAGCTCGCATCGCTGGGAGCCCGGATAAAGCGGGTTCCCGCGGACGCATGAGTGGCGGTCAAATGGCGTTGAAAAGACATCGCTACTGCCCACGCATAGCCGTGGCCATCGCGGCCGTGGCCATCCTTGCCGTTCTCTGCGGGCTGGCGCCAACGGCTGCCGGCGCGGGGGCCGGCGGCAAAGTGGTCGTGCTGGTAGTGGACAGGATCGGCGTCAAGGACATAACCGCAAGTGCAACCCCATACCTGTGGGGGCTTGCCTCCCGTTGGTCGGCGGGTCTGATGGTTACCCATACCGCGGAGCGTGAGAGCGGCAAGGAACCCGACCTCGGTGCCGACTACATGACGCTCGGCGCCGGCGCCAGGATGAGAGGTTCGGCCAGCGCCGCGCTCTCGCTGGACGCGGACGAGGCGCTCGCCGGGGACGGAGCGGGCACCTTTGCCGGCCCCTACTACCGGCAGCTCACCGGGAACACCGTGCCGGCCGGTGGCATCGCCTGCCTGGGCTTTCCCGACATCCTGCGCTCCAACGTAGAGACCGGGACGGATTCCAACGCCGGCCTGCTGGGGAAGCTGCTGGCGAGTTCCGGCAAGACCGCGGCCGTCGTCGGCAACGAGGACGACACCGCGGGGGTGGTGAGGTTCGCCCCGCTGATCGCGTGCGGGGCCGACGGCATCGTCGATAAGGGCAGGGTAGCCGGGTTCGCTGTGCCCGCTCCATCGGAACCCGGAGGCAAGAGGACCGACATGGCCGCGTTGCTGGCCGCGTCGCGGAAGTCTCTCTCCTCGGCGGACTTCCTGGTGATCGACACCGGCGACACGGGGCGCGTGGACCGGCAGTGGGCCGAGACCGGCCAGGCGGCGCTGGACACGGCGCGCCGACGAGCGCTCGCGCGCGTGGACTCCCTGGCTTCGGGCGTCGGCGACCTCCTCGACCTCAACTCTTCGGTCCTGCTGGTGGTATCGCCCGGCGCTCCAATGAAGGACAGGCAGTCGGGCGACTACTCGACCCCGTTCATCGCCGCCGGCAATGGGTTCGGCAAGGGCCTTCTCACCTCCAGTTCGACCAGGCAGTCGGGGCTGGTCAACAACACCGACCTGCTGCCCACGGTCCTCGGCCACTTCGGCATCGCGGTCGGGGGCGACGTCATAGGGTCCGCGATGAGGACCGCCGGGACCGCGCCGGGAGGCCAGTCCTCTCTTGCCTACCTCAAGGACATCGACCGCCAGTTCGACAAGACGCGCGCCGCCAGGTTGCCGATAGTTCTGGGGTTCCTGCTCCTGGTGGGAGTGTTCCTGCTGCTGTCGCTTGCTTGCCTGCCCCGCGCGGCGCGCGCGCTACACTCCGACGGCTGGAGGGAGTCCCTTATGAGGGCGCTCCGGTCTATTTCCGTGGTCGTCCTCGCGGCGCCGGTCTCGTTCCTTCTGGTCTCCGCCATCTCGTACAACAGCGTGCTGCTTCCTCTCGTTTTCTGTCTGGGCTACGCGCTCCTGATCGGATTGGGGGCTTATTTCCTGGCCCGCAACAGCAAGCGCATCGACCCGGTCACCCTCGTCTGCCTTTTCTCGGCGGGGGTCATGCTGGTGGACCTCCTGATCGGGGGCAAGCTGCTGTTCTTCCCGCTGCTGGGGTCGGGCTCGCTCGAGGGCATGAGGTTCTTCGGGGAGAGCAACGCGGTCTCGGGAATGTTTATCGCTTACGCGGTGTGGGCATGCGCCGGGCTCATCGGCGATCGAGCGGGGGAGACGAAAGCTCCCGCCTGGTTCTCACTCGCGGGCCTCGCCGTCGTATCGCTGGCGATCGGCTTCGGTACGATGGGCGCGGACTTCGGCGGGTTCGTGGCGGCCGCGGCCACCGCGCTGGTCTTCTTCTTCGCGCTGCGAGGCTCCTTCGGAAGCTGGCGCGTGCCCGCCATCGTGGGAGGCACGGCGGTGGCCACCGGCGCGATAGTGGTGCTCGACGCGCTCTTCGTGCACACGCACGCCGGCCACGCGATCGCCGCGGGAAGCTCCAAGTTCTACCCGCTGGTGGGCAGGAAGCTCCTCATCCTCTTCACCCAGATAAAGAGCGTTCTCTTCCTGGCCCTGCTGATGATCACCGTGGTCGTGGCTCTGGCGCTCTGGATGAAGAAGCCGGACTCGTTCTGGAGCCGCAGGTGGTCCTCCGACCTGGCCTGGACCGCGGCTCTGTTCTCACTGGCGATCGGGAGCGTGGTCGCCCTGGTATTCAACGACACCGGGATCACCATGATGGGAACGATGGTCATGGTCACGATACCGGTGGCCACGTATCACTTCACAGGGAGGACCGGCGAAACTATCTCGCGGGATGCAGGAATGGCGGCGCAGCACTCGAAATAGCGGGCGTTGCTTGGTGCTTGGGCGCTGATCACGGGAGTGTGATAGTGGCGGAAAGACCGTTCAGGGTGCTTGTGGTCGAGGACGAGCCCGAGATGGCTCACTTCATCCAGAAGCTTCTCGTTAAGAAATTCCCTGTGGAAGTGGAGACGACCGCTGACCTGTGCTCCTGCAGGGTCCTCATCGAGGGCGGCGGATTCGACGTCGTCACCATCGACTACCAGCTTCCTGACGGCGACGGCATCTCACTGCTGGAGGAGATCGTGGCCACGCCCGATCATCCGTCGATGATAGTGGTGACCGGCCACGGCGACGAGGACACCGCGGTGCGGGCATTCAAGTCGGGGGCGGCGGGGTATGTGGTAAAGGACGCCAAGATGTACGCGATGCTCCCCGACGCCTTCGAGAAGGTCCTCTCAGGTATAAGGTTCGAGAAGATGAAGCTGGAGCTGGCGGACAGCTCCGAGCAGCTGGAGCTTGTGCTCGACAACGCCCCCATGATCATTGCCCGGGTCAACGATCAGAGGCGTTTCATCTACGCCAACCGGTGGTTCGCGCAAGTGTTCGGAACGACCAAGGAAGAGCTGGCCGGAAAGCACGTCAGGGGCGTCATCGGCGAGGAAGCATACGAGAATGCCCGAGCGAACATCGAACAGGTCCTTGCCGGACGTGCCCTCTCGTTCAGAGCGCTGATACCCACGGCGGACGGGTCCAGGGAGTTCAACCTGACCCTGGTGCCTCGCCTGGACGGGAGCCAGGCGGCGAAGGACTACTTCGTCTTCGGCCAGGACGCGGTCGCCACTTATTTCCCCGACGCTACTCCTGCCTGCTGAACTGCCCGATCGCGATGCCGAGCATAACGATGCTGAACCCGATGACTATAAGCAGGTCGAGCCATAGCGGGTACCTCTGCGTCCGCAGCTGTATCTTCGGCACAGCGTTGGCGATCGCGGCTTTCGCCTGTGGGGGTATCTGCGCGACGACGGCTTTGGGTATCTTGCTGAAGATGCTCGGCGTCGAGCCCGTTATGCTTACTCCCTTGAGCGCGATACCTCTCAGCATGTCCACGCCGTAAGACAGCGGGTTTATCTTC
>Ga0066793_10000402_pt1 | contig 16600 bp, 17 predicted proteins | sample PersoiDNA2013189_FD_83876 | JGI IMG/M metagenome (GOLD analysis project Ga0066793, IMG submission 83876) | Permafrost soil microbial communities from the Arctic, to analyse light accelerated degradation of dissolved organic matter (DOM) -... | ecosystem: Environmental > Terrestrial > Soil >... | reverse complement strand
TTTTTCTTCCTTCAGTATATTGCTTGCTTTGAAGGAAAGAAAGAAATAAGTACTTATTACTATGATTATCAGGGCAATGAGAATGTATAGCCTGTCGCGGAATGAGGTAAGTTTTGCATAGACTTCATGCTCAGGTGTAAAGATCAGGATTGTCCAGAATGTGTTGCCGAGAGAAACCCTATAGAAGGAGGATAATGTTTTTGAAAGTATTTTTTCCCCATTTCTTATTGTAGCAACGTTACAAATTGCCGTGCTTCCGGGTGCTTTGATGTTTTATCAATCAGTTCTGCAACCGATGGTGAATTTTTATAGATTTCTTTTGCAGAATTGCCGGTCTGATTGTCTGAAGGGTTAAATAATTGTAAGCCAACCTCACTGATCATCCATCCATATCCTGTTTGCCCTGTCCTGATATTTTCGACGAATCTTTTTCCGAGTTTATCAAGGGGAATTAAGATTCCGATGCTGCCCTTATACTCATTATCGATTATTACGGGCACATGGTAAGCAATTGCCCTGAATCCCTGAACTGATGTAAATACCTCACTGACAGTGGGTTTATGAGTTTTTATTATTTCCTTTATATGCGGCTGATTTGAGATATCTTTTCCTATAGCTGCATTATTTAAAGGATAAGTATATTTCAGGATTCCTTTTGAATCAACTATTGTAATAGCTTCAATCTGATCGGAATAACTATTATAAAAATCGGCCAGTAAATCTTTTCCCTGATTGTTGAGTTCTGAGACAGACTTAATCTTTGATAAAAACAATAGTTCACGCTGATAATAAATAAAAAAGCTCTCAATACCTCTGGATGCTTGTTTTGCGAGTGTAAACTGCTGTAAATTGAATTCATTTAAGGTCTTGTCCTTAACATCCTTATATGCGGAATAAAAAAGATACGATAAAGAAATGAGTACCACAGGTACAAAAAGAAACCTTTTGGATATTTTCATGAAATAGGTAGGAGGAATATAGTCATTCAGTAGCGGGTTTTCTGGCGGATTTTCTTCTCATCCAGTAACGGGGATCGCATTCAATACACTCCTGTTTCCAGTAATCAGGCGTAACAAATGTTCCTTCCCTGTTTTTTAATTGTCGTTCATAGATTGCAAAAACAGGATTAAAAATTAGATCTGTCACACCAATTGTATATTTTATTTCTGCATCCGGAATATCTGATATTTCCTTCATCTCTTTTACAACAAAGTTGTTGAAACTCAGCAGATCGTTCAGGAAAGCATTACGCTCAAGTGTGGCACCAGTCTCTATAATCGTACAACGAATGCCATCTATCTCTCCTATAATATGTTTTGCATTATTTATGGCCATATATTATGTTTTTTAACCCTCGTTACTCGTTTCTTGTTCTTACCTGCCATTACCACGAAGTTGCACCGTTTTAAATCACCCAGTCTCCCAGTCTCTCAGTCTTCCTCTAAATCGTTTTTCTTTGTGTTTATATGTGACAGTTCTTAGATTACTTTTTACCCCCTAACCCCCCAAGGGGGGCTTTATGCTGCTCATTTTTCTCTGTATACCTCTGTGCTTCTCTTTGTTTCTCTGTGAAAGTTCTTCTTTGCGAACTTAGTTCTTAGATCTTTGCGATCTTTGCGGTTAATGGATTTTTTTCCCCCTCTAAACTCCAAAACTTAAATTTCTTATCATCTCAAAGATAATACTTGCAAACCCGGTAACAACAATACCTGCAACACAGATACCCAATGCAAACCGGGTTGGGAAGTCACTTTTGAAGGTATTAATGGGCGTTTCGCTTTTGTTAATGAACATTGCCTTAACTACAAGGAGGTAATAAAATAAGGAAATGATGGTATTCAATACAGCAATTAGTACCAGGAGATAGAATCCTTTTTGTGCTGCTGCAGTGAATAAGAAAAATTTTCCAAAAAATCCTGCAACGGGCGGGATACCTGCAAGAGAAAACAATGCAAGAGTCATAATCAAACTGAGTTTTGGGTTTGTATGATAAAGACCATTGTAGTCATCAATGTTTTCTTTTCCTGTTGAGTTAGAAATTGCAATCACCACACCGAAAGCACCCAGATTAGAAAAGATGTATACCAGGATATAATAAATTACTGAAGCCATTCCAAGCTGATTTCCTCCAATAAGCCCCAGAAGGATATATCCTGCCTGCGATATTGATGAAAATGCAAGAAACCGCTTCAGATTCTTTTGACGGATAGCGAAAAGATTTCCAATAGTCATAGTGAGCACCGAAGTGACAAAAACTGTTTTCTGCCATGTAGCCAATATAACAGGAAAAACTGTGAAGAGGATAATCATTAGTATAAAAATAGCTGCCCCTTTCGAAATAACAGAAAGATACGACGTTATGTTAACCGGAGAGCCTTCATAAACGTCGGCTGTCCAGAGATGAAAAGGAACTATAGATATTTTAAAGGCCATGCCTGCAAAAAAGAAGATGAAACCGAGTATCTGAAGACTGCTATTATGAAAAAGTGCAGCAACTTCACTGAAATACAGGGAACCGGTTGTTCCATATATCATTGATAAACCGTACAACAGGACACCCGAGGATAATGCAGATGACAAAATAAGTTTAATACCTGCTTCGGCAGATTTGTTTTTATAGCGGTCGAAGGCAGCAAGGGCTGCAATTGGAATTGTAGCAAGTTCTATTCCGATATAGAATATTAAAAAATGACCTGCTGAAATCATGAAATTCATTCCGACAAGGGTCGAAATGAGCAATAAGAAATACTCGCTTATTTTTTCTGAATTCTCTTCTTTTTTAAGCCATGTGACAGATTGAATAAACACCAGTAATACACCTATATTCAGAATATTCTTCATAAGCAGCCTTGAGCCGGATGAAATATACATACCTCCAAAGAGCGATCCGGCAGGAGAAGGCAGGAAACCAATTATAGTAATAACCACCATGAGGATTATTGAAAAAAGACTAATGCTGCTCTTTTTATCAGGGTTCCAGAATATCTCGGCAATCAATACCAGAAGAGCTGCTGTTATCAGCAGCAGTTCATGACGCATTATTAAAAAAGTACTTATGCTCATATTATCATATTATCCAAAACATTTATAATTAGACAGTTCAAAAAGGGTTAAGTGCAATAATCTTTTCAATTATAGGATGAAGACTGGTTCCTATCATTGTGGAGAGCCAGAATGGAGCCAGACCAATTGCAGCTACTGATCCTATCAATGTTACCACCGAAATCTTTTCAAACCATTTTGCATCGGGAAGATGTTCAAAATGCTCATTTGTGGTAGGTCCAAGTAATAAAATAGCGATTACCCGCAGAATATATACAGCCGTTATAACTATGGAGGATACCGCCAGTATAGTCACGATCCGGTAAAATAGTTCAGGATGCTGAAATGCTCCGACGAAAATTGTCATTTCAGCAACAAAACCGCTTAGTCCGGGAAGTCCTAAAGAAGCCAGACCGGCAATTACATAGCAAACTGACAGGAATGGAATAATCTTCATCAATCCCCCCATCTCATTTATCATCCTGGTATGAGTGCGCCCGTAAAGCATTCCAATAAGAGCGAAGAATAATGCTGTCATCAGACCGTGCGAGATCATCTGGATTATTGCTCCGTTCATGGCTGTCTGATTCATCATCAGGACCGCAAACAACACAAGTCCGCAATGACTTACCGACGAGTAGGCATTGATATATTTCAGGTCCTTCTGAGCGACAGCTCCGAATGCACCGTAAACGATACTGATAGAGGTAAGTATAATAAATATCCAGGATAATTCATGGGCTGCTTCAGGCATAAGAAAGATAGCTACCCTGAAAGCACCATAACCACCGAGTTTCATCAGGACCCCTGCGTGTAACATCGAAACGGCTGTAGGAGCGGAGGCATGTCCATCGGGCGACCAGGTATGAAATGGGAATAATGCGCCAAGTACTCCAAAACCAACAAATGTAAGAGGGAAAAATATTCGTTGTGCAGACAATGGTATGACGACTTTTGATATTTCAAGAATGTTAAAGGTGAGCCGGTTACCGTCAGGGGAAGAATTAAAATAAATACCGAGCAGGCCTACCAGGAGCAGTGCTGATCCTCCCATAAGCATGAGCGTCAGTTTCATTGCGGAATACTCCTTAGGACCTGTCCCCCAGATCCCTATTAACAGATACATTGGTATAACCGCAAGCTCGTAAAAAAGGAACATGGTAAATAGATCGATTGAGATAAAAAATCCGAATACCCCTGTAGCCAGGAGTATCAGGGAAATAAAAAACTCTTTTCTGAGAAACTCAACTTCCCATGAGGCAAAGATCCCCGCAAAAACAACCAGTGATGTCAGTGATATCATTGCAACAGATATACCATCGACGCCAACTGTATAATGAATATTAAGACTTTTAAACCACACGTAATCTTTTACAAATAACATCTCGTCGATATTGCCGGCATGACGCGCAGTAAGATAAAGGAAAACAAGACTTGCAGCCATTAATAACTGGAGGCCCATCCCAAAAGCCGAGACAAGCCTAACCTGCCGTGTATCTTTTAAGAGCAGGATAGCCGTGATTGTTAAGACCGGGATTACAACAAACAGAGATAAAATATCCATAATTAAAAGTCTTTTTCTAAATTTTCAGTTATTTCCACAGGTAAATAAATAATATGGCCAGCATTATCGCACCGGTAATGAAAACAAAAGCATATTTCTGTAACTGGCCCGATTGATACCCCCTTATCCTGAAAGAGACACCCTGAGTTACACTGGCAATTGCATTCATGGTTGCATCGACAACGTGTCGGTCGAACCATGCAACCGGTTCTGATATGTATCTGAAGATGATCTTTTTAGTGACAAACAGATAGAGCTCATCCATGTAAAATTTATTATAAGCCCATTTATAACTATACTTAAATGTTACGGCAAGCTTATCGGGTATTGCACTTTCCTTTTTGTACATTATATAAGCAATTCCAATACCCAGTAAGCCAATAAGGACCGAAGGTATTGCAACCATCATCTCAATTTCACTTTCAAGTATCTTGCCATCCGAAGTGACAAGTTTATTAAAAGGGATAAAACCAGTAACTACTGATCCTATCGCAAGAATAATTAATGGAATAGTCATAGTTGCGGGGGCTTCATGCGGTGTATGGTGATACTGCGTATCTTTTCCCCAGAAAATGCTGAAGTAAAGCCTGAACATATAAAATGCAGTAAGCCCCGCAACAGCATACTCAACAGCAAACAGAAGTTTATTACTATGGAACGCGGCCGCAAGTATTTCATCTTTACTGAAGAATCCTGATAATGGTGGAATTCCTGCAATTGTGAGACATGCTATTAAAAAAGTTATGTGAGTGACAGGCAGATATTTACGAAGACTACCCATTTCAGTCATATAATTACTGTGAACAGCATGTATTATTGCACCGGCACCCAGGAAGAGTAATGCCTTAAACATTGCATGGGTAAACAAATGGAACATAGAAGCCATATATCCTAATCCCTCATGACCACCATATCCTGCTACTCCCAGTGCAAGCATCATATATCCGATCTGTGATATTGTGGAATATGCCAGGACCCTTTTAATGTCTGTCTGTGTACACGCAATAACTGCTGCAAAGAGCGAAGAAAAGGCACCGACATATGCAACTACATGAAGTGCTACCGGTGCTGATAGTGCATATATTGGAAACATTCTAGCTACCAGATAAACGCCTGCTACAACCATAGTTGCAGCATGGATAAGAGCCGAAACAGGTGTCGGACCCTCCATCGCATCAGGAAGCCAGATATGGAATGGGAACATAGCTGATTTACCGACACCACCCATAAATACAAAGATCATTGACCACGTCATTATGGAGAGACCAAGGAATGCTATTCCGCCACCCTGGGCAATGGCTGTTCCAGTAGGATTTGTCAGAGTTATAAAATCAAATGTTTTGGTATTAAATGATAAAATCAGAATACCGATAAGAAAGCCGAGATCTGCAAAGCGTGTAACAATGAATGCCTTTTTTGAAGCTCTTACGGCTGATGGTTTCTGATAATAGAATCCGATAAGTAAGAACGAAGAAACACCAACAAGCTCCCAGAAAATGTACATCTGGAAAATATTAGTTGCAAGAACCAGTCCCAGCATTGAGAAACTGAAAAGGGAAAGAAACGAAAAGAATCTTTCGAAACCTTTTTCTCCCTTCATATATCCCAGGCTGTATATATGAACCATAAATGAAACTGTCGTTATTACAACCAGCATCATAACCGAAATCGGGTCAAGCAGTACACCCATATCTATGTGCAGTTTATCGGTGAACTGAAGCCAGGTAAAATTTAAAGCTGTGATTTTCTGATACGCCCCATCTACCTTCTCACTGGTAAAAAAGTATTTGAATGCTGTAATATAGGATAGTACAGTAATTATTCCCAATCCACAAGTCCCCAGTAAACCTGAGAGTTTCGGTTTAAGCTTATGGCCTGCCAGTCCCAGTAGCAGAAACATCAGGAGAGGCAGCAGGGGAATCCAAATTGTATAACTGAAATTTATCATTTTTAAAGCTTCCTATTATTGTAGCAATCAGAATTTCATTTCATTAACATCTTCTACATTTATAGTAGTAAACCGCCTGTATATGTTTATAATAATAGCAATTGCGACCGCTGCCTCAGACGCGGCGATAGCTATGATAAACAGGCTGAAAAACATACCTTCCAGTTTATGCGGAAAAAGATACCGGTTGAAAGCCAGAAAATTTATGTTTACCGAATTTAAAATCAATTCCACCGACATAAGTATTGTGATCAGGTTACGGCGGGTAAGAAAGCCATAAACTCCTGCAAAAAACATTACTGTAGCCAGAATTAGAAAATATTGAAGTGGTATGCCAGAGTTCATATTATTCCTGATTTAATTTTGGTAACCCTATTGTTTTTGGTGCTCCTTTTTTTGCGACTACAATCGCTGCTACCATAGCAGCCAGAAGCAATACCGATATTACCTCAAACGGAAGCACATATCCATCATAATCAACCGATAAGAGGCTTTTTCCGATTAATTTCATATTTACCTCTTTTGCTGCCTCGGTGGTTGCTGAAAACTTATAATCGAGAATCGTCACGATTGAAAGTATAGCGCCGGCTAAGGCAGCAAGTGCTGAAAATATATTCTTTTTCCAACCTGAAGATTCAAAATTCTGACTTATATGACTTGTAAGAAGAATTGAGAAAATTATAAGGACAACAATCCCACCGGCATAAAGCGTAAGCTGAACAGCTGCAAGAAACTGATAATTAAGCAGGAAATACAGTCCTGATGTTGATACCAGAACAAACAGAAGAAATACTGCAGCTCTCAGGATTTTGCGGCTGGTAACTGTTAAAATTGAAAAGATAACAATCATCGCGGAAAAAAGAATAAACATTATCTGACTGGCGGCCATCACTCAACTCCTTTCATTAATTGTGAACCTGGTTTATTTAATGTTTTTATAAGCAGAGCCCTGTTAAACACGGCATGTTCAAATTTCTGATCAAACGCAAGGGCATTTGAGGGGCATGTTTTAACACATAAGCCACAAAAAGTGCACATGCTTAACCTGTAGATGTGTTTATCTATTGCTTTCTTCTTTTTGCCTTCGTCGGTAATAATTGTCTTTGAGATAATTTCGATTGTGCCATTTGGACAGTTAATCTCACAGATTCCACAACCCGTGCATTTATGTTCATTTTTTTCATTATGTGGCATTACCACTTCGCCTTTGAAACGGTCGAACATCACAAGCTCTTTCCGGTTCGAAGGGTATTTCTGAGTCACGGTTGTACCTGGTCTGAAAAAATATGAACCTGTGACTTTCATACCTTTCAGAAGTGACCAAACACCAAATATTATGTCCTTCAGATAATTTATTATGCTTCTCATTCAGAGATAAATATTTATCGTTATTTACTTTTAAAAATGCCAGCCCATTAGGACTATAAATGCCATAATCAATACATTAACAAGATTGATCGGTAATAAGTATTTCCATTCCAGAGTAAGCAATTGATCAATTCTCAAACGAGGGAATGTCCATTTGAACCACATCATAAGGAATATGACAAAGAATGTTTTTCCTATATACCATATAAATGGCGGAATGAAATCCATAATATGATTAAATCCTTCCAGGTGTCCTGCATGAAAAGGCATCCATCCACCCAGGAATACAGTTGCGGCTATCGATGCAACAATAAACATGTTGATATATTCAGCCAGGAAGAAAAATGCAAATTTAATTCCGGAATATTCCGTGTGATAACCTGCTGTCAATTCCGATTCAGCTTCTGCAAGGTCGAAAGGCCCGCGGTTTGTTTCGGCAGTACTCGAAATAAGGAATATAATGAACGCAATAAATGCAGGAATATGACCTTTAAAAATAAACCAGCCATCTCTCTGAGCTTCAACAATTACGGATAATTGCATTGAACCGGCTAGAATAACTATCGTAATAAGTGCCAGACCAACTGATAATTCATAACTTACGATCTGTGCTCCGCTTCGCATAGCACCAATCAATGAATATTTGTTATTACTCGACCAGCCGGCTAACAGTACACCAATAACACCCATGGCTGAAACAGCAATAACATATAATACCCCTATATTGAGATCAATAGCGTGCAGCCCTTTTGCAAAAGGAATAGCAGCAATAGCCATGAATGATGCAATAATAACTATAAAAGGAGCGAGGTTAAAGAGAAATCCGTCTGCATTCTTTATAGGTATCAGCTCTTTAAAAAGTAACTTAAAAAGGTCTGCAATCGTTTGGAAAATACCGAAAGGTCCGACTCTGTTGGGTCCAAGCCTGTTCTGCATAAAGGCACATACTTTTCTTTCTGCATATACCAGAAACAGTCCTACCAGAGCATAGAACAGCAGGATTAATACTCCAATAATCAGCATTTCCGTAATAGTTGTCCAGAAGGGAGACATGGCATTGTGAAGGCTTGTGTCGATCCATTGTGTAAGAGTGGAAAAATCGTAGACAACTTTCCACCACGGGACTGAAAGCGAAGGGGATGTATTCAGAGCGACAATCTCAGGTAGCATATATTTAACTTTAGGTCTTTATTTTATATTCCAAAATTCTGGTATTCTAATGATTGTTTCGCGTTTTACGTTTCTCTATTCTCTTTAATTCACCCCCTAAATCCCCCCAGGGGGGACTTTATTATTAGCCCCCCTTGGGGGGGTTGGGGGTTATCTGTCAATATCCGGTATAATCAAATCAAGCGAGCCACCAATTGCTACAAGATCAGCTATCTTGAATCCCTTTGCTATATGGTTGAGCACAGAAAGATTCGAAAAATTTGGTGATCTGAATTTTACACGGTAAGGATTCTTATTCCCATCGCTTATTATAAATACTCCCAGTTCGCCACGTGCAGTTTCAACCCTTTGATAATATTCACCTTCTGGCAGTTTAATGACTGGTTTCATTTTTACGGCAAATGGTCCTTCAGGAATATTATCTATCAGTTGTTCAATTATTTTCATCGATTCCCACATCTCATCAATACGGGCAACATACCTGCTGAATGTATCGCCTTCAGTTAACAGTATCTCTTTGAATTGCACCCTGTCATATGCACTGTAGGGCTCATGTTTCCTAACGTCGCATGAGAAGCCCGATGCCCTGCCGGTAGGACCTGTAACTCCATAAGATATTGCATCTTCCTTTGTTAGTTTTCCTATACCTTTGCTTCGTTCATGAAAAATCACATTGCCTGTTAATAACTGATCATACTCCGGTAAAATTTTCCTGAAATACTTAATAAACTCTTTAACCCTTTTCTGAAAGTTAGGATGAATATCGTACATCAACCCACCCGGACAATTATAGCTTACTATCATACGTCCACCGCAAGTCTCCTCAAAAATGTCAAGAATTTTCTCCCTGTCGCGCAAACCATAAAAGAAGCAGGTCAGTCCGCCAAGATCCATCCCGAAACATGCCCACCAGAGCTGGTGTGACTGAATACGTGTCAGTTCCGACATGATTGTCCGGATCACCTTTATCCGGTCTGGAATATCTACCTCAAGGGCTTTTTCCACATTCAGACAAACAGCTTCATTATTGATATGAGCTGAAATGTAATCCATTCTGTCGGTGAGATGTATAATCTGCGCATAGGTAATGCTCTCACACATCTTTTCAATTCCGCTGTGGATATATCCTACATGAGGTTGTACATTCTGTACCATTTCACCTCTGAGCGAAACCAGCAGCCTCAGCACTCCATGAGTAGAAGGATGCTGCGGTCCCATATTAATAAAGTATTCCTGCAGTTCGTCAGGTGTGGTGATTATTTCCTTTTCTTCCATAAATTACTTGGTAACGATATTTATATCATCAACATAGTCTTTCCTTAACGGAAAACCCCACGAGTTGTCAAGGAATAACCTTCGCAGGTCAGGATGATTTCTAAACTTTATCCCTATAAGATCGTATACTTCCCTCTCGTGAAAATCAGCAGTCCGCCAGATATCTGCTACTGAATCAAGTAGTGGATTCTCCCTGTCAGAAGTCCTGGTTTTCAATACAACTGCTTGGTCATATAATGTTGAACGCAGGTGATAAATAACACCAAGATCAACACCATAGTCGACTCCCGTAATACAAAAGAGGTAATCAAATTGTGCTTCTTTTTTTTCTCTTAATTGTCTGGCTAGCTGATATAACATTGAAGGAGGTACAGTAACTTCGAGGTATTGTTTACCTTCTTTTATCTCCAGATCCTTATTTATCGATTTAAGAAATTCTCCCAGTTGTGTTTTATCCATTGATAATCAGATTTCTGAAATTGGTTCTTGCTTATTTATAATCATGAGAGATGTTTCTCCCTTTTCTTGACTTAATGGTCTCGGTTTCAATCAATCGCTGAAGTTGAAGCATGCCATATAACAATGCTTCAGGACGGGGCGGGCAACCCGGGACATAAACATCGACCGGGATTACATGTTCGACTCCCTTTACAACACTATATGAATTTAGGAAGAACGGACCTCCTGAAATTGCACATGCGCCCATTGCCACTACATATTTTGGTTCAGACATCTGATCATAGAGACGTTTTAATACAGGTGCCATTTTATGCACTATAGTTCCGGCAACTACGATCACGTCTGCCTGACGGGGGCTGGCTCTGTAAACTTCCATCCCGAATCTGGCAAAGTCGTGCCTTGCAGCTCCGGCAGCCATCATTTCAATGCCACAACATCTTGTTGCAAAAGTAAGAGGCCACAGGGAGTTCTTCCTGCCCCAGTTTATAACGTCATCAATTGTTGTAAGCAGAATATTGGTGCCGGATGTATTAAGAAGATCAAGGCTTTCATTATCCCCGAATTCTTCTCTTTTCATTCCTTTTATTCCCATATCAGTGCATGTTTTTTCCAGGCATATAATAATCCCAGACCCAGTATAAAGAAGAATATTACTATTTCGACAAATGCAGCCATCCCTGTTTCTTTCATTACTACAGCCCACGGAAAAACGAGGACCGTTTCAACATCAAACACCAGAAAGAGAATGGCAAAAAGATAATACCCGACATTAAACTGAAGCCATGTTACACCTTCTGTAGGGATACCACACTCATATGGTTCAAATTTTTGAGGATTTGTTGATTTTGGAGCTACTATTCCTGAAAAAATAAGTACCACTCCTACAAAAATGGCTCCTACCAGAAAAAACAAAATTAACCATTCATTATTCATAGATTATGGAATTTAGTTTAGATAAGCCGCACAAAAATAGATTTTTTTTTTGTTTTGTGAAATTGTTAACATATGATTAAAGTGATATATATCACTTCCTCCCAAATGATACTGTTATTTATTTCACAGATTTGGTGCATGTTATACTCTCTTAAGACGATAAGAGAATATTTTATAATATATTAAAACTATGGTATGACAATTTTCATGTTTTTAAAACTGCAATAATAATTACATTTATGGGTTATTATAATATCTTTCATATTCAGCTTTAAAAAGACTATTATGAGTTCAGATGCACATCATTCTGGAATTTCCGGATTGGGAGGGGAAGTTTTAGAACATACAGACGTTAAGGTTAGTCACTGCTACCAATGCGGAAAATGTTCTGCCGGCTGTCCTCTTTCAGAAGAAATGGATTATCCACCGAGTGTAATCATGAGGATGCTGCAGACCGGCAACCCCTCTCTTGAAGATAAAGTTCTGAGATCTTTTTCAATATGGGTATGTCTTACATGCGAAATGTGTTTTGCCCGCTGCCCTATGAGTATTGATATTCCAAAAATGATGGATTTTCTCAGAGAGAAATCATTAAATGAGAAAAAAGCAAATCCCAAAGCAAAAGAGATTGTAGCATTTCATAAATCTTTTCTTGATTCAATTAAATATACCGGAAGACTATATGAGATTGGCTTGTTTGTGGACTATAAAACCAGGACATTAAAAATTCTCGACGACCTTGCTCTTGCGCCAAAAATGATGAAGCGTGGTAAGCTGAATATAATTCCGGAGTTGATAAAAGACCGCTCAGGTATTGCTGCAATCTTCAGAAAATCTAACAAAAAAAATAAAAACTAAATATATGACTCTCGGATTTTATCCAGGTTGTTCCCTGAAAGGATCCTCGCGTGAATATGCTGAGTCGGTCCTTGCCGTTGCAAAAGCATTCGATATCATTCTTGAGGAAATTGAAGATTGGAACTGCTGCGGAGCAACAGCCGCTCATAACATGAATAAAGAACTTTCTCTGGCACTTCCTGCGAGAATATTATCTCTTGCTGAAAGGCAGGGATTTAAAGAAATAGTTGTTCCTTGTGCAGCATGTTACAGCAGGTTAACAGTAACGAAGCATGAACTGGGTAAAGATCCCGCGCTTAAGGCTTCTGTAACAGATGCAAATGGTCTCGGGTATAGCGGATCAGTAAGCGTTTTAAATATCGTTCAGATGCTCGACAAATATGTTACACCAAACCTTGCTGGCCGTGTAGTAAACCCATTTGATCATAAAGTTGCATGTTACTATGGCTGCCTACTGGTGCGACCACACGAAATTCTGAAGTTTGATCGGGAGGAAGATCCTCAGTCACTTGATGCACTGATGCTTAAGGCAGGAGCAACCCCTATTGACTGGGCATTCAAAACAGAATGCTGCGGTGCCGGCTTGTCAGTTTCAAGAACGAACTCAGTAGGCAGGCTATCCGGAAAGATAATTGGTGATGCTAAAGATCGGGGAGCCGAAGCAGTTATAGTAGCCTGCCCGATGTGCCATTCGAATCTCGATATGCGTCGTGATGCAATAAATTCTTATCTGGGTGAAAAAATTGATATTCCTGTCCTTTATATTACACAAGCTATTGGTCTTGCGCTTGGTCTTGACAGGAAGACGCTTGGTCTTCAGAGGCATTTTGTAAAAGTATCAGTTTGATTATTAATAAGTATATCAAGCAATTATATGTCAAAAATTGGAGTATTTGTCTGTCATTGCGGGGAAAACATAAGTGCAACAGTTGATTGTGCAAAGGTGGCTGAAACAGCCGGCAAGTATGACGGCGTTGCTTTCAGTGTTGATTATAAGTACATGTGTTCCGACCCCGGACAAAGTCTTATAAAAAGTGCAATTAAAGAGAAAGGGCTTACCGGAGTTGTCGTTGCCTCATGTTCACCCAGGATGCATGAACCCACATTCAGAAAAGCCTGTGCAGAAGCTGGACTCAATCCCTTCATGTGCGAAATGGCTAACCTTCGGGAGCATTGTTCATGGGTTCATGAAAAAGGTGAAGCCACAACTGAAAAAGCCATTGATCTGGTCAGGATCCTCGTTGAGAAGGTTAAGTATAATCATTCACTTAATGAAATAAAAGTACCTGTGACCAAAACTGCTCTGGTTATTGGAGGAGGGATAGCAGGTATCCAGGCCAGTCTCGACATAGCGAATACAGGTCATAAAGTGATCCTCATTGAGAAAGATCCTTCCATCGGTGGACATATGTCGCAGTTGTCTGAAACATTCCCCACACTCGACTGTTCTCAGTGTATTCTTACTCCCAGGATGGTAGAAGTGGCTCAACATCCCAATATCACCTTATATACTTACGCTGAACTTGAAAGCCTGGAGGGATTCATTGGTAACTTTAAAGCAAAAATAAGAAGGAAATCAAAGAGTATCGATGAGAAACTCTGTACTGGTTGCGGACAATGTACAACCAAATGTCCGGTAAAGAAAATTCCAAGTGAATTCAATGAAGGACTTGGAAAACGAACCGCAATATATGTGCCTTTTCCTCAGGCTGTTCCTAATAAACCTGTAATCGACAGGAAAAATTGCACATATTATATTAAAGGCAAGTGCAAAGTTTGCGAAATTGTTTGCCCGACAGGCGCAATTCGTTTCGACCAGGAAGATCAGATTATGGAAGTTGAAATCGGTGCAATTGTTATAGCAACCGGATTCACCATAAAGCAGCCGGATTTCTTCCCGGAATATGGTTATGGAAAATATGCAGATGTTATAACGGGACTGCAGTTTGAACGGCTTGCTTCGGCTTCAGGACCTACGCTTGGAGAGATCAGGAGACCATCAGATGGGAAAGTACCTGAGAAAATTGTATTCCTGGCATGTGCCGGATCACGTGATCCGGCTAAAGGTATTCCATACTGTTCAAAAATTTGCTGTATGTATATTGCTAAACATGCTATGTTATATCAGCATAAAGTACATGGCGGAAAATCCTACGTATTCTATATGGATATAAGGGCAGGAGGGAAGCAGTATGAGGAATTCGTGAGAAGAGCAATAGAAGATGACGGTGTAAATTATATCCGTGGCAGGGTTTCAAGGATTTACGAGAAGAACGGGAAGTTAATTGTGAATGGCGTCGATACACTGCTCAACGCAATGCCTGTAGAAATTGAGGCTGATATGGTTGTCCTTGCTACTGCCGGAGTTGCCAATGAGGGCGCTGAAGAACTTGCACAGAAATTGCATATCTCTTATGATCCATATAAATTCTTTGCTGAAGCCCATCCAAAACTTAAACCTGTTGAAACAAATACTGCTGGCATCTTTCTGGCAGGGGCTTGTCAGGCACCTCGCGACATTCCTGAATCTGTTGCTATGGCATCAGGTGCTGCGGTAAAAGTTGCCGGGTTGTTCTCCCAGGATGAACTTACCCGCGAACCGATCATTGCAGTTGTGAACCGTCAGGCCCCGCCTGTTTATTCTTCGTGCGTGGGATGTTTCCTTTGTGTATCAGCCTGTCCTTATCAGGCAATAGAGAAGGAAGAGATAAAGAACCGCAATGGGGAAGTTATTAAATCAGTGGCAAAAGTCAATCCCGGACTTTGCCAGGGATGTGGTACGTGCGTGGCATTCTGCAGGACAAAATCAATTGATATACAAGGCTATACACATGAGCAGATGTATACTGAAGTTATGGCTCTATTAAATGAATATTAATATTTAGTATTGATGGCTGAATTTGAACCAAAAATAGTTGCTTTTGTCTGTAACTGGTGCACATATGCTGGAGCAGACCTGACCGGTACCAGCCGGATCAAATATGCTTCAAATGTTCGCATTATCAGGTTCCCGTGTACAGGACGTATAGATTATATGTTATTAATTAAAGCCTTTGATGAAGGGGCAGATGGCATTATCGTATCGGGTTGTCATCCTAACGATTGCCATTATACTTCAGGTAACTTTCATGCAAGGAGGCGATGGATAATGTTCAGGTCATTATGTGATTTCATGGGAATTAATACAGAACGTATTAAATTCTCCTGGGTATCAGCAGCAGAAGGGGCCAAATGGGCTGATATAGTAAATACCACTGTTGCAGAAATCCGTAAATTAGGACCATATACCGATTATAAAAAAGTTGCAAAATATCAGGAGAAGGAGGTGACCCATGGTTGATCTGATTAAACGTGCAAAAGAGCTTATCGAATCCTCTACTGTAAAAGTGGTGATCGGATATGAGCAGGGTACAGGTAATAAAACACGTGCTCTTTTTGTTGAAAAAGCGGAAGATGCTGATAAATTAATTTTTGACAGTCGCTGTATTCAGAACCTTGCAGCCTATGTTACCAAAAAGGAAATAAAAGAAAAGGGGAAAATGGCTATTGCAGCCACTTTACCTGTAATGAGAAGTTTAATCCAGCTTGCTGCCGAATTTCAGGTGAATGACAATAATCTTCTTGTAATTGGAATAACACCTGAAAGCACAATGATTGAGTTTGCCAATCTGGTTGAAGTTGAAACTTTTGTGCATAAGTACGAGATAGAAATCGATGCACGCAATAAAGAGATGATTGACAAGCTTGAGAAGATGACCCAGAGCGAACGATGGAAATTCTGGATCGATGAACTTGCCCCTTGCTTTAAATGCTATGCCTGCAGGGCCGCATGTCCTATGTGCTATTGTTCCAGGTGCACGGTAGATTTTAATCAGCCTCAATGGATACCGGTTCCATCAACTGAACTTGGTAACCTCGAGTGGCATATCATGCGTGCAATACATCTCACAGGCCGTTGTATTGATTGTGATGCATGTTATAAT